>Ga0210391_10000086_pt1 | contig 110625 bp, 91 predicted proteins | sample IncBWC12OmetaG_FD_160573 | JGI IMG/M metagenome (GOLD analysis project Ga0210391, IMG submission 160573) | Forest soil microbial communities from Barre Woods Harvard Forest LTER site, Petersham, Massachusetts, United States - Inc-BW-C-12-O ...
TGTTGTCGCACGGATTTCTCGACGCCGTCGTCGGACGCAAGGATCTGAAAAGCTATCTGAGCCGGGCGCTGGATTTCATGCGGGTGCAGTAAGAGCTGCGTCCTCTAGAATCAAGACATGTCTTACTCGGCGGCCATCGATGGTTTGTTTTCGCTGGCAGGCGAGCTGCATGCGGCTCCCGGAGAGCCGCGACGCAAATTCGAGCTGAGTGAAATGCGGGTGCTGGCCGAGGGGCTGGGGCATCCGGAGCGCCGGTTTCCTTCTGTGCTGGTGGCCGGCACAAATGGCAAGGGATCGACCTCGGCAACGCTGGCTTCGATTCTGACGAGCGCTGGGTACCGCACGGGGCTGTACACGTCTCCGCACCTTTCGCGGGTCAATGAGCGGGTGCGGATCGATGGCGCGGAAATTTCCGATGACGACTTTGCGGCGTACTACTTTCGCGTGGACGATTGCGCGCAGCGGCTGGTTCGCGAGGGCGCGCTCCGTGGGCATTCCAGCTTTTTTGAGACGATGACGGCGCTGGGGTTTCTGGCGTTCGCGGAGAAGCAGGTAGATATCGCGGTGCTCGAAGTGGGCATGGGCGGGCGTCTGGATGCGACGAATATTGTCGAGCCTGCCGTGTCGGTCATTACCGATATTTCGATCGATCACACCGAGTGGCTGGGCTCGACGATTGCGGAGATCACCCGTGAAAAGGCCGGGATTCTGCGCAGGAACGGAGTGCTGGTGACGCTGCCGCAACATCCGGAGGCGAACCAAGCAATCGGCGTGGCGGCTGAAGATCTGCAGGTGCGCGGCGTGAGTGCGGCGGCCTATGTCCCAGGGCGCGAGGCTGCGCATGGGAATGAATATTCACTGACGGTACTGGGCGAGCGGATCGACGTGAAGTCGCCCCTAATGGGTTTGCATCAGCAGAGGAATATGGCACTGGCGATCGCTACGGCCGTCGAGTTACGTAACTATCACGGTTACAATATATCGGCGGCGCAGATTGCTGATGGAATTCGCAGGACGCGATGGCCGGGTAGGCTGGAGCGATTTTCGCAGACGGGGCGAGCGGACGTGCTCCTCGATGTGGCGCATAATCCGGCGGGAGCATGGGCGCTGCGGTCGGCCTTGTCGCATCTCGATCCTGAACCGCGGACGAGGACGGCCGTCTTTGGCTGTCTTCGGGACAAGCCGATTGGGGAGATAGCGCAGATTCTGTTTCCGATGTTTGAGACGGCAGTGCTCGTCGAGGTGGACTCGCCTCGAAAGGCGTCGCTCGCCGAAATGGAGGCGGCGGCCGGGACTACGGGAGTCGGGGTTGTGACGGCTGAGAATGCCTGGGAAGCGATGGAACGGGCGTGGTCGATGACTCCGGTGGATGCAGACGGTCTGGTGGTGGTGACGGGGTCGGTTTATCTCGTAGGCGCGGTGCGGGCAATGTTAACTGAGGCCAGCCAGTGAAGAAACGAACGCTCGGACCGCGACCAAGTCCGTTGCCGTGGAGCGAGAGAGCGGTGAGTTATTGTATCCGTGCTCCTTTGTTTTTCCTCTCTACGGTCTTTTTCGGCAGCCTGTCACTGATTGCATCTTTATGGGATAAGGACGGCAAAGCGCAGCACGCGATTGCGCAGCGGTGGGGTCGGACGGTGGTTCGCATCAGCGGCGCAAAGTTGACGCGGATCGCGCACGAGCAACTGGATGGACGTGTGGCAGTCTATGTTTCGAATCATCTGTCTTACACCGACACGCCGGTAATCTTTGGGGCATTGCCGTTTCAGTTTCGGATTGTGGCGCGGCATGACCTGTTCAAGCTCCCGTTTATCGGGTGGCACTTGCGACGGTCTGGGCAGGTTCCTGTGAATGTGACGAATCCGCGGGCTTCGATCTCAAGCCTGGGCGGTGCGGTGAAGACGCTGCGGGCGGGAATTCCGGTGTTCATTTTTCCGGAGGGCGGACGATCGGAGACGGGGCATCTGGCGGAGTTCATGAATGGGCCGGCATTCATGGCGATTCGAGCGGGGGTACCCATCATTCCCATGGCTTTGATCGGTACCTATGAGTTGCTGCCTATGCATTCAACAGAGTTTCACCCGGTGCCGGTGACGTTGGTAGTTGGCGATCCAATTGAAACGAAAGGCTATGGAATGAAGCAGATCGATGAGCTGACGGCACGAGCGAGCGAGGAGATCTGCCGATTGTATTACGAACACTCTTATCTGGAGCAGCCGGCTAAGCTGGAGCTGGAGGCGATTACCGTGGCCTCGTCCCAGACCGGCATGGAGGAAGACCAATGAAGACACCGCGAATCGCCATTCCCGAGCCAACGTCTACAGATACGAAGTACAACGATCGTTCGTGGCAGCAATATGCGAGGGCAGTGGAGGCCGTGGGCGGGCAAGCGGTAAAGATTCCGCTGTCAGCCTCTCCTGCAGAGGTGGCGCAGATGGCAGGGTCGTGCGAAGGCGTACTCTTGCCGGGAAGCGGGGCGGATGTAAATCCGGAGAAGTATGGGCAGGCGCGGATACCGGAGTGCGCTCCGGCGGATCCGGCGCGCGAGGCAGTGGACGAACTGCTGATGCAGGATGCGGCGAATCTGTACAAACCGCTGCTGGGGATCTGCTACGGATTTCAGTCGTGGAATGTGTGGCGGGGCGGAACACTGATTCAGAACCTGAAAACCGGCGTTAATCACGCGCCCGGGCGCAAAGTGCAAGAGGCTCATCGGATTTCGATTGCGCATGGCTCGCGGATTGCGAAGATTACGGGCCAGGCGGAGTTGGCGGTGAACAGCAGCCACCATCAGGCGCTCGATCATCCGGGCGACGGGTTGGCGGTCGTGGCCAGAAGCGTCGTAGACGGCGTAATCGAGGCAGTCGAGGGAACGGGGGAACAATTCGTGGTCGCTGTGCAGTGGCATCCGGAACGAACTCTTGACTCGAGTTCGGCTTCCAGGGCGCTGTTTGCTGCGTTTGTGAAGGCGGCGAGCGAATGGCAGCCCAGGGAGATTCGCGAGTCGGTGGCTGAGTGACGGCTGCTGACATCGAGGCGGCGGTCGCTGCGGCAGGTCTGACTGCGATACCGCCGGGGGCTGGAGATCAGCTTGCGGCGTATCTTGCATTGCTTCTGAAGTGGAATTCCAAGTTGAATCTGACGGCAATTCGGGAGCCGGCGGAGATTGTCCGGCGGCACCTGGTGGAATGTATTCAGTGCGCGCAGGCGCTTCCTGAAGTGTGGACGCTCCTCGACTTTGGATCGGGGGCGGGATTGCCGGGAGTGCCGATCGCGATTGTCAGGCCCGAGATTCGGGTGACGCTGGGAGAATCGCAAGGGAAGAAGTCAGCGTTTCTTCGAGAAGTGGTGCGGACGCTGGGACTGAACGCCGAAGTCTTGGATCAGCGGGTCGAGATGATGCCAGCGGAACGGGTTTTTGATGCGGTGACGCTGCGAGCGGTCGATAAGATGGCGCAAGCCACCCGGGAGGCGGTCCAGCGCGTGAGGGCTGGGGGCTGCTTCGTGGTATTTGCGACGGCGGGAACGGAAGATCGCGTCAAATCGCCGCTTTTCGGATGGGAGGGGCGAATCGCGATCACCGGACTCAGCGAGGGCGTGCTGCTCCTGGGCAGAAAGCTGTGATTGTTCCACGTGAAACATTCGAGCCCCGGCTCTTTCTAAGACGGGTAGCTACCCAGGCAATGTTCCACGTGAAACATTCGAGCCCCGGCTCTTTCTAAGAGGGGTAGCTACCCAGGCAATGTTCCACGTGAAACGCAAAGATTTCCACGGGCAGGCTAGACACTGACACATTCCTTTCGTAATCCTCGGCTTCCGCATCAGCTGCTCCTGGTTGGACTTACCCCGCTCTTGCGTAGACATCGCAAAAGTCTTCCACAGATTCTGCCCTGTTCTGCACAGCCGGCTTGCATTGCGTATGAGGCCCCTCCCCGATAGTCTTGGTCTCCATGGGCAGGGTGTTGGCGGTCGTGAATCAGAAGGGCGGAGTGGGCAAAACGACCACGGCGATCAACCTAGCGGCTGCATTGGCCTTGGAAGGCCTGAAGACGCTTTTGATAGATTGCGATCCCCAAGCCAACTCCACGGGAGGATACGGATTTTCCCGGGATGAAGAGCGTAAATCTGTCTACGACGTCCTGGTCGGCGAAAGCACGTTGGCCGAATCCATACTGCCGACGGAAATTGAAACGCTCTGGCTTGTTCCTTCGAGCAAGAATCTCATTGGCGCGAATGTTGAGTTGATCCAGCAGGATCGGCGGGCGTTTCGACTGCGGGAAGCACTGGAGCCGGAACGCGAGAAGTACGACTACATTGTGCTGGACTGTCCGCCAGCGCTGGACTTATTGACCCTCAATGCTCTGGTTGCAGCCGACCGGCTGCTGGTTCCGATGCAGGCGGAGTATTTTGCGCTCGAGGGCATCAGCGAGCTGATGCATACCTTGGAACGTGTGCGGGGCGCCTTCAATCCGGGCTTGGAAATCGAGGGCGTGCTGCTGACGATGTACGACGATCGGACAAACCTGGCCCAGCAGGTGAAGGAAAATCTCAGCGATTTTTTCAAAGAGAAGCTGTTCAAGACGGCAATCCCAAGAAATGTGCGGCTGGCGGAGGCTCCGAGCTATGGGAAGCCGGTGCAGCTTTACGACCCTCGGTCACGCGGGGCGGAGAGCTATCGCGATCTGGGGGACGAGTTGTTAAGCCGGCATGCGGTCGAAAGTCCGCGGGCTAAGGAACGGAAGGCAGCAGCGTCCGCGCGCAGCAAACCAACGGTGCGTTTCTGGCCCTATGGATAAAACGAGGAATCCCGATTTCAAGTAAAGGTATGGATGGCAATGATTGGCGTAGATCTCCCGAAACGGAAGGCGCTGGGTAAGGGACTTGAGTCCCTGCTTCCGCGTGTGCAGGCGAGTGTAGAGGAAACCTCTCCAAGGACAGCGGACGGGACGCCGCGCCAGATTCCACTGGGACACATCGAGCGAAATCCCTATCAGACGCGGACGCGCTTCGACGAGGCGCAGCTCGGCGAGTTGGCGGCTTCGATTGTTGCGACTGGAGTCGTGCAGCCAGTCCTGGTGCGGGGGCTGGCCAACGGGCGCTTCCAGCTGATTGCTGGGGAGCGGCGCTGGCTGGCGTCGAAAATGGCGGGCAAGGAGACGATTCCGGCGATCTTGCGGCAAGTATCGGACGAGCAGGCGATGGAGATGACCATCGTCGAGAACCTGCAGCGGACAGATCTGAACCCGATGGAGCAGGCGCGTGCCTTCGATCGGCTGAGCCGCGAGTTCAAGCTGACGCAGGAACAGATGGCGCAGCGCACAGGCAAGGACCGAACATCTGTCGCTAATTTTCTGCGCCTTTTGCGGTTGCCTGCCGAGGTTCAAGGCAAGGTCGAGGCCGGAGAATTAAGCTTTGGCCATGCGCGGGCGCTGCTGGCGCTGGAAAATCCTGAAACAGTCCTCAAGGCGGCGCAGAAGGTCGCAGCTCTTTCGATGTCGGTTCGACAGACCGAGAACTACGTACAGGGAATTCTTCATCCGGAAAAGCATAAGGGAGAAGAAAAGGTGAAGGAGCCGCTTGATCCTAATGTCCGCGAAGCCCGGGACCTCCTGCAGCGCGCTCTTGGCCTCAAAGTCACCATCGAGGACAAGAACGGCCGGGGCCGCGTCATCATCGAGTACTCCAGGCTCGAAGACTTCGACGCCCTGATGGAGCGGCTGGGCGACTGACCGACGAATAGCGCTATCACGTTGGCCCGTCTCTCGGCTAAACTCACCGTAATGGTCAGACGCTCGTTTTTCCTTTCCCTTATGGCATTTGCAGCGATTGCCAGTTTGCAGCTCTTGGGCCAGAACCCCACAACCGCTCCCGTTCCGAGCACACCGGCCATGCCTAAAGATCCCGCCGAGCTCTTGAACCTCGCTGCACAGTTAAACGGGCTGGACGGGCAGGGAATGACGCCTTGGCATCTGAAAGCGACTTATCAGACCTTTTGATGATAAGGGACAGCCTAAAAGTAATGGGACTTTCGAGGAGTGGTGGGCCGGGCCGGAAAAGGACAAGCGTGTTTACACCAGCCCGTCCTTCACCCAGACTGAATACCTAACTCCGACTGGTAGATTTCGAATGGGATCACAGGACGGCCTGCCGTTAGCTGAATTCATGGTTCGCGCTCGACTCATCAGACCCGTTTCGCTGGAGGCCGACCCTAGGAGTGTTCAGATCCAGCGAAGGGATAATCCTTTCCCAAAAAGCAAACTCACCTGCGTAGAACTCGTTCCGCCCCTGAAAAGGCTGGAAGTAGGAGATCCGGTTGGCGTATTCCCGGTTTATTGTTTCGATTACGACAAACCGATCCTTCGTTTCAGCGGCTCGTACGGTCTGCTCAACTCGACGTACGAACAAATAGGTCTTCTCGCCGGGCATTATATTGGTCTGGATATACGCATTGGCGACTGGAAAACCACCTTCGTTACTATTCATGTGGAGAGGGCAAATCTGCTTCCGCAAGTCAACGACGCTGATTTCATTCCTCCCGTTGAGGCGCAGGTATTGCCTGCCGGCAGTGCTGTAACCATGGCTCCGAATGTACTCGCTGGTCGCAAATTGAGCGGTTCGGTACCAGCTTATCCGGCCACAGCCAAACAGCACAAAGTGGAAGGAACGGTACGGCTTGCGGCCATCATTGGTGAGGACGGGCATATTCGAGAACTGCGGTTAATCGAAGCGCCAGATACAACTCTTGGGTTGGCGGCATTAGTTGCGGTCCACGATTGGCAGTATCAGCCCTATCTACTGGACGGCCATCCTGTTGCAGTTCAAACCGAAATCAGGGTGATCTATAAGCTTGGTGGATGATTCGCCTTGCGAATGCTCATGGACGATCTCTCCCAACTCCCGACAGAATCCCGCAACCCAGCCACCGAGAACCTCGACCGCCTCACGCCGCTCGAGTTTGCCCGGGCGATGCATCAGGCGGACGCCGAAGCCGTCGTCGCCGTTGAGCGCGAGTTGCCCCGGATCGCCGAGGCCATCGAAGCCATCGCGACGCGCCTCGAGCACGGCGGACACCTCTTTTACCTAGGAGCAGGTACGTCGGGACGGTTGGGTGTACTCGATGCGTCGGAGTGTCCGCCGACTTACAACACGCCTCCGGAGATGGTGCAAGGTCTCATCGCGGGCGGCGACGTTGCACTGCGGAGATCCGTCGAGCGTGCGGAGGACGACGAAGCGCAGGGTCGGCGCGATCTGGAGCAGCACGGCTTGTCGAGCAAGGACGTGGTGGTGGGCATTGCGGCCAGCGGTCGCACCCCCTATGTGCTTGGAGCCGTTCGCTACGGGCGCGAACTTGGGGCGCTCACCATTGGGCTGAGCTGCGTGCCGGAGTCGCTGCTTGCAGAGGCGGCGGAGCTGGCCATTACGCCGGCTACAGGACCGGAAGTCGTGACCGGGTCTACGCGCATGAAGGCAGGCACGGCGACGAAACTGGTGCTGAACATGCTCTCGACGGGGACGATGGTGCGGCTGGGATATGTCTTCGGAAACCTGATGGTGAATGTGCGGCCGACGAATACAAAGCTGCGCGACCGGGCGGGTCGCATCATTGCGATGGTCACGGGCCTGGCCTATGAGGATGCCGTCGCGCTGCTGGAGCGAGCGGGATCGGTCAAGACAGCGATTGTCATGGAGAAACTGGGCGTGAGCCGCGAGGAAGCCGAGGAGCGCCTGAAGGTCGCGCGCGGACGGATGCGTCTGGCGCTTGAGGCTCACCCGGCACGCTAACTCGACGACCTGCTACACTTGCCGCAATCCATCCCAGCACGACCCCAGTGCAAGTTCAGAGAGGCCGCGATGCACGTGTTTTTTCGTCAATTGATTACGTCACTATCACTGTTACTTATTGCCTCTCTGCCTCTATCCGCACAGAATGCGGCCCCGTCGCGGATATTGATTCGTGCCGGGCATGTAGTTGACGTTCACACTGGAAACGAGCCGGCCGATCAGACGATTGTAGTAGTCGGAGATCGCATTACTTCGATTGCGCCGACGGCGTCGACGCCAAAGCAGGCGGGAGACACGGAGATCGATCTGCAGTCGTCGACGGTGTTGCCGGGGCTGATCGATGTGCATACGCATCTGACGGATGACAATAACTTCGATCCGTATCATGAGCTTTCGACGAGCGTGGCGATGAGCGCGCTGATTGGCGCGCGCAATGCGAAGGTAACGCTGGAGGCCGGATTCACGACGGTGCGCAATGTGGGGGCCGCAGGCTACGCTGATGTCGACCTGCGCGATGCAATCAACGTCGGACTCATTGAAGGTCCGCACATGCAGGTGAGCGGACCGCCGCTGGGCATTACGGGAGGCCACTGCGACGACAACCTGCTGCCCATTGCGTATCACCAGTCGGCAGAAGGTGTGGCGGACGGCGTGGAGGCGGTGCAACATAAAGTCCGCGAAACGATCAAGTATGGCGCGGACCTGATCAAGATCTGCGCGACGGGCGGTGTGCTGTCGAAGGGCGACGATCCACAGGCGTCGCAGTACACGCTTGAAGAGATGAAAGCCATCGTGGCGGATGCGCACCGCCTGGGACGCAAAGTAGCGGCACACGCGCATGGTTCGCAGGGAATTCTCTGGGCGACCGAGGCGGGCGTCGATTCGATCGAGCATGGCTCATATATGAACGACGAGGACATTGCGGCGATGAAGCAGCACGGCAACTACTTTGTCCCGACCGCGTACCTGGTGGACTGGATGCAGGAGAGCGGGCACCTGCCGGCCTTTTACGCGCAAAAGATGAAGGACGTAAGCGCGGTGGAGAAGGCCAACGCGAAGAAGGCGATTGCGGCGGGCGTGAAGGTTGCGCTGGGGACAGATGCCGCGGTGTATCCGCATGGATTGAATGCACACGAACTGGACGTGTATGTGAATCAGTTTGGGATGACTCCGCTGGCGGCACTGCAGACGGGAACTCTGAATGCGGCGGACCTGATGGGCTGGTCCGACAAGGTTGGCTCGATCGAAGCTGGCAAATGGGCGGACGTCATAGCCGTGGACGGCGATCCATTGAAGGATGTTCGCATCCTGCAGCATGTGCGCTTCGTGATGAAGGCGGGCGCGGTGTACAAAAACGGGAGCTCCGTAGTTCAGTGAAGGTGGCGCAGTGAAGGCGACCCGGTTCGAGTTCCGCTACCGGGTGTGGATTGCAGTCGCGATCTATGGGTTGGGCTTCGCGGCGCCGTGGCTGATCTTCAGCGCCGGTGGACCGCGAGTTTCAACAACGTGGCTTGAGCTTGCAGGCGCACTTGCCGGCACCCACGCGCTGACGCTGCAATGGGCAACGCTCCTGGTGACATCACTGGCGATCCTTCTAGCCGCCACCGGAGCGGCGTTTCGCGTGTGGGGCACGGCATACCTGGGCGCGGGAGTTGTGACTTCGGGTGCGATGCACGCACAAACAGTGCTGGCCGCTGGACCGTATCGTTATCTACGGAATCCATTGTATTTCGGAAGTTTTGTGTTTTCACTGGCGGTGTCGATCCTGATGGCGCCGATGGGAGCAATCTTCTTCCTCGTGGCGATGTTTGTGCAGATGCTGCGCCTGATCCTTGGCGAGGAGGCATATCTCACGGCCCAGCAGGGTGAGCCCTATCTCGCGTACAAAGCTTGTGTGCCGCGGTTGTTTCCCAGTGTTATGGCGCGGGTGCCAGCCTCTGCTCAAAAACCGCGCTGGATGCAGGCGATTGTGGCGGAGATTTATGTTGTGGGATTGACGGCCTGCTTTGCCGTCCTGGCGTGGCGCTACAACGCGCATTTGCTGACGCAAGCGCTTCTTGTTTGTTTTGGAGTTTCGCTGGTGGCACGAGCGCTGACGATCAATAAACCGCAAAACTCCTAGGGCCACCGCACAAAGAAATGGGAAACGGACCTCAGACCCGTCTCCCTCTCCCTAATGAGTGTTAGCCGCTATGTCGTCGTATGGGCGGCGGCTGCCATCAGTGCACAACGGGTGACTACTTCTTGGGGGGAGCGATCACGTCCTTCGCGGCCTTGGCCACGCGGAACTTCACCACCGTCTTCGCCTTGATCTTGATCTGCTCACCAGTCTGGGGGTTGCGGCCCATCCGCGCCTTGCGCTCTGCCTTCACGAGACGGCCGAGACCGGGGATGACGAATACGCCATTCTTCTTCGTTTCCTTGATGGCGGTTTCCGCCAGCAGGTCAAGGAATGCCGCGGACTGCTTGTTAGTCAACTCAAGCTTCTCGGCCAACTGCCGTACGAGAGCTGTTTTGGTCAATGCTGTTGCCATGTGTTTCCTCCTAGTTCGTCTTGACTCGACCGGTTGCGCGTGGTGCGCGCTGCCGCCGATTCTTTGCTGCCGGTTCGCCTCGTTTGCGCATCACGGCCTCTCAGCCGTAGCCGGTAAGCCCTGTGTTTATGCGGGTCCGAGAGAACCCACCGCCGTTTACCTTGCGGCTTTTCAACGCCTTTGTCAACAGTAAAAGCCGGGTTTCCACAGGTTTTTCACGGTTTTATGGGGATTTTCCGGTTTTCTTACCGTTTTTGTACCGGCGGAGCCGCCCGAAGCGCCGAAAACCCTTGTCCAGAGCGGCTCCGAGCGATGGCCTATTGCGTGACTATAGGCGCGACGGAAGAGGCTAGTAAAGCCCGAAGAGCGTTTTTTTTCGCTTGTCGACGCTGCGCAGTAACGGCTCGTTGAGGAAATCGACCAGCGGCTGGGCCAGCCGGAAATATGCGCCGATGGCGGAGGCGAGGGTGGACTGCAGCGCGTCTTGGACAGGCAGAGTGGCGGTTACCCCCCATTGCCGGTACTTGATCCATTCGATGGCGGGGTGGTCGACGGGGAATCCTTTAGGCGGCCGACTGAGCGCATTGGGGTCGTGCATGGTCATGTTCGCACGGAGTTTTTTCGATTCAATCAGGCGCTTGAATTCGGCGGGATGCGCGAGGAGGTGCTGACGGATGGCAAAGAGTTGTTCCTTGGGCGGCATGTAGACGCCGGCCGCGACGATGATCTCGGTTGCGGTCAGGTGGAAGTAGTAGCCTCCGCCTGAGGTTTTCTCGAGACCGTTGCGCGTCCACCACGCGGCGAGATTGGTCTTGTATGGCGTCTTGTCGGCGGAGAAGCGGGTGTCGCGATAGATGCGCAACATGCACTTTTGCGGCGGACGGAGATGTGCCGGGGCATAGTCCATCATGCCCTGGGTGATCTTCTCGATGAGGGCGAGCATGGGCTGTTTGAGGTCGCGCTCGTAGAGGTCGCGGCGCGCCTCGAACCACTCGCGCCGGTTGTTGCGCTTGAGCTGACGCAGAAAGTCGAGGGTCTTCTGGGTGAAGTATGGTTGTACGGGCGCCGAGGGTTTGGTGGACGCGGCTTTTTTTTCAGGTCGCGAAGGCATCTTCGTATTTTAGGCGGCTGAGGCATTCCACTTTCTTGCTAGACTCACACCGTTATGCGAATTCTCCTTCTATTCTTCGTTGTTTTCGGTTCGATCCTCCTGTCGCCGGCTCAGCCTGGGCCCGCCTCGATCGACGCTCCGCGGGGAGCGAAGCTACTGCTTGAGGCGAAGGGAAATGGCGCGCAGGTCTACACCTGTACCGATGCCCGATGGGTATTGAAGGCTCCGAATGCCAAGCTGCTGGATGCCCACGGCCAGGTGATCGGCACCCACTTTGCCGGTCCGACGTGGCGGCTGAATGATGGCAGCGAAGTGAAGGGCAAGATGATCGCGAGCCAGCCCGCGCCGGACGGCAAATCGATTCCGTGGCTGCTGGTGGGGGCCGTGCCGGGGAGCCAGAGCGGCAAGTTCGCCTCGGCTGCGTATATTCAGCGCACCGAAACCAGCGGCGGCGCTGCTCCCAAGGAGGCGTGTACGAGCGGAGAGCTTCCGGTGCCGTATACCGCGAAGTACAGCTTCTACGCAGCGAAGTAAGCTGGAATCCGATGAACACCGAACGCATCTGCTAGAAATGGCCGGTCTGCCGGAACATCTCTTTTCCAATCCTGTGTGGCATGCTTTGCACACCAGGCACCGCCATTTCGCCATCAGCGCTGGGCACGCCTGCCGCTATCCTGCCGATGTCTCGCCCTTCTCTGCGGTCGGCGAGCCGAACGTGACCGCGTTTAAAGACCTGCACTCCCTGCTTGTGCCGGGCGAATCGGTCTGGATTGCCGAGACAAAATTTCCCGACTGTCCGGAGCTGGTCTTTGAGGCGACGATCGAGTGCCTGCAGATGGTGTTGCCGAAGGAAATCACGCCGCCAGCGGACGCCGCAGCCGAGATCGTTCCTCTCTCCTGCGCGGACGCACCGGCAATGGTCGCGCTGACGGAGCTTGCATTCCCGGGCTTCTTTCGAGTGAAAACTTGTGAGATGGGCAACTACTACGGTGTATTCGCAGGCGGCGAACTGGTCTCGATGAGTGGCGAGCGTATCTTTCTCGACGGCTATCCCGAAGTGAGCGGCGAATGTACGCACCCAGACCACCGTGGCAAGGGCTATGCCGCCGCGCTGATGTGGCAGGTGATCCGCGATCATCGCCGCGACGGACTTGTCTCCTGGCTGCATGTCAGCGCTGGAAACCGCCACGCGATCGAGCTTTATCTGCGCATGGGGTTTGTGGAGGCGCGCAGGCTCGTATACCATCGGATTTCGCGCAGGGATGGAAGCGGCGTCTGATCCTAATCGAGTTTGCGCTGCGTCAATTCTCCGACGGTAACTTTTCGAGCCGCGCGTACTCCAATAGTTGGGAGTCTTCCATGTTCAAGACGATTGTGCGTGCCGTTGTGCTGCTGGCTGTCGGCCTGCCGCTGGTAAGCTGCCAGGCGGCGAGCAATGCGCCGATCCCGGCGGCGAAGGATGATGCTCCGCTCGCCGCGACTTCGTCGCGCGAGACGGCGGTGTTTGCGGGCGGATGTTTCTGGGGCACACAGGCGGTGTTTGAACGCGTCAGAGGAGTGGTCGAGACGACGGCGGGATACTCAGGCGGCTCGGCTTCGACGGCGCACTACGATGATGTGACGACCGAGACAACCGGCCACGCGGAGAGCGTACGCGTGGTCTATGACCCATCGAAGATCACGTATGGACAACTGCTGCGGATCTTCTTTGCGGTGGCGCATGATCCTACGCAGCTGAATCGGCAGGGGAATGACGTCGGCACGTCGTACCGGTCGGTGATTTTCTTTGCGAACGATGATGAAAAGCGGATCGCGACCGCGTATATCGCACAGCTCGATGCGGCGCACGTATTTTCCGGCCCGATCGTGACCCAGGTGGTCCCGCTAAAGGCGTTTTATAAGGCGGAAGACTACCACCAGGATTATGCGCTGAAGAATCCGAACAACCCTTATATCTACGTGTGCGACCGGCCGAAGATCGCCGCGCTCAAGCAGCAGTTTCCGGAACTCTTCCAGAAGTACAAGGGTGAGTAGCCACCCTCTATAGTGAATGGCGATGCGCCCTCAGCCCCTGATCGCGGTAACCGATGTGGAAGCTAGCAGCCGGTGGTATCAGCGGCTGCTGGGCTGCCGGAGCGATCACGGCGGTCAAGAATACGAGCGCCTGGTTTCGAATGGCAGCCTCGTCCTTCAGTTGCACAGCTTTGAGGTGGAACACCATCATGGCCTGATCGGCAACCGCGACGACAAGCCGTATGGGAACGGTGTTTTGCTATGGTTCGAGGTAGATGACTTCGATGGGGTCATACAGCGGTCAGCTGAAATGGGCGTGGAGGTCGTCATGCCCCGGCATCGAAATCCTCCTGAGGGTGACGGCGGTCCGAATCACTGGGAGTGTTGGATGCGCGATCCGGACGGCTACCTCGTGGTGGTTGCCAGTCCCGACGGATCGGCCAGTGAAACATGGCGTCCCAGCCAATAGACAGTATTACGCTTCAGCGAACAGCTATTTCTTTCGCGTGTCTCACGTTGAATACTTCGCCCGCACGCAGCGCAAATTGCAGGCGCTTGCCGCGGCGCACGTTGTAAACCAGCGCCGGACGAAAGCAGACCAGGCATCGTCCGCCGGCGCGACGAGCGCTCGGGTAGAGGATGCCGTTCGATTGGCGTGTCAACAGTTTGGCGGCCAGCTTCTGGGGTTCGGCGTAGGACTCAGGAATCGGTTCCCCTCGGAGATATTTTCGAAACTGCGACCGGCCAGCGGTAAGGTCATGCGCAGGCATGGTGAAGTCGGCGAGGTAATCGTCGAAAGTGGCAATCTCTCCTTCCTGCCAATTTACTTCTTCGAGCTGACGCCGTTTATGGAAGGCGACTTCAGCGAGCGAAACTTCGCGCTCCAGGCCGGCGTACCACGCCCCTCTATCGCTTGAGTTGAAACGGCCGCCTTCGGGCGCGGCGTGGGTAAAAGCGGCATTGACGATGTGCGCGTAGTCGACTCCGTAGACCAGCTCATGCACGCCGATGCCGGGCAGCAAGCCTAACTCGCCGAGCAGGCGGTCATTGGTTGCGCCGTCTAATTCGAGCAAATCGTCGAGTGCGCGCGTGTCCTCGGTGAGGCGCGAAAGGACGGTGCCGCTCTCGCTGTAGCGGGCGGGGATGAGACGGTGCGTGTCCTCAAGGTCGATGGAGGTGACGGGAATGCGAACTGCGGGGGCTGGGGGAGACATGGATTTGGGTTATTGCCCACCGCGGCGGGCGTCGAGCAATTGCCGCACGCTAAGCATGCCGGGCTGGCCGCGCTGAATGACGTAGGCCACAGGGGTATCGCCACGAAAGATCACGTTGGTGTTGGGCAGGGTCATCCACGCGTCCGCGAGCTTCGGGCTGTAGAGGATATTCACCGCCTTGAAGATGCCAATGAGCAGAGAGATGCGCGTCAACGTGTCCTGGTCGAGGATGCGGCCGCTGGGATCTTTCTTGAGCGCGTAGAACGAGCCTGTAGACATGCCGCCGAGAAGCTGCCGCGCTTCCGGGTCACGCAGGCCCCACTTTTTCATGATGGCGAGGAAGCCCTTCACCGCAGCAGGGCTGAGACGGCGGCGGACGATCGGGTCCGAGAGGTCAGCGGCGGATTCGGATCTGTATCCGGGAACGTTGGGTAAGGCTAAAGACGCGGCCATGCGGCGTCCTCCATTTCTGAATTGATATTGCATCATATTTGAATCATCAAAATCAAGATAAATCCCTTTCTAAAATGCGCTTAAACCGATTTCGGGTTCCGTCTTCGCGGCTCCCGGGATACACTGACTTCTCAAAAACATGGTGCTGGAGCCGCCCTTGAACGTCCTACTGTGTCTGGTTGTTCTGTCTCTGCTGTCTGTCTTCAACGTCTGCGCGCGCGCGGACAGCCTCGGCGAGCTCAGTGATAGCTTCTGGCAGTGGCGAGCGCAGGAGCAGCCCTTCACAAATGACGACATCCCACGCATCGACCGGCCTGCGGGCTTCATTGTTGACTGGTCGCAGCAGACCATAGCGCAACGGCTGCAGCAGCTCGCCGTCTTTGAGCAACGATGGAAGAGCCTCGCGCCATCCGCACAGACGCCGGTACCGGAACAGGTGGATTACCGCCTTCTCGGCTCGGCGCTGGCGCGGGCGCGATTTGAGCTTTCGATCGAGCAGAACTGGAAGCGGAACCCGTACTTCTATGTGGATCAGACGCTGGGCTCCGTGTTCATTCTGCTGCTGCAGCCGCCGCCGTTTTCCGAAGCGCGGCAGCAGGAGATCGTCGCGCGCGTGAAGCGGATTCCGGCGACGATCGAGAGGGCGAAGCAGAATTTAACCGACATGCGGCAGCCGTTTGTGCGGCTGGCGATCGACGCGCTCGACAATATCTCCGAGCGGACCGGACAGATGGCGACTGCTCTCGCGCCGCAGCTCAGCTCTGCCAATGCACAAGCTCTGCAGCAGGCGATTCCGGCGGCGGCCACCGCGCTTACGCAGTATCGCGCGTGGCTTGAAACCAAACTGGCCACGGCCCGCAAAGACACTGCCATCGGCCGCGACAACTATATCTATTTCCTGCGCAGCATCGCGCTGCTGCCCTACACGCCGGAGCAGTTGCTGGAGATGAGCAGCCTGGAGTGGAGTCGGTCGGTCGCCTTCGAGGCCTATCAGGAAGCGCGTCTTGCGGGATTACCGCCGGCAACGATCTTTCCCAACGCGGACGCGCAGATTGCAGCGGAAAAAGCAGATGAGGAGAAGGTACGGGCGTTTCTCGTCAATCAGAAGATTCTCAGCGTGCCCGACTGGATGAAACACTACCGAAACCTGCTGCTTCCGGCTTACCTTGAACCCCTCGAAGGCATGGGCGTCACGGATGATCTCACGGGACCGTCGCGTCTCAACGAAGACGGCACGAGCTACATTCGCCAACCCAGCCCGAACCTGGGCTACTTCAGCCTTTCGACGGCGCGCGATCCGCGGCCGATTCTGGTGCATGAGGGCGTACCGGGACACTACTTTCAGCTTTGCCTCGGCTGGCACAACGACGATCCAATCCGGCGCCACTATTACGATTCGAATGCCAACGAAGGCATTGGCTTCTACGCCGAAGAGATGATGCTGCAGGCAGGCTTCTTCGACGACAATCCACACACGCGATCGACTATCTACAACTTCATGCGGCTGCGGGCGCTGAGGGTCGAGGTCGACGTAAAGTTGGCGCTGGGCGAGTTCACGCTGGAGCAGGCGGCGAATTATCTCGCTAAGACAGTCCCGATGGATCGTACGACTGCGCTCGGGGAAGCGGCCATGTTCTCAAGCACGCCGGGGCAGGCGATCTCCTATCAGATCGGCAAGCTGCAGATCATTCAGCTCCTGTCGGACACGCGCCTGAAGCAGGGCGCGGACTTTTCTATGCTGAAGTTCAACGACTTTGTCTGGAACAACGGGAACGTGCCGCTCTCGCTGCAGCGCTGGGAGCTGCTTCAGGATGCGAGCCAGGTTCCTGCGGCGACAGCTCCCCCCCGCGTCAGCCGTGAAGAGCGGCGATAAAATCGTGTTCGCTATGCTGTTCCCTCGCGGGCGTCTCGCCAAAGATCGATTGCTCCCTCCTGCGCATGGCGATCGATCTCATTCAACTCGGCATCGGTGAATTGGAGCTTCTTCACCGCGTCGAGCGAGTTGTCGAGCTGCTCCACATTCCGCGCTCCAATGAGCGCCGAGGTAACCCTCTCGTCGCGCAGCACCCAGGCAATCGCCATCTGCGCCAGCGTCTGCCCGCGCGCGCCCGCAATTTCGTTGAGGGCGCGAACGCGGTTGAGATTTGCTTCGCTGAGAAAGTTCTTCGGGAAGGAGCCTTCGGTCCGGGCACGCGAGTTCTCCGGAACTCCGTTCAGGTATTTGTTCGTCAATAGTCCCTGCGCCAGCGGAGAAAAAGCAATGCAGCCCACGCCCAACTCTTCGAGCGTGCCGAGCAATCCCTTCTCCACCCAGCGGTTCAGCATGGAGTAAGACGGCTGATGAATCAGCAAAGGTACGCCTTCGCTTTTCAGAATCTGTGCCGCCTCGCGAGTCCGCTCGGAACTGTAGGACGAGATACCTACATATAGAGCCTTGCCCTGGCGCACTGCGTGCGCGAGCGCGCCCATTGTTTCCTCCAGCGGCACATCCATCGACGGGCGATGGGAATAGAAGATATCCACGTACTCGAGACCCATGCGCTGAAGGCTTTCGTCGAGTGACGCCAACAGGTACTTGCGCGAGCCGCCGATGCCGTAGGGACCGGGCCACATGTCCCATCCCGCTTTCGAGGAGATGAGAAGCTCGTTACGATGGGCGAGAAAATCCTTGCGCAGGATGTGGCCGAAATTCTCCTCCGCCGATCCGTAAGGAGGCCCATAGTTGTTCGCAAGGTCGAAGTGGGTCACCCCCCGGTCGAAGGCCCTCCGGATCACCGCCCGGCCAGTCTCGAAAACATCAACTCCACCGAAGTTCTGCCACAGCCCAAGCGAGACCGGCGGCAGGACGATCCCCGATCGCCCGCACCGACGAAACTCGGCTCCGTCATACCGCTCTGCATTGGGCATATAACTCATCCGTACTTATCTCCTTCTACTTCTTATGCAACGCCTGCAGGGAAGACTGTCGGATCGCGACAACCTCCGAAAAGTATGTCACAAGCGGATCCGGATTTTCGTCCGGCGGTGAGACTTGTCTGTTTAATGGAGCAGGAACTATCTGGTTCGCCGATTGGGCAGCATGCGGGCGGCGCTGCCGGAGAGATTCGCATCGACGAACCTCTTGATCCGCGGCATGTGCTTTTGCAGGAAGACGCCGAGGGCGATGATGGCCACTCCCAGGAGCGAGACTGCGAACGGGAAGAGCAGCGAATCGCGGAGGATGGTATGCGCCAGCGACGTGAGATAGCTAAAGACGCCAATCGCGCCGAAGACCAGAAATACCCGTCTGCTGAGCAGGACCGAGGCGGCGACGAATCCGATATTGAGACAGCCATAGGCGAAGCGCGCGCGCTGGCTTCCGCTGTCGAGCAGGCTGAGACCGCCCCACAGGGTCATCATGCCGAACAGGTATCCCCAGAAGGCGTAGTCGTCGCGCGTGCTGTGATCGATGAAGTAACTGACCAGCATCATGACGACACCGAAGACGATCGAGATGTGGCACAGCTCGTGAAATGTCCAGTTCTTGTGAAATAGGAGCGCGGTCGCATCCATGGACATGTATCAGAGCGCGTAGGCAATGAGCGCGGTAAGAAACGGGAAAGCGAAGAAGCGGAGCGCGACGAGGCCCGCGATCGCGGTTCCGATTTCCATGTACACCCAGGAGGCGCGAATCCAGGGATGGTCGTAATAGGCGCCCGAGACTCCCGCGGGCCACAGGTTCAGCGCTTTTTCGACGCCGAAGATGGCGAGCGGCGTCATGCAGACGGCGACTGTGGCGCAGATGCCTCCCAAAATGCGCAGATCGCGCCGGTTCCAGAAGTAGCGAGCGGCGAGCAACGCGACAGCGGCGTAGGCAAGGGCGATGAGAGTGAGCATTCCGCCAGCGAGACGATCGAAGGCCATGGTGACGAACCAGCCCATCGCTCCCGCGACGATCAAGGCGCCGAAATAGTAGGCAACGTGCGCAGCATGGAAGCCCGGTTGATCTTCAGTCGTGGTCCCAAGAGCCTGCCACAGGCTGGAAGCTTGTTCCTCGGTAAGTCCGATTCTTATTGCAGCTTTGACGATGTCGTCGCGAGTTACGCGCATGCCTGCATCCACAAAATGTCGTTCATAGCGGACGATCATCCATGAAAATGCGCGTATTTGGGAAGATATTTTTGGCTTGCGACGGCGACCTCTACTTGGCGGCTGTGGCAGGTTTGTAGCCCCGAGGTGCCTGCCTTCAGCATCGCCGCTCTTGCTTCGTCGATTACTGAGCAGCGGTGTGGTATCCACATTGTTACAGGCTCCGCCAGCGGTATCTTCATTGTAACATATTTATAATCAATAGCTTGGCAAAACATACGGCGAGGGATGCCCGGCTCTATGGTGCAAGCCTGAGGTCGTCTTCGCGCTAAAATCTGCCGGACAAGGCAACCAGAATACCTCCGCATTCCTCCGATCTATTCAGGGTTCGAGAGTTCCCCAACGAATCCGGACCCTCGATACGAAACCCAGGCACAAAGCAGTAGGGTTTCGATCGAAAACGATAAGTGCCGATCGCCCTCATCGCTTGCCAATCGCTCGCAGGCAGAAAGTCCGACGGCTGAAGGTGGATATATGCAGATTCTGCGCTGGACCCTATGTTTTCGGGCGCGCAATCTCTTCCTGATTGCGTTGCTTTGTATATTGCCATGCGCGTCCTTTTCGCAGGTGGCAGTCGGAGTTTCAATCACCGTGGCTCCCCCGGTACTGCCCGTCTATGAGCAGCCAATTTGCCCGGCAGCCAACTACATGTGGACCCCAGGCTACTGGGCATGGGACCCAAACTCCGGAGGCTACTACTGGGTTCCGGGAACGTGGGTCATGGCCCCAGCCGTGGGCCTGCTCTGGACCCCCGGCTATTGGGGCTGGAATAACGGCGGCTATATGTGGAATGCCGGATACTGGGGACCTCAGGTAGGCTTCTACGGCGGCGTGAACTATGGCTTCGGCTACACCGGAGTGGGCTTCTACGGCGGACGCTGGAGCGGCGGCTACTTCAGCTACAACACCGCGGTCATGCGTGTAAACACGACCGTTATTCATAACACGTATGTCGATCGCACCGTCATCCGCAATACCACCGTAAGCAGGGTGAGCTACAACGGCGGACGGGGCGGCATTGAGATGCCGCCTACCGCAGCACAAGAGGCGGCTGCCCGACAGAGACGCTATGGCCCGATTGCCGCACAGGCGCGACAGCAGCAATTCGCCCGCGAGGACAGAGCGAATTTCGCCTCGGAGAACCACGGACATCCCGCGTACGCAGCAACAGCACGCCCTGTAACGTCGGCCGCCGACTTCAAACGCGCGGTGCCCGCAAGCGGCGCAAAACCCGTCACTGCGAACGAGACACGGTCGGCAAACGGACGGCCGGCCACAACGTCGCACCCGGCAAACGAAACTCGACCTGCGACGCGGCCTGAGTCAAAGCCCGTGACCACACGTCCAGCCAACGAGACTCGCCCGGCCAGTAAGTCAACAACAACCCATCGGACTGCGGAATCTCGCCCGGCTACGAAGCCGGCTACAGCGACAAAACCGTCTTCGGAAGCAACACCGGCGCATGAAACCCGGCCGACTTCGACGCGGCCTGCCTCGACCGCTCGTCCGGCAAACGAAACCCGGCCGGCAACCAGGCCCGCTCCGGCCGCGCATACGGCCGAGACTCGTCCGGCTCCGAAACCAGCTCCCGCAGTGAAACCGGCCCCGGAAACGCGGCAGGCTAGCCACCCAGCCACGCCTCCTCAAACGACTGTCAAGTCAGAGAGCAGACCAGCCCCCGTCCAACAAGCAAAGCCCGGACCCCAGCCTCGCCCGGAAAGCAGGCCCGCACCAGTGCAGCAGGCCAAACCGGCTCCGCAGCCTCGGCCGGAAACCAGACCTGAGCCGCAGCCGCGTCCCTCCCAATCTGAGGCAAAGCCTGCCCCCGCTCCAAAACCGGCGCCCGAAGCCCGGCCCTCGCAGTCGGCTGCCCGGCCCGCCCCCCAGCAGCATGAGAGCGCGCCTCGGCCCAGCGGAGAGAAGCCTCACCCAGGCCAGGAATAACGGCGAAATCTCTGGCCCTCACCCGAGCCCGGAGCTTCCACTCCGGGCTTTTTATTTGCGGTTCAGTTGCTCAAACAGCCCCTTGATGGCAACCGCGCCGCTACGCATGGAGTAGCGCTTGCGGAAGACTTCGGTTGTTCGGGCAATCATGGCGCTTCGCTTCCCATCCCCGAGCGCGAGCCAGCCCGACAGCAGATCTTCCGTGCCTGCGAGTGTATCGGGAGCAACCAGGCCGACTCCTTCCTGCTCGATATCCGGCCAGATGTTGACCTGGTTCGAGATGAGCACGGGCCGGCCGCAGGCCAACGCCTCGGCGACCACCACGCCGAAGTTTTCCTGGTGCGAGGGAAGGATAAAGGCGTCGCAGCCGCGCAGGGCGCCCCACTTGGCGTCGCCGGTAAGCAGGCCTGGCCAGTGAACGCGCCGCTCAATGCCGAGATCTGCGGCCAGCCGCTGTAGTTTCGATTGCAGACCAACCTGGTCCGGACCGGCGATCACCAGATCGACATCGGGGTGTACCGGAGCGACCCGGGCAAAGGCTTCAATGAGCAGGTCGCAGCCCTTCTTTTCATGGATGCGCGATAGGAAGAGCACGTAGGGCCGCCCGTGCAGCAGCGGCAATTTGCTGTACAAGGCGTCGGATTGGGCTTTGCTGTTCGGCGGCGTATCACCGGTCCCATACGGAACAACGAAGCTCTTCCAGTGGTTGGGCCAGAAGCTCTGCGGCGCGAGGTCGCGCTCGAGCGTGCTGGTGAACATCACCGTTTCCGCATGACGCAAGATCCAGTACTGCACCGGCCAATAGAAGTACTTCTTGAGGTGTTTCAGTGGATAGTGACGCTTGAACCAGGGATCGAGCATGCCATGTGTGAGAACCAGATACGGTACACGCCCCTTGGCAGCGATGGCCGCAGCCAGGCCGTGATAGGTCCAGATGCCGTTGATCACCACACCATCAAAGCGCGTCACGTTTTGCCGTAGCCAGGCCAACAGCTGCCGGGAATATCCGTAGGCACCGGTTGGCGCGCCCATGGCGTGGATCGGGATCGAGAAATCGGACAGATACGGCTCGCTGGGATCGTCCTGGCAGACGATTTCCACCAAAACGCCCACGTCGCCGTACGCCCTGGTCAGATGGCGCAACGCTTCCGGAGGGCCTCCAGTGGAGGGCGACAATGATGGAATCACATGCAGTATTTTCAATGGGGACTGGCCGTCGGTAATTCACGCCCGGGCGTTGGCGCTTCGCGCCAACCCGAATTCGAACCTACATTGAGGTTAAAGCATGAGAGCAGTTATCGGAAAGGAAACAAAACGACAAGCGGCCGCACTCCGCCGTTGTAACGTCTAAAGGCACGAAGCGCATATTGCCGCGCCACGCAGGGCTCAGATGCGCATGGGCATGATGATGTAGCGATACTTGTACTCGTCGTCAGCGTCTTCGGGGCGAACCTGGCCGGCGGATTGTGCGTCCTTGAACTCCAGGCGGACTTCGCCGGCGTTGCCAATCGCCTTGAGGAAGTCGATCAGGTATGACGAGTTGAAACCTACTACCAGGGGATCGAAGCTGTAGGGGGTTTCGATGGTGTCCTCGGATTCGCCGGAGTCGGTCGAGGAGGAGGAGATTTTCAATTCATTCTGTTCGAGGCGCACTTTGACGGCCCCGGACCGCTCATCGGCGAACTGCGCGACACGCTGGATCGAGCCCATGAGATCTTCGCAGCGCACCACGACGAACTTGTTGTTGTCGCGCGGCATGACGGCTTCGTAGTTGGGAAACTGGCCGGTCAGCTTGCGGCTGGTGAGCACGCGATGTCCGATGCGGAAGAAGAGAGTATTGTCGTCGTCAGCAAACTCGATCGTTTCGGCGTCGGTGTTCGAGAGCAGCGAATGCAGCTCAGCCAGTGCCTTGCGGGGAATGAGCGTCTTGCGCTCTCCGCTAACGTTCGATAGCGTCTCGCCGCTCTTCTCGATATGGGCCAGGCGATGGCCGTCGGTGGCGACCATGGCCAGCGACTCGGCTTTAAGAATGAGCAGCGCCCCGTTCAGTGTGTAACGCGACTCCTCGTTGGAGATGGCGAAGATGGTCTTCGAGATGCAGTTGTTGAGCGACGCAGCCGGAATGCTGGTGATGCTCGTCTGCGGGAATTCTGGGACCTGCGGAAAGTTAGCGCGGGCCATACCGACCATCTTGGTGTTGGAGCGGCCAGAGCGGATCTGGATCCAGTGATTCTCCATGAGCTTGATGGAAATATCACCGTCGGGTAGCAGCTTAATGTAGTCGTAAAGCTTGCGGGCCGGGATGGTGCAGGAGCCGGACTTCTTGACCTTGGCGGCGCATGAAGTTTTGATGCTCTGGTCGAGATCGGTGGCGGTGATGACCACTTTGTCGCCCTCGGCTTCAATGAGGAAATTCGAGAGGATGGGGATGGTGGTTTTGCGCTCGACGACGCTTTGCGTCGCGGTGAGCTCCCGCAGCAGGTCTTGACGGCTGATGCTGATTTCCAGAGCGGAACCCTGGACGGCGCCCCGGCTGGATTTTTCCTGCTCGATGTCTAAACCCGCACTTGCGTTTGCGCCTGCCATGTTAACCCCCGAATGCGACTTGGCCCACTGTACACCAGACAAAGCGAGGAAATACAGATGGCTTCATTCTAGTGATAAATACACATTTTGTGCGCTCTGGAAAAGTGGACTTTATCTCGGAAATATGCACTCAGAGAGAAATCACGATAAGGTGGGTCCAGCAGTCGTGAACGCGGAGTGTGTGGCCGCTCCGTTCCTACTACTGAAAGCTTTTTAGAAAGCTATTTACTTCGTAGTAGTAACCGTTCGCGCTGGAAAAGTGGAAAGATGAGGGAAAACCAGGCAGGACGCGGATATGAGGCTTGTGTACGTTTTAGAAAAGTAGTCCGGAGAAATTGCAAAAGCAGGAAGACGGGACGGAAAGCGCGAGAAGTTGGAGCAGTTCTCCTCGTTCTTCACACTACTCTTTCAGAGGCATGTGGAAACCGATCATCGCAAAGTGGAAAGACGGGTCAGGCACAGTCTGGGAGGGGCTGCGCCGGGTGCCGACTTTCAACAGAGGCCAATTTACATCGCCTCGCCGTGGCTGCCCTCGGCATTGTCACCGTTCGATGTCGCGTGGCTCAGGATGACGCCGCCGTTGGTGGTTTCAGCGTGGATTGTGGGTCCGCCTCTGCCGATGTCCGTGGCCAAGTGGTGCTTGATGTCGCCCTGAATGGTGATGGGGAAATTGACCTCGATGCCACCGTTGACGGTGCCGGTTTCAAGATGCGCCGAGTAGTGTTCCGGTATGTTGAGGCTGATGCCGCCGTTGGTTGTTTCAGCGTTGAGGCCCTTGCCATTCCAGCGGTCGCCAGAGAGAGATATATCCAGTCCGCCGTTGACCGTGCTGCCATGTACGTCGCCCGCGAGGTCGGTGAGGTCGACCCCGCCGTTGGTAGTGTCGAACTTCAGGTCGCCGTCAAGATGCTCGAGGCTGATGCCGCCATTCATGGTCTTGAGTTCGGCCGAGAGCTGGCGCGGGGCGTGAATCACATAGCTGATGCCGTACCCCTGGTGTCCCCAACGAAAATTCGGCCCCTTGTCGTGGATGGCGCCGCCGGAGGTTTCGATCTGAATCTCGCGGAGAATGCCGGCCGCCTCCGAGGCGGTATTGGCCCAGCCTTCGATGCGGGCATCAATCTGAACGTCCTGCCGGTCTTCTCCCAGGATGTGTATGCCGCCATTCATGCTGGAGACATTGAGTTTGTCAGGTTTGGCAATGGTGATAGATCGGACCTCACAGGCGTGCTCCTGATGGCCCCAGCCCCAGTTGGTGTGGTCCTTGTCTGTCCCTGTGCAGTCGTGGATGGTCCAGCCATCGGTGCTGCCCGTCACTTTGCCGTCGAGCGATTCGGAGTGCTTGGCGTCGGCATGGAAGCCGCTGAGAAAGCCCCTCCAGCCGCTGTTCCAGGGCTGGGAACCAATGCCGACGACGATCAACAGGACGGCTGCGAAGAGCGCGAAGCGGCGCATGGGATGACCCTCAGAAGAGCGATACGCAGGCTGTGTCATGGGAGTTCCTCAAAACTTCAGTAATAGGAATGAGCACGTCAGATGCCAATTATGCAGCGCTGCAACCACCCTGGAATCAATCAATTCACATGATATTCATGGAGGCCGATTGTCCGGGATAGAAATGCAGTGTTCGGGAGCGGACAGGCCGGGATTCATGCGAACGGTATAGCGTGCCGTTCTGCGAACAAGGCACAACCTTGGCCAGCTCTTCCGGCTCTCGGAGCTCTGGAAGCGATTTGAGTCGCCGGGGGAAGGCTTGACTAGGTCTGCGATGCGACTCTTGGTGCAGAGACGGTGGTCGTGCCAACAGAGCCTGGTTTCGATGCCTGCGTCTTGGTAAATGCCGCCACACTGCTGGTCACCGACTTGAGGATTAATCCTGCCCGGGACGGGAGGCAGACACACATGGAATGCGTGGAACTCTTCGAAACCCTCCCATTCCAAGGCAGGGAACCGACGACTATGACGATGAGCAGGGTAGCTGCGAAAAGCGCGAAGCGGCGCATGGGATGACCCTCTGTGGAACGATACGGAGACTGTGTCATGGTAGTTCCTTAAAACTTCGGTAATATACCAGCACGCCGCGGACCAAATGCTATGTCGCGCAGCCCGCCCAGAATCAATGGATTTACCGGATATTGAAGGCGTTGAGTGTCCGCCTAGGGGCAGAACTGTTCAAGAATGGACAGATCTCAGCGCTTCCGTTCCCAGAACTCCTCGTGGCGGTCGTCGCGAAAGCGTATGCCTTTGACTTCCCCTTCCGAGTCTTTTTCGAAAGTAAGTCGCGTCGGGCTGCCCGTGGGATAGAAGAACGTTGTTGCGCTCTCCGGCAGCAACTCTATCGAGTCGCCAACGCGGTTCTTGGTGAAGAGGCGGTCCCCCTGCCGGTAGATCGTCGACTGGATGGTTCCCGCGTCCTCGTAATCGCCCACGTACTCCTCGTAAATCTCAGGATTGATTTTTGCGGGAACGGGATGGAGAGGCACGATCACCTCTTCCGCAGCGGGCACTGTTTTGGGAATGCTGCTGAGGCGGTGGGCGAGCAGCCAGCGCGGCAGCTCCGGATTGGCGTAGGCCTTGTCCCAGGCGTTGTGACGCCATCCGGCGTACTCCCAGAAGCGGACGTTGCCGCCTGCGGCCTTGAGCGCGTCGAACATGAGGGCGGCCTGCTTGGCTGCGACAACGTTGTCGTCGGCTCCGTGAAAGATCCAGACCGGTGTGCGTCCGATAGCGCGCGCGTATTCGCCGGGCAGAGTGGCGCTTTCGTGCCAGCGGTCGGGCTTGTAGGACCAGAAGACTCCTCCACTGACCGGAACGATCGCCGCGAAGCGGTGCGGGTTGTAGCGAGCCAGCTCGTAGACTCCGTAACCGCCAAGAGAGAGCCCCGTAAGGTATGTTCGGTCGCGGTCGCCGTGGAACTCCTTTGTGTCCTGATCGAGCGCGGCGAGGGCCATCTGCATGATGTCGGGATCGGTCCAGCGACGGTGGCTGAAGGGAACCTGGGGCATGACGACGACGAATGGCCAGCGATCGGGATGCAGCCGGATGGCCTGGGGCAAGCCGATCTGCGTCTCGTCCATGCCCTCGGAGCCGCGCTCGCCTGATCCGTGCAGGAAGAGAATCACCGGCCAGAGGCCGTGTTCGTTCCAATTTTCGGGCAGATAGACCTGGTACTTGTACACCATCCCATTCACCGTCACCCGACGATTAAGGAATCCGGTGTCGATGTGACGCGGGGAAGCGTGCGCGGGAAGAACCGCGGAAATGGAGAGAAGGGCAACAATCAGCCAACGGGCCAGTCGGCGCGCGATCACTGCTGCACAGGATAACGCGATCGGCCTCGAGTCTGCGAGAAATACTGAGGGTATCGCCAATCGAGCATGCCTGTTGTGATGCGGGTCGATGGCCGTCCTTGTTGTTCAAGGGGGAAGGCTGGGCGCATACTGTTTGAGCCCGCAACGAATCCATAAAAGTAAGGATCAAGAAAAGAAGGATCAAGGATGAACTTCACGCGCCGGGATTTTCACCGCCTCGCTGCAATTGCCGCAGTTTCTCAGTTTCTTCCTGCCGTCGGGGCGCAGACCGCAGATCGCCGCATCGGGTGGTGCATCATCGCGCTGGGCCGTATCTCGATGGATCATTTCATGCCCGCCGTGAAGATGTCGCAGAAAGGGAAGATCGTCGCACTGGTGAGCGGCCATCGCGACAAAGCCGAGAAGCAGGCGGCAATCTACGGCGTGCCTGCGAGCGCGATCTACGACTACGAGAGCATGGACGCGATTCGCGACAACAAAGAGATCGATGCCGTCTACGTCGCGCTGCCCAACAGTATGCATGCCGAGTACGCCATCCGCTCGGCCAAAGCCGGCAAGCATGTTCTCTGCGAGAAGCCGATGGCGAGTAGCGTCGCGGATTCGCGGGCGATGATCGAGGCCTGCAAGGCGGCCAACAAAAAACTGATGATCGCTTACCGTTGCCAGTACGAGCCCACCAATCTCAAGGCGATAGAACTAATTCGCAGCGGCGCGCTTGGCCAGGTGCAGGCCATCGAGAGCGCTAATGGCTTCAACATCCGCGCGGGTGAGTGGCGGCTGAATCGCAAGCTGGCCGGCGGCGGCCCGCTGATGGATGTGGGGATTTATTCGCTCAATGCGTGCCGTTATCTGACCGGCGAAGAGCCGCACGATATCAAGGCGAATTCCTCTGTCATCGACCACGACGGCCGATTCAAGGAAGTAGAAGAAAATGTCGGGTGGACGATGAAATTTCCCTCGGGCATTGTGGCCAGCTGCAACACCACTTACGGCGCGAATATGGAAGGCATGTATCGCGTGCATGGGTCAAAAGGCGTTCTGCAATTGATGCCGGCCTTCGGATATCAGGGATTGCATCTGACAGCGGAGATCAAGGGCAGTCCCGATCTCGACGAACCTTCTCCTGAGCGCGACCCGGTGCAATTCGCTCGCGAAGCCGACTATTTCGCGGACTGTATCTGGGAGAACAAGACACCGAAAAGCGACGGCGAAGAGGGTCTGCGCGACATGGAGCTGATGTCGGAGATCTACAAATCGGCGGGCTTGCCGGGGCTGTAAGTGGCACCAGAGTCGGGCTCTCGGATTTCGAGAAGCATGCAGTTTTGCTTGTTCACCTCGCACTGCAGCATGTCGAGGTCGAGCAGGTTCCAGCCGACGAACCCCGCGAAGTGGCCTCCCGGTGACTGCTCCGGAGTGGGTGCAAGGCCGTCGCCGGTGTTAGCGTCATAGTCCTCGTGCATCGAGCCCCAGCGGGCGATGTCGCGCTCGAGCATCCTCGCAAGAGTGACAGCAAGCCAGTGTGATTCAGAAACGAACCCGTAGCGGCGCAGCGCGATCCAGTTAAGATAATTGGCGTTGATCCAGATGGGACCCTGCCAGTTGGAGTAGGGGTCGATGATGGCTTTGTTGTTGTAGTCCGGGTCGCTCTTCGCGAGACTGCGAAAGCCGTACGGCGAGCGCATTTCATCGGCATTGAGCAAGTGCCGCTGGATCATGCGACGCGCATCTTCGCGCGGAAGCAGATCGTCCATAAGCGGAACGAAGTTCGAATAGCTTATTCTCTTCACCCACGCTCCGGTATCGCGGCGGCGATTCCAGAAGATCGCATCCTGCGGCGACCACAAGCTCTTCAAGATCGCCCGCTTCAGGGCTGCAGCCTTGCGCTGATATCCCTGTGACGCTTCCATGTGGCCGAGATGCTCAGCAATGTTGGCCATCGCGAGATACTCTCGCATCGCGAAGACAGAGGCATCCACCGCGAGAATCGCATCCGGGTCCTTCGGATCGTTGGAGAGCGCGGCGTTGTTGTCTGCGCCTGACTGCATGGCGTTGTCCCAGAAGTAAAGGCCCCAGCGCGGATCGAATTGCGTCTGCTCGCGATAGTCGATAATGTGTTGCATCGATTGCCAGACCGGCTCGATCCACGCATAGTCGTGCAAACGCTGGCCCGCGAGCAGCGATCCCTGCGCGAGAAATGGCTTCATGGCGAACTTGCCGAAGAGTGGCCGCGGTCCCTGCGGAGTGATACAGCCCGCGACGTAACCGGACGGATCGGCGGATGAAGCGAAGCTGAGTGCCCAGTCGCGAAGATACTTCGCATCGGCAGGACTCTGATTGGCCCAGTGCGCTCCGATGAAGAAGCCGTCCCAGTCCCACATCTGCTGGTAGTAGCCGGCAGGGATCAGATAATCGTGACGGATGTATCCCTGCGCAGGCCGGATGGTCTGCGGCGCGAGGCGCGCGAAGGTTGTGGACAGGCCGGAGAGCAGGTTGGATTCGGCCGGTTCACTGGCGATGCCGACTGCCGTGAAGGTGCAGGCAAGCCCAATCGCCGCCAGACGCGGCACGCTAAGGCCGCGAAGATGCTTGGCGTTCCATTGCACGCCAGCATGGTACCGGATGCGGTGGGTTGCAGACTATTCACCTTGCGCTGGACACAATCAGCGAGGGCAAATCATCAGTCTCTTGCGCGGAAGGCGCGTGTCGCTGGACGCGCAGTCCTAGCTGTTCAGAGTCTCCTGCAGCTTGTTCACCGTGCTGTTCAGGCTCTTGTCGGTGCGCCGCTGCTCGTCAATCTTTGAGATGGAATGCATCACGGTCGTGTGGTGCTTGCCGCCGAACTGCCTTCCGATTTCGGGCAATGAGGCCTCGGTCATCTGCTTGGCGAGATACATCGCGATCTGACGGGGCACGACGACGGCGCGCGAGTTATTCTTCTGCTTGAGCTCGGCCACGCGCATGCCGAATTGTTCGGCGACGGCGCGCTGGATGGCTTCGATCGTGATTTTGCGCACCTGCGTATCGATGAACTGCTTGAGGCATTGCTGCGCCGTGGGCAACGTGATCTCAACGCCGTTCAGGCTCGACCAGGCGAAGAGACGCGTGAGCGCTCCTTCAAGCTCGCGCACATTCGTGCGGACATTCGAGGCGATGAAGAGCGCGACATCGGTGGGGATGAGGACGTGCTCACTCTCCGCCTTCTTCTGCAGAATCGCGACCTTCGTTTCGAGGTCGGGCGGCTGAATGTCTGCGATCAGTCCCCACTCGAAGCGCGAGCGCAAGCGGTCTTCGATCTCGGGCAGCTCCTTGGGCGGCCGGTCGGAGGCGATTACGATCTGCTTCATGTTCTCGTGCAAAGCGTTGAAGGTGTGGAAGAACTCCTCCTGTGTCCGCTCTTTCTGCGAGAGGAACTGGATGTCGTCGATGAGCAGTAGGTCCACAGTGCGGAACTTGTCGCGAAAACCGGTCATCCTGTCATAGCGGACCGAGTTGATCATCTCGTTGGTGAACTTTTCCGCCGAGACATAGCTGATGGAGGCGGTGGGCTGACGCAGCTTCACCTCATGACCGATGGCGTGCATCAGGTGCGTTTTGCCCATGCCTACGCCGCCGTAGAGAAAGAGCGGGTTGTAGGCCTTCGAGGGGCGTTCCGCAACCGCCTCAGCGGCGGCGCGCGCGAACTGATTGCCGGAGCCGATCACAAAAGCATCGAAGGTGTATCGCGGATTGAGCTGCGCGGCGGTGGACCAGTCGAAGCGGGCCTGTTGTGGCGGAGCGGGCGGGGCGAGGCGCGAGTTGGGATTACGCGGGTTGTTCGCCGGCGCATTGGGCGCGTGTGTAGAGACCGGAGCAAACCCGCCGTCCTCGCGAACGCGCGTCAGGGTCGGGTCTTCTTCGGGCGTAATGAAGGTTACGTCGTCGAACTCCAGCTGCAGCGCGTCGATCGCTTCCTGGATGAGGTCGGTGTAGCGTTCCGCGATGTGTTGAAACTCCGGCGTCGGAATGCGCACGAAGAGCATGCGCTCCTTTACATGGCTGAAGCGTGTGGGCTTGAGCCAAGTATCGAATGACTGGCGATTGACCTTCTTTTCGAGGGCTCCCAGGATCCGTACCCACGGGTTCAACACAGCGGAAGGGGTGGTGACAAAAGACATTCCAGTTCCTTGCTTGATCGCTCGCGGGTAGGTCGAATCAGGGCGAAAGAGAAATGCCTAAATTACGCTTGGCCCGAGGAAGGGAAGCGCTGCAGCATTGCTCGTTGGCCGGGAGGTACATCGGAATGGTCTCATCTCCGATGCTTCGGTCGATCGACTGACGCCCGCGAGGCGTCAGGAAATTCTCTGCTAATCGTTGCCGATACTAGCACAGTTAGGATGCCGAGCGAATGTGGTTTCTGCGTCATTTTTTTCGAAGGTAATAAGTTGCACCAGAGATTGTGAAAAAGCGGTTCGCAGGCAGGTGTTTTGCGGCTGCGGCGCGAATAAGATATACTTGATCTTTGTCCGGAAGTGGCATTTTCTATGTGTGTCTGCCGGGCAGCATTCTCTAAGAAAAGTTTAGGAGCGCAGTTCCATGCCGAAGCGCACATTTCAACCGAACCGCCGCCATCGCTCGAAAGTTCACGGCTTTCGCACACGTATGAAGACCAAGAGCGGAGCTGCCGTGCTGTCGCGCCGTCGCGCCAAGGGTCGCCATCGCGTCTCTGTGAGTCCTGGCCACCGCGGCTAGTACACGCATCGCGATTTTGCGAATCTCGATCGAAATTTACTGCGAAAGAGTTTGTTTTCTATGAGCAACGGCAGTCAGGCAATCTGGACTGCCGTGCCATCGCCTGCGTGGCTCCAGGTGCAGGCGCCCCGGGCAGGTGAAGGCTACCCTCGTCTAGACTGTCGGATGGGGCTTCCCCTGCATGAGAATCCGTTGCGCGACAATGACATTATGCCGGAAGGGTCTCCCGATGTGCGTAGTGCCCGCTTGCGGAAGCATGCTGATTATCAGCGTGTCTACAAGGAGAGCCGCAAGCACTTCTCGCCATCGATGAGCTATTTCTTTCGCTTGCGCACAGAGCTCGACAACGTGCCGGAGGGTCCGCGCGTGGGTCTTACCGCCGGACGCGTACTTGGCAAGGCTGTGGATCGCAACCGCATCAAGAGGCGTATGCGCGAGGCGGTGCGCATCAATCTTAGTCGCCTGCCGCAAACCGTTGACGTCGTACTGCATCCTCGCAAATCTGTCATCGATCTGGAATTCGCAAAACTTCAGAGCGAGGTGGCGCGTATCTTCTCCACGGTGACGTCTCATACCGACAAAAAAGTGAACAAGAATAACGAAGGAGAGCAGCCGTGACTCTTCGCGATCGCCTCGTTACTTCATCGCACGGCGTTTATAAATACATGCTGTCGCCCTTCCTCCATGCCGTGGCGGGAGTCACCGGCGCATGCCGCTTTCAGCCGACGTGTTCTGAATATGCAGCGATTGCAGTGAGCGAATACGGCATCGTTCGCGGTGGATGGATGGCGTTGCGCCGCTTGTCGCGCTGCCATCCCTTTCACCGTGGAGGCTTCGATCCCGTCCCCGCCAACCCTTCGATGCATACACACGGAGGCGATTCCTGCGCCAGCCACTCCCACGCGCAGCGCCAGTTACCATAAAGAGAGTCGCACTCCACACACGACACACGAACGATAGGAACGCAGTTTTGGCAGAGATAAAGAATCCGAATCAACAAGGTGGCGGTGGTCAGGACTCACGCACTATCCTGATCTTTACCGGCATTTTTCTCGTGCTGTTTCTGGGCTTGCAGTACTTCAAGAAGAAGGAGCCGGAGCCGCCCGCGGTCCAGCAACACGCCGCAAGCACCAGTACGGCTTCGCCGCAGCAGGCGGCGACTCCGGCCTTACCAGTTTCGACCCCTGAGCCTCCCCCCTCAGCGAGCACCCTGGCAGCCGAAAACGAAAGCACGACGGTCGTTGAGAACGAGCTCTATCGCGTCACCTTCACGAATCGCGGTGCGCAGGTGAAGTCGTGGATCCTGAAGAAGTACAAGGACGACGATGGCAAGCCATTGGACCTCGTGAATCAGGCGGCCGCTGCCAAATTCGGATATCCCCTCTCGCTGTACGCCTATGACGCGAACCTGCGCAACCGCCTGGCACGCGTCCTTTATGTGCCGTCTGCAACCGGAACGGTAACGGCGCCGAACACGTTGAGCTTCGAGTATTCTTCGGGCGGCCTTACTGTCCACAAAAGCTTCAGTTTCGATTCCTCTTATGTAGTTCACACCGATGTTTCAGTTACGCAGAATGGCGCGCCGCTGGCGGTATTGCTGGCATGGCCGTCGGGCTTCGGCGATCAGAACACATTGCCGCAGTACGCAGGCGGAACAATCGACACATCGCAGAACGGCAAAGACGATCAGATTGCCTATAAGAAGGTCGTTGGCGGCGATACTCTTCGCGGCCCGTTCGACTGGGCTGGCGTGAGCGACCTTTATTTTGCTGCGATCTTTTTACCGGACGATCCCTCGAACGCCACCCTGGTAAGCCTGCACAACACGATCAGTGTGCCGCGCAATCTCAAGAAGCCCGACCCGACCCAGACCGACCAGGCCTCCGTGCTCGGCGCGGCCATAGGCGACACGAGCGGTCCCCTGAAGGCTCGCATCTTTGTCGGCCCCAAGTCGCTCGATGTGCTGGCGTCAGTGCATGCGGTAAACGGATCAAGCTTGGAGAAGGTGGTGAGCTTCGGCTGGATGGGCATCATCGCCAAGCCGCTCTTCCTCATTCTCCGCTTCATCTATGAGCACATTGTCGCCAACTGGGGCTGGTCGATTCTCCTGCTGACCATCGTTCTCAATATAGCCATGCTGCCTACGCGCATCCAGATGATGAAGTCGTCGCTGAAGATGCAGCGCATCCAGCCGGAAATGGAGGCCATCAAGGCCAAATACGCGAAGTACAAGGTCACCGATCCGCGCAAGCAGGAAATGCAGCACGAGATAATGGAGCTGCAAAAGCGCGAGGGAGTGAACATGTTCGGCGGGTGCCTGCCCATGCTCATCCAATGGCCGTTGCTTTTCGGCTTCTACCGCATGCTGGGCAACGTGATCGAACTGCGCCAGGCCCACTGGCTCTGGCTGCCGGATCTCTCGGCTCCCGACCCTTGGCACATTCTGCCCATCTCGGTTGTCATTTCCATGTTCCTCACGCAGTATCTGACGCCCTCACCCGGCATGGATCCTGCGCAGCAGAAGATGATGGCATTCACCATGCCGGCGGTCTTCGGCTTCATGATGTGGAACTACGGGTCTGGATTGTCGCTCTACTGGGCGTGCGGCAACTTCATCGGCGTGGCGACGCAGCTGATCATCAACCGCAGCAAGATGGGCCGCGAGATGCGAGAGCGCGCAGCCAAGCGCGCCGCGAAACGCACCGGCAAGGTGATCAACGCTCGAAGATAGGGCGTCCGGATAACCCTGGCGCCATTTCGCTTTCCGTCTGCGCCGCTGACGAATAAGTCTCGGAATGAGATACTAAGTAACGATGCCGATCGAGGATTATTCAGCCGCTGCGCAACGCATAGCCGGACTTCTTAAGACCCTTACTACTACCGGCGGCCTCCGCCTCAAATACAGGATTACCGCCGGCCAGGGTGCGGCCGATCCTGACCAGTTGGAAGCGCGCGAGATTTACGTCGAGCTGGCCGGCCCCGATGCGGGGTTGCTGACGCAGCGCGGCGGCGAATTGTTGCGCGCTCTCGAGCATGTTGCGGCAAAGATTATCCGTCTCGAAAACGAGGAGCACGACAAGGTTTCGTTCGACGCGAACAACTTCAAAGCGCTGCGAGCCCGGGAGTTGAAGCTGGCCGCCGAGACTGCCGCGGAAAAAGTCCGGCACACCGGTCAGCCCTTCAGCTTCGCGCCCATGAGCTCGCGCGAACGACGCATGCTTCACCTGGCGTTTCGCGCCTATGACGATCTCGCCACCTCTTCGACCGGCGAGGGCTTGCATCGCTTTGTGGTGGCCCACCCCAAGGGTTACGACACCAGCAAGTTCGCCGCTCCAGCGAGACCGCCTTTTGCCGGTGGTCGCGGCGGGCGTCGTTGAATCCGTAAGCCGGCACTGCAATCAATGGAAACGCCGTGCAGCCTCATCCCCAAATCGCGCAGCAGGAATCGGTCGCGAACGAGACGATTGTGGCCATTTCCACGCCGCCGGGCCGCGGAGGCATCGGCATCGTGCGCCTCTCCGGCCCGCACGCTCTTGAGATCGCCAACGCCCTGCTCACGCTGCGCAATCCTCTCGCCCACGCCCGCGCGCTTTTCGCGGAGATATTCGATCCCGAAACGCAAAGCAAGCTGGATGAGGCTGTAGTCACGTATTTCACCAGGCCGAATTCCTACACTGGCGAGGATCTGGTGGAGATCGCCGCGCACGGCTCACCGGTCGTTCTCGAATTATTGATTCGGATGGGCCTTCAGCGTGGAGCGCGTCTGGCGCGTCCGGGCGAATTTACTGAGCGGGCGTTTCTCTGCGGACGCATCGACCTCACACAGGCCGAGGCGGTGCGCGACCTGATCGAGTCGCAAACCCTCTACCAGGCGCGCGTTGCCGCCGAACAGATGGGCGGAGCGTTGTCGCGCCGCATCCAGCCGCCGAAACAGGCGCTGGTCGAATTGATCGCGCTGCTCGAAGCGGGCATCGATTTTGCCGAGGACGATGTTGACGTCACTCCGGATACAGAAATCGTAACTCGCATCGATACAATTGCCGCCGTGCTTGAGAATCTGGCCCACTCCTTCGAGCATGGCCGCATCGTGCATTCAGGATTAACGCTGGCGATCGTCGGGCGCCCCAACGTCGGTAAGTCGTCGTTGTTCAATCGCCTCGTCGAACGCGAACGCGCAATCGTGACTGCCATGCCGGGCACTACGCGCGACCTCGTCACCGAGCACGTTTCGTTGGGAGGCATTCCGATTGAGTTGGTGGACACTGCCGGCTTGCGCGAAGCGAAAGATGAGGCGGAGTCGATCGGTATTCAGAAATCGCGCGAGGCCCTGGCTGACGCGGACTTGGTACTTGTCGTGCTCGAGGCGGGCATTCCAGTGCGCGAGGATGAGGCGGACCTGATTCGATCGCTCAGCGGCCGTCGAGCACTGATCGCCCGCAACAAGAGCGACCTGAGCGAACTGAATCTATCGGTCGAGACCGATGAGAAATTGTCCTTGTTCAGTGTCGTGACCTCTGCCCTGACCGGCCATGGCATCTCGGAGTTGCGTAATACCTTACTGGATATGGTTCGCAATCCCGCATCCGAAAGCGAAAGCGGCATCTTGACCAGCCTGCGCCATCACGAAGCAGTCAGTGCGGCACTGGCGTCCTTGGTGGCCGCGAAGAAGGCAGCCAGGGATAAAATCCCACATGAGATGCTGCTGCTCGATTTGTATGCGTCGCTACGACAACTGGACAGCCTGACCGGTGAAACCACGGCCGACGACATCCTGAACCGGATCTTCTCCACCTTCTGCATCGGAAAATAGACTGGCTTCCAAAGCTCACTGTATCGGGAGACCGAGACGAAACTCTTCATGACAGTGGTCGATGCCGAGGTTTCGTTCTTCCCCGATGGCAGAGGGCAGATACGCTACGTCATGTCGCACCAGAACGGTCACGAGATAAAGGGTATGAGAAGTAGCAACTCACAGTGCTCTTTCCGATGCCGGCTACGGTCGATTCTTCCTACTATTGCGGTGAAAGCGTCGAGGTGACGGCGTGGGCGTTGTAAGTGATGCTGACCTGTCCCTTTTGTGTGACGTGGGCATCGTAGATTGCGAAGCAGCCCCACATAGGAATGATGTCGCCGCTCGTCTTTCGCACGATCCCTGCCAGGGCGCCACCCAGCTTCACCCGTAAATCTGTGAAGTTCTGATCCGACTGCAGATCGCTCCCCGTATATGAACTGGAAAAACTAATCATCTGCTGAACCGCTTGTGCCACTTTCTGCATCGCGGTAGCCCAGTTTAGGAGTGCAAAGAACTCCATTTGAAGAATGGTGAGCTGAGCATCGGCCAACCCTGGAATGCTGGCGTTGTAGCCGTTCTCGTCGAGATTCTGCCAGGTGGCATCTTCGGCTAGTCTCGCCAGATATTGTGCGTCGCTGTCACCCATTACACTTTGAACCACAGCAGTTCGCGCGATGGAAATGTAATCCGTTGACGGACGGGTGTTGCCAGATGCATCGCAGAATACTCGCAGAGCAGCGTTGTTGTCGTAATCCAACTCGACAAACAATGCGGAGCCTCCACGCACGCCATCGCTAATCAGCATCTGATTCCAAATGCATACTGTTTTCTTATCAACCGCGAACTCCGCGGCCCGCGCCACAAGGCCCGCAAGATCTGATTTCGATGTTCTCCCGTGGTAATCATAGAATAGGTATTTCATCGTCAGACTGGGAGCAAACTTCCCCATCGATGCGGTGTACGAAGCAGTAGCGACAAAGGTCTCGACCAGGATGTGCGCCAGCCTGGCTCCAAGAATTTGCGTGGTCGCCCCAAGCCGCGATCCGGTTGCCTGGTCTGCAATGCACAGATCTCCGCCATCGGTGTACTTCACCGTGCTCTTGAGTGCGAACTCCTCGATACTCGCAAAATTGAGCAGGCCAAGAAAGTGAAGCGCAAAGATGTGCTTCCCAGAACGAACCTTCTCGATCAGATTTGATTTAGCGGTGATGCCATTCGGCAAAACGCCGGCATTCAACGCCGAGATATCTCCACGCAACAGCTTATCAAGCAGGGTCTGACCAGTCGCATCCAGCTTTCCGAAATCGAAGTCGTAGAGAAACGCAACAGCATTCGATACCGAGGCATCAGACTCCATATCAAAAGCGACCTGGAGCTTCGTCTGTACGGCTTGCTTGACGACTTCCTGAATTTGAGCCGATACGGCCGTGGCACCATTCTGTTTTAGCCAGTCGTCGCTTACCTTACTGCTTGGGCCGAGTATCCCGAAGACTGCGGAGACGACGTCAGTGCCGTCAACCGATACGCTCGCGCTTGCGGATGCATCAAAGGTGACTGCAAAAGTGGTCCCCTTCTGCTTGTAATAGCCGATCCGAATAACCGAGCCAACGGTGGGTCGAATCCGCACCTGAAAATCACCAGTAACCGTTACGCTGCCACCAAGCTTGAGCGAAGGGCCCACGTCCACAGTCACCTTGCCAAACGTTTCCTTGACGCCGACGGTGGCGGTCGGGTTTACAGCAGCGATCAGATCCACGCTTCCCGATACGATGACCGAGCCGCTGGCTTCATAAAGAAGAACTGAGCCGGCTGGCAATCTCTTCACGGATGCCTCATCCGATGGCAGCACGAACTGAGCAAAGCTCTCTTTCAGAGCTTCTCGCAGCGTTGGATAGTTGCCCGCGGTAGGTGGAAAGCGATGATATATAGCCGCCGTTCCTGTTCCCTGACTGCTCTGTTTGAGAGTTAGCGCCTCCACCTTTTCTTGACCAGCAGCAGAGATGACCACAGTAAATGCAAGCTTGGTATAGCAGCATCCGTCAAGCGATATCGGATCATCGCCCAATTCATCGTCGGGAAAGAGGCTCGGTGAGGAACCTGGCTTTGGGTTTGTGGGAGCCTTGATGATGTCGAATTCGCCGGTGGCCCCTCCACCCAGATGAAAACTAGCGTTCCGGATGGAAAGCGGGAGTTCCGGTGTGAATATCAAGCCCACTGCCGCAGAGCCGAGGTCAACTTTGTCGATGGGAGTATCCAGCACCTTGAGAACGTCGGTCTTGACGAAATGGATGACGGATTCAGGTGAACGCCCGAGTACAGATGTATCCGGAATATCGATTGGCTGGGGGACGCTGAACTCATCGGTAAGCTTAATCGTTGCCATCCTCGGTCTCGTTCACAGCTCTATGACTGAGTTTTCCAGGCGAAAACTAGGTCGACAACGAAGCTTCCCATGACGATAGCCCAATTTGCCGTATCGTTCAGTTCCTCTCCGCCTGGCGAGGAATTGCTGTCTTCGCCAGAAACGAGTCTCGGCTCACCCCCGATACGTATGTAGAACAATAACGTAGTCTGATCGTCTGTGACTATGGCTGTGGGGAAGCGCTCGGGATTCGAGAGCGTTCGAAATCCTCCCGTCGACAACTCTCATCTTAGAGAAATAGTGGCGGAGAATTAGTGGCGGAGTCGGCGAAGGCTAAGGGGTCAAAGACGGGCATCAGTTTTGAGCTTGGTGGTGTACGACCAGCTAAATCCGCCGTCAGGCATTCACCCGGGCCTGCGCGACTGGCTTGGTCAGCAAAGCGCAGCTGGGGTCCGACTTATATGGGATCGGCTAACTCTATCGACAGATCGTAATTACATGGAGGTGTTCTCTTGGCCATTGATCAAAAGACCGCAACCGGGTGTCCTGAACAGGAACAGCAGAAAGAGGAACCGCAGAAGAATGACGAGCCGCTCACTCCACGAGTGAGCCGGCGTCTCTTTCTGTCGAGCCTGGGGGCAGCCGGCCTTGCGGCAACTGCTCCACCGCTGCTGGCCGCGTCGGTCGTTTCGGAACCGGCTGTTATGGAACAGGCGGAGTCGGCGGGTCCGTCCGGATTCGTCCCGTTAACTCTGAAGGTGAACGGGAAGAGCTATTCGCTCCGTCTCGATCCACGGACCACCCTGCTCGACTGCCTGCGGGAAAACCTGAACCTGCCCGGTACAAAGAAGGGCTGCGACCATGGCCAGTGCGGAGCCTGCACGGTGCATGTGAATGGCCAGCGGGTTAATTCATGCCTGTCGTTCGCGATGATGCATTCAGCCGATGAGATCACGACGATCGAGGGCATTGGCCAGCCGGGGAATCTCCATGCAATGCAGGCCGCCTTCATCGAGCACGATGCTTACCAATGCGGTTATTGCACTTCGGGTCAGATTATGTCGGCGGTGGCCGTGTTATCCGAGCCCGTGGGGCCAACGGACGATGACGTAACACAGGCCATGTACGGAAACATCTGCCGCTGCGGCGCGTACCCGAACATCATCGCCGCTGTGCAGGCGGGTCGGAACCAGACTGACCGCAAACCGGCCTGACCGAATCGCAGGAGGAGAGAATGCAGACCTTCGAGTACAGACAGTCGACCAGCGTAGATCAGGCAGTGCAGGCTGGAGCCAGATCGAAGAGGGCGCAGCAGTATGCGGATGTCCGCTTTATCGCCGGGGGTACAACGCTCGTGGACCTGATGAAGCTTGATGTCGAGCGGCCGAACCAGGTGGTGGATATCAACGGTCTGCCGCTGGCTCAAATCAAAACGTCAGCCGACGGCGGTCTGGTGATTGGCGCGTTGGCGCGCAACTCGGCCGTGGCGCACCACCCCGTTGTCCAGCGGGATTACGCGGTGCTTTCACTGGCGCTGCTTTCGGGCGCGTCTCCGCAGTTGCGCAACATGGCGACAACGGCGGGCAATCTGCTGCAGCGCACACGCTGCGTGTACTTCCGCGACACGGCGCACGCTTGCAACAAGCGCGAGCCGGGCAGCGGCTGCTCAGCGATCGGCGGACACAACCGAATGTTGGCCATTCTGGGCACAAGCAAGGATTGCATCGCGTCGAATCCTTCGGATCAAAACGTTGCGCTTACGGCGCTCGAAGCGACGATCCAGGTGCAAGGCGTGAAAGGCAACCAGAGCATTCCCATCCAGGACTTTTATCTCAAGCCGGGTTCGACACCGAACAGCGAGAATGTTCTTGAGCCGGGTGACCTGATAGTGAGCGTCACGCTTCCGCCTCCCGCTCCGGACACGCGCTCGCACTATCTGAAGCTGCGCGATCGCGCCGCCTACGAGTTCGCGCTGGCCTCGGCAGCGATCGTCATCAAGGTGAATGGCGGCAGGATCGAGCGTGCGCGGGTTGCGCTGGGCGGAGTGGGCACAGTTCCATGGCGCTCTCGCGAGGCGGAGCAAGTATTGGAAGGACACACAGCGGACGTCGCGCTCTTTCGCCGAGCGGCCGAGGCGGCATTGAAGGATGCGCAGCCGGCAAGCGAAAACGGCTTCAAAGTAGAGCTCGCAAAGCGATGCATCGTGCAGGCGCTCACCGTGTCCACCCAGTCGGCATAACGTTAACCGCAAGCCCATCGCGCAGGAGACCATTCCCATGAGATTCGAAGAGTTTGTTGAATTTATCGGCAGCCAGGAGGGCGCTCCGCCAAAGTCCCTTGATGCAAACGCGCCTCCCCCGTCGGCGATCATTGGCGCAGGAGTGCCACGCATTGATGGCCCGCTGAAGACGACGGGCTCGGCGCGTTATGCCGCCGATTACAACTTCCCCGGCCTGGTGTATGCGGTACCCGTGCGCGCGACGATCGCCAGCGGCAAGATCCAGCGTATTGACTCGAGCGCCGCAGAAGCGATGCCCGGCGTGCTGCTGGTCATGCATCACGGCAACATCATGCCGCTCTACCGGAATGCCTCCGGGGGCCGCAACAGCGAGAGCCGGCCCGCATTCGAAGACGAGACGGTCTACTACTGGGGCCAATACGTCGCAGCCGTGGTTGCAGAAACATTCGAGCAGGCGCAGGCGGCAGCAGCCACCGTGAAAGTGGAGTACGAACCGGCGAAATTTAATGTGGATCCCTCGCTATCCGATAGCCTCCCTCCGGAAGGCGAGCCCGGCGGACCCCGCGTTATGAGCAATCGCGGCAATACGGAATCGGCTTTTGCGTCAGCACTAGTGAAAGTTGACGAGACCTACATTACGCCGGTCGAGACACACAATCCGATGGAGATGCACGCCACGGTCGCAGTGTGGGATGGGAAGAAATACACGCTGTACGAGAGCTCGCAAGGCGTAATGAATCACCAGAACGTGGTATCGCAGGTGTTGGGTGTTCCTAAGGAAAATGTCGAGGTCATCTCACGGTTTATCGGCTCGGGGTTTGGCGGCAAGCTCTTCCCGTGGCCGCATTCGGCGATTGCGGCGGCTGCCTCACGCAAGCTCAACCGGCCGGTAAAGCTCACGCTCAGCCGCAAGATGATGTTCTCGAATTCGGGCCACCGTCCACGCACGCAGCAGCGGATGCGCCTGGGTGCAACGACGGATGGCAAGCTGCTGTCCCTCCAGCAGAATTATCGAAACCACACAAGCTACGGCGACGACATTCGCGAGAACTGCGGCGAGGCTACGCCTTTCCTCTATAGCACGGCAAATCTCAAGGTGACCTCCGCGCTGGTGCGCCGCAATGTGGGGACACCGACACCCATGCGGGGTCCGGGCGCCGTTCCTGGTTTGTTCGCGCTCGAATCCGCGATGGACGAGCTGGCGATCAAGCTGAAGAAAGATCCTGTGGAGCTGCGCCTCTCGCTCGACACTCTGATCGATGAGGAGAAGAACAGACCCTTTTCTTCGCGGCATCTCAAAGAATGTCTGCAGCTGGGCGCGGAAAAGTTCGGCTGGTCACGCCGTACTCCCGAGGTCGGGTCCATGCGCAAGGGCGACCTCATTCTTGGATGGGGTGTGGCCGCGGCATCGTGGGGCGCGAATCGCGGAGTCTGCGAGACCGAAGTCAGTCTGCGCGCCGACGGCACTGCGCGCGTGGGCTGCGGAACCCAGGACATCGGCACCGGAAGCTACACGGTGATCGCGCAGGTAATCACCGATAAGACTGGCATTCCCGTCGATAAGGTCGATGTGGTTCTTGGCAGCAGCGCTCTGCCGCCTGGGCCTACTTCCGGGGGGTCAACGGCCACCGCCACTTTTTTACCGGCCGTGATCGATGGCGTGAATGCGGCGATAAAAGTTGTCTTGACGGTTGCTGGGAACACCAAAGACTCGCCATTTGAGGGTAAGGATCCTAACTCGCTGACAATGACAGCCGGCCGCGTGCACGAGAAGGGAGCTCCTGCTGCGAGTGGCGTGTCGTACAACGAGATTCTTCACATCGCGAATCTCGCCAGCGCAAGAGGAGATGGAAAGAGCGGGGGCCTGGGGGCGGATCCGAAGTCTCATAATTTCTCGACACACTCCTTTGGCGCGCAGTTCGTGGAGATTGAATGGGATCCCGGCATCGCCCGGCTGCGTGTGAGCCGGGTTGTGAGCGTGATCGACGGAGGCCGCATCATCAACATGCGCATGGCGACGAACCAGGTGGCAGGCGCAATCGTTATGGGCGTCGGCATGGGGCTGTTCGAGGAGACCATTTATGACCCACGCAACGGCCATCCGATCAACGACAACTTCGCCGACTACATCGTTCCCACGATCGCCGACGCACCCCAGATAGACGTTCACTTTCTCGACATTCCCGACCCGCTGTTGAATGAATATGGGGCACGGGGTATTGGAGAGATTGGACTGGCGGGCATTGCACCGGCGATCACGGCCGCTGTTTATCACGCCACGGGGGTGCGTGTCCGCGAGCTTCCCGTGCGCATCGAAGATCTGATGAAGACGAACGCCGTCACATAAGGAGTTGTGCGTCGCGCGGGAAATCCTGAGCCTTCATCCCCTGCGCAGAAGCACAGTATTCCCATTGATCCGATGTTTCGAGAGATCCTTCGGCCATGGCACCTGAAGTAAACTGAAACGCACCGATTGCGATTCTCCCTTCGCACAGCAGAAGTGACCTCTCGCAAAGGTTCTCCAGAGGCAAAATCAAGATGAAGTGGAAACTCGTGGCTGTGGCAAGCGCCTACTTACTAGGCGCGATGAACCTGGCGGGTCTCCAGAGCACAACAATCTACCTTGCAAACGCAGACACTGCGCTTAGTCTGCAAGCAGGTGCGGACGCGCCTCGCCTCTCACAGCTGCAACAGCAAAGCGGCTTCATCTGGAGCGGCGTAATGCCGGAGGCAATAATCGATCGTGTCGAGAGCGACGGACAATGGAGACTGTTGCATTGGAAGTTGGACCTTGCGGCCAGCCAGATCGAGCCTGCAAGTGTTTGCTTGGTCTATGACTCGCAGGATCCACGGCTCCGACTTTTCTGGGAGTGGCGCGTGCGAGCAGAGCACGGACCTCTCGAACATACGGTACGGATTGAGAGCCTGAGTGGGACCGATATCTGGCTTCCCTTGCAGGACAGTCTTCAGTTTGCGTGGAGCATTCCTGGCGATGAAAAGCTCGAACAATTGTGGGTCGAGAAAGGCGCCGGTGGCCCATCCGCAGAAGGGACTCATCGTATTAAGATCACCGACGGGTACAAATGGATTGGAAGGTCGAGCACTTATGCTCACCCGGCAGCTGGGCAGCAGCGAGAGATGATTCCTTACGTCCTGGTGGATCGTCCCGACGCCGGTGGAATCGGCTGGTACACGGGTATTGAATTCAGCGGACGAACCCGCATCACGCTGGAGCGTGAGGGAAATCTGCTGAAGGGAGTCGCCGGCCTGAATCCTGAGCCAGGACCGTTCAAAACGCATCTTGATGCAGGCGAAAGCTTTGAGACGCCCACGATATTTCTCGGCACGTTTCGCGGAGGACCGGACGCGGCGGGAAATATTCTGCGGCGCTGGGTTCGCGATGTACTGAACAATCCGCAGACAGTTCGCGTTTCGGAATACCCTCTGGTGGTGAATAACAGCTGGGGCAGCGGAATGGCGATCAACGAATCGCAGGCGCGCAGCATGATTCGCGATTCTGTCGAACTGGGATTCGAGATGTTTCACCTGGACGCTGGATGGTTTCGTGGAGTGGGCGACTGGCAACCCGATCCAGCAAAGTTTCCAAGTGGGCTTGCGCCGATTGCTGATTATGCCCATTCCCTTGGACTGAAGTTTGGACTGTGGATGGACTGGGCACAGGCCGGCCTTGATCCTCATCCTGGTTCCCTCTATGTGCGTGACCCGAAGATACGCGATTGGTTGACGACCGATCCTCCTCCGGATTGGAAGCCGGTTGAGACATTCAAAGGGGTCACGATGGATCTAGGCGTGCCGGTGGTTCACGATTGGGCAGCTGCGGAAGTGAGTCGCGTTGTGCGGGATTATCACCTGGATATGCTCGAGCACGACGGCTATGTAGTTGCGCAGGGTTGCGACCGCACGGATCATCCTCATGCTCCACCAGATCCGGAATCTACCCGGCATTACGAGGATTCGGGATTTCTTTGGGTCGATAGCTCTAACGACACCGACGTCAGCTACCATGCAACGCGCTCCTACTACGATGTCTATGCCAACCTGCGCAAAGGGCATCCAGGCCTCATGCTGGAGATATGCAATGACGGCGGCCGAATGGTTGATTTTGGAAGCGCTGCCCACGGGGATTACTTTTCGATCTCGGACGCTTACGATCCGGTGTCGAATCGAGAGGCATTCTACGACAGCAGCTATGTGCTGCCACCGGCGATGCTGGAAACATATGTGGAGAAGTGGCCGGCGCCGCAGATGGAGAATTTTCTTTACATTTTGCGGAGCGGCATGATGGGCTGGTTCACGCTCATGCTAGATACTACGGCGTGGACTCCAGAGCAGCACGCCGCAGCGAAGCAGGCGATCGCGCTTTATAAGTCGCGTCTGCGGCCACTGATCAGGGAAGCGGACTTGTATCACGTTTCGCTGCGGCCGGATGGTGTTCGCTGGGATGGAATCGAATACTTCGATCCGGTCCACCACAACGGCGTGCTTTTCGCATTTCATGGCTCATCGGCTGAGGAGAGCAAGCACGCATTTGTGCTGGAAGGCCTGCTGCCATCCACGCGCTATCGACTCATGTTTCAGGACAGGAGTTCGCCAGAGCGTGTGACATATGGGAGCGAATTGATGGGAAAAGGAGTTGAAGTGGTGTTGCCCACTCCGAATTCTTCAGAATTAGTGTTCTTTGAGGCGGTGCCCTAATAACCTCATCTGGCCTGCGCCATAGGAGTTCCTGTACCCTCCACAAGCGTCACGAACCGGTCGATACCGGTTGGAGTGAACGTCTCCTCAATCCCGCTGGGCCAGAAAATTTCGAGGCGATCAATTGCCGTTGCGGAACCGACTCCGAAGTGCAAACGCAAATCGCTGCTCGAGATATAACTCGATCCGCTGCGTACTTCCTGCACCCACTTGCGTCCGCTCGCGAATAGCGTGACGCGTGCGCCTATTCCATCGCGATTGGAGCGAGTCCCCTGCGTGACGATGCCTAACCAGTGATTGGTGTTGGGCGCCAGATTCACGAGAAGCATCGGCTTCTCGTCGATGTTGTTCACGACTGCTGAGATGCGCCCCTCGTTCCAGAAATCGGCAATGGCCAGGCCTCTGCCGGATGCGGGCTGTGTCAAGCCTGGTCCTGAGTCTTTGCTGATGTCTTTGAATTTGCCGTTTCCGAGATTCAGGTAGAGGAGCCGCGGCTCCCGGTAAGACGCTCCCAGATGTGCCGCATCGACCTGGGGATAAACATGCCCATTTGCGATGAGGATGCTGGGCCACCCATCGTTATTCAGGTCAAAGAACGTGGTGCCCCATCCCAGGTATTGCGTATTGAGTCCCAGGCCAGCATCGAAGATGGTGGAGGTAAAGGTTCCGTCTTTGTTGTTGCGGTAGAGAGAAGAGATATCGTCTGAAAAATTGGTCTTGAATATGTCAGGCCATCCATCGCCATCGTAATCGCCTACCGTCGATCCCATGCCCGCCTGTTCGCGGCCGTCTTCGTCGTAGGCTACGCTGGCGTCAGGAGCTACATCCGTGAAGGTTCCATTTTTATTATTGCGATAGAGAATGCTTGGCGTGCCATCGCAGGCGATGTAGATATCCGGCCATCCGTCGCGATTGTAATCGAGCGTTGAGACGCCCAGACAATAATGCCCGTTTGTCTTAGTAATGCCACTTAGCTGACTTACATCTTCAAACTTTCCCTCGCCCAGGTTGTGATACAGGATGTTAGTCGTGTAGGGTAGTCCGCGAGGCCCGCACATAACAGGAGTGCCTTTCCAGATGCACGTGAGGCCTTCACCCGGCTTCGGCAAAGTCGCCAAATCAAGCTGGACATAATTCGCAACCACAAGATCGAGCTTGCCATCGCGATCATAGTCCACGAAGGCGCAGCCGGTTCCCCAGGCGCGACCATTGCCGGCTACGCCTGCGGGACCTGCTACCTCCTTGAACGTTCCGTTGCGCTCGTTATGATAGAGCCGATTCTTGCCGTAGTAGGTGATATAGACATCGTCATAGCCATCGTTGTCGTAATCACCCACGCAAGCCCCCTGCGCCCAGCCCGTAGCAGTCAGGCCCGCTGCCGAGGTAACGTCGGTAAAAGTCCCGTCATGATTGTTGCGATATAGATGGTTGGTAGGACGCGGGTCTACAGAGGGTTCACCATCGAGCGTCGTCCCATTCAAGAGAAGGATATCCGGCCATCCATCATGATCGTAGTCGATAATCGCTACGCCGCTGCCGGTGGTTTCAATGATGTACTTTTTGATCGTTGGTTCGCCGTTGACGTTCAGCATATTCAACCCGGCCTCCGGCGCTACGTTTACGAACCAGGCGGGTCCCAAATAATTCCTACTCGTGGGATAAGGATGAACCGGCAGTCTTTCCTGATGATCTCCACGTATTTGCGCGGTGCAAATCGTCGCAAGAGCGACGAAGCATGCGGTACAGGCCGAGGTGAGTAGCCTTGCAGGGGAGCGGGTTCCAACAGTCATGATTCCCTGTCTCGCAGTATGCTAGATGCGTCATGCGTATCTTAACGCTTTTTATTTTCCTGTTTATCGCATCCTCGATTGGATGGAATCAGACCGGCACAGCAGAAACTCCTCAGCAATCTCTCACGCGCGGGCACGAATTGCTTCAGCAGGGAAAAGTGGCAGAGGCAATGTCGCTCCTGCAGCAGTTGGCAACTGTCCAGCTTCCGGTGAAAGGTCTGCAACACGAGCTGGGAGTTGCATATTACCGCACCGGCAAACTTGTCGAAGCGCAGCAGGCCTTTGCCGCAGCGATCCAGGAGGACCCGTCCGATGCCGAGTCGGTGCAGATGGAAGGGCTGACGCTGTACCGACTGGGCCAGCCCGCAAAGGCCATCCCTTATCTTGAACGGGTTCGCCAGTGGATGCCGAATGCGAACGCCGATTCAAACTATGTTCTCGGGCTTTGCTACATGAATTCACAGCGTTATGACGATGCGCGGGTGTCCTTTGCGAAAGAATTTGCCGTCGATCCGGCCTCGGCGTCTGCTTATCTATTGCTGGCTACGATGATGATGCGCGCTAATCTTCCTGAGCTGGCGGCCGATCAGGCGCGCCAGGCACTCGCGCTCGCTCCAAATCTCCCGCTGGCGCACTTCATGCTTGGCGAGGTCTATCTCTTGAAGTCGGATGTGGAGCACGCAACAGCAGAGTTTGAGCAGGAGCGTCGCATCAACCCGGGTTACGCCCCCATCTATGACCGCCTGGGAGATGTTTATACCCGTACCGGAAAACTGCAGGAGGCACAGGAAGCCCTTACCAAGGCGATTTCGCTCGACACCTCCAGTACGGGTCCATTCATTCAAATGGGTAAGGTGCTGTTGCATCGGAATGATCCGGTGACGGCCATGATGTACCTAAAACACGCTGAAAAGATGGACCCCGGAAATTTTATTACGCATACGCTGCTGGCGCAGGCGTACCGCAAAGTCGGGCAGGAGGATGACTCGAAACGCGAAACCGACCTCGCGTCAAAGATTCACGCTGACAGCCAGCTTAAGCTGCAACCCTCTGATTGACGTCTAAATTCTGACCTCGCTCAATGAACGCGGATCGTCACCAGGTGAGTCTGCAGCGGAACGCCACCGCCAATGGTCGTCTCGAGCAAAGCTTCGAAAGGTCGAATCTCTCCCCTTGGCCCGGTAATCTGCTTGAGCAGATCCGCCGCGCTTTCAGGCCGGCATACATAATCCACGGCGGCTTGTGTCCCGAAGGTCGTCAATCCACTGAAGATGAGCATCCGCTTGCCCGGCTGTACTCCCGGAAGGATTGCAATTACCGCGTAATCTTTGGTCAGCGGGTGCTGCTCGGGCCGGGAATAGAGCGCAGGTTCGCCAGGTTTCGGATGATGATTGATGAACCCGGCGAAGTCGGGGCCAGAGATCAACGTGAAATCCGTTGTGGACTTAAATACACGCAAGGACGGATTTTCTGCGGTGGAGCCAATGAAGATCAGGTTCTTGGCCTTCGCTTCGTCCCAGGTCATCAGCAAACTTCGCTTCAGGATGAAATGCGCCTTGTGAGCGTCGAACAGGGTGGTCAGCGCATAAACCGACGCGAGCTCTCCAATACCCGTATAGGTTTCCACATAGTTGTCGGTCCCTAATGCGCTTTGCGGTTCCCCAGGGTGGGCATAGCGTAAGCCGTTCGTGGAATCTCCGATGAACACTGCGTTGCTATAAATCACGAGGGGCGGATCGTCCGTGAAAAATGGACTCCAGAACTTGTCCACTGCCGATTGCGACGTAAGAGCTCTCGTCCAGGGATGCCAGAGAAAAAGCGCACAGGCTACAGAAATCGGGAGAAGCAGGAACAGCGCAATCCATTTCCACGGAGTGGAACGTGGCCTGGATTCCGGGGCTGCAAGGATGGGGGCAGGAGCTGGATTGAGTTCCACTGACGCCGCTTGAACTTGCTCCAACCTCGGGTGAAACACGGGAAGATAATGCCCTTTCGGGATGTCCACCACAAACTCTTCGCTAACTCCCTCCTCAGTGAAATAAGCCGCGAGCTTTTGCCGTAGCAAACGGGCATGAGTACGAACGATGCTGTCCTCGCTGGAGTTGTAACCGGGATGACGATGGAAGATGCGGATGCCGATCTGCTGCTCGGTTGCATCTTCAGGCGCTTCGCGGATCGCGCAATCGGCGACGTAATAGAGGAAATCGCACAGGCGGGCAGAGTGCTTCAGGTGCTGGCTCGCGGCAATGCGCTCGATCAAGGCCCATCGCGCGTCTCCCAGCACCTTGGTACTGATTTCGGGAGCTAAATGAGGGGCCATTATTCGCTGCAACAAAGTATTTCACACGACATTTTACGGGTCAAATCACCGTAAAAAACGTTGTCAGCTATCTATACGAACGAGGATGCTTCTGATCGATGAGCAAGCTAGGCACGCGGCTTTGCTCAAACCCCAATCGGACGCATTCGGCACTATTAGACAACGCCCAAGCGATTCGATTGTCACGATAAGCGCTGTTCAGATCAGTTTCACTTTTCTAGGAGCTCAGGAGGCGTCCCCAATGACCGCACTGCACTTCGAAAAAGATACGTCGAATAAGAGCACAAGCTTCAACCCCTTTTTACTGCTATTGGTCACTCTCCTCGTGGGGTTCGTCACTATCAATGTCCCGGCGGGTGCCCAGGCCGTCTATGGATCGATTTTTGGGACAGTCACTGACAATACGGGCGCCGTTATTCCCAATGCCACGATTACCGTGACAGACATTTCCAAGGGAACGTCTGTCACAACCCAGACCAATGCCAGCGGCGAATATCGAGTGCAACACCTTATCGTGGACACATATCGTGTGGATGCTCAGGCACCGGGATTCAGCAAGAGCTCGGCAGACAACGTGCTGGTCTATGTCGACACCGCCCCGAAAGTCGACCTCAAGCTTACAGTTGGTGAGGTTTCAAACACCGTCAACGTCACCGCGGCTGCTCCGCTGCTGGAAACCGATCGCGCCGAGGTAAGCACGATTCTGAATGCGCGTGCGGTGGAGGACCTGCCCAACTTCAACCGCAACTTCACCGCTTTTGAGCTCTTGACGCCAGGCACGACATACATTGGCTGGGGACCTGGAGAAGGCAGCGGTAACCCGCAGCGCAGCGAATCGATCGAGGTCAACGGACAGCTGCCGTTCGCCACCGGCTATGAGCTGGACGGCACGGATAATCAGGACCCTCTCAACGGTGTCGCCGTCATCAATCCCAACCTCGATGCAGTTTCTGAAATGAAGGTGACTTCGCAGAACTATGACGCCGAGTTTGGCAAAGCTGTCGCTGGCCTGGTCACAGCGCAAACCAAATCCGGCAGCAACTCCTTCCACGGCTCGGCGTTTGAGTATCGCCGTTCGGATGCGCAGCAGGCGCGCGATCCTTTCGCTAATGCGTTCCCCAACTCGCTGACTGGAAAATATCTGGCCCCGACACTTCACAACCAGTTCGGAGGGTCCGTTGGCGGACCCATCGTGAAAAACAGGGTATTTTTCTTTACTGACTACCAGGGGCTTCGCGAGAAGACGGGTACTTCAACCTTGACGACCGTGCCCACCGCACTGGCACTGAGCAGCTGCACATCCGGCGGACCATGTAACCTCAGCGATTACCTGTCGATAGGCCAGATTTATCAGCCAAATTCTCTTAACGACACTTCCAATGCCGGGCGCGTGCCTTTTCCAGGAAACATTATTCCGGCAGCCGATGTTTCGCCGCAGGCAGCAGCCTTCTTCAAGCTGCTCCCGGCGCCAAACGTGCCAGGAAACAGTCTCACGAATAACTACTCCGCTTCCGGTTCCGGCATCTTCAACACAGATCAGTGGGATGTACGCGGGGACAGCACCTTCGGAGAAAAGCTCCACATCTTCGGTCGTTACACTTACTTCGGCGGCAACCTCTCCGGAAATCCCTACTTTGGAGCCGCCGGGGGACTGGGCTTTGGCTCCGGCGGGTTTGCAGGGACGGATTCATTCCGATATCAAAGCATCGCCGGGGGTGGCGACTATGTCTTTTCGCCGAAATGGACCACGGATTTCCGCTTCGGCTACTACCGGATTCGAAACGATACCGAGGGACCCGACTTCGACCAGCCTTTGTGCAATACGCTGCTCGGTATTCCGAACTGCAACGGTACCCCTCTGGCGCTCTACGGGGGTTTACCGCAGATCAACATCTCCATTCCGAGCAACGGAGCCAACGGCGGCCAGAACATAGAATACGGGACATCTGCGAACCCCAATATACAGAAAGAGGCCCAGTACCAGTTCGTGAACAACTGGTCTCACCAGATCGGAAATCACAACATTAGGTTTGGCGCCGATTACCGCTACGGAAAGCTATATACAGTTTCCATTGCCAGCAACGCGCTTCGCTCGGGCACTTTCTTTTTCTCCGCCCCACTTACGTCGGGGGTCAGCGCCACGGGTGTAGCCTCTCCCGGCGTTGGTTTTGCCACCTTCCTGCTAGGCGATACCACTACCTTCTGGCGCACGCAGACTGCGAATATCAATGCCCAGACCCGGCAGAATCGCTTCTTCACCTACGGGCAGGATCAATGGCGCGTAACGCCGAAGCTCACCCTCAATTACGGTCTTCGCTGGGAGCTCTACACCCCAGAGTCGCTAACGGCTAAGGGTGCGGGAGGATTGCTCAACCTCGATACCGGCATTCTTCATATCGCAGGCTACGGGTCAAACGGACTGAACCTGAACGTGAAGAATAATTTCGCCGAATTTGCTCCGCGCATTGGCATCGCCTATCAGGCGTTTCCCAAGACGGTGTTTCGTGGCGGCTATGGCATTGTCTACGGTCAGGGCTGGGCTGGTGACACCTTCGGCGACGTGCTAGCGTCCTCGTTTCCAACACAGATCCAGCAAAGTGTGAACCCGCTATCCAGCTACGGTTACGTTTTCAACATGGCGCAAGGACCTCCGGGCTACACCTTTCCCCCGATTCCAGCGGACGGCAATTATCCGCTGCCGGATGGTATTTATCAGATTGCGCGTCCGTTCAAGGTACGGCTCCCAAGCGTAGCGGGCTGGAATGTGATGGTCCAGCAGGAACTGACTCCGACAATGTCGTTTCAAGTGGGCTATATTGGCAGCCATTCGTATCACAATATGTTTGAGTCCTCGCCGTCGTTCAACGCGAATGAACAGACACTTGCCGGGTTCAACCAGATCAATCCGACAACGGGCATGCCCTATACGGTTCCCGAACGTCAGCCCTACTACGACGGCACGGCGCAAAGCCAGCTTGGCGTGCAGTACGGCGTGCCGCACGGATGGACGCAGCGAGTCGACTACATGGCCAACCTGGCGGACAACAGCTACGACGCGCTTCAGATTGTTCTGAACAAGCGCTTCAGTTCAGGGCTGCAGTTCCTTACCCACTACACCTGGTCGCACGCGTTAGGTCATGAGTCCTACGAGTACCTGATCAACACGAAAATCGGCCGCGGCAATGGATACTACAACCGCCGCAACCAATATGTCTTCGCCGGGAATTACGACCTGCCGTTTGGAAGGGACAAAAAGTTCGGCTCGGGAGCTTCCGGATGGGTAAACGAGATCATCGGCGGATTCCAGCTGAATGGATCTCTTTCGTGGGACAGCGGCATACCCTTCAACACCTCCTACGCTGACTGCGCGCTTGATAACGACGTGGGGGCGAATGACAATGCCTGTTTCCTGAACAAAGTGCCAGGTAAGAGTTTTGGCATTCACAAGGGCTCCTTCCATCCTGATGGACTGTATGTTCCATACGTCAAGCCGTCCCCGTACATTCTGCAGTCCCCGGGGCAACCCAACAATAGCTTCAACGCTTACGCCCGGCCCGCGTTAGCAACATGGGGCGACATTGGCCGTGATGCTCTCTGGGGACCTGGCCTGGTCAATGTAGATGCCTCACTTGCGAAGAACTTCACCTTGCATGAGAATTTGCGCCTGCAGTTGGTCGTGCAAGCCTTCAATCTCTTCAATCATGTGAATCTCGCGAATCCGGATAACTGCCTCGACTGCCAGGATCTGAATAGCGCGGGTGTCCAGAACGCCGGCACGATTCAAGGCACTTATTCCGAGCAAGATGGAACTTCGATGCGCCGGCTGCAATTCGCTGCACGTTTCCAGTTCTGACCTGCGATCAGAAAAGAGGGATGTCAAGTTTGCAATTCGGCATCCCTCATACTTTTGCCCAACTCGTCGTGAACCCTTGGATGGCGGTGGTGAACGCGGGGCGGGAAACCGGATTTATGCGTCCTGGCTTATTTCTGGTTAGTGAATGGAATCCCCGCGGGTGTAGCATTCGGCAATATTTGAAAAATTCAAGCCGCGTCTTGCGGCATTTTGGAGTACGGTTTCCGTGGCGAATGATGGCGCTGCCCGAATTCTTGGCCTGTCCGGCATCCTCTTGATGACTGGTGCGGCATTTCCGCAAACAACCTTGCAGCCGTTGCCGGCTTTGCCCGTGTTTCCTCTGCAACCGCAGGAGCAGCTTGTTATCTCGCGTGAGGCTGTGACTTTGCGCCCATTCTCCGTCGTCGGCCCACGGGGAGCGGTTCTCGGACAGCAGAACGGCGCTTACGAGGTCTGGCTTTTTCCGTGGAAGGTGCTCAGCGACATGCGCATTTCCGCCGAGATCAAGGATTACCCGGTGCCCATCGATGTGAATGAGCTCGCATCGTCCATCGATGTGCGGCCGGACTCGACAACGATCACTTTTTCGCATGCCGCTTTCACTGTGCGCGAGATCATCCTCGCCCCAAGGCGGGTTCCCGCCGGCGCCGGCGCGCTGGTCCTCTACCAGGTAGAAGCTGTGCGCCCCATGACTTTCACCTTCAGCTTTACTCCTATCATGAAGCGCATGTGGCCCGCGCTCTCCGATGACCGGCCATCGCCGGAGTGGGTCAAGACAGGAAACGCCGGCGGCTTCTACATTCTTCATCTCAATTTTCCCGATCACGCTGCAGCCATTGCCATGCCCACCGCCGAAGCCGGCATCCTGCAGCCCTATCAGGAACTCGCCCGGGTGTATCCCCTGCAGTTCGTGCTGCACTTCGACCCGGCGCGAGACGCGCACACGCTTTTTCCGATGCTGCTGACTCTCGGGAACACAACGGAGACGTCGACCAAAGAAGCCCTCGCGCAACAACTCTCCCAGCTCGACAGCTCCTTTCGCTCCCTCTACGAGGAAAATCAGAAATACTATCGCGACTTTCTGGAGTCGCGCATGCGCATCGACACACCCGATCAGAAGCTCAACGAGGCCTTCTCCTGGGCTGAAGTTTCGATCGACCAGCTTCGCGTGCAAACCACTCCGAATCATGATGAGGAGGCGCTCGCGGCGGGATTCGTCGGCTCCGGCGATGCAGCACGTCCTGGCTTCGGCTGGTTCTTCGGCCGCGACGCGCTGTGGTCGCTCTATGCCGTGAACAGCTACGGCAGCTTTGACACCACACGCAAGGAGATCGAATTTCTGCTTCACCGCCAGAGCCCGGAAGGCAAGATCATGCACGAGTGGTCGCAAACGGCGAACCTCGTCGACTGGAAGAGCCTGCCATACGAGTATGCGTCCGCCGACGCCACCCTCCTGTTTCCCATGGCGATGAATGACTATCTGCGCATCAGTGGAGATCAGGCCTTCATCGCCGCAAATTGGGATAGCCTGGCTCGCGCCTGGAACTTCCAATGTACGCACGACACCGATGGCGACGGCATCTACGACAACTCCGAGGGTTCCGGCTGGGTAGAGTCCTGGGTGCCCAGCATGCCGCATCAGGAGATCTACATGGCTGCCCTCGATGAACAGGCCAGCCTTGCTTTCGCCAATCTGGCGCGCGCCACCGGCCACACCGATCTCGCCAGTGCTGCAGACGCCCGCGCAGCACGCATTCGCCCGCTGATCGAAAAAGAGTACTTCCGCCCACAGGCAAATTTCTACGCCTTCAGCTGGAACGGCAACGGCCAAACAGATGACACGCCTACCATCTTTCCCTCCGTCGCCTGGTGGGACTGGACCTACGCGCTCGACCACAGTCAGTCCATGATGAGCCGCTGGGCTTCGCCTGAATTTTCTACTGACTGGGGCACCCGCATCCTGAGTGATCACGTCAGCTTCTACGACCCCATTAGTTATCACCAGGGCACTGTTTGGCCGCTCTACACCGGATGGGTTTCGGTGGCCGAATATCGCGCCGGACATGCGCTCTCCGCCTACACGCACCTTCGGCAGAACGCCGGACTCACCTGGGCGCAGGATCTCGGGAACACGACGGAATTGCTTTCCGGCGAGTTCTTTCAGCCTCTGGGACGCAGCACGGCTCACCAGCTCTGGTCGTCGGCGATGGTGATCTCGCCGATCGTTCGCGGGCTTTTTGGAATCGAATGGAACGCTGCGGCGAACGAATTAAGTGTTACTCCGAGTCTGCCCGCCGACTGGGATCACGCAAAGCTCGCGAACATCCCACTTGGCAAAGAGCAGGTCGACCTCAAAATGACACGAGAGGATGGAGTGCTGTCAATCAGGGTGACGGGACCAGCAGCCTCAGACGTTCATCTGAAGTCACGCACTGCGGGAGCACAGTTTACAAACGGTACATTGCGCATTCCGTTGCCGCCCATCGAAGTAGGAACTACCCAGGATCTTCCTCAGTCCGGCTCCGTTACGCAAGAGATGAAGATCCTCGACCAGCAGAGCTCAGCACACTCGCTCACGTTGCGGCTGTCCGCGCCGGCGGGGAGCAGCCAGACCGTCTTCCTCCGTATCAACAACAAGAAGACGACCGTACACGCCACCGGCGTGGAAATTCCGAATGCGAATACGCAACTGCAAAAGTTGCAAATTGAATTTGCCTCGGGCAGCGGCTATGTCGAAAAAGAGATCTCGTTCAGCTGGTAACCAGTCTGAGTTAGAAGGCAATGAATCGAGCGAAAAGAAACCCCCCCGGTAAGCGGTATAAGAGAAATCGGGTCGTGCAAAACTGCCTGTCCATCGGCCAGGTTTCCTTGTGCATTTGCATCCTCCTCACCTGCTCATTTGCGCAGGAATCAAGACCGAAAGAGCAATCCAACCTGGAGCAGTCTCTCTCCGATCGGCTTGCGATAAGCACAGACTCGGTCGAACCCATTCGGTTCATTGCGGCCCACGGACGCCGCGCGGTGATTATGGGATATCCGGCCACGGGACTTGAGTGTTGGGTATATCCCTTCCAGATCTTCAGCGATTACACAGTCGGGTTCCGGCGAGCGGGCGCAACGACCGAGTCCGATGGACGCCTTCAGCTCAGGCGCATTATTTATGAGCCGCAGGCCATCACGCGCATTTATATCGGACTCGATTACATGGTCCACGAAAAGCTCTTTGTACCGCTCGATCAGCCTGGCGTGATCCTCAGCTATGAAGTTGAGGGCAAACCCGTCGATATCCAGATTCACTTCACGCCGGTTCTCAACCTGATGTGGCCTGCAGCGATGGGAGGGCAATACACAAGGTGGCATCCCGAGCTGTCGGGCTATGTGATTTCCGAACCTTTGCAAAGCGAGTCTGCAGTCGTCGCGTCACCTCAGATCGTGGCGCACGACGACACGGTGAATACAACCCTGCGCACCACCAGCGCAATCTCTTTTTCGATCCGCCCTGTCGTAAGCGGAAAAGGCCTGGCGACTGCCGCCGTCTACGTTGCATTGGGCGCCGGGGATTCGAAGAACGCAGCGGCGACGCTCCGCGAGGTAACCGCTCATCAAACGGATATGGAAGTCCAGGCTGTCGCGCATTATGCGGAGCTGGAACGCAACGCCCTCCTGATTCGCACCCCTGATGAGGACATAAACCGCGCACTGGCGTGGGCCGAGATCGCTCTCGATCAGACGTGGGTCTGCAATCCGCGGATTGGCTGCGGCATCGTCGCGGGCTACGGTCCTTCGCGGGACGCCCGCCGTCCGCAGTACGACTGGTTCTTCGGAGGCGACGGGCTGGTCGCAACCCATGCTCTGCTGGCTGCCGGGGAATACGCCCGCGCGCGCGAAGAGCTCGAATTCATCATCAAGTATCAGGATCAAAAGACGGGGATGGTCTGGCATGAGCTGTCGCAAAGCGCCGGATACATGGACTGGTCCAAGTATCCCTACATGTATGTGCATGTAGATATAAGTTTCGATTATCTAAACACCGTTGCGCGCTACGTTGCTGCCAGCGGAGATACCGCATTTGCAATCGATCACTGGTCATCGATTGCCGCAGCCTACCGATATTGCCAGGCACTCATAAACACATCCGACAATCTGCCGCATATTCCCGCAGACAAGGAGGGAGGCAATGAACAGGACAGACCAGACGACGACCTGAGCCTGTCATCGAGTTGGGTTGCGGTAACGGGCAGCTTTGCCGATCTGGCGACGGTCACAGGACACCCGCAGCTCGTTGACGAAGCCCGTAAAGCGAATCAGCTCGCCAGGGCTGCGATTGCCGAGCGCTACTGGGACTCAGCCCATCACTACTTGTTTGAAGGCCACACTCGATCCGGACGCCCTATTTTTGGCTGGAGGAAAGGCCCAGGGCTAGCAATCACTCAGAACATCTTCTCACCGGAACAAAATGAGGAGCTTCTCAACGAGATTGCGTCTGCCGATTTTCAGGCCGATTGGGGGACACGGGCTGTGGCGACCCGCTCTGAGATCTACGATCCTAATTCCTACGGAAAAGGAAGTGTGTGGGCGCTGGGTACAGCCGAAACCGCCACTACATATTGGGAAGAGCATCGTCCCAATATCGCTTTCGGAGTCTGGAAGGCGATGCTTCCGTGGAACTCTCTCGACTCGATCGGGCATATTCACGAAGTGCTCGCCGGTAACTTCTATCACGAGGAAGAGGAGTCTGTGCCGGAGCAGACCTGGTCTTCAGCCGGCTTCCTCGATGCGGCTGTCCGCGGTCTCACTGGACTCGACATCCAGGGCACCCGGAACAGCCTTCACTTTGCTCCGCATCTTCCCGCGCAGTGGAATCGATTCTCTGTCGAGCATGTCCACCTTCCGAAATCCACGCTTGCCCTTTCGGTCAGTCAAAGCATCAACGAAGTCGATCTGGATATTCAGAACGAAGGCAGTCCCGCCAGCATCCAGTTTGAACCTCAAATACCACTGGGCGCGCGCATCGTTACCGCCGACTTCGATGGCCGCCCGGTAGCTGCGTCTCCCGAGCTATTTCCCGAGGACGAGCACGCGAAGATGGAAATTGAAGCTCGATCCGGCACAAGCCACTGCCATGTCCGATTTGCCGGCGGAGTATCCCTGATTCTGACACAGCCGTCGCCACATCTCGGCGACTCCAGCACCGGTTTAAAGTTAACCAAGGTCAATCTGCAGAATCAAGTATTGTCCATAGATGCAGACGTAAGCTTAGGCGGGAATGCTGCCTTCCTCATGCAGACCCCCTGGAAGATTGCCACACTCAAGGGTGCAACGAGCCGCCCACTGTCAGACACGTCTTACGAAATCACAATGCAACGACCTTCTGCACCCGCCGATCGAAATGGCTATGCGCGCGTGAATGCGGAGATCAGCTTCACGGAAAAGTGATCGTGGCCGTGCCGCAGTTAGGAGGTTCGGCTTGTTCAGTCCCGTCGATTGGAACAGGCGGCCTTCAATCGCAGAGATTGGAAAGCGCCGCAGCTTCGCGCTACGGCGCTTCTGCTTTTCCGCCAGTCCCGAGTATTAGAACCGGGACGACGAGCGACCGGGAATCAAACTCCCTTTACTCGCGGTTATAGCCGTGACCATGATCGTCGTTGCAGCCGTGGCCGTCTGTAACTCCAGTGAGGACGTTGTTCGCCGAAGTCAATATCCGGCTGTAGCAATAACCCTGAGAGTTATGTGTCGCGTACGATGCCCTGGAACTGGTTCCGGAAAGTCCAGTGAAGTTGAGCGAGCTGTCGTAGTTCTGGGTATCTTGCGCTTTGACTTCTTCCGACGTGTTCTCGGAGAAATACTCAAAGCCTTCGAAGCTCTTCTTGTCCGTAATGAGAAGCTTCTGGTCAGCGGCGACCGGAATCGTGACGCTGCCATCGGCATTCTCAACCTGGTTGTAATTGAAGACGAATGGATAGGAGAAAGTCCTTACCTCTTCAGAGACAAACGGCCCTTCGCGTGTCGTGGTCTTGGCGTTTACCGTTGTGGACTGCGTCAGATCCTGTACGTCGGTGAGGCCGCCGACATTGAAGGTTTGCGTGCTCAGGAAATTCAGCGACTGGTTCACAGTTGTAACAACGCGTCCATGCGAGGTGTTCACGTAGCCGGAGATGACGAACTGGCGGGTTGACCCGACCGTCACTGTGCCGGTCGCGTTGCCGCTGGCGCCGGTCGTTATGTCTGCCGTCACTGTTGGCGACGGTTGCGCAGACAGATCGTTGCTCAGAATGCCGCCGGTGACCTTGGCCTTCCACGGATCGGTGTAGAGCAACAGGGTTGAGGTAACCGAGAAACCCTGATCGGCGTTAAAGACGCTCAGTGCGACGGTATGCTGCTGACCATCCGATAGCACCCCGGCAAAGGGCGTCAGATCGACGCGGTAGGGCTTGAAGTCCAGCGTTTGCACGCCGGGAGTCGGCTCCCACAAATATGGATCGACGCCGCCTGTATACACCCACGGATAGACAGGCGCCACGCCCGCAGGCTGGCCATCGATGCTCACCTCGGTCTCGCGAAAGCCAGTATTCCCGCAGCTTTCGAGCTCGCTTGCCACATCATTGGGAACACAAAAATACCAGAACTCATCATTCGACTGACTCTGCGCAATCACGTCGAGGTATGCCGAGTCGATATTGGTAGGCAGGGTAAGGGTTTTGCTGAGCTGATCGGTAGTAGTGTTCAGGAACGTGCCGTCGCTGTCGCCTTGCAGGGCGATCACCACATCGGGAACCGTCGGCGCATCGGCGCGTCCGTGTGCCGGATAGAACTCCAGCTGGGCATTGGCGTAGATGAGGCCGTTATAGGTGACTCCGTCGGAAACGCCAACAAAATTACCGAGGTTGGCAGCGCCAGTCTGAGCGGTCTTGAACAGCGCGCTCAGATCTGTCACATCACTCTCCACATGCCAGGACGGACTGAGGGTCGCGCGCGGCTCGGCGGTCGTTCCGAAATAAAGATTCACGCCACCAAGGAAAAACTTCGCGGTGCGATCAAACTGGCGGCCTGCGGTCACCGTGAAGTCGGCCGAGAAAACGACCTTTGCCCAAGGTCCGGGACAGGCAGCAGGTGGCGTATAGGTGAAGGACTTGATGTTGAAATCCGCGAATTCCAGGTTTTGGAAGAGCTGCACCGTGCATGGCTTCGTGTGGCTGGGCGTTGTCACAGGGGGCGCCGGGCTTACGGGATTGCTTGATCCTATCTGTGGCGTAGAAGGGGCGATGACAACCTGGGCTTGGCCGGGCTTGGCTGCAAAGAGCATGCCTCCGCTGATGGCGAACGCCGCCAGCACGCGCGGAGAAAAGGATACGATGTTGCGCATGGGAAATACCTCCAAAATAAAATACGGGATTCGTTGGTAATTGAAGAACTTCGGAGCATGCCATTCGATTTTGCGGGTTGGCTACGGCGCTCGGACGGTCCAAGTCTCGGCTTTCCCCATCTTTGGCACTGGCCGCGATGCGACAAACAATTTACACTGTCATCACCTCGACTCCCTTCGCCTGCAAGTCAGCCACTACATCCGGCGAAACGCTTTCATCGGTGATCACCAGGTCGATCTCTGTAGCCGGACAGACCAGGGCCGGGCTAACCATCCCCATTTTGCTGGAATCAGCAACCACCACCACTTGTTTGGCCTGTCGCGCCATGGCGCGGAAGACGACCGCCTCATCCATTTCGATCGTGCTGGCGCCCCGCTTGGCATCCATGCCGCAAACGCCAATGAACGCACGGTCCACATGAATCTCGCTCAGAGACTGAATCGCGGCGGGACCGATCAGGGAGAACGACCCGGCCCACTGCACCACGCCGCCCGTCAGTGACGTCTTAAGTCCCGGCTGATTGCACAGCTCCATCCCGATATTGACGGCGTTGGTAACAATGCGCAGGTTCGTCCGGTGGCGAATGCTCCGGGCGATTTGCGTGGTTGTCGTACCGGCGGTGAAGGCGATCGTTTCATGTTCGCGAATCAGGTCGGCGGCTGCCATCGCGATCCTGCGCTTTTCCTTCACGAAGCGTTCCTCGCGCGTCTGAAAGCCCGCATCGAAGCGGAACGGCACATAGATCTGCGGTCCAAAGAGTTCTGCTCCGCCATGGGTGCGGCACACCAGTCCCCGTCGTTCCAGTTTCGCCAGGTCACGGCGGATGTTCGGCGCTGACGTTTCCAGCTCCTGAATCAGGTCTTCAATCGACGCGCTGCCGTGACGCAACAGCATGTGCAAAATCTGATTGGCGCGATCGTCGGTCTTCAATGACATTGTTTGGCTCGCAATCGAATTAGACATGTCCTGCCGACAACCCCGTAACTACACATCCTTCAAGGCATTCTGCGCGACCGAGTTCCGCTCGTTGTCGATCCAGTCCAGCTCCTCGCGCAGCGCCCGCACATCCTCTTCGCGCACCACATACCGCGAATAGTCGCGTTCCATGTCCGTTCCCAGAAACAAGGAATTGCTCCGGTGCCGGACGGGACTTGGAGTGCTGGTATTCAGACTCGCGTGATATTCCGCCGCTCCCGTTCCTTCCGCAACCATCCGGATATTCTCAGGATTCAGCCCGCCTCCGGCCATGATCGAAATGTGCCCACGTGTACGGCGTATCGCATCGGAGATATCTTGCATGCCGTCCACCGCGCGCCGCTTCCCGCCGGAAGTCAGCACGCGCTGCGCGCCGCTGGCAATAACGCGTTCCAGAGAGTCGGCAAGATCGGCCGACACATCGATCGCGCGATGAAACGTGACCGGCAAAGGTCGTGCCAATTCCACCAGTTCGCGTGTTCGCTGCACATCTACAAATCCATCTGCATCGAGAATGCCGACCACTACCCCATCGGCGCCGAGCCGTTTCGCGTATCGTATATCGGCCTTCATCACCCCGAATTCTTCCGCCGCATAGCAGAAGTCGCCACCTCTTGGACGAATCATCACGAAGATGTCGATGCGCACGCGCCTGCGAACCAGTTCAAGAAGTCCCGGACTCGGCGCAATGCCACCCTCCAGCAGATCGCTGCAAAGCTCAACACGTTGCGCCCCGCCGCGTTCTGCGGCAATCGCGGACTCCACAGAATCAACACAAATTTCAAGAACAGCCATCAAACCCCTGTCATCCCGGACCGGAAAGGAATGTTCCTCGTCAATCTTCCTCGCAACGGAGGGATCTGCGTTTTCCTCTAATCGTCTTAGAACCTGTAATTCGCCGAGAACTGCAGATGCCGTTCCACGGAGCGGACCGCGCCGCTCCCCTGGTTCGAGATATTTCCGAAGTTGCTATCGGTAATGCCCACATCGGGGTTGCCGTAGCTGGCAATATTGAACGCGTTGAAGGCGTCGAAGCGGAAGCCCAATGCCTGCTCGCGCCACACATGGAAGTCCTTGAACATTGACAGATCGGTGTTGAAATATCCGGGGCCGCGCAGGTTGCCGTTTCTCGCTGTGCCAAAGGTATTCGGCGCTGGTACGCCGAACGCGCAAACCCCGTTGTCAACACCCGGAGTCTGGCAGTAACTTGCCGAGGGATCCGTGCCAAACCAGTTATTGATGCTGCGATGCACGATCTTTATCGTTCGATATTGATTCGGACGCGAGTTCCCGTAGCTGTTCGAGTTGTTTCCCGGTCCGGTTGCCGACTGCGGCAGGCCCGAATACCCCAGTATGGCGGTTGCGATGCTCCACCCGCCAAGAACCTGGTCCTCCCAGCTGTTCACGCCGGAAAGAAACTGCTTTCCACGACCGAATGGCAACTCATAAACGCCGATCGCGCTGAGATTATGCCTGACGTCGTATCCTGCCGGACCCCAGTCGGCCGCGCTGTTGTAGTAGTTCTGGAAGGCGCCGCTGAACCCGTTCACGTTGAGCGCATAGTTGCCCAGGCTGTTGGTGAGCGCCTTGGAGTAGGTGTAGTTCACCGTGTACTCCAGCCCATGGCTCAATCTTTGCCGCAGTACCGCCTGCAGCCCGTTATAGTCCATCGCCGCCCGCGACTCGGTGATCAGCAGGCCGCCAGAGCCGATACTGACCGAAGGATCGATCGCGTTAACGCCCAGGTACTTGTTGTTGTAATACGGAGCGGAAGTAGGATCGCCATTTACCACCCATTGATTCAGGTTGCCGTAGTCCTCGATGTGTTGGCCCTGCTCGCCAAGATATCCCACCTGCAGCGACATGCTGTTGGTGAGCGCATACTCGGCGGTCAGGTTCCACTCCTGCACATAGGCCGGCTGAATATTCTTCGGATACACGTTGAACGTGCCGCCGTTGCTCAAAGTGCCGTTGGAGAAACCCTCTTGCGCGTTCCGGGGAGTGCCGGGATTACCAGGCGTGGGAGAAACTGTGGGCGCGTTCACCGCTTGAATGAAAGGTGTAATCGAAGTCAAACGCTGGTTCGACGAATTACCCTCGTAGAAACTCGTCGCCCCGTAGCCTCCGCGAATCACAAACCGGGTCGTCGCTTGGTACGCAAATCCCAACCGTGGCATAATCTGTCGGAAATTGCTGTCGTAGCAGCCGCGGTTGCCGCAGATGCCCGATCCCACCGGCGCGCCGGCAGGTACATGATCAGCGTAGATGACCTGACCCGTCGCAATATCGATGTTACCGGTCTTATTATTTTCCTCGATCCACGGCTCGTCCCATTCGTAGCGCAGCCCGATGTTCAGGGTCAGATTCGGCATCACTTTGAAGTCGTCGCTCACAAAGCCCGCAATACGCCATTGCCGCTGTCCAACATTCACGCTTGCCAGTGTTCCCTGCGCGGCGCTCACGTAGTCCATTACGAAGTCCGCACCGCCGTAACCGCCCGTGCTGCCGTTACTCGTGAAATTCCCGCTGTAAGTCAATTGTCCTAGGTATCCGTAATTGTTGCTTGTCGGATAGTTGTTCTGGTAGCGGATTGCCTGCACGCCCATACTCCACGTGTGCCTGCCATTCTGCCACGTAAGGTTGTCAATGTAGCTATAGGTGTTGTCGATGATGCCACCATCAAAGGCGGGAGTGCCCACGCCACTCAGGCTATTCGCAGGATTCGTGGCGCTGCTGGTGCCGCCCTGAATGTTTTGGTAAGAGAACCCGTCATACGACTGGTTGGGGAAGGTAATGCCAACCTTGCTGTTGCCCGACGTCCCGAACTGTCCCGTCGGATCTGTCGGCAGACCCTGATTCCATACGGTACGCGTAAAGCCGATACGCGCCGAGTTCACAATCGATGGCGAGAAAACGTGCACCCAGTTTGCGCCGGTGACCTTCGTCGGATAGTGATTCGCCCCCGGAAATGTAATCGCCAGCAACGCGGTTTGTCCGTCATACGCCGTCGACATTGAATAAAAGCCCGTGATCTTGTCCGACGGCCGCGGATCGTACTCAATCTTGATGTCACCCTGGTTGTTCGCCTTGAATTGCCGCGTCGGTCCCTGCAGGTTATTATTCGCAATTCCGTCGGAAGGCGCCGCGTTCGGCAGCGGATAGTACTGCGGATGCGCAAACAGGTAAATCGCCACCGAGTTCACGATCGGAACCCCCATATCGCCGACAAAGGGTGCAAATCCATTCTGCGAGTTGTAAAGCTGAACCGGATTGCTGCCGGAAAGCAGCGCCGAAAAATCTCCGTTCCGCATCGCCTGCGTGAAGACGCTGGCCTGGCCGGTGCCGCCCTTGTGATACCGCGATCCCAGGTAGTCCACAAAAAAGAACAGCTTGTCGCGCTTGATCGGGCCGCCGAACGTTCCGCCAAACTGCGATTGCGAATATGGATTGACCGGGATGATCGGGACCGCGTGGTTGTTGCTCCACGAGTTTGCATTGATCTTGTAATCCTGCAGATATCCAAATGCCGAGCCATGATAGTTGTTCGTACCGCTCTTCAAGACCGCTACGACGCCGCCGCCGTTCACATTGCCGTAGTCCGCCGGAGAGTTCGCCGTCAGCACCTTCAGCTCCTGCAGGGACTGGGGAGAAGGGCTGTACGAGATCAGGTTGTTGAACGTCTCGTTGATGTCGATTCCATCCAGTGTGTAGTTATTCGCCTGTGCGCGGTTGCCGTTCACGTTCACCGAATCAGTGTAGTAAGTGCTGCGCTCGATGACCGTCGTGCCCGAGGTTCCCGCCGTGCTAACCGCTCCCGGGACATACAGCGTCAACGCCGAAAAATCTAGCCCGTTCAGCGGAAAGCTCTGGATGGTATTTGCTGTAAAGGTCCCGCTCAGCGTGGGATTTTCCGTGTTGAGAATCGGCGCCGTCAACTCATTCACTTTCACCGTCTGGGCCTCGCTGCCCACCGTCAGCTGCACGTTGAACTTGGCTGTCTGGTCGATCTCCAGGGGAAACGCCGGTATAGTCTGCGTAGCGAACCCAGCCGCCTTCACCGCCAGCTCATATTGGCCGATGGGCAGAAATCGGATGTTGTATACACCCGAGTCATTGGTCGTCGCCCGTGTCTCGACTCCAGTGTGCACATTGCGCGCAGTCACTTCGGCTCCCGGAACAACTGCGTCCTTGGGGTCCGTCACCGTTCCGGTGATATTTCCCGTGACGGTTTGAGCATTCGCCAGGTTCAGATTGGCAATGGAAGAAAATAGGCACGTGGTGAAAAGAACCACCGCGCTGGTGAGGAAAATCCTTCTGGGGGAGAGCATATTTTTCTGATTCCTCCTGTTGTTCCGCTCGTGCAGATTGGCCTCGCATGGATCGAACGGCGGACCGTGGCAGAAAACGGCAGGCCACGCACCGAGATTCGATACGTGCTGCGGAGTATACCTTCATAATCAAGGATTGAACAGAAAAAATGTTCATTTACCAAAAAGTGACCATTTTATCGGGTGCTTTGGGAAGAAATCCTCTCTTAACAAACTGGGATTGCCTTGCAGCGATCCTCAAAGGTGCGCGTGTCGGTATAGAAGAAGCGCAATAGATGTAGACCAGGCAGTGTGATCGACCGCATCCCATTGCGGGACAGCAACCGCAAAATCAGGGACGGCCCTCCTTATGCATTGGAAAATGGGCCATCATCTAACTTTTCGCCGGGGTGGATGCTCCGTTCAGCTTGTGTTGCTGCGCCTGCCATTGATCGAGCGTCATGATGCAGCGGAAACCCAGGTGGTTAGTGCCGGTGCTCGCCTCGCCCTTGCCGCGCGTGCCCACCATGTATCGCGAGCAATACTGGTCGGTGCATAGATACGACCCGCCGCGATGGACTTTCTTGGGCTGGTTTGGCTCGCTGGGATCGAAAGAAGTATCGGGTCCCTGCGGATTCCGGGCGACACCTCCTTGACCGGCAAGCTGGGCGTAATAGTCAGGCCGATACCAGTCGCTGGTCCACTGCCAGACGTTGCCGGCCATGTCATAAAGGCCGTATCCATTGGCCGGGAATTGCGCGACCGGCGCTATGCCGACGTAGCCGTCCACGCCTGTGTCTTTATCCGGGAAATGTCCCTGGTGCGTGTTAGCCATCCACTTGCCGTTCGGCCGGAACTCGTCGCCCCAGACAAAGGGCTGTCCGGTAAGCCCGCCGCGCGCGGCAAACTCCCACTCGGCCTCGGTTGGCAGGCGCTTCCCGGCCCATTTGGCGTACGCAAGCACATCCTCGTAAGCCACATGGACAACAGGATATTTGTCTTTGCCCTTGATATCGCTCTGTGGGCCGTAAGGATGGCGCCAGTTCGCCCCGGGAACATAGGTCCACCACTGAAAATAGTCGTTGAGCGGCACCGGATGATCGGGCGGCGCGAAGACGACCGATCCCGCAACGAGATTCTCCGGAGGCGCACCGGGAAAATCTTCAGCGCGCGGTTTCCGCTCAGCCACGGTTACATATCCGGTGGCCTTTACGAACTTCGCGAACTCAGCGTTCGTCACATCGGTCTTATCCATGAAAAAGCCGTCCACATACACACGATGAACAGGCCGTGAATCCAGAGTGGCTTTCATGCCGACGTCGTCCATGCCCGGCGGATCCTGTGCACCCATGGAAAATTCGCCGCCCGAAATCCAGACCATGCCCGGAGGAGCGCTCTGCGGTGCGGGGGTTGTGTTGGGTTTGGTCTCCGCAAAAACAGCCTTCGCCATCGCAGGCCTGGCCATCGGTGGCTTGGCTGTCTCTGGTTTAGTAGCAGCTGTGGGCGTTGCTGCCGACTCCGTTGGAGCCGCCGTAGCCATGCTGGCGCTGGCCTCGGCACGCATCCCATGCCTCGCTGAATAGAAAATCCAGGAAGCAGCCACCGCCGCAACCAGGAGCGCCCCGGCAGCCCACAGAGTTTTCCTGCTGGATGTCCTTGCTGCCCCACGAACCCTTTTGGTAGTGGACGGATTCTGCTCCCTTGTCATGGTCACTTCCGCGCCGAGTATCATTCCGCACAGATAGACTACCCCCCCGGCGGCGGTTTGTCCCAGAGTCGTTGCCGTCACGTTGGCGACCTGAACAAGGATGTGGGCGCACGGCTCAATATGAAATGTCGACGCGTACGGTCGCGCAGCACATTCCCTTTCCCTTCTTAAGCAACGGCCCTATGCTGGTGATTCAGTCTTGAGGAGATCGCCGATGTCTCACTCCGCACGTAAGCCCCGGGAGTCCCTGCGCCTCGATGAAGCCCGCGTATCCAAAATCCCGTGGCGCAAGTGGGGACCCTATCTGAGCGAGCGTCAATGGGGCACCGTTCGGGAGGATTACAGCCAGGACGGCAATGCCTGGAGCTACTTCACGCACGACCAGTCCCGCTCGCGAGCCTATCGCTGGGGAGAAGATGGTATCGCCGGCATCTCCGATGATCTGCAGCGTCTATGTTTTTCCCTGGCGTTCTGGAATGGCCAGGACCCGATTCTCAAGGAGCGGATGTTCGGGCTTACGAACCAGGAAGGCAACCATGGCGAAGACGTAAAAGAGTACTACTTCTACCTAGACTCCACGCCCACCCACAGCTACATGAAGTATCTCTACAAGTATCCGCAGGCTGCTTTTCCATATGACGATCTGGTATCTACCAACCGCCGCCGTAGCCGGAACGAGATGGAGTACGAGCTGCTGGATACCGGAGTTTTCAATGACGACCGCTACTTCGACGTCTTCATCGAGTATGCGAAGGCCGGCCCGGAAGACATGCTCATCCGGATTACCGCCGAAAATCGCGGACCTCACGATGCCCCTCTGCACCTGCTTCCGACTCTCTGGTTCCGCAATACCTGGGCAGGCGATGCATCGACCGGGCAGGAAGACGCGTTTCGTCCCTCGCTCTCCTGGCAGAAGGCCAGTGGCAAACAATTCGGCCACGCGGTCATTCGCGCCACACACGCCGAGCTGGGAGAGTACGAGCTTGTCGCGGAAGAAGAAGCCGAGCCGCTGTTCTGCGAGAACGAAACAAACCGCGCGCGTATCTACGGTGAGCAATGGAGAGGCTACGCGAAGGACGGCATCCATGAATACGTCGTTTTCGGCAAATCGGAGGCGGTGAATCCCGAACGCACCGGAACCAAGGCCGCGCTGCATTACAACTTTGCGATTCCGGCCCGGGGCCGGAGAAGCATCCAACTCAGGCTGCGCAAAGCGGACACCATAGACACTGAAGACACTGACATTTTTGACTCCTTTGCCGGCATTTTCGACGAACGCCTCGCGGAAGCAGACGAGTTTTACGGCGCGCTCACCGAGCACGCGCGCTCCGATGATCAGCGGCAGGTGATCCGCCAGGCTCTCGCCGGCATGCTGTGGTCGAAGCAGTTCTATCACTACGATCTTGATCTCTGGCTTCGCGAGCATGGCGTCCGCCGCAATACCATCGGCGGAGTTCGCAACTCTGACTGGTTCCATCTCGTGAGCGAGGACATCATCTCCATGCCCGACAAATGGGAGTTTCCATGGTTCGCTGCATGGGACCTCGCCTTTCATGCGTTGCCGCTGGGTCTGGTCGATGTGGATTTCGCCAAAGAGCAGCTCAATTTGATCCTCCGCAGCGCCTACCTTCATCCCAACGGCCAGGTGCCCGCGTATGAATGGAACTTCGGCGATGTAAATCCGCCGGTTCATGCATTTGCCGTCATGGCTCTCCACCGGCAGGAGGTTGCCAATTGCGGAAAGGGTGACTACGTTTTCCTCCAGGCCGCGTTCCGGCGGCTGCTGGTTAACTTCACCTGGTGGGTCAACCGCAAGGATGCCAGCGGCAACAATATCTTTCAGGGCGGCTTCCTCGGGCTCGACAATATCGGCGCGTTCGATCGCTCCAGCACATTGCCCATGGGTGGCAGGCTCGAACAGGCTGACGGCACCGCCTGGATGTGCCTCTTTGCTCAAAACATGCTCCAGCTTGCCATGGTGCTCACAGAGGACAACGACTCCTACATCGAAATGGTGCTCAAATTTCTCCATCACTTCCTTTCCATCGCGGCAGCGCTCAACGACGTAGGTCCGGATCACATCGGAATGTGGGATGAGGAAGACGGTTTCTTCTACGATGTGCTGCGTCTTCCCGATGGAAGGTCCGAGCGCCTAAAAGTCCGCACCATGGTGGGCCTTCTTCCGCTGTGTGCTACCACGGTCTTTGAGGAAGGATTCGGCCACGAGCATCCCGAAGTCATAAGCAGGCTAAAGGCATTCCTCGAACGTCATCGCGAATTGAAAGACAAGATTGGTCCCGTCGACAAGCGGGGCGTTCACGGACGGCTATTGCTGGCCGTTTTGAACGAGGACAAATTACGACGTGTTCTCAAGCGCATGCTCGACGAGGAAGAGTTTCTCAGCGACTACGGGATTCGTTCCGTCTCGAAGTACTACAAAGATCATCCTTACGTGTTCGAGGAATGGGGCTCGCGCAGCGTCGTCGAGTATCTGCCCGCCGAATCCGACACCAACATGTTCGGCGGCAACTCCAACTGGCGTGGGCCCATCTGGATGCCGGTCAACATGCTCATCCTGCGTGCGCTTTATCACTACTACCAATTTTATGGCGATGACTTTCGCATTGAGTGCCCGACCGGCTCTGGCAGAATGATGACGCTCTTCGAGGTGACCCACGAAATCGTCACCCGCCTGGGCAGCATTTTCATGCGCGACAAAAATGGAAAGCGCGCCGTCTACGGTGGCACGGAGAAGTTTCAGAACGACCCGCACTGGCGTGATCTGATTCTGTTCTGCGAATACTTCAACGGCGACAATGGCGCCGGATTAGGAGCAAATCATCAGACAGGATGGACCGGCGCGATCGCAACTCTTCTCCACCTGGACGCCGCCATCACCGCCGAAGAAGCTCTCAATACCGCGGACCCATCCCTCGCCGCGAGTGCCACGACAGCAAGCGTTATTCGATGTGCCGACAGCTAGAGTTGCTCGATTTTTACACTGCCATCGCTGGTGTGGATGGTTAGCGGAGTGCCGCCGCCATTCAGCTTTCCGCGCAACCCGTGGCCATCGCCGCCGCCGCTCTGGTAATGGTCGATCGTCAGTGGCAGCGCGCAGTTCACATGGCCATCGCTGGTATGAACGTCGAGATCAGCCGCGAAGCCCTGGGGAACGCGCAGCGTCACAGAACCATCCGATGCCTGGATCGTCGAGGCCTCGGTGAGCTTGGTGCCTTCGCGCAGACTCAGATTCAGCGTGCCGTCGCTGGTGTGCAGCGCGAGCGCATGGAAAGCCCCATCCACCGTGAGGTCGCCGTCGCTCGTCCGCGCATCGAGTGCGCCTGCGGCATTGGTGATGTTCACATGTCCATCACCCGACTTCACACGCAGTTTGCCCGAGACATGATCGAGCGTCACGCTCCCGTCGCCCGTCGTCAGACCAATCTCGCCCTGAAGACCAGTGAGATTTACGCTTCCATCCGAGGTCTTCGCTTCGAGCGTCAACTCCGTCGGCGTCTCCACCGTCACGCGCGTTTGCACCTTATGCCACGTGATGTGAACGCCCATATGATCGCGCTCCTTCAGCAGAAAGTGGACCTGATCGCCGGTCTGGCTTTCCTCCAGGAGGTAGTCGCTCAGCTTCTGCCCCACCAGTTCAACGTGGATGCGGATCTCGCGGCACTCCCCGCAGGAGGTAATCTGCACTCCGGCGTCCGATGTTTCGAGGTTGAGCGTTGGCTCGCCGGTAACCGAGTAGGTCTTCGACCACGAATGGTCGGGATCCTGCGCAAGAGTGGGGAGTGAGGTCAGCGCCGCCAGCCCGGCTACTGCCAGAGCAATTTTCGTCTTCATGGAACGCAGATACGGAAGCGGGCGGGAAAAGGTTCCCTCAAAGCACGCGCTCGCGCCGTGCCCGTTCCTGGCGCAACGACATGAGCGCCAGCATCTCGCGGAGGCGAAAAGCCTTGTCGAGCTGTTTCTCGACCAACAGCCGCTGGCGTCGCCGATGGTCGGCGTTCAGCAAAGTCGGCAAAATCCGCTCATCCCGCGCCGCGTTGCGCTCCAGTTCCAGGATCGTGGCCTCGATGGTCGAACGAAAGCGGGAGCTCACCTGCATCGGTTCAGCGGTCATAAAAGTTTCGCTCCTGAGCTAAAGTCCGCCTTCATGTTGCCGATGATAACGATATGCGAGCGTTCGCGCGATCCCCCCGAAGTTTTTCTTTGCAAACTTTTGGTAACGATTCATCAAGTTGTTGCGTTTTCGGACAGCCACCGCCTCTACAGATCCATAGACTTCGCCGCAATCAGCGCCGCAACCTTCGCCAGAAAATCCGCCAGCGGCATCGATCCCTGGTCACCCTTTCCACGCACGCGCACGCTCACCGCATTCGCTTCCTCTTCCTTGTCGCCCATCACCAACACATACGGAACCTTCTGCATGGTAAAGTCGCGAATCTTCGCGTTCATCTTTTCGTTGCGGCTGTCGAGCTCAACCCGCAATCCCGCCTTTTGTAACTCTGACTGCACTCTGTCCGCGTATAGCTGGTGACGCTCGCTGATCGGCACTAGCCCAACCTGCACCGGAGCCAGCCACAACGGAAACGCCCCGCCATAGTGCTCGATCAAATAGGCAACCATCCGTTCCATGGTGCTGATGATCGCGCGATGGATCATCACCGGCCTGTGCAGCTTCCCATCGGCGGCCGTGTAATTCAGCCCAAACTGGTTGGGCAGGTGAAAATCCACCTGGATAGTCGAGTAGGTTTCCTCGTGCCCCATCACATCCGCAAGCTGTATATCGAGCTTCGGCCCGTAAAACGCCGCTTCGCCGCGGCCCTCTTTGTAGGGGAGCGCCAGCCCATCGAGCGCCTCGCGCAGCACTCGTTCACCCAGCGCCCACATCTCGTCGTTGTCGACATACTTCTCTTTGTTTGCGGGATCGCGCAATGACAGCCGGTAGCTGTAATTTGTTATGCCCAGGTCGCGATAGGCACGTTCGACCAGCTGCATCACATTCGAGAATTCTTCCTTGATCTGCTCCGGCGTGCAGAAAATATGCGCGTCATTCAGCGTCATGCAACGTACCCGGCTCAGCCCACTCAGCACGCCGGAACGTTCGTAGCGATACATCGTTCCCAGCTCAGCCAGCTTGACGGGCAGTTCGCGATAACTCCGGGGCTTCGATTCGTAAATCAAAATGTGATGCGGGCAATTCATTGGACGCAGCACCATCTGCTCCGTCTCGAGATCCATGAGCGGAAACATATCCTCGTGATAGTGCGCCCAATGGCCCGAGCGGACATAAAGGTCCACCTTCGCCAGGCTCGGCGAGTAGACGTGCTGGTACCCTGCCTCGCGCTCACGCTCCAGAATGTACTCTTCCAGGAGCCGCCGGATGGTCGCGCCCTTTGGAAGCCACAACGGCAGGCCAGCTCCCACGTCTTCGCTCACCGTAAACAGCTCAAGCTGCTTACCCAGCACGCGATGGTCGCGCTTCTTCGCCTCCTCCAGTCGATGAAGATAATCGTCAAGGTCCTTTTTCGAGAAGAACGCCGTGCCGTAAATTCGCTGCAGCTGCGGATTCTTCTCATTGCCCAGCCAATACGCGCCAGAGAGGCTCATCACCTTGAAGGCCTTTACGCGACCCGTCGACGGCACGTGCGGCCCGCGGCAGAAGTCTACGAACGCACCGTTGCGATAGAGCGAGATTGCCTCGCCTTCATGCGTAAAGCGCTCGACGAAGTGCACCTTCATGAAGTCGTTCTCGGCCTTGAAGTGCGCCAGGCCCTCTTCGCGCGGCTCGAACTCTCTGACGAACTTTTCGTCGCGCGCGACCACCTCTGCCATCTTCGCTTCGATCGCCTTCAAATCTTCGGGGGTAAACGGAGTGGGCCGATAAAAGTCGTAGAAGAATCCGGCTTCGGTCGCGGGACCATGCCCAAGCTTGGTCTCCGGGAAGAGTTCGAGCACTGCCGTCGCCAGCACATGCGCGGCCGAGTGGCGAACCACTTTCAATGCGTCCGGATCTCTCTCCGTGAGGAGTTGTAGTTCGACATCTTCCGTAAGCGGCGTGCTCAGGTCCACCAACCGCTCGGCCTGCGGATTCTCGGCGGCATACATCGCGGCCTCGTCGTTAGTTGCCGTCGCCGTTGACACGGCGTGAACCGGCTTGATGCGTGCCACGGCCGAGGCAGCAGCGAGGCGCGGAGAAATTGACTCCGCGACCTGGAAGGGGGTTACACCCTGGGCAAATTCCTTTACCGTGCCGTCGGGCAGCTTCACCTGAATCGAACTATCGGAATTACTCATAAAGTCGAATGAACTTCTGCAATCTTGTTGAGAATGTTTACTCTATTCAGGATATGGTCTTAGGAGAATTGCGTCGAGCGTACCTGCTCAGCATCTAATTTGACGAGGAGCCGGATGGCAACAGCAAGCGAGCCAAGACCTCACACCACGCTGGCGCTCATCGGCTGGCTGGCGTTGTGTTTCGCAGCCGGCATCGTTGGTTCCATCTTCGCCGCCCGCGCAATTCCCACATGGTACGCGGGGCTGGTCAAGCCGCCGTTCAATCCGCCAAATCACGTCTTCGGTCCGCTATGGACTGTCCTTTACACGCTCATGGCGGTGGCCGCGTGGATCGTCTGGAAGACGCGCCCTAGCGCTTGCCGCCGCCGGGGCTTGCGGCTCTTTCTGGTACAGCTAGGATTGAATTGTCTCTGGCCGTGGATATTCTTCGGCACACACCAGATCCTGACCGCTTTCGCCGATCTGGCCGCGCTCTGGGCCGCCATCCTGCTCACCCTCCTTACCTTCAAAAAGATGAGCACGACCGCTGCCTGGCTGCTGGTTCCTTATCTTGCCTGGGTCACCTTCGCCGGCTACCTCAACTTCGCTCTATGGCGGCTGAACTAGATCTGACTGGCTCGGATCGTTACTTCAACCCCGGATGCACATCCAACTGCACATTCTGCAGTCAAATCCTCGCGTGCCCAAGTATACCGCTTCGAGTAACATCGAAGATCAGCCCTGACCCGACGCAGTCGCGACATGAGAGGTGAGCGTGCCAAGCGCCTCGAACACCGCCCGACCAATCAAGCTCTCCTTCTCCATCGCCACCGAAGCCGACGCACCCGAGTTAGCCGTGCTGCATACTGCCGTTTCCGAAGGCCTCACCCGTCGCTACGGCCGGGGAGTCTGGTCTTCGGCGATGACGGAACGAGGCGCGCTCGTCGCCATTCGCCACTCGCGCGTGCTGATTGCCCGCAGGGGCAAAAAGATCGTCGGAACCTTGAACCTCCAGACCAAGAAGCCCTGGGCCATCGATGTCTCCTACTTCACGCCGGTAAAGAAAGCACTCTATCTCGTGGGCATGGCGGTCCTTCCCGCCATGCAGCGCCGCGGCATCGGCCGAATGCTTCTCGAAGAAGCGGCACAGCAGACCCGCGCCTGGCCAGCCGATGTCATCCGCCTCGACGCCTTTGATGCCGATGCCGGGGCGGGAGGGTTCTACGCCAAATGCGGCCTCCGCGAAACCGGCCGCGTCATCTACCGCAACACACCCCTCATCTACTTCGAGTTGGTCCTGTCAGCCTAGAGGCTGTTGATTGACTGGTCGGACATGGACCCTTACGATCATTACGTCCCGAGAAACCGCCCGGCGCATGATTGGAACCACGATCTCCCATTACCGCATCCTTGAAAAGCTGGGCGGCGGCGGCATGGGCGTGGTCTACAAGGCCGAAGACACCGACTTGGGCCGATTCGTCGCGCTCAAGTTCCTTCCCGAAGAGGTAGCTCGAGACGCGCAGGCATTGGAGCGCTTCCGCCGCGAGGCCCGCGCCGCATCGGCGCTGAATCATCCCAACATCTGCACGATTTACGAGATCGGCAAGGATGGCGATCGATCCTTCATCGCCATGGAGTTTCTTGAGGGCGTTACTCTCAGGCATCGCATCGCGGGAAAGCCAATCGCCATCATTGCACTGCTGACGCTGGCGATCGACATCGCCGATGGACTGGACGCCGCTCACGGCAAAGGCATCATCCACCGTGACATCAAGCCGGCGAACATCTTCGTAACCGAGCGCGGGCATGCCAAGATTCTCGATTTCGGCTTGGCGAAAGTCGCGCGCGTGCGGAGTTCGCCCGAGCGGATTGCGGCAGACAGCACGGTGCCGATGGTTGAGGAAGAACATCTAACCAGTCCCGGAGCGGCGCTCGGCACGGTCGCGTATATGTCTCCGGAGCAGGCCCGTGGCATGGACCTGGATGCGCGCGCCGATCTCTTCTCCTTCGGCGCAGTCCTGTACGAGATGGCAACCGGCATCCTGCCCTTTCGGGGAGAAAGCCAGGCGCTCATATTCAAATCCATTCTCGACGGAACACCTACCTCCGCGACGCGCCTGAACCCCGACCTGCCCGCCGATCTCGAACGCACCATCAACAAGGCACTCGAGAAAGATCGCAACCTGCGCTACCAGAGCGCAGCCGAGATGCGGGCCGACCTGCAACGCCTAGTGCGAGATAGCAGTGATTCGCAGCGAGCGCCAATCGCGCAGGCACCGAAGCCGAAATCGAAGAAAGCGTATTACTATGTCGCGGCCACGCTGCTTGCTCTGCTGGTCGCCGTTGGGGTGTTTCTCTTCCATCGCTCATCTCCGGCTCCTCTGCCTGCCAGCATAGAATGGGAGCAACTGACGTTCTTCACCGACTCGGCGGTGTACCCAGCCCTATCGTCCGACGGACGAATCCTCGCGTTTATCCGCGGAAGCAACTCATTCATGGGACCTGGAGATATTTATGTGAAGTTGCTGCCGGGGGGCGAGCCCGTCCAGCTTACTCATGACCCGACAACGACAAAAATGGCTCCATCCTTTTCTCCGGATAACTCGCGTATTGCTTACAGCCTCGTGGGTCCCTGGGATACGTGGACGGTGGATGTTCTCGGCGGCCAGCCTCACTTGTTGCTGCCCAACGCTTCTTCGCTGACCTGGATCGAAGGAGGCAAGTGGTTGCTCTTTTCCGAGATCAAACAAGGACTGCATATGGCGGTTGTAACCACGGATGAGGGCCGAGGGAACAGCCGCGATGTTTACGTTCCAAAGGGCGAACGCAGCATGGCCCATCATTCCTATCTTTCGCCGGATGGCCAGTGGGTACTGATTGTGGAGATGGGCAGTCAGGCTCAAATTCTGCCCTGCAGGATCGTTCCGTTCCAGGGCAAGAGCGACGTGAGAATTGTTGGCCCCCCCAACGGCGCATGTCTTGCGGGAGCATGGTCGCCAGATGGCAAGTGGATCTATCTCACTGCCAAAACGGACGACTTTCATATCTGGCGGCAACGTTTTCCTGATGGGAAGCCGGAACAGATTACCTTTGGCCCAACCTCTCAGGAAGGTATTGCGATGGCGTCTGACGGCAAGTCACTCATCACCTCCGTCGGCTCGCAGGATCACACGGTGTGGCTGCACGACAAGGACGGAGACCATCAGATCTCCTCTGAAGGCAATGCTTTCTCGCCAACGTTCTCCACGGATGGGCGCAGTCTCTACTTTCTCATGGCCAACGGCCAAAGCCGTGGCACGGAGCTGTGGGTCAAAGACTTAAACAACGGAAAAGTGGAGCAGGTCCTGCCGGGTTACCCCATGCAGGACTACTCCGTGTCGCGCGATGGAAAACAGGTGGCCTTCTCTATGAATGACCAGAGCGGCCATTCAAGCCTGTGGGTTGCCCCAACCAGCCGTCGCTCGCCTCCCGTACACATCTCGTCCGCAGCCGTCGAGGATTTGCCCTTCTTCCTGCCGGATGGCGACCTGGTCTTCCGCGCGATCGAAGGCGGCTCAAACTTTATTTATCGCATGAAGACTGATGGCACTGCCCGCCGCAAGATCACGCCGGATCGGATTCTGGATATCCATGCTGTGTCACCAGACGGTCGCTGGGTCGTTGCCGGGTCGCAAGATCCCGACCAAGTGAACACAGCTTCGATCAAGGCGTTCCCCGTTTACGGAGGACCGCCGGTGCCGTTATGCGCCGGCCATTGCTTCTTCCACTGGGAGATAATGGGAAGATCGGCATATCTCTCTTTTCCATTTACGGGTAGTTTCGAAGTGCCAGTGATGCATGACACAGGTCTTCCTAAGACCCTGCCAGGCGGATTCGCGCGTGGCGGGGACTTCACAAAGGCGAAAACAAATACCGCGATTCCCTGGCAGGTGGAGTCGGCGATAGACCCCGCTGTATACGCCTACACTCGTGAAAACACGCGGCGCAATCTTTACCGCATCCAGTTGCCCTAGCGACGCATCCATTGCCTTGATCTTCGCGCAAATCCTCACGTTCTGCTGCACCTCTCCGGCGAACTGGCCCCAATACCGGAACCTTTAATCCCCCAGAGCAAAAATGCGCCGGTCTTCTGAAGCTTCCTGGTAAAGAAAATTACTGCGTATTGCGTATCGGCTAAACCCAATGGACTGAGCCGGTAACAAAATCCGGGGCGGGGAGGGTATCCCCAACCGCTAGCGCCCCAGCGCCAATGATGGTTCCGCGGACAGGGTCGTGGGCGCGAGGTCATTCGCGAGGAATTTGGGCCACGCCGCCGCCGCGATCATTGCGGCGTTATCGGTCGAAAGAGCAAGCGACGGAAAGGCAATGGGAAGGCCGCGATCGGCGGCTTCCGCGGTGAAGCGGACGCGCAACTCGCGATTGGCCGCCACTCCACCTGAGACCAGGAGGCTGGCGGCCCCAAGGTGCTCGGCAGCGCGAAAGGTCTTGCGGCGCAGATCGTCGACGACGGCTCGCTGGAAGGACGCGATAAGGTCAAGGGTCTGAGGATCGCAAAGAGCGAGCGCGCCGGGGATCGTCGGGTTGCCCAGCAGCGCAGCGCGGCGGGCCTCGATGTTCGCTGCCATTTCGTGGATCTGCGTATAGCGCAGGACAGCCGTTTTGATGCCGCTGAACGAAAAGAGCGTACTGCTCGCGGGGTCGATCGCGTTGGGATCGCCTCGACGATGTGCCTTGGCCTTGATCTGCGAGAACGAGAAGGGCACGGCGGAAGGGTTGCCATGGGGCGCCAGGGCGTCGATCCATGGCCCCCCCGGGTAACCCAGACCGAGCAGCTTGGCGACCTTGTCGAAGGCCTCGCCGGCGGCGTCGTCGACGGTGCGTCCAACGTTGCGATAGGTCCAGCTTTCGCCGTAGCGGCGGGTAAGGTAGAGGTGGGTATGGCCTCCGGAGACGACCAGGGCCAGGGCCGGCAACGCGAGCGCGTCGAGATCCGAGTTAACAGCGAGTTGAGCCTGTTCGAGCAGGACGGCGTGGATGTGGCCTTCGAGGTGATTGACGGCGATCAGCGGTTTCCCGAGGGCATAGGCAAGCGATTTCGCGTAGCTGATGCCGACCAGCAACGCACCCGCCAGACCCGGGCCGACGGTGACAGCGATGGCGTCCAGGTCGCGGAAGGCGATGCCGGCCTCCGCCAGCGCAGCGCGGACCACGGGCACGATGTTGCGCAAATGCTCGCGGGAAGCCAACTCGGGGACGACTCCGCCATAAGGGGAGTGGATGGAAATCTGCGAAGCGACCACATTCGAAAGAGTCTCCGTACCCCGCCGCACAACGGCGGCCGCGGTTTCATCACAGGAGCTTTCGATGCCCAGAATCAGACCACTCTGGTTTGGAGTCACACTTCTATAGTAGTGAATGAGGACTGATGAAAGAACGCGCGGCACAAATCGCGGCGGAAACCATTGTGGACCGGTTGCGTGCTGAGGGCTATGACGCCTATTTTGCCGGTGGTTGCGTGCGCGATCTGCTGCTCGGGCGCAAGCCGGATGACTTCGACATAGCTACCAGCGCTCTTCCGGAGACAGTGCTCGCGATGTTCCCACGGACGTTTGCCGTAGGAGCGCACTTCGGAGTAATCCTAGTGGCCGACAAGATTGACGGTGAGGAAATCGTGACCGAGGTCGCTACCTTTCGCAGCGATGGCGCATACGCGGATGGCCGCAGGCCGCAGTCGGTCCGGTTCTCCGAAAGCGCCGAGGAAGACGTCGTGCGCCGCGACTTCACCATCAACGGCATGCTGCTCGACCCGCAACTGTTGCGGGAATCGGGTGATCTTGGTAAAGCTGTGCTGGATTATGTCGGGGGGCGCGCCGATCTCCGGGACCGGCTGGTCCGAGCCATTGGAGACGCGGACCGGCGCTTCGACGAAGACAAGCTGCGCATGCTGCGGGCCGTGCGTTTTGCCGCCCGCATTGATTTTGAGATCGAACTTGGAACCGCAGCCGCGATCCAGAAATCAGCCGCGCATATTGCCAATGTGAGTCATGAGCGCGTGCGCGATGAGCTGACTCGCATGTTGACCGACGGCCGCGCACGGCGCGCATTCGAGCTGCTGGACCGCACCGGGCTGCTGAGGACGGTTCTACCTGAGATCGCTCGCATGCAGGGCGTCGAGCAGCCGCCCGAGTATCATCCGGAAGGTGACGTCTGGGTGCACACCCTCATGCTGCTCGAGCAATTGCCCGCCGGGGTGTCGCCCACCTTGGCCTGGGGAGCCCTGCTGCACGACGTGGGCAAGCCGGCGACATTTCAGCGTGGACCGGGGCGCATCCGTTTCAATGGGCATGTGGAAGTGGGGGTGCGGATCGCCCAGGACATTGCCCGCAGGCTGCGCTTCTCAAACGAAGAGACTGCGCAGATTGTCGCGCTGGTTGAGAATCACATGCGCTTCGGCGACGTGGAGAAGATGAAAGCGTCGACCTTGAAGCGGTTCTTCCGGCTGCAGGCTTTTCCTGAACATCTCGCGCTGCACCGCATGGACTGCATGGCCAGCCACGGTGGCCTGGAGCTGTACGAGTACGCGAAGCAGCGGTTTGAGGCGACTCCTCTGGAAGAGGTCCGGCCGAAGCTGCTGGTTACCGGTCGGGACTTAATCGAAGTCGGCCTCCAACCCGGTCCGCGATTCAAGGAACTCCTGGCGCAGGCTGAGGATGCACAACTCGAAGGGCGGATCAGCAGCAAAGAAGAAGGCCTGGCGCTGATTCGCTCACTCTCAGACGCGGCGCCAATTCCCTGACGCCTCACTGCTGCATCAGCTGAGGTGTTCCCCCACGAGGAGCCGGATATTGGGGAGGGGCGCTGCCGCCTTGCTGCGGACTGTTCGGCGGTGGAGCGCTCGGCGCAGTCGGCTTGGGCCGATCGATGAGTTTGAATCCGTCGTGGACGACGAAGAAATTCTGCTGCGGCAAGTCAGCTTCGAGGACCTGGCCGTTTGAGTTGTAGTAAACATCCACGCTCACAGAGTTCTCCGCATTCACCGAGATCGTGGCGTGCTGCACGTCCATTTGGGATCCGTTCAACTGCCCGCGAACGCTGGAGCCCCGGATAATCGTCGACGGCACGAGGATCCCGTTTTCCTTGGGGATGAGAATCCAGGAGGTGGGCGGATTCTCCATCGCCATCCGCGTCAGCAGGACATACGCGGCAGGGTCAAGGTCGGGCAATAAAACCAGATGTTGGTGGCGATCGACAGTATTCTGCGTCTGCTTGCCGTTGGCGGAGATATTGATCTGGAACTGACGGCCCGTTGAGTCGGCGTCGACGGCAAAGGTGACTGCGTTGCCGTTGACGGTGCCGCTTAGCTGGTCGCTCACCAGATTCAGATTGCCATCCAGGTGCTGGCTATTCGAGAAGCTGTAGCTAAACTTGGTCAGATTCAGCTTGCCATGAGAGGTGAGGGTGAATCCGTTCGGTGTCAGCTGAATGGTGTAGTCGCTGGCGCCGACAGCCTTGTCCCCCTGGTAGACGGTGTAGTGGCCGGACCCGGCGGCCAGCGGGGTCTGGGCGCGGGCGACGGCGGGAAGTAATAAGGACAACAGCAAAGCAGACAGGCGAAAAGCGGCAAGACGCATCTCTTTAGGTCCCTCTAGCTATTCAAACGCGAATTTGTCGAAGAAGATGCGGTGGTGCAAGGGTGTAGCGCGCAGGTACTGGGTGTAGAAACCGAGAGAATGACCTGCGCCGCTTCCGCGCTTTCTACACCCTGCTCCCTTATCACCCTGTCGCCTATTTCTGGGCCTGCTCGAAGCGCTTGTTAATTTCTTCCCAGTTGACGGTGTTCCACCAGGCGGCGAGGTAGTCAGGGCGCCGGTTCTGGTATTTCAAGTAATAGGCATGCTCCCAAACATCGTTGCCCAGGATGGCATATTTGCCCTGGAGCAGGGGGTTGTCCTGGTTGGGAGTCGTGGTGATCGCCAGCTTGCCGCCATCCCAAAGGAGCCAGCCCCATCCGGAGCCGAATTGCTTCGCGGTTGTTTCATTGAATTGCTTTTTGAAAGCTTCGAAGTCGCCGAAGTCCTTGCGAATCTGCTCGGCGATCCTCCCGACGGGTTCGCCGCCGCCGCCGGGCTTCATGATGGTCCAGAACATGGTGTGGTTCACATGGCCGCCCCCGTTGTTGCGCACCACCGTGCGGATGTCCTCCGGAACGCTGTTGATATTACGGAGGAGGTCCTCGGCCGTATGTTTCCCAAGTTCGGGGTGCTTCTCGATGGCGCCGTTGAGGTTGTTGACGTAGGTCTGGTGATGTTTGTCGTGATGCAGCGTCATGGTTACTGCGTCGATGTATGGCTCGAGCGCGGCATAGTCGTAGGGAAGAGGTGCGAGTTCGTAGGCCAAAGCGGTTCTCCTTCACTCTTGGATGCTTGTCCGAAGTCCTCAAGCGAGCCCAGCGAGGACTCGACAGGCGCGTCCTCGATCATACTGGATGCGGGAGAGTGGCGGAGGGGTGTAACGGGTGTTGAAGATGATGCGAATGGGGTGGGGCCTAACCAAAGTTGCCGAAGTCAAGCCCCGTTCACCGTCAGTTGGCGGTAACCGCGGGCGGTGGTGGGACCAGAGCGTTCATAGTCGCGTCGTCCAGATTTCCGGTCTGCGGCAGTCCGACGCTTGCTTGGAAGTTGAGGATGGCGTTCAGCGTATGCTGTCCGGCCATACCATCGATGCCACTCGGCGAAAAGCCTCTCAGAGTGAGATAAAGCTGCGCTGCCCGGATTTTAAGATCGGGTAAGGGACCCGAGCTGAATCTCTGGTAGGCGGCGCTCAATTGGGTGTCGTAGTGATTTGCGGCATAGTCGGGTCCGTTGTATCCCCTTGCGAATGAGGCCCAGTCGTGTGACCGCAAAGGGGCGGCGAGCCGGGTTGATTCCAGGTAGGCGCGGAAGGCGTCCAGTTGCGCACCTTCCGACTCGATCATGGCGGCGACCAATGTTTCGACGTCAGAATATCCGGCGAGGCTGAAATATTGACCCATCACTTGGCCGATTCCCCAGGAGGTGCTCTGGAGCGCGGCGTCGGGATTCAGCGCCATTGCCTGGTTGAGACGCGTGTACTGGTAAGCGCCGGGAGCCCCATAACCACCTTGTATGGGGTTGCAGATATTGGGGTGAGTGCTCTTGAAGGCTCCCCTCGTGAGCCTGTAAAAGATGTGACGCTCGAAGAGGATGGTGGGACGGCGATCTGGCAGAAATCCGCACTGCCCCGTCTCAACCTGCAGGACGGCCCAAATGTTTTGAGGCTGCACATCAAGCGCGGCCATTACGCTGTTCATTCCAGAAGAATCGAGTGCCAGCGTCTGTCCTATGAAGTTCATCGTTACCTCACTACAAGAAATCAAAGCGTGGAAATTGTCACAGAATTAATAGAGAAAAGGCCGGAACAGGGGAGACTGCATTGCCCTCTCAGGATTGGCAAAGAGCGTGGCGTGCCAGCCTTCCACTTAGCACCGTGGAAGAAGCGAATGGCAAGTCTCCTTGAGATCATCCCTGCGAAACAAATAGAAAAGGCCCAACTGCGATGGCAGCTGGGCCTTTCCCTGTTTCTATTATAGGTGGATGCAATGAAATAGTCCGCCAACTATTTCAAGGCATTCGCCCTGTGGAATCAGCTGTTTCTATCAAATATCGTCACGGGGCTCTTGACAGCGCGTGATTGAACCCTGCGGTGGGATTTGGAGAATTGGCAGTGTGCCGTTCGATGGATTGTGGTACTAATTTCGCCCCTTCTCCCCGGGTATTGTTCGGTGAGTGATGCGGAGGCGGGCTCTGGTGGGAACTAACCCGTAGAGGAATAGCTTACTGGAGGCATATCGATCCGCCGGCCGGGAAGTTGGGTGCAATCCGCTCCCCACTTGCTTCGATCGCCTTTCCACGGGATCTCTGGAAAATGGCGGGATCGACCCGCGGGGCCTGTGAGGACGGTTGAATCTCTATTTTTGATATGGTTCTATTCTGTTCTTCGCGCGGGAGGAACGGCAGCCGGATATGGGACGCATCGAGAAAACGGTGTTCATCAGCTATCGGCGCACGAATGCTCCCTGGGCCCTAGCCATTTCCAAGGATCTGACCCATAGCGGCTACGATGTCTTTTTCGATTACACCGGAATCAAGAGCGGTGACTTCGAAAGCGCAATCCTAGGGAATATAGAGGCGCGCGCGCATTTTATCGTTCTGCTCACGCCGTCGGCGCTCAAACGCTGCAGCGAGCCGGGAGACTGGCTGCGCCGGGAGATTGAGACGGCGCTTGAGCTAAAGCGCAACATCGTGCCGCTCATGCTGGAAGGGTTCAGCTTCAAAACGAAAAGCATTTCGCGGCAACTCACAGGACCCTTAGCGGTGCTCAAGGGCTATCAGGCGCTCTCGGTGCCGGTTGAGTTCTTCGATGCGGCTATGACGCGCCTGCGCGAGGACTACCTGGCTGTGGCATTGGACGCGGTAAAGCATCCGGCTACCGTGGTCGCTCGGGAAGCGGCGAGAGTGGAACAGGCGGCGGTGAATGCCGCGCCTGTTGTAACGAAGCAAGAATTGACGGCGCAGGAGTGGTTTGAGCGGGCCTTTAACGCGACCGATCTTGACGAACAGGTGCGCCATTACAGCGAGGCGATCCAACTGGAGCCTGGTTTAGCCGAGGCTTTTTACAATCGTGGCATTGCCCGCGACGAGAAGGGCGACCTCGACCGCGCAGTTGAGGACTATAGTCAGGCCATCCGTCTCCGACCCGATTTTGCGGATGCTTTCTACAACCGGGGCGAAGCCCGAGAAGCGAAGGGCGACTGGGGAGGTGCATTAGACGACTACTCCGCCGCGATTCGCCTGAATCCGAGTGACGCTATGGCCTGCAACAATCGGGGACTTATTCGCTATCAGATAGGCGAAGTGGAGGCCGCAATCGCGGATTACAGCCGAAGCATCGACCTTCGGCCAGACTACGGCGACGCATTCATGAACCGCGGCCTCGCGCTATACAGTAAGGGTGATCTAGACGGTGCTATCAATGACTGCGCTGAGGCCATCCGTCTACAGCCAAACGAATCCGGCGGCTTCCACAATCGGGGCTTGGCACGTCATGCTAAAGGGGACCTAGACGGGGCTATCAATGATTATACGAAGGCGATCCGTCTTAAGCCTGAGTCTGCCTTCTCCTACTACAACCGCGCCGAGATATGGAAAACGAAGAATCAACCCGCCGCTGCCATTGCAGATTTTCAGCAATACCTCAAGGTGGGGGGCGGAATGCAATACAGCAATGCGGCAGTAGTGGAAAAGATGATTCGCGATCTTCAGAAGAAGTTATGAGCGCCGGCTCCCCGAGCTAGAGGCGGCAACTGTCCCGTTGTCGAAGCGAGTTTCAGGGATGCCGGGAACGGATCTCTCTACGGCGAAGATCCGGCCGGAATCTGGATATTTGGTCTGCTGTTCCGGCGTTAAATTCATGGCCGCCGTTGTGATGAAGAGCGTCTTCAGGTCGTCTCCGCCGAAGGCGGCGCTTGATGTCTGGAGGGCGGTCGGGACTTCTATCGACTCGACGCGAACGCCTCGGCCGTTGTCGTCGCGGTAGACGTCGATGCGCGAGCCGCCCCATTTGGCGACGTAGAGAAGACCCTCGGCGTCGATGGTCATGCCGTCGGGAATGCCTCCCGTGTCAGGCAGATCGACAAATACCTGGCGGTTGGTTGCAGCGCCGGTGTTGAGGTCGTAATCGAAGCGCCAGATCTTGTCGGTGCTGTCGTTGTAATACATCTTTGTGTTGTCGGGACTCCAGGCAATGCCGTTGGACACGTTCACGGGGTAGACGACTTCGGTGAGCCGCGGCCCGGAGTCGAATCGGCCGAGTGAGCCAGTCCAGGGCGGTTTTTCGCTTTTGTTTTTGGTGCCCGCCCACAGACGGCCGACTCGATCGCATTTCCCATCGTTCGCGATGTTGTCGGGATTATCGCGGCATGGCCCTGCCAGCAGCTCTTGGTGTGCGGAAACGAATTCGAGACGGTATATGCCTCCGTTGCCGAGCCCTGCGATCACCCGTCCCTCGCGATCGAGGACGGCGAAGCCGACGGGCTCGCCCGTGGAGATGACATCGTGCGCCTGCGTCGCGAAATCATGGCGATGGACTTCACCGGCTACGATGTCTACGTAGTGCAGTTTCCCGCCGTCCCACAGAGGGCCTTCGCCGAGGGTGGTTCTGGGCAGCTGTTCCACAACACGAACACTCATGAGATTCCTTCGTCTTCTAGAGACGTGCTGAGCATACCGTATCTTTGGGTGACGAGGGATTTTTGCCGATGGCGGTCGAGAAGTTTCACGGGGGAGTCTCCCGGTTTCAGAAGGACGTTTATCCGAAGCATCGCGACCTCTTTGAGAGGCTGGCGCTGGGGCAGCGTCCGGATGCGCTGTTCATTACGTGCGCCGACTCGCGCATCGATCCCAACCTGCTGACGCAGAGCAAGCCGGGCGAGCTGTTCATCTGCCGGGTGATCGGGAACATTGTGCCGCCCTATCCGGGTGCGATTGGCGGCGTTTCTGCCACGATCGAATACGCGGCGGCGGTTCTGCGCGTGCCGGAGATCATCGTCTGCGGGCATACGGACTGCGGCGTGATGAAGGTCGCACTGCATCCTGAGGCGGTGCGGAAATATCAGAGCATCGCGGCATGGCTGCGCTATGTCCGTGTGGATGGGCGGGACCCGCATCCGACTCCGGAGTCTCTGCTGGCGCTGGCCGAGCGCAATGTGGTGGCGCAATTGGAGAATCTGCGGACGCACCCGTCGGTAGCTGCACGGCTGAAGGAGGAGAGCCTGGAGCTACATGGCTGGGTGTATCACATCGGGTCGGGCGTGGTGACTGCGTATCACGAGGCGAGCGGGAAGTTTTCGGCCCTGGAGGCAATGTGATCTTGCCGGCGAGCTGATCGCGGTAAGGGAATTCCGGCGCTTTGAGGAATTTCGCGTACACTGATTTCTCTCAGCCGTTTTTCACGGGCACGGCCAGAAATCCATTGCGGGAGCGGGCCCAGGAATGTCGCGGATTGTCCGTTGTTCTTTGATACAGGCCACGAATGTCGAGGGCGCAGACAGCTCGCTTGATGCGATCAAGCAGGCGATGGTCGAGAAGCATGTCGCGATGATTCGTCAGGCCGCCGCTGCCGGCGCGCAGATTGTGTGCCTGCAGGAGATTTTCTACGGGCCGTATTTTTGCGCGGAGCAAACGACCCGGTGGTACGACTTCACGGAGCCGGTTCCGGTCGGCCCGACGATCAAGCTAATGCAGGCGCTGGCGAAGGAACTGAAGCTCGCGCTGGTGGTTCCGGTGTATGAGATCGAGGCGGATGGCTTTTACTACAACACGGCGGCGGTGATCGATCGCGAGGGGAAGTATCTCGGGAAGTATCGCAAGACGCATATTCCACATGTGGCGCCAGGATTCTGGGAGAAGTTCTATTTTCGTCCGGGGAATCTGGGGTATCCGGTGTTTGATCTCGGATTCTGCAAAATCGGCGTCTATATCTGTTATGACCGGCATTTTCCCGAGGGCGCTCGGGCCCTGGGACTGAACGGCGCGGAGATCGTGTTCAATCCTTCGGCGACGGTGGCGGGTTTAAGCGAGTACCTCTGGAAACTGGAGCAGCCAGCGCACGCAGCGGCAAACGGATACTTTGTGGGCGCGGTCAATCGCGTGGGGACGGAGGCGCCGTGGAATATCGGTGAATTCTATGGGCAGAGCTATTTCTGCGATCCGCGAGGACAGATCTTTGCGCAGGCGTCGAGAGATAAGGATGAGGTGCTCACGGCGGATCTGGACTTGGAAAAAATAGCCGAGGTGCGCAAGACGTGGCAGTTCTTCCGGGACCGGCGCCCGGATCAGTATGGAGATCTCGTGAAGCCGTAGTAGTCAAACGCAGGGGCCTTATGCGCGAACAGCATCCTATCATCGCGGAGCGGTTTCGGGATCTGCATCCGCCGTTTGCGCCGCAGGCGGCGGTGGTTGAGGCGAACAGATGTCTGAACTGCTTTGACGCGCCTTGCACGGCGGCGTGTCCGACGCACATCGATGTGCCAAAGTTCATCAAGAAGATTGCCAGCGGAAATCTGAACGGATCGGCGCGGACGATTCTGGATGCAAATGTGCTGGGGGCGAGCTGTTCGCGCGTGTGTCCAGTGGATGTGCTATGCGAAGGCGCGTGCGTAATGAACCATCACAACGAGCAGCCGATTGAGATCGGGCGGCTGCAGCGGTTCGCGATGGATGCGTTTCATGCGCGTGGCGGCAAGCTGACGAAGAAATTTGAGGGAAGACGCGAAGGCAAGGTCGCGTGCATCGGCGCGGGTCCGGCATCGCTGGCGTGCGCGGCAGAGCTGGCGCAGCAGGGATTCGCGGTGACGGTGTTTGAGCGGCGTCCCCTGCCGGGAGGGCTGAATACTTACGGCGTGGCTGAGTACAAGCTGCCGGCGTGGTCGAGCTTGCGCGAGATTGAGCTGATCGAAGAGCTGGGCGTCGAGTTCCGGTTTGGCGTGGAGATTGATGCGGAGAAGCTTGCAGAAATCGAGCGGGATTTTGATTTTGTTTTTATCGGCGTGGGCTTGGGTGCGGGACATGGGCTGAAGGTTCCGGGCGGCGACCACTCGGGGGTGGTGGATGCACTGGGGTTTATTGCGGCTTACAAGACGGCGAAGATTACGCATACGGCGGGGAAGGTGGCGGTTATCGGCGCGGGCAATACTGCGATCGATGCGGCAAATGCTGCGCTGCGGCTGGGCGCGGAGGAGGTATCGATTGTGTACCGCCGCAAGCGGGAGAGCATGTCGGCGTTTGAGTTCGAATACGAGCATGCGAAGCAGGAGGGCGCGCGTTTTCTGTGGCAGACTATGCCGGTGCGAGTGAGCGCGGATGGAGGAATGCTCGAGTTTCTGGATTGCACGCGCGTGGACGATGCGCTGCGGCCAGTTGCGGGGTCGGAGTTTTCGCTGGCGTGCGATCTGATTATCACGGCGGTCGGACAGTCTCCATTGGTGGAATTGCTGGAGAGTCTGAAGGGTGTCGCACTGGACAAGGGGCGTGTGGTCGTCGAGCCCAGGACGGGACAGACGACGAATCCAAAATATTTCGCGGGCGGCGATTGCGTGAACGGCGGCCGCGAGGTGGTGGACGCGGTTGCCGATGGCAAACGCGCGGCGATTGCGATGGTGCATGAGCTGGAGGCGGCTTATGTCTGAGGGAGTTTCTGATCGTGGGCCCAATCTTGCCGTGAACTTCGCCGGGATCGCGTCGCCGAATCCCTTCTGGCTGGCATCGGCTCCTCCGACGAACTGCGGCGAGCAGGTAATGCGCGCGTTCGATGCTGGCTGGGGCGGCGCAGTGTGGAAGACGATTGGCGAGCAGGTGACGAATACGGCCTCGCGGTACTCGTCGATCGACTGGGAAGGCCGTCGCATGATGGGCTTCAACAACATTGAGCTGATCAGCGACCGGCCGCTCGAAGTGAATCTGCGGGAGATCACAGAGGTGAAGAAGCGCTATCCCAAAAACGCTGTGATCGCGTCGCTGATGGTGGAGTCGAAGCGCGAAGCGTGGCACAGGATAGTGCAGCAGGCGGAAGACGCGGGTTCCGATGGGCTGGAGCTGAACTTTGGCTGTCCGCACGGAATGAGCGAGCGCGGAATGGGCTCGGCAGTCGGTCAGGTTCCGGAGTACGCGGAGATGATCACCGCCTGGGTGAAGGAGAAAGCGCGCACACCGGTGATTGTGAAGCTGACGCCGAATATTTCGGATATTCGTGTGATTGCGCGGGCGGCGAAGAGGGCCGGCGCGGATGCGGTGTCGGCCATCAATACCATTAATTCCATCACGGGCATCGATCTCGATACGCTGACGCCGAGGCCGAATGTCGACGGTAAGTCGTCACACGGCGGCTATTGCGGACCGGCGGTGAAGCCCATCGCGCTGAACATGGTGCAGCAGGTGGCGGGCGATGCGGAAGGTGCATTGCCGATCTCGGGTATTGGCGGAATTGCGACGTGGCGAGATGCGGCGGAGTTCTTTCTGTTGGGCTGCGGCACCGTCCAGGTGTGCACGGCGGCGATGCACTACGGGTATCGCATTGTCGAAGACATGATCGAGGGCCTGGAAGGATGGATGAGCGAGAAAGGCTTCGCGAGCATTGAAGACTTTCGCGGACGGAGCTTGCCGCGCGTGACGGAGTGGAAGCACCTAAACCTGAATTACAAAATCGTCGCGCGGATCGACGAAGCGAAGTGCATCGGGTGTGACCTGTGCTACATCGCGTGTTGGGATGGCGCACATCAATGTATCCATCGCGACAGAATATCTGGGCCGGTGGACGGGCCTGTGGAATTGCATCCGCCGCCTCCAGCGCTGGAGGCGGCGACGCGCGCGACGATTGCGGTGACTCCGATTCCGAAGCTGGACGCTGTTTCGCGGAACGGGTCGAAGAATGTAACTCCAATTGAGCGGATTCCGCGCGTCGATGAGACGGAGTGCGTTGGCTGCAATTTGTGCTCCCTCGTGTGTCCCGTAGAGGAGTGCATCACGATGGTCGAGGTTCCGACCGGGCTTGCGCCGGAGACGTGGGAAGAGCGGACGCGCGGAGGAGTAGTTCGTGGTTGATCGGTACACCAAACAAGCGAGGAAGTACAAACCAGATAAAACGCCAATTCTTTTTATTGCCGAAGCGCCGCCTAATTCAATAGATCGCTACTTTTATTTTGAAGATGTGCGGACAAGGGATTGGCTCTGGATTGCGTTGATGAGGGCGCTATTCCCGTTTGAGTGGACACAGCCGAAAGAACAACGCGGACGCAAGAGATCATGGTTGGAGAAGTTTCGGGATTCTGGCTTTTATCTCATCGATGCCGTGAAAAGTCCCATAACCGGTACGCGAAGACAGCGAGTTACCAAAATTAGGGAAAACGCGGACACTTTGATCGCTGAAATTAGAACAATTGATCCGGAATGCATAATTCTAATTAAGGCAACTGTCCATGAAGCTATCTGCGAAAAATTCAAGGTGGCAGGTCTTCCCATCGCTAATAAGGCACCTCTACAATTCCCCTCAAGCGGGCAGCAAGGAAAGTTTCATGAGAGATTCTTACAGCTTGATTGTGTGAAGAAGTTCATTGCAGAGTCTAAGAGACGCAAATAATGGGCATCTTGATTCAGGACGGGGTGGTAGTCAACGCGGACCGGACGATGTCCGCCGATGTGCTGATTGAAGGCGGCACGATTCGCGAGGTGCGCGCGGGGATTGATCCGCAGGGTCATACGGTTGTGGACGCAGCCGGACTGCTTGTCCTGCCGGGCGGGATTGACGCGCATACGCATCTCGACATGCCGTTTGGTGGGACGACGTCGGCGGATGATTTTGAGACGGGCACGAGGGCGGCGGCGATTGGCGGGACAACGACGATTGTGGACTTTGCCATCCAGGCGAAGGGCACGAAGATGCGCGACGCGCTCGATGCGTGGTGGGAGAAGGCTGAGGGCAAGGCGTGCGTCGATTACGGGCTGCACATGATTGTGACGGACCTTGGCACGTCGGGCCTGGAAGACATGGACGACATGGTCAGCGAGGGCGTGGCCAGCTTCAAGCTGTTCATGGCGTATCCCGGCGTGCTGATGGTGGATAACGCGACCATCTTCAAGGCAATGCAGCAGACAGCGAAGAATGGCGCCCTGATCTGCATGCATGCCGAGAATGGCAGCGTGATCGACGTGATCGTGCAGAAGGCGCTGGCAGAGGGCAAGAGGGCTCCGATTCATCACGCACTCACGCGTCCGACGATTGCCGAAGCGGAGGCGGTGCATCGCGCGATTGTGATGGCGTCGTTGGCCGGTGTGCCAGTGTACATCGTGCATCTGTCGAGCGAGGATGCCCTCAATCAGGTCCGCGAGGCGCGCGACCGCGGCCTGCCGGCGTTTGCCGAGACGTGTCCGCAGTATCTGCTGCTGTCGATTGAAGACCACATGAAGGGCGAGAGCTTTGAGGACGCGAAGTATGTGTTCACTCCGCCGCTGCGGGAGAAGAAAAATCAGCCGAAGCTTTGGGATGGGTTGAAGCACGATCATCTGCAGGTGGTGTCGACGGATCACTGCCCGTTCTGCTTTGAGGATCAGAAGGCGCTGGGCAAGGACGATTTCACGAAGATTCCAAATGGCGGTCCGGGGATTGAGCACCGAATGCAGCTGATTCATCATCACGGCGTGAATGCGGGCAAGCTGTCTCTGAATCGATTTGTGGAGATTACGTCGACGGCTCCGGCGCGGATCTTCGGGATGTATCCGAGGAAGGGCGCGATTGCCGCGGGAAGTGACGCAGATATTGTACTGTGGGACCCGAATGCGGAGTACACGATCAGCGCGGCGACACACAACATGCGCGTGGATTACTCGATGTTTGAAGGCTTCAAGGTGCGGGGCAATGCGCGCCAGGTGTACTCGCGCGGCGAGCTGATCGTCGAGAACGGGAAGTATCTCGGCAAGGCCGGGCGCGGGAATTATCTGCGGCGCGCGGCGCGCGGAGGCGCATGGCAATAACTGAGACGGCGGCGGCGCAGAGGTCGGGTTTATACAACGCGGATCTCGCGCCGACGACCGCTGCGCAGCGCACGTGGGGCACGTACAACTACATCTCGCTATGGTTCGCGATGTCGATGGAGGTGAGTACCTACATGCTCGCCTCGGGGCTGATCGCGGGCGGGATGAACTGGAAGCAGGCGATCGGTACGATTCTGCTGGGCAATCTGATTGTACTGATTCCGCTGCTGCTGAATGCGCATGCGGGGGCGAAGTACGGGATTCCGTTTCCGGTGTTTGTGAGAGCGCCATTCGGCGTGCGGGGTGCGAATGTGCCGGCGATTCTGCGGGCGATTGTGGCGTGCGGATGGTTCGGGATCCAGTCGTGGATCGGCGGCCAGGCGATTCACGCGATGCTGATCGTGTTGTGGCCGGGAGTGGCTGAGGCTCCATGGTCAGTGTGGGCATGCTTTCTGGGATTCTGGGCGCTGAATATGGCAGTGGTGTGGAGGGGTGTCGAGAGCATCCGGCACTTCCAGGGATTTTCGGCGCCGTTCATGCTAGTGATGGCGCTGGCGCTGCTGGTGTTTGCGCTGGTAAGGGCGGGTGGGTTTGGGCCGATGCTGTCGGAGCCGAGCCGGTTTCATTCGACCGGTGCGTTTCTCCGCTTCTTCTTTCCGTCGCTGACGGCCATGGTGGGCTACTGGGCGACGCTGGCATTGAATATTCCGGACTTCACGCGCTACTCGAAGTCGCAGAACTCGCAGGTGGTGGGGCAGGCGTTTGGGTTGCCAGTGGCGATGACGCTGTATTCGTTTATCGGCGTGGCGGTGACGTCGGCTTCGGCGGTGATCTTTGGGGAGCCGATCTGGAGCCCGATCGAGTTGATGGGGCGTTTTCACCAGCCATTCGTGGCGCTGCTGGCGATGGTGGGACTGCTGGTGGCGACGCTGAACGTGAATGTCGCAGCGAATGTGGTGTCACCGTCGAACGATATTTCGAACCTGAATCCGCGGCTGATTTCGTTTCGTACCGGCGGGCTGATTACGGGCTTTCTTGGCCTGGCGATGATGCCGTGGAAGCTGATGGCGAGCTTCCACAATTACATTTTCGAGTGGCTGATCGGATATTCGGCGCTGCTCGGCCCGGTGGCGGCGATCATGATCACGGACTACTTTCTGATTCGGGAAACGCGGCTCGATGTGGAGTCGCTCTACCGGCGCGGCGGCATTTATGAATACAGGAACGGGATCAATCCGCGGGCGATGATCGCACTGGCAGCGGGTGTAATTTGCGCAATGACGGGACGATTCGTGCCGGCGGTGCATCTGCTCTTCGACTACGCGTGGTTTACGGGGTTCTTTGTTTCGGGCGCCGTGTATTTGGGGCTGATGAGGGGTGTGAGGCAAGTGACTGAGGATAAGGTCCTGGCTGCTGAAGAGGCCTGACACCGCTTTACATGGCTGGAGCCGTAGGCGTATCGTCAGAAGTTGGATCAGGTGGCATTCCCTGCATGGGAAGCTGCACTGGAGACAATATGAGTATTACGAATTTCCGCAGCGCCGACGCTCAGTCGGGCGCGCAGGCAATCACGCCAAAAGTGACTTTCCAGACATTACAAGAGAAGAAGCAGGCGGGAAGGCCGATCACGGCCCTGACAGCCTATGACTATTCCACGGCGCGGCTGGTGGATGAGGCGGGCGTGGACATGCTCCTCGTCGGCGATTCGCTGGCCATGGTGGTGATGGGCTACGACAGCACGCTGCCTGTGACCATGGACGAGATGCTGCATCATACGCGCGCGGTGCGGCGGGCGGTGAAACACGGCATTGTGGTGGCCGACATGCCCTATGGGTCGTATCACGTGAGCGTGGCCGAGGGGGTAGCCAATGCGGCGCGTTTCATCAAAGAAGCGGGCGCGGAGGCGGTGAAGGTCGAGGGCGGCGCAGTGCGGTGCGAGCTGGTCGAGCGGCTCACGGACGCGGAGATTCCGGTCGTCTGTCATCTCGGGCTGACGCCGCAGGCGGTGCATCGCATGGGCGGGTACAAGGTGCAGGGCAAGACGCTGGCGGCGGCCGAGGAGCTGGCGCGAGATGCGCGGATGCTCGAAGCAGCGGGCGCTGTGGCGATTGTGCTTGAGGGAATGCCGCGCGAGGTAGCCGCGATCATCACATCACAGCTACATATTCCGACGATCGGTATTGGCGCGGGGCCGGATTGCGATGGGCAGATCCTGGTTTTTCATGACCTGGTGAATCTGAGCTTCTCTCGGCCGGCGAAGTTCGTGCGCCAGTACGGGGATGCAGCAGCGCTGTTCCGAACGGCGATTGAAGGCTATATTCACGACGTCGAGGAACGGTCGTTTCCGGATGAGTCGGAAAGCTATCACTTGTCTAAAGAAGTGACGGACGTGCTGAAAACTCAAGACACCGAGGCGCTGAAGGCACCGGTGGCCGCGTCGAAGACGCACCTGATTCGCAAAGCCTGATGCGAATTGTCTCCACCATTGCTGAAGCGCGGGGGGCAGTGCGTGCATTGCGGACGAACGGCCGCAGTATCGGCCTTGTTCCCACCATGGGCGCGCTGCATGCGGGCCATGTGTCGCTGGTTCGCGCGGCGCGAGAGCAATGCGATGCGGTTGTTGTATCGATCTTTGTGAATCCTACGCAATTTGGGCCGAATGAGGACTTCGCGAAGTATCCGCGGACGTGGGATGCTGATTGCGCGCTGCTTGAGAGTGAGGGCGTCGACCTGATCCTTGCGCCAATTGCTACGGAGATGTATCCAGCAGGCGCGAGCACGTTTGTTGAAGTGGAAGGCGTGAGCGATCGGCTGGATGGCGCGTCGCGGCCTGGGCATTTCCGCGGCGTGTCGACGGTGGTCGCGAAGCTCTTTCATATCGTGAGTCCGGACAAGGCTTTTTTCGGGCAGAAAGATGCAGCGCAGGTGGCGGTGCTGCGCAAGATGGTCCGCGACCTGAATTTCGATCTGGAGCTGGTGGTGTGTCCCACGGTGCGGGAGGCGGATGGGCTGGCGCTCAGCTCGCGCAACCGGTATCTGTCAGTTGAGGAGCGCAGGCAGGCGCTGGTGTTGAGCCGGGCGCTGCAACGCGTGGAGGAACGGGTTGCGCAGGGAGTTCTCGATGCCGCGACTCTGATCGACGATGCACTGGCTGTTCTCGCCAGTGAGCCCGGTATCCGTCTGGATTATTTCAAGGTGGTCGATCCCGACACGCTGGAAGACGTAGCCGATGTTCGCAATAGTGCGCTGGCGGCGATTGCTGTGTTTGTGGGCCCGACGCGGCTGATCGACAACGCTGTGATTGCGCCGCCACGCTGATTTGCTTACTGCGGCTTCTTGTCAGGCGTTGGCGCCCCTGGATGATCGTGATCGGCGTGCTCTCCCATGCCTGCGACCGGGGAGAAGGGCATCGGCATGGAATTGCCACGGTGGCAGGTGCCGCAGGTCACGGTCTTGTCGGCGGGCGTCGCATCGGGATCTTTCACCTGCGAGAGGTATTTGGAATTGATCTCCTTCGTCATAACGATCATGGTGCGGGCGATGCCTTTGTCGGGATTGGCGTCCGAGGCAAAATTTGGCTTGTTCGTCTGTGGGTCGCGGGTGTGGCAGAACTGGCACTCCACGCCCAGAGCTTTGGTGAAGCCTCGCATGGTCGCCGTCAGGTCGGCGACGGGAATGTTTTTGGGAAGCACTTGCAGATTGGTGGGCTTCGGCATGGGCTGGCGCTGAGCGGACTGCCCGGGTTTTGGCGCGGGCTGCTGTGCGGGGGCCATGTCCTGACGGGCGGATGCGGTGCTGAAAAGGGCTATCGAGACGAAAAGAAGAGCTGCGACAGCGAGCTTGCGCGGCATGAATTCGATCCTCGGGCTTCAGGGGTCTCTGTGAGCTTCGGCTTTGCAGGTCATTGTTACACAGGGGGTTGAATTTCCACGGAGAGCCTCAAAGGAATGAAACAGGCTCAAAGTGAGCGAACATGTTCTGGAACTCGGGCAGGTTGGCTGGGGTTTCGTACCAGCACGCCGCTTCGAAGCGCTTCCACAGGTCGAGGACGACCGGATTGGAGTGGGCGCCGGCGATGGCTTCCTTTGAGATCCATTCGAAAATCTCGACGATGGTTCCGGATTCGGTGCGCATGACGATCGGGGCCCGGCCGGTGACGAGACCCTCGGCACGCAACGGCGGGAGATGGTTGCGAACCAGTTCGAGCAATGCTTCTTCTTTTCCGGGCCGGGGTTTATAGCAGGCAACCGAGATCGATCCCATAAAGGCCTCTCCATGGCGTTTGATTGTCCTTGCTTTTGCAACGATGTAGTGCGGGAAGTGTACGGTGGCTTTTCTTCGAGGCCAAACGGACGGTTCGCTGAGGGTGCTCGATTGACGGTCGCGTTAATCCGAGCTTATGCCAATGGCCGTAGGGTGCTTTGGTTGATAAAGTCCGATGTCACCTCCACCGGGAAGCCGCATCTTCGTGATGGAACCCCAGCGTGTTTCATGGATCTCGGAACAGCTGACGTTCCTCTTCGCAAGCGAGGCCATTTCAGCTTTCAGATCGTCGCATATGAAATAGAGTTCGTGGACACCATTCTCGTCGGATGGGTGCAGTGCGGTTTCTGCCGGAGGCAGGGCGAAGATCAGCCAGCCATGACCCGCATCCACGGATTTAAGGCCGAGGACATCGCGAAAAAATGCGCGGTCCGCATTGGCATCTTTACTGTAGACAATCACGTGAGCGCCGGAAATCATTTTGCTCCTCCGACGAAACGCCCAGGCCTCGCAGGTTGGGTATTCCGAGCAGCTTGAGAGACTCAATCGACCGCAGATTCGCAGTCGTCAACTTGAGCATGGCCAGACCCGCGCGAGAGCGGGCCCTGAGCCTGGAGCAGTGGAGTCTTCTTAGACCGGCATCGCTTCGAATTCCTGCTCTTCATCGAGGCCGTGACGGCGCAGGAGGTTGGGCAGGTTCTGCGAAAAGGCAGAGCGCGGCATCACCATGTCGCATCCTGCTTCGATGGCCTTGGCCTTGAGGTCGCCCTGCAGATGCGAGAGGAAGCCGATGATCGAGGTGCCCTTCTTGAGCTTGGTGCGGAGCTTGGGGATCAGCGTGAGCGGCTTGGCATTCGCATTGTTGAGGTCGAAGACAATCAGCGAGGGACGCTCCTGCTCGGCATCGGTCAGCTTGGCAAGAACTTCCTTGTCCGCCTTGACGAATCCCACCTTGATGCCCAGCTTGCGGGCAGTCTCCTGAATTTTGGCCAGGAAGAAAAGGTCTTCAATGAAGCAGTAGATGCGCGTGGGCGCATCTTCGCGAACGGGAATCACCGGCTCGGGCGGAGCGTACAACTCGTTGGCATATCCGTAGCCGTAACCATTGCCTTGGCCATTGCCGTTGGCATTTATATTGCCGTTGCGAAGTTCAATGGTGGACGGAGGGGAATCGGCGATGTTGCCATTCGCAATGCGGTAGCTGTGATCCATGGGACCGACAAAGACCTGCTGCTTGCGCTGTTTGCCCTTGCGTCGGCCGCCGCCACCCTGTTGCCCATTGCCGTTCCCATTTTTCTGAAAGAAGCGGTTCTGGCTGGAGGGCTTGGCCTTTTGCCCCTGGTTCTGTTGAGTTGACTGGCCTGGCTGATTTTGCTGGGGTGACTGGCCATTCGCCTGGCCAACGGGCTTGTTGCCCTTTCTTCTGCGCCGCCGCCTGCGATGTCCTTGATTCTGTCCCTGTGGTCCTTGCCCGTCAGGCGGTTGAGCCTGTGGCTGAGGCAGGTTCTGCTCTGTTGTCATGCGTGCACTTCCTGGTGCTTTCTACGTTGTAAATGGCAGCGGATTCCGGCGGAGGCGCTGCCCCATTCGCGTCAAACTATGCCGGAAGCGTGAACTTTCATCCTGAAGCCGGAGGTCAGCACAAATATAAAGTGCTTCCGGGGAGATACCAGACCGCAAGACGGACGGATTTTTGGATCGCAATGGAGACAAATGCTTTGAAACCTTCAACCAAAACAACGGAATGTCGTCATTCAACCGCGGTTCAAGCCTGTAACTACATTCCTGCCGGCGTGGGCTACGGTGGGGCGCGTCAGTTGAAATCCTGTTTGACTCTCGAGAATCGCGGCGAGCCCCTCATCCTGAGGTTGGCTACAGCCGCTCGATAGACAAAGATGATGCTACTACGAATAAGGTTGTCTGGCAAGGGCTGCACCGCGTCCAGAGTACCCGATTACCCCAAAAGTGGCAGAGGTATCGAAATGTAAAACCCGCCTGGCGCACCGAATTGGTCACCGAGCAGCCAACTTCTCCCAAAACGGATCCGCCGATGCCCGTAGGTTCGTCGGAGGATTCGCCATGGGTTGAGTGATTGGTAAATCTGGAACTGGGCCCCAGTAACGCGAAAAGCCACCGAGACTGGCGGCTTTTCCTACTCACCTTTAATGGCCGTCACTGGCCTCCCAAGAATGCCCGCGCTGCCCTTGAGGGAGTTCGGGACTAATTCCGCTCCGGCCCGGGCTGAACCTCGTGGGGTTCTTGCTCTCGACGGCCGGAACTGATTCGCATGGCTCCTCTATTTTGTGGAGAGCCTGTGCGTCGCTGGCTGCCTATCTATAAGCAATTGTTATGCCGTTCGGGTTTTCTTTTTAAATGTGGCATTTACGCGACAGGACCAATGGGAGAAATTCAAAATCTGGAAGGCCGAGCTTCTGATAGCTTCGTAAAACCATACTACTTTGAGGTGAAGGGTACTCCGAGGCCACGCCGGTCAGCGTTGGCAGTGGGGGCAGTAGTGGGTACCCCGCCCGGCAAGGAGGATACGGCGGATAGGGGTCCCGCAGGCCAGGCAGGGCAGGCCGGTTCGCAGGTAGACGCGGTGCTCGAGTTGGAAGAAGCCGGCGACCCCGTCTGCGTCGACATAGTCAGAGACCGAGGAGCCGCCGAGTTCGATGGCTTTCCGAAGGATGGACTGCAGCGCGGCGCGAAGGCGGTCAAGCCGGTCGCGGGTGAGGCGTCCGGCCATGCGGGTGGGGCGGATTCCGGCGTGGAAGAGACTCTCGTCGGCGTAGATGTTGCCGACGCCGTGGAGCAGCTTCTGGTTGAGCAAGGCGGCCTTGATGGGGAGCCTGCGGTTGCGAAAGAGGGCGCGGAAGTCGGCGGTGGAGATGGTAAGGGGTTCGTGGCCGGGTCCGCAGAATGGCTGGGCGTCCGAGATCGGGTGCAGGGCGAGGCGGCCGAAGCGGCGCGGGTCGACGAAACGGAGCTCGCGTCCGGAGGTGAGCGAAAGGACGGCGTGCGTGTGCGGCGGAAGAGGGATATCGGCCGCGGAGACGAGGAGTCGTCCGGTCATCCCGAGGTGGACGATCCACTGAGTAGAAGCGGGGTGAGCGCTGCTTTCACCAAGGTCGAATACGATGTGCTTGCCGACGCGGTGAACGCGCTCAATGCGTTGACCGGTAAGGGCTTCGGCCATCTCGGTTGGCGGATTCTTGAAAGGTTCCTTGTAGCGGCTAAGCCATACGGACCGGATGCGGTCCCCGCGGGTGCGTTCGTTCACACCGCTCGCGACGGTTTCGACTTCAGGGAGTTCGGGCATGCAGCCTTATTTTCGCAGAGGCCTCGCGAGTGCGTTCAGCCGCATCTTATTTCGCATGATCCGCAAGCTCAAATCAGGTGAATATCGGCTGTACTCCCGCAAGAAGGACGAGGCGACAGGCAAGCGGCGCAATCTGGGCACATTCTCGAACCTGGAGAAGGCGAAGCAGCACGAGCGTGAAGTGCAGTACTTCAAGAAGCACTGACGGGGAAACGGTCAGCGCTCGGCACGGAATGGGGACCCCATCCCTCCCCTCCCTATTTCTTGTTATCCATTCATTTGCATGTCGATGGACCTGATTTTCTCCTGATTTTTCTATGGCACGCCTGAACGAAAATCGGTTCTAACAAGAGTGGTCCCGCAGAGCTTATCCCAGGACCCACGTCCTCCTTTATAATCCTCGTGCAGCTATGGAAAACCCCAATCCCACCCTGGATGGACGCACGGTGCTTGAGATTCAAGACATCATGGCTATCCTTCCGCATCGCTATCCCTTCCTGCTCATCGACCGCCTCATGGAGATCGAGCGCAAAAAGCGCATCGTGGCGATCAAGAACGTAACGATCAACGAGCCGTACTTTGCCGGCCATTTCCCGAATTTCCCCATCATGCCGGGGGTTCTGATCGTGGAATCGATCGCCCAGGCCGGGGGTGCGCTGCTGCTCACCGAAATCCCCGACCGGGACAGCAAGCTGATGGTCTTTACCGGCATCGAGCGGGCAAAGTTCCGCCGCCCCGTGGTTCCCGGCGACCAGCTGCGCATCGAGATCGACGTCCTCAACTGGAAACCCCGCGCCGTGCGCATGCAGGGCCGATGCACGGTCGAAGGCAAGCTGGCCTGCGAAGCCATCGTGATGTGCCAGCTCGTGCCAAGGCAGAAGGAAGCCCCACCCGAGGCAGCCCCGACTGCGGCCTCAGTGGATGAGCCAGCGCTGGAGCCGGTGACTCGCGAGTGAGGATCCACCCGACAGCGATCGTTGCGTCGACGGCCATAGTTCCCGAATCCTGCACGATAGGCCCTTACTCCACGGTCGGCCCCAATGTCGTCCTGGGAGAAGACTGCGAGCTGGTCTCGCATGTCGTGCTGGACGGACATCTCACCGTTGGAGCCCGCAACCGGTTCTTCCCGTTCGCGTGCGTGGGGGTTGCGCCCCAGGACCTGAAGTACAGGGGCGAACCGACCGGTGCAACGCTGGGCGATGACAATACCGTCCGCGAATCTGTCACCATCTCGCGCGGCACTGCGGGTGGAGGAGGCACGACCCGGGTCGGCAGCCACTGCCTGATCATGGCGTACACGCACATCGGGCATGACAGCGTGATTGGCGATCACTGCATCCTGGCCAATGCCGCCACGCTGGCCGGTCACGTAATCGTCGAGGATTATGCCAGTGTCGGCGCGCTCAACCAGGTGCATCAGTTCTGCCGCATCGGCAAGTATGCCTACACCGGCGGCGGAACGACAGTGACCCAGGACGTGCTGCCTTATTCACTGACTTCGGCGAAGCGGGAGGCGCATGCCTACGGCTTGAACAAGATCGGTCTGGAGCGCCGGGGCTTCGATCAGAAGCGGCTGCGGGCTATTCAGCATGCTTACCGCCTGCTGCTGGCTGCGAAGATGAACACGACCCAGGCGATCGAGAAGCTGAAAGATGAAGGCATCGAGACGGACGACGTCGCGTACCTGGTCCAGTTCATCGAAAGCTCCGAGCGCGGAGTGCTGAAGTAACCGGGGACGATGAAGCTCGGGGGCAAGATGAAACTGGGACTCATTGCCGGCAATGGACGCTTCCCTTTTCTGTTGCTTGACGCTGCGCGCGCCCACGGGGCTGAGGTCGTGGTCGCGGCCATCAAGGAAGAAACCGATCCGGAGATGAATGCTCGCGCTGATGCGGACTCGGGTGTCCGCGTCCATTGGCTCTCGCTGGGAGAACTTTCACGGCTGATCGAGACCTTTCAGCAGGAGGGAGTCACCCACGCGGTGATGGCCGGCCAGGTGAAACACAAGCAGATCTTCTCCAGCATTCGTCCCGACTGGCGGTTGGCGAAGCTGCTGCTTTCGCTGCGCACGCGCAATACCGATATGCTGCTGGGAGCTGTGGCCAAGGTGCTGGGCGATGAGGGCATCGAGCTGATTTCTTCCACGTCTTATCTTGAACCGCTGCTCGCCAGGCCGGGGGTTCTTACAGAACGCGCGCCGAATGTGAAGGAGGAACTCGATATCGCCTACGGACGCGATGTGGGTCAAGCGATAGCCGGCTACGATATCGGGCAGACGGTGATCGTCGCGAGCCAGGCATGCGTGGCGATCGAAGCCATGGAGGGCACCGATGCCGCAATCGAACGCGCTGGCGCTCTGATGGAGACGCTGGGCGATGATGCCTCCACGCTGGCACGCAGCCTGACGGTTGTGAAGGTGGCCAAGCCGAAACAGGACATGCGGTTCGATGTTCCCGTGATCGGCGTGAAGACTATCGAGGTCATGCAGCAGGCGCATGCGACCTGCATGGCGCTGGAAGCGCATAAGACACTGATTTTTGATCTGGACAAAGTCCTCGCCCGGGCCAACGAGGACGGAATTGCGATTGTGGCTCTTGAGAATTGATAATGGGAACGGACCCGGAATACACACTAGGAGATCGCTTATGTCGAAGTATGTCCTTGCCTTTGCCGCCGTCGTGGTCGTCGTCCTCGGGGCTCTCGCTATACGCAGCTTCGCCGCGGATAATGTCGTCCCGCAGGCCGGCCAGGTCGCGCCCACCTTCACCCTGCCTAACCAGGAAGGCACGCCGGTGAGCCTCGACACCTACAAAGGCAAATGGGTCGTCCTCTATTTCTACCCCAAGGACATGACCAGCGGCTGCACCAAGGAAGCGCACGAGTTCCAGAACGATCTGGAGAAATTTAAGGCGGCAAACGCTGTCATCCTCGGCGTGAGCGTCGATTCAGTCGACAGCCACAAGCAGTTCTGCACGAAAGACAGCCTCACCTTCTCGCTGCTCAGCGATGCGGATAAGAAGGTTGTCGTCGACTACGGATCGCTCGGCGATTACATGGGCATCAAAATCGCCAAGCGCAACACCTTCCTGATCGACCCCAGCGGAAAGATCGCCAAAGTCTGGACCGGCGTCGATCCGGCGCAGGCCAGCACCGAAGTGCTCACGGCCCTCGCCGACCTCAAGAAGAACTGATCGATTCGCCCTCTTCCAGACGCAAAAAAGCCCGGCTTGATGCCGGGCTCTTTTGCTTGCCTCATTATTGCGGGGTGATTACTTCTTCTTGGCTGCCTTCTTCGCCGCCTTCTTGGCCGGAGCTTTTTTCGCTGCCTTCTTTGCGGGAGCCTTTTTCGCCGCCGCCTTCTTTGCCGCTTTCTTTACTGCCAAAGGTATACCTCGTTTGGATGATTTCTTACTACTGGCGCCTTTCTTGCCGGCTGCGGATTTCTTCGCAGCCTTGCTGCCGCCAGCGCCCTTGCTGCTCTTCTTCGCGGCAGATTTCTTTGCGGCCTTCTTAGCCGGAGCCTTTTTTGCGGGAGCCTTCTTCGCTGCCTTCTTTGCCGGAGCTTTCTTGACTGCTTTCTTCGCAGGAGCCTTTTTGGCCGCCGCTTTCTTGCCCGGCGCTTTCTTCTTCGCCGGAGGTCCAGGGGGTGGTGGGGCAGAGACGGCAACAACTACGACCGCCTCTTCTCCCCTGTGCTCCTCGTCCTCCTCCTCGACGTCGTCATCGTCGGAGGAAAGGGAAATCGAGACCTCTTCCTCTTCCTCTTCTTCATCACCAAAACCGTCTTCGAGTTCTTCTGGGAATTCTTCCGTTTCAGGTTCGAAATCACTGTCGCTGTGTGCGTATAGTTTGCGATCTTCCTGCATCGAAGTGCCCTCCGGCTTGGGTTCCAGGCTTGCCTTATTTCGGAAATGTGTTGCGTGGATTCGCGAGGCCCACGCCGCGAATTATAGCAACAGCATGCAACTCCGTGCGAAGGAACGCAAGTGCTTCTTTTGCATTGACCCATTTTCCTGGCACTTTCGTTCCGTGAATCTGCAATGCAGCCCTGTCGATGAGGCATTCGCCATTCATCTGTGCTGCCGGCGCGCAGACGAGTCGCTCTGAATTCCATATCGGCTCCGTTTCGATCCGCTTGACCTGAGGCATCCGCATGGTTACGTGTCTCACTGCTACTTGAGTGCTGAGGACGATTGCTTTCCCGAGTGCGGTTTCGCAGCGCCTTCGCTCGTTGATGTCTTCGCTGAGGTTTTTGCCGGCGCATGATGCGGTGGCGAGGTCCGGGATGGCGCAGGTGCGGAGCTCTTTCCGTGACTCTTGCGCGATGCGGCGGGGATACGCGCCGGTTCGCCAACATACAAGCCGTGGCCGGGGGGAATCGCCGTGGTCTTCAGGTGATTCCAGCGCTTCAATTGGTCAACGGTCACGCCAAACCGGTCGGCGACTGTCACCAGGGTGTCTCCCTTGCGCGCGTGGTACATCGCCGTACGCGAGGGCGTCGAGGCGGGAGCCACGGGAATCACCAGGGTTTCGACGCCGCTCAAGTCCGTGGTTGAGCTCAGCTGATTCACGAAGGCAACCTCCGACGCCGAAACATGGAAGCTGTGGGCCACGTCGTCGATCGATTCACCCGCGGCCAGCTTGTGGAAGCGCCAGTAACGCCGCTTGTCCTCGGGAATTTCCGCGATGCGCTTCTCGTACAACTCTTTCATGCCGGCCGGCACGTGGAGATCGTAGGTCTCATCGGGTGGCGTCGCTCCGCGCAGCAGACTCGGGTTGATTGCGACGATCTCTTGCACCGGGGCATCCGTCACATCCGCGACCAGGCGGAGGTCGACGCTGTAGTTGGTCCGCACCGTGTCGACCAGCAGTGGCGGGTCCGGGGTGAGGCCTTCGAGACCGTACTGCTTTGGATTCTTGGCCATGATGGTCACGGCCAGAATGACCGGCACATAGTTTTTGGTTTCCGTCGGCAGGTTGTTGCGCCGGTAAAGCTCCCAGAAATCCGCATAGCCGGTGCGCTGCACGGCGCGCTGGACATTGCCTGCGCCCCAATCGTAGGCGGCCATGGCCAGATACCAGTCGCCAAGCTGGTCGTAGGCCTTTTTCATCTCGCGCGCGTAGGCGTGGGTGGCCTTTTCCGGATCGAGCCGTTCGTCATACCAGCCGGTGCGAGCCAGGCCATAGACGCCATACGGCATGAACTGCCACATGCCGCCTGCACCCGATTTCGGATTGATGGCCTGCGGTCGGAATCCCGACTCGGCGACGGCCTGGTAGATCAGATCCTGGGGAACGCCTTCTTCCTTGAGCACGCGCTGGATCATGTCCTTGTACCGTCCGGCGCGATTCAGCGAGGCGACAATCGTTCCGTGGCCGGTGCGGCTGTTTGAGAAGAAGTTGATGAAGCTCGCGACATAGTCATTCATCACCAGCGGAAGGTCGGACTGGGTGGTCTTGAGGGAGGCCTCGGCTTCCGCCCGGATGGTTGGATCGACGGTGAAGGTCGCGCTGTTAGCCACGTCCACCGGGGTTGGCTCGGCAGGAGCGGCCAGCCCGGTGCCCTGCTTCAGTGCGTCTATCTCCAGCGTGTTCACCGCGTCCACGATGCGGTCGAACTCATCGCTCAACTCCGGATCGCTCTTGAGATCCACGCCGGGCGCCAACATGAGATCGACGGCATAGTCGAAGTTCGACTTCGCCGCCAGCAGGTTTCCGTTGCGATAATTGGCCAACCCGTTCTGGTAGGCGTTCTCGACGTTCTGAATCAGCTGCTGATTGCGCTGACGCTGGGCGGGCGAAATCTGTGCGGCCGCAGGTGGGACAGCTTGCTGGGCCAGTGCGGAGTTCGAAAGTTTTGGTGCGATGGCGCCATCTGCAAACAGCAGAGCGGTGGCGGCGACGAGAACGGCAACAAATCGTTGAACGGCCATCGATAGGTAAGCGTCGGAGGGCGAACCGACACGAAGGAATCACCGCACGTCCACTTCGCCACTTTATCGCGAGCGAGGATTGGCGGCAGCCCCGAACGCGTCTCGAGCGGCCTCGTACTGCCTTATTGTATGACCCCGGACGGCTGGATTCACGATGGTAAGCTTAGATGTTGGGGAAGTTTCTTCCACTCGCATCATCGTAAGTAACCCATCCCTCACCGCATTCTTTTCATGGACATCAAGCACATCCGCAATTTCGCGATTATCGCGCACATCGACCACGGCAAATCCACCCTCTCCGACCGACTGCTGGAACTCACCGGCTCGCTCACCGCGCGCGAGATGCAGGCTCAGGTGCTGGACGCCATGGATCTCGAACGCGAACGCGGCATTACCATCAAGGCGCACTCGGTGCGCATGGTTTATCCGGCGAAGGACGGCGAGACCTACCAGCTGAACCTGATCGACACGCCCGGACACGTCGACTTCTCGTACGAAGTCTCGCGCTCGCTCGCATCCTGCGAAGGTGCGCTGCTGGTCGTCGATGCCTCGCAGGGCGTCGAGGCACAGACGCTGGCCAATGCATATCTGGCCATCAACAATGGCCTCGAGGTCATTCCGGTCATCAACAAAATCGATCTGCCCAGCGCCGACGTTGCGCGCACGCAGGAGATGATCGAGCAGACCGTGGGCATCGATGCCACCGACGCCATACCGGTCAGCGCGAAGACGGGCCAGGGGGTGCCGGATATCCTTGAGGCCATCGTGAACCGCCTGCCGCCGCCGGCGGGAGATGCCGAAGCGCCCCTGCAAGCTCTGATCTTCGACTCCTGGTTCGACTCCTACCGTGGTGTCATCGTCCTTGCCCGCATCGTCCACGGCCGCCTGCGCAAGGGCATGAAGATCCGGCTTATGGCGAACGGCAAGACCTTCGACGTCGAATCGATGGGCGTTCTGACGCCCAAGCCTGTCGAGATCGAAGAACTCACCGCGGGCGAAGTCGGCTTTCTGGTGGCGAATATCAAGAATGTCGCCGATACAAAGATTGGGGACACCATCACCGAGGAGACGCGCCCGGCGTCTGCCCAGCTTCCCGGCTTTCAGGACATCAAGTCGATGGTCTTCGCGGGCCTCTATACCGTCGACTCGCACGAGCACACTCTGCTGCGCGATGCGCTCGAGAAGCTGCGCCTCAACGACTCGTCCTTCTTCTTCGAGCCGGAGAGTTCGGCGGCGCTCGGCTTCGGCTTCCGCTGCGGCTTCCTCGGCCTGCTGCACATGGAGATCATCCAGGAGCGGCTGGAGCGGGAATACGAGCTGGACCTGATCACCACCGCGCCGGGCGTGCGCTACAGGATCACGTTGACCGACGGATCCGTCGTCGAGGTCGAGAATCCTTCACGCTGGCCCGATCCGAGCGAGATCGACTCGGTGGAAGAGCCGATCATTACGGCGATGATCCTGACGAATGAGGAATATGTTGGCGGCATCCTCAAGCTGGTCGAGGAAAAGCGCGGGCGGCAAAAGAACTTCGAGTATGTCACTCCCACCCGGGTGATGCTGACCTACGAACTGCCCCTGAACGAGATCGTGCTGGACTTCTACGACCGGCTCAAGTCGGTCTCGCGGGGGTACGCCTCGCTCGACTATCACCTGTCGGGAACGTGGGAGTCACCAATGGTCAAGCTCGACATCCTCGTTTCCGGGGAACCCGTAGACGCGCTCTCGATCATCGTCCATCGCGACTTCGCCTACGACCGCGGGCGCGCGCTGGTCTCGAAGATGCGGGAGCTGATTCCGCGGCAGATGTTCGAGGTGGCAATCCAGGCGGCGATCGGCTCAAAGATCGTCGCCCGCGAAACCGTCACGGCGATCCGCAAGAACGTGATCGCCAAGTGCTACGGCGGAGACATCTCACGCAAGCGCAAGCTGCTCGAGAAGCAGAAAGAGGGCAAGAAGCGGATGAAGCGAATCGGCAAGGTGGACATTCCGCAAGAGGCGTTTCTCGCGGTTCTCAAGATCGGCGAGGACAGTTCGCGCTGAGATTCCCCCGGCTGCACTTCAAAGAGCCGCATGATCTCCTTGTCGTTGTGCTCGAGCCGGGCGGAGTATCGGACGTAGTTCGGCCTAAACAGCACAGAGCTCTACGGCCTGGCGCAGGGCGACGACCGGGTCGATGGTAGCCAGAAACTCGTGGGCCACGTAGCCCTGGTAGCCGGCGTCGGCTATGCCCTTCATCACGGCGTCGTACTGGATCTCCTGGTTATGATCGAGCTGGTGGCGGCCGGGAACTCCGCCAGTGTGAAAGTGCCCGAGGACTCCGATATTGGCGGTGATCGTCGCGATGAGATCCCCCTCCATGATCTGCATGTGGTAGATATCGTAGAGCAGCTTGACGTGCGGCGAGTTGACTTCGCTCATCACGGCCGCGCCCCAGGCGGTGTGATCGGCCATGTAGTCTTTGTGGTTCACCTTGCTGTTGAGCAGCTCCAGGCAGATGGTGACGTTGTTGTCCTCGGCGATCTTTTTTACCCGATTGAGGCCAAGCACGGTATTGCGCGCGCCCTCGTCGTCCGACATGCCCTTGCGGTTTCCGGAGAAAGTGATGACGTTGGGAACGCCGGCCTTCGCCGCCAGCGGAATGTTCTTGCGAAAAGCCGCCTCGATGGCGGCGTGATTCTCAACGCGATTCATCGACTCGGCGATGGTGCCGCCTCCGGCATAGCCCATGGTGCAGATCAGGCCGTGTTTGCGGGGAATCTCCCACTCATCGACTTCGAGAAGATCTATGCCTTTCAGGCCGATTTCCGCCCCTACCGAACAGAGTTGTTCGACGGTCATATCCTTGTAGCACCAGCGGCAGGCAGATTGCTTGATTCGGCTGTTCGACACGGCGGCCGGGACTTGAAAGAGCGACGTATCTGCCTTGGCTGAAGAAGCTCCAAGGGCGAGTGAGGCCGCCAGGCTCGATTTCAGTCCGTCCTCAAAGAATCTTCGCCGGGAAAAACGCATCGCTGTCATCCTTTCTCTTTACTCTGCCGGAGCCGGGTTCGGTGCAGTGAAGGGCGAGCAGCACGGCTTTTCCACCGGCGCAAACTCCATCAACTCCAAACGCGTTTCGTCGGGATCGAAAAGATTGTACTGCCACTTACCGTCTTTCCCGAGCTGCGGGCCGGTGTGCTGGTTATCCAGGCGGCCTTCGGAGTCGAGCGTGGTCACGGCTTGCTCCATGTTCACCACGCCGATCGAGAGATGATTGAGCACACCGAGCTGCTTCTGGAGGACCTGGGCGGATGCTCCGGCAGGAAGTGGGCTGAGCATGTACTCCAGCCAGTCGTGGCCATCAGGCACCTGCTGCGAAACCCAGTCGATGCGGTCGGGCTTCATGCCGCCGAACCAATACGGTTTGAATCCCAGGATATCAAGGTAGAACTTGTTCGCGGCGTCGCGGCTGTGAATGCTCATGCCCACATGAATGATGTGGTGGCCGATGGGGTTCGCGCCCGTCATCGCGAGGGGAGTCGCCGGCGGCTGCACGAATCCCACGACGTTGCCCTCGGGGTCCTTCACATGAAACCAGAGGCTGCCGTCGGAGCCGTGTTCGACGCTCGTGGGAACCTCGACTTGGTGCGCGGCAAGATATTTGCGCAGCGCCTCAGCGTCTGCGGTGATGTAGGCCAGATGGTCGAGACGGTCGGGTCCGGTTCCAGCAGGCATAGGCAGAACCTCTACGAACTGCGTCGGATTCACGTAGTAGCGGACCCCGGCCGGGTTCTCGGGGTCGGGGCCCTTGAGAAGGCCAATGTCGTGGATGTAATACTTCTCCGCCGCCTCGGGATGGCTGGTGTACACGGCAATGTGGGAGATTCCAGTGATGGGCGGCCGCGACTGTGCGGCGGCAACAAAAGGAAGCGAGAGGGAAAGCATCAAACCGAGAAGACGGTTCATTCAGAGACCTCGGGTGGGTCTTACCAAGATAACCGATTCAGCAGC
>Ga0210391_10000088_pt1 | contig 109474 bp, 92 predicted proteins | sample IncBWC12OmetaG_FD_160573 | JGI IMG/M metagenome (GOLD analysis project Ga0210391, IMG submission 160573) | Forest soil microbial communities from Barre Woods Harvard Forest LTER site, Petersham, Massachusetts, United States - Inc-BW-C-12-O ...
ACCATTCGTGCTCGAAAAGGACGAATGGTTTCGAACGGATTCTGGCACATCGTATCGGTTGTCAAAGAGCAGAACCTCCCTGTCTTGCAGAAAGGTACGTCCACAGCCCAAGGAGAATACGACGAAGAGGCGAATAAGTCAACAGGAGATTAACGATTTCCACAGGCTTCCACAGACGGCGGGCGCGGACCCGGCTAAGGCTTTTGCTGGAAATAAGATGCGGGGCAAGAGGGGCGTGATCTTAAGGAATCAGTGCTGGACTTATTCGTGGTTTGAAATTAGCCTTGCGGCCTTCGCGGGGTGAAAAAAGCAGATAGGGTAACCGAAGAAATGCGGCGCTCCTGCAAACGGGCGGAGAGAGTGCAGATTGCAGGACCGCACGGGCGGGATAGCCTGTGCCGCCGGAGGGATTCTAAGACATCATGACGACGACCTGGAAGAGTTCTAGTGGAATGATTTTGTGCGCAGCTTTTCTTCTGGCGCCACTGGCGCGTGCGCAAAACGCGAACACCCCCGAGCAGTCGGGGCCCTACCCTCTGCTCGAGATACGCGAGGTGACCGTCGTTGACGGATCGGGGGCGCCCGCGTTTGGACCGGTGAATATTTTCATCAAGGGGAACCGGATTGAGCGCGTGGTGCCGTCGGACTCGATATCGCGCAAAGAAAAGGAAGAAGAAGGATCAGGCGGGAAAAAACAGAAGGCGCCGGATCGCGTGATCGAAGGCAAGGGCATGTACGTGATGCCCGGCCTGATCGACGTGCACATTCACATCAACGCGTCCAAGGACGTGCCGGCGGAATACATCTACAAATTGCTGCTGGGGCATGGCGTGACGACGGTTCGAACGTTCAACGTGGGGAACGACGATCCCAAGGGGATGGTCGAGGAGAAAAAAAAGATTGCGGCGAACCAGATGGTTGCGCCGCGGATGTATGTGTATCCGTTCTGGGGGCGCGGGGACGATCCGCGGTATTCAAATCCCGAGGGCGCCCGGCAGATCGTGGACGAGTGGCACGCGTTGGGCGTGGACGGCGTCAAGATTATCGGCAAGCCGGGACTCTGGCCGGATGTGTTTCAGGCGATTTCGACCGAGGCGCGGAAAAATGGAATGGGCGTGGCCGTGCACATCGGTCAGGACGGCGTTTATCCGATGAATGCCGTCGAGGTGGCTACCGGAGGCGCTTCGACCATCGAGCATCATTACGGTTATCCGGAGTCTTCCTACACGACCCAGACGATCCAGAATCTGCCGCCGGGGTACAACTATTCGAGCGAGCCGGACCGGTTTTTGGAGACGGGGAGATCGTGGCTGCAGGCGGATGTGGGGAAATTGCACGGGGAGGTGATCCAGTCGCTGCTGGAGGCGATGCATCGCACGGGATTCATCATGGTGCCAACGTTCAGTATTTATGAGGCGAATCGCGATGTGACGCGGGCGGCGAATTTGCCGTGGCACTCGACCTACACTCTGCCGGTGGTCATGGATTCGTTTTTGCCGAATCCGGCGCATCACGCGTCGTATTTCTATGAGTGGACCTCGAACAAGGAAGCGGATTGGGCGCGGGCTTACCGGCGGTGGCTGGATTTTGTGAATGACTACAAGAACCAGGGCGGCGTGGTCGCGGTGGGATCGGACACGGGATTTCTGTTTGAGCTGTGGGGATTTGGAACGATTCGAGAACTGGAAATGCTGGAAGAGGCGGGTTTTTCGCCTCTCGAAGCGCTGCACGCGGCGACGGAGAACGGAGCAAAGGTGGTGAAGAATCCGGAGCTGGGACTGGTGCGGCAAGGCTATCTGGCGGACCTGGTGGTGCTGTCGGAAAATCCGCTCGCGGATGTGAAAGTGTTTTACGGGAATGGCGTGACGCGCGTGGGCGCTGACCGCAAAGAAGTCCACGAGCAGTGCGTGAAATATACGATTCGCGATGGAGTGATCTTCGATTCGCAGGCACTGCTCGCCGACGTGCGGGGAATGGTAGCCAAGGCGAAGCAGGCGCTGCCGGCCGAGGCGAAGCCGTAGGGAACAAGTCACCCGCCGCTTGCCCGGCGAAGTCCGGGCGGGATCTCGACTCCCGCGAGGTCCGAACTAGCCTGCTCCTAGCGTCGAAGGCTCGACCCGTTTGGGGGCAATTGTTACCATAGCGGCTGAATCCATGGCCAAGCGGGTTTCACCAAAAAATAAGGTGCGGCGCGGCGCGAAAGTCGCCGGCGAGGGCGGCGGGCTTGCGCGTCGCTTGCTTCTCGGCTGGAAGCGCGCGGGGATGCTGCGGGCCGGTGAGCGCCTCGGTGTGGGTGTGTCCGGGGGGGCGGACTCGGTGGGACTGTTGCTGCTCTTAGGGGAATTGAGGGAGGAGCTGGGGATTGTTTTGAGCGTGGCACATTTGAATCACCGGTTGCGCGGCGGGGCATCGGAGGCGGACGAAAAGTTTGTGGCAAAGCTGGCGGCAAAGCATCGGTTGGCGTTTCATCTTGAGAACACCGATGTGGCGGCGCGGGCTAAGCGCGAGAAGGCGAATCTTGAGGATGCGGGGCGGCGGGCACGGTACGAGTTTTTCGCGAGGCTGGTTAGCGAAGGAAGAGTGGATCGCGTGGCCCTGGCGCATACGGCGGATGACCAGGCAGAGACGGTTTTGGCGCATATTTTGCGTGGCACGGGCCTTGCTGGTTTGGGCGGGATTCATCTGCGCAGGGAAACTGTTGTGAGGCCTTTGCTCGGTGTGCGGCGGGCGGAGTTGCGGGCGTATTTGCGGGCGAAGAAACAGAAGTGGCGCGAGGACGCTTCGAATCAGGATACGACGCGGACGCGGGCGCGGATTCGAAAGAAATTGTTGCCACTCTTGGAGCGGGAGTTTCAGGGTGGCGTGGTGGAGCATCTTGTTTCGCTCGCAGAATTTGCGCGGGAGGACGAGGAGTTTCTCGCCTTGCTTGCGCTGGAGCACTCTGAGGTGCTCGCCAGAAGAACCAAAGTGGAAGCGCGAATCTCCGTAGAGGATTTGCTGCAGCCGTGGAAAGGGGGAAAACTCTTCCGAGAGCGTGCGAAGAACAGGGAGGATACGGGCGAGAAAAACCAGGAAGCCCTGACCAAGCGGATCCTCGGCCGTCTGATTCAAGAGAGGAAGAGCGGAACGGGACAAATCAGCGCGCGGCACATCCGAACAGTGCTCGAACTCGCGCGATTTGGTGAAAATGGGAAGGCGGTGCAGTTGCCGGGAGGCGTTGACGTTCGGCGCGAGCGGGAGGATTTGGTTTTCCGCACAAATTCGTCGCGGCCAGCGCGGCGAAACGGCGCCAAACGCGGGGCCGAGAGGACCTCCGCGGCGGAATACGAGTACAAAATCAATTTTGATATTTCTGGAAAAGGCGACGAGGCCTTCGGAGTACCGCAGGCGGGGTGCGTTTTCCGCCTCAGGGTGATTGACTGGCCCGCAAATAGAGGGGAAACTAAGGAATCAGGGGCGGTTTTAGACCGCGACCGGCTGTGCTTGCCGCTTGTGCTGCGCAACTGGCGTTTCGGGGACAAGCTGCAGCCCGCGGGGCATCAGAAAGCGCACAAGCTAAAGCGGCTTCTGAACGAAAAGCGCGTCAGCCGCTGGGAACGAGAGGGTTGGCCGGTTCTGACAAGCGGCGGCGTTCTTGTATGGGCGCGCGGCTTTCCGGTTGCCGCGGAATTTGCGGCAAATGAGGGGACCCGAACAGGAATTTTGATCGCCGAGGAAAAGTCTTGATGCGTGACCGCCCAGCGGTCAAGTCGAATGCGTCGGGCCGAGCGGCTTATTCTGCCGCGCGAATTGGCGCGAGGGTCTCGGAGCTCGGAAAGGAAATCACGCGGGCGTACAAGGGACGGCGGGTGGATGTGGTTGTAACTCTGGACCGCGGATTCGTTTTTGCCGCCGACCTGATCCGGGAGATCAATACCGCGGTGGTTTGCCACTTCGTGCGCGAGGACGTGCGGGACGTAACGGACGGCGGCAACGAGCGGCGCGAGGTTTATTTTGGCGCGCGGCCGGAATTGAAGGGCCGGGATGTTCTGCTGCTCGATGCAGTGCTCGAGAGCGGCGTGACGCAGGAGTTTCTTCTGCGGCGATTGGGCGAAAGCCAGCCCCGATCGCTGCGACTGGCAGTGCTGCTGGACAAGCCTGCGCGGCGGCGCGTGGGACTGGAGCCTGATTACTTTGGGTTCCGGACAGCATCTAATGATGTATGGGTCGGGTACGGCCTGGCTGCGGACAATGGCACGGGGCGGAATCATCGGGCTCTTTCCAACGGAGCAGCGCAGGTGAAGCGACGGCAAGGACGTACGAAGTAAGATCGAAAGTTTCGCGCGTCGCTTCCTCGCGGGACGAGTTTCCGCGAGGCCAAGGACAAAGGTGAGGACAACGTGAATTCCAGTTCTACGGCAAAAACAATTCTGTTCTGGATCTCCATCGTGTTTCTCGGCGTGATGCTGTGGAAACTGGTGTCCGCGAATGGAAGCCAGGCTCGGGAAGAAACTCCCAGCTATAGCGAGTTCATGGCCAAGGTGGACGCGGGGGACATCAAGGAAGTGACGCTCTACCTCTCTCCGAACAGCTACGAGGTCCAGGGAGAATACCTTCGTCCGGCGAATCACAAGTTTGTCGTTACCGTGTTCAAGGAAGCCGCTCCGGATCTGGTCAAGCAACTGAAAGACAAGGGAGCAATGATCAAGGGGATGAAGGAGGTCCGCAGCGGAGATTGGATATTGATTTTACTCAACGCCGCGCCCCTGATCCTGCTTGTTGGTTTTTGTTTGTTCCTGATGCGGCAGATGCAGGCCGGCGGTAACAAAGCGCTGAGCTTCGGCAAATCTCGCGCGCGGTTGCTGTCTGCGCAGCAGAAGAAGGCGACGTTCAAGGATGTTGCCGGCACCGACGAAGCCAAGGAAGAGTTGCAGGAAATTATCGAGTTTTTGAAAGACCCGCAGAAATTCCAGAAACTGGGCGGACGCATCCCCAAGGGCGTGTTGCTCGTCGGGCCTCCTGGAACGGGGAAAACGCTGCTGGCGAGAGCGATTGCGGGCGAAGCGAATGTTCCCTTCTTCTCGATTTCGGGTTCGGACTTCGTGGAAATGTTCGTGGGCGTCGGTGCAAGCCGCGTGCGCGACCTGTTCGAACAAGGGAAGAAGAACGCCCCTTGCATTATTTTCATCGATGAAATCGATGCGGTCGGACGGCACCGCGGTGCAGGCCTCGGCGGCGGTCACGACGAGCGCGAACAGACTCTGAATGCGTTGCTTGTCGAGATGGACGGATTCGAATCGAACGAGGGCGTGATTTTGATTGCAGCCACGAACCGGCCGGATGTACTTGATCCCGCGCTGCTGCGTCCTGGCCGTTTCGACCGGCGCGTGGTGGTTGCGCGGCCGGACGTGAAGGGCCGCGAAGAAATTCTCCGCGTGCACACCCGCAAAGTTCCGCTGTCCGATGATGTGGAGCTGTCGATCATCGCGCGCGGCACGCCGGGCTTCTCTGGAGCGGACCTCGCCAACCTGGTAAACGAAGCGGCGCTTTGGGCTGCGCGGCAGAACCGCAAGTTCGTGATGCAGATCGACTTCGAGATGTCCAAGGACAAAGTGTTGATGGGTGTCGAGCGGAAGTCGATGATTCTTTCCGATGAAGAGAAGAAGAACACCGCATATCACGAGGCCGGACACGCCCTGGTGGCGGCCATGACGCCGGGAGCTGATCCCGTGCACAAGGTGACGATCATTCCGCGGGGAATGGCGCTTGGGCTGACCATGCAGCTGCCCGAAGACGACAAGCACACCTACACGCGGGAATATCTCGAAGCCATGCTCGCCGTATTGATGGGCGGGCGTTCGGCGGAAGAGATTTTCCTGGGACACATTACGACCGGCGCCGGCAACGACATCGAACGGGCTACCGACCTGGCGCGCAATATGGTTTGCGAATGGGGAATGAGCGAACTGGGACCACTGGCCTACGGGAAAAAGGATGAGGCGATTTTCCTGGGCCGCGAGATCACACAACATCGCGACTATTCGGAAGACACGGCAATCCAGATCGACAAGGAAGTGAAGCGCATCGTCAACGGCGGCTACGAGAATGCCAAGAGGCTGCTATCGAACAATCGCGACACGCTCGAGCGCATTGCACAGGCGCTGCTCGAACGCGAAGTGATCGATGCCAACGAAGTAAAGATGCTGATGGAGGGCAAGCCGCTGCCGGAAAAGCCGCGGACGCCGCCTCCTCAGGCTCCGCCAGCGCCCAGCACGGATCCCAAGGTGGTGCGGCCGGAATTGCGGCCGGCGCCGGGATTTACGCGCGGGGAGAATCCGGCAAAGGCCTAGGCGCGAGATAGAGGCGAGTATTTTGGCAACGGGGGCACGATGTTCGTGCCCCTACTTTTTTTCAAGCGGCATTTGGTGCCGCGGCGTGGCGGTGACCGTTCTGGGCAAAATGGCGTAGAATGCAGTCATGGGAAAAAAGGAACCAGACAATCTGCAGGTGACCTGCCCGTGCTGCCAGGCGAAGCTGGTGGTGGACGCGGTGTTCGGGGCTGTGCTTTCGCACGAAGCTCCCGTGAAGGCTGGGCCTAACGTCGATCTGGAAAACGCGCAGGGGATTCTTGCGGAGCAGCGGCGTCAGCGCGAAGACAAGTTTGCGGACTCATTTTTTCAGGAGACGCACAAGGAAGACATTCTCGCCAAGAAATTCGAAGAGGCCATGAAGAAGGCCAAGGACGCACCTGCCGGGAAGCCGATTCGCGATTTTGATCTGGATTGAAGCATGACAGGCATTCCTGCCTGTGATGTTCCTATTTAAAATGTCAGGAAAACTGGAAAAGATGACGGACAAGAAGGCCTGTCCCCTTGCTCTTGGATTAGACTTCTAGTCCGGCATGCGCATGAAATCACGAAAGAAATTTCGGCTGAAGCTGCGCTCGGGGACGCTTGTTCTTGGAGAGCGCACCCTCATCATGGGCGTGTTGAACGTTACGCCGGACAGCTTTTCGGATGGGGGCAAGTGCGAAGCGCCTCGGGTCGCCATCGACGAGGCACTCCGGATGGAGCAGGCGGGCGCCGACCTGCTCGACATTGGAGGCGAATCGACGCGGCCGGGCGCGGAGGAGACTTCAGCAGCTGAGGAATTAGATCGCATCCTGCCGGTGCTCGAAGGATTGCGGGGCCGCCTCAAGATTCCCGTTTCCGTGGATACCCGCCGATCCACGATTGCAGAGCTTGCCATTTCGGCAGGCGCCCAGATCATCAATGATGTTTCCGGTTTAGGAAGCGATGCGCGGATGGCGGAGGTTGCGGCGAAACACAATGCGCCTCTGATTCTGATGCACATGCGCGGCGAACCTCGAACGATGCAGCACGGGCCGTTCGCCCGGGATGTCATGCGCGATGTTGCCGGGGGGCTTCGAGAATCGGTCGAGAAAGCGCGGAAGGCAGGCGTTAGAAAGGCTCAGATTATTTTGGATCCGGGAATTGGATTTGGAAAGAACTACGCGCAGAACTACGAATTGATTGAAAAATTGCCGCGGCTGGCCGCCCTTGGTTATCCGCTGCTTGTGGGACCTTCGCGGAAAGGATTTCTGGGAGCGACGCTGGCGCGCGACGGGAAACCTGCTCCGCCTGGAGAGCGCATCTGGGGCACGGCGGCCGTGGTAACGGCAAGCATTTTGGGTGGCGCGCATATAGTGCGCGTGCATGATGTGGCGGAAATGACGCAGGTCGCGCTGGTTGCAGATTGCATGACGCGTCCCGAGCTTCGCATCCGTTAGTTCGGGTCTCTGCTGCTTTTTCCGACTAGGGTTTCAGTTCGAGGACGTCTGTAGTTTCGCGGTCGACAGACGGCTTGCTAAAGAGCAGCGGAAAGTATTGGCCGCGGGTCCAGAGCGGGAGCAAGTCGTCGTAATGCGGGCTGCCGGGTTGGCCGCTTTGTCCGGGGACATTGACGCTCAGGGCGTTGTCCCAATCGCTCAAGTCGAAAATTTCGCGATAGCTGGCGCCGGCCAGTTGGTCAAAGGAACTTCCGCCGAAATACGTGGCGTCTGCACTGCTGCCATCTCCGGGGCGCGAGACGGGGCCGCGGTCGAAGAGCGCCCTGGCGGCAGGCGCTACGCCGCCGAGCGGATGGAAGAAGGACGCGCGATGCACGCGTCCCCATGGCCAGTCTTGGGGGTCGGGACCGAGCTTGGCGGAGAGCTTCTGCTCTGCGGTTCGGAGCGTTTCGAGCAGCAAGGCGTCACGGGCAGCTTCGGGATTTTGGCCGAACACGGCGGCGCTCGGGTGCGCCAGCTCTTCTGTGGTTTTCTGCAGCGACAATTTTCCCGTGATCTTTTGCGCTTCCGCCGGGACGACAAGTTTGGTGACCAGATCGATGAGCTCGGGGACCCAAAATTCGTAGAGTGTGGCGGCGCTGGAATCGGGCGCGACGGCGCAGTCCCAATCGAGCAGAAGTTTGGCCGCGCGGGACGGCGTGCTTCCCGCAGCTGGCTTTAGAATGCCTTGCAGCTCTCGCGCGGGCAACGACACCACGTCGTTTTGCAGATCTTCCATGTCCCTGAGGCTGAGTTTGTGCGCGCTTTTTGCCGCACCGGCAATGACCTCGGAGATGCGCAAAAATCTTTCGGGCGAAGCCCACTGAAACCCCACGGCGTAGGGGTAGTTTTCCGGAATCATCTTGTGATTGGCGCTGGCGACAAAGCCGGAAGCTGGATTGTAGGAATGCGGCAGCTCGGCGTTGGGCACGAAGCCCTGCCACTCGTAGCCGCCTGCCTCCGGCACAGGAAGAAGGCCCGTCCAGTTTTTGCGCAAAGGAGCAAGGCCTGTGGAATGTTCGCCGATGTTGCCGTCGCGGTCGGCGTAGACGATATTTTCCGACGGAACTTTCCAGCGGGGCATGGCTTGTTCAAATTCCTGCCAGTTTTGTGCGCGGTCGAGCGCCAGCGAACCGAGATAGCCGGCTGTACCGGGTTCGGCGCCGACCCAATGCAGCGATAGCGCGCGCTTGCCGTCTTCCCATAGGACGGGGCCGTGGCGCGTGAATTTGAGTGCGACGCTGACCGCTGCCCCGCCGCGAACTTGGATTGTTTCATTTCTGGTCAGCAGGCGTTCCCAGCCACGCTCCGTTTCGTATTGATCGGAATCAGTCGGCTTGAGTCGCGCCAGATAAAGGTCCTGCTGGTCGAGGCCGAAGATGGTGAATCCCCAGGCGATTTTTTCGTTGTGACCGACGGCGACTCCGGGCAGGCCGGGTTCGCCGGCGCCGATGACATTCCATCCGGGCGCAACGAGATGAACGATGTAGCGGAGCGAAGGCTCGGCGATGACGCGGTGGGGATCGTTGGCAAGCAGAGGTTTGCCGGTGGCGCTGAGCGAGCCGGAAACGGTCCAGTTGTTGCTGCCCTGGACAGGCGTCTCGGGGAAATGAAGCGGGACATCGCTGCCGACGAGATTTTCCAGAAGCGCCGGCGACAAGCCCGAGAAATCAGTACCGGGAGCAGGATCGAGCTTCACGGGAGGATCGAGTTCGAGAAGTGCGGCCGCTTTTTCGGGGCCGAGTAGAGCGACAAGCTGCGCGCTGCGAAGTTCGCTCGAGCCGTTCCCTGTTACCGAGTAGGCTGCGAGACGGTTCAGACAGTCTTCGGGCTTCCACGGCTCGGGCTTGAAGCCGGCGAGCTGGAATTCGATCGGGAGGCCGATGCCGCCGGGCTGTTGAATCTCTTCGATATAGGCGTTGATGCCGCTGGTGAATGCTTCGAGGATTTCTTTTGTGTCCAGAGAGTAGCTTTTGTATTCGGCGTTCATGTCTCCGCGATAGCGCAGCAGGCGGGCGCTCGTGTCACGCTTCACGTAGGAAGGGCCGAGGATTTCCGCGAGGCGGCCCTGGCCGGAGCGCTTCCAGAGTTCCATTTGGAAGAGGCGGTCCTGCGCGACAACGAATCCCTGCGCGAAGAAAAGATCGTGTTCGTTCTGCGCGTAGATGTGGGCGACGCCCCAGCGGTCGCGCTGGACGCGGACGGTTTGCTCGAGGCCGTGCACGCTGAGCGTGCCGCGGATCACCGCGAGAGCTGCCTTTGCCCGGGCGTCGAGGCTCGCGGGGCCGGACTGGGCGGACGATTGCGCGCAGGCGGCGGCCAGCGCCAGAGCTATTCGAAACACTGAAATCGATTTTTTCATCGCGGATTCCCTTGGCGGGTTGGTTTGTCTCTCGAAATTTCTCATCAAAGCGCCGCGAGCTTATACTACTCCGCGCCAGGATGCACGGGCCTTGCCTCTGGATGCGAGAGGCGGCAACGCTATTACCCCAGAGAGCGGAGAACAGATCGATGCGCCAGACTGTAATTATCCCCGGGACTTTTTTTCTCTCGCTCTTCGCTTCGCTCCCTGGCCTGGGCCAGCTCCCTCCAGTGAAGGACTCCTTGAGCTCCGGACAAGCCACGCAAAGCGCCGCCTGTTCCGCAACGGATGCTTCGAGTTGCGCCGAAGCCGCTGCAAAGATTTTGCCCCAGGTGCTCGGGCCTTCCCCGATGAAGGAAAATCTGCGGCGGCTGACGGATGAGATTGGAGGACGCGTGAGTGGATCGCCCGAGATGGCCAGGGCCGTCGAGTGGGCCGTCGACGCGTTTCGAGCCGAAGGCGTGGAGGTTCACACGGAGAAATACACGCTGCCAGCGACCTGGAGCGAAGGAGATACGCATCTCGGACTGCTGGGACCGGTGAGTTTTCCCGTACGACTCAAAGCCGAAGGCTGGTCGCCGGCCACGCCAGCGGGCGGGATCGAAGCGAATCTCGTGGACGTTGGTTACGGGACGGAAGAGGATTTTGCGCGCTCAGGTTCGGCAATCAGGGGGGCGATCCTGCTGGTGCACAGCGACATCGGTTCGACCTGGGCGGATCTCTTCAACGAATATTTGCGTCCGCCGGAAATCATAGAGAGAGCCCTGAAGGGCGGCGCATGGGCGATTCTCTGGATGGGTGCGCGCGAGCGGCTCCTGTTGTACCGGCATACCAATGCCCTGACCGGGGCGATCGACAAGATTCCCCAGGCGATTGTGGCGCGTGAGGATGCCATGCGGATGGCGCGAATCGCGGCTGCGTATCCTGGAAAAGTGCGCGTGCGATTCAGCATGCCCAACAAGATCGGCGGTCCGGTCGTCGAGGAAAATGTTGTAGGAGAAATTCACGGGTACGAGAAGCCGGATGAGGTGGTGATTCTCGGTGCGCATCTGGATTCGTGGGAGCTGGGGACGGGGGCGCTGGATGATGGGTGCAACGCGGCGCTTGTGATCGAGGCAGCGCGGGCGATCAAGGCCACCGGATTATTGCCGCGGCGGACGATTCGCTTTGTGCTGTTCAGCGGGGAGGAGCAAGGGACGGTAGGCTCTTATGAATACGTTCGGGCGCATCGCGCGGAGATGGACAAGATACGCGCCATGATCGCGTTTGACGCGGGGAACGGACGCGTGACCGGCTTTTCCCTTGGCGGACGACGGGACATCGAGCCCGGCGTGGGCGACATACTGAAGCCCCTGGAGTCCTGGGGCGCGAACGAGCACACCGTGGACGCTTCGTTTGGGACCGACAATTTCGATTTTCTGCTGGAAGGCGTGCCGAATCTGGTGGCCAATCAGGAAGTGTCCAACTATCTGGCGAATTACCACGCCGCATCGGACACGCTGGACAAGGTCGATATTCGCGAACTCAAGCTGAACACGGCGCTTGCCGCGCTCACGGCCTGGGGCATCGCCGATCGCACAGAGCCACTCGGCAAGCGACTGACGCGCGCCGAACTCGAAGTGCTGGTCAAAGAAACCGGCCTCGACCAGCGGATGAAGCTCCTCGGCTACTGGGACGCCTGGCAAAGCGGCGCCCGCGGGCGCAAACCGTAGGCTTGCCGGGCCTTATCTAAGGACGGCAAGGCGCGATTTCTCTTGCCTATGTCATCCGGGCATTTTTCCGTGCTCGCGCTTTTCCTTACTGGTCCAGTTTTTATACTCGCGCGGCGGCAGCTGACATGAGCGACAGGGGGCAGCGCCAAGCCGATCGGGACACAAGTGGAATGGGCGATGGCGGCGCTGGCAACAGTACCCGGGCGGTGTCTTGGGGAAGCAAGGCCATGTACATTCGGAGTACGTCCGCCTCCGACTCTAAAGTCTTCACGCTATACTGGAACAGGCGATAAACAAGCGAGAAAGTGTGGGGAGAGCACTTGGGTACGGAGCAGCTAAATACGGCACACATTCTGGCGCTGGATTACGGGCGGGCAAGGATTGGGATGGCCATTGCCGACGCTCGGACGGCGCTGGCGCGCCCGCTCGGGACGCTCGATCGCATCAACCGCAACGAGGATATGCGGCGGTTGCGCGAACTAGTGCGCCAGCACGGTGTGCGGCAGATTGTGGTGGGGTTGCCGCTGCGGCTGGATGGGACGCGCGGCGAAATGGCCGAAGAAGCGGCGCGCTTCGGGCAGCGCGTGCACAAGCAGCTGGGATTGCCTGTAGAAATGGTGGATGAGCGGCTGACGAGCTGGGAGGCGGAGCGGTTGCTCGAAGAGCAGCAGGGACGGACGATTCACGCGGCCCCAGGCAAAAAAAAGAAGAAAGAAAACGAGAAGACCGGTGTGGACGCCATGGCCGCGGCTTTGATTTTGAAGGAATATCTGGACCGGCAACAGACCGTGCAAGACGCGAAGTGAAACAGGTGCGCTTGGGATTCGCGAGGGTGCTTTGAAGAAAGCTTTGCTTCTCCTTCTTCTGTTGGTCGTGGCGGCTGCGGGAGCCGGCGCCTGGGGATGGTATTCGATCGCGAAGCCGTATCAGGGTTTCGCGAGCGAGGGCGTGTTCGTGACCGTGCCTCACGGGGCTTCGAGCCGCGGCGTGGCCCGCATGCTCGAAAGCGCCGGCGTGGTGCGCAGCGCGCTCGCGTTTGAAATCTATGCGCGGAGGCACCCGAAGCGATCTCTCGAAGCAGGAGAATATTTCTTCGATCACGCCATAAGCGGAAGCGACGTTTTCTGGAAGCTCGCGAAGGGTGAAGTTTACGAAATTCCTTTCACCGTCCGCGAAGGTGAAACTCTGTATGACATCGCGCACGAACTCGAAGTAGGGCACTTTCTTCCTGCCGATGATTTCCTGAAAGCCGCGAGCGATCCGATGATGGTTCGCGATATTGACCCTCACGCGCTGACCCTCGAAGGCTACCTTTTCCCCGCAACGTATCAACTGCCACGGCATCCAATTGCCGTGGAGCTGACGGCGGCGATGGTGAAGAAATTCAAGGAGCAGTGGGCGCGAATTTCGCCGCCCCCGGCGGGAGGCGACAAAACGCGGCTGGCATCGGGCTACCCCGTTTCTTCGATCGTGACGCTGGCGTCGCTGGTGGAGCGCGAAACGCCCAAGAAAGACGAGCGGCCGCTGGTGGCGGGAGTCTTTGAAAATCGCCTGCGCAAAGACATGATGCTGCAATGCGACCCGACGGTGATCTACGCTCTGGAGCAGGATGGGCGCTACAACGGCACGTTAACCGGAGCCGACCTGCACGTGCATTCGCCTTACAACACCTATGAACATACGGGACTGCCGCCGGGCCCTATCGGCAATCCAGGAGAAGCTTCGCTGCGCGCAGCGCTGCAACCGGCCGAGACCGACTACCTCTATTTCGTCGCCAACACCCAGGGCGGACATTTTTTTAGCGCGACACTGGAAGAACACAACCGGAATGTGACAAAGTACCGCCGTCTGCTGGCGGGACTACCGGCCGATCCTCCGCCTCCGCCGCCCCCGCCCGAGAAGCAGAAACAGACGCAAGCGCACACCAGGAAAAAGGCGCACGCAAAACCGCACAAGGGCACAGCTTGATGACTGATTCGGACAAATCGAAGAAAGATCTCATTCTCGAAACGGCGCGAGAGATCGGCGCATCGAAGTGGACGCTCGCGGAGATCGATCAACTGCGCCGGCGGCTGCAGGCGGAACACGGCGAGGCGGGAAAGACCAGTTCGGAATATATCGGGGATATTTTGAAAAGCGCTGGTTGGAAGGTGCTGCTCACGCTGCAGGAAGAAGCGGAGGAGCAGTACGAAGAGGAATTTGAGGACCTGCTGCACTTTAAGACCCTGGAGGACGCGGAAGTCAGCATCATGAGGCTGGATGAGCTCATGCGGAAGTTTCAGGCGCACGGGGAGCATGCGGCGGTCGAGCGCGTTTTGGGAATAGCGCGCCTCGGCAAGCGCCGCGCGGAAATGATTTCGCGAAATCACAAAGTGGAACCGCACAAGCGCGAAGAAAAAGTAGAGATTGCCAATTGGTTTCGCATCTGGCTGGAAACTCCCGACGCGTTTTTCGATTGGCTGGACGTGCGCAAGCAGTCACCCGATTTTCGCGCCAGATTTCCGGAAACGGAGACGCTCGAATGAGTCTTCCCCCCGGCCCGCCGCCGGGCGCGCTCGAATTGCCCCCCTTTTCGCTGGACGTGGAAGCACTGGACCTCGGCCCGGGTGTGAAAGCCGTTGGGCTCGAACTCGTTGAAACGGAAAACCGCGAACCGGTTCGCGGCAAGAAGGCGGCGGAGATTTGGTCGGCCATCTTCCCTGCCCTGGCCCTCGAAGAATACTTTGTGGTGGATTTTTTCAGCCACATCGATCGCGTTCTGGAGTTTTGCAAAGCGCGAAAGATTGAGTTTCGCGAAGCCGGCGGACGTTGCGTGGTAGTGCCCGAACCCCGCCAGGGTCAACTGTTCCAGCTTTTCGAGCGCTTCGAAGGGGAAACGTTTGGGTTTCGCACAGGACCCGCTGCAAAAGATCCGGATACGGCACTCGAAGGCGACCTCTCCAAGCGCGGTGTAGACGCCTACCAGTCCGCCTACGAACGCTACGGTTTCTGCGCCGTCTGTGAGCCGGAAGACGGCTGGGTGACGCTGCTGAGCGCGACGCTCTGGGCCAGCGAAGTTATCCGACGCGTCCGCTCCGCCGTGCAACCTTTCGATATCTACCTTGCCCGGCCGCAATGAGCATTCGCAATCCGCTTCCCCTCTAAGCCGTTCCCCAGATTTCGCCCAGCACCCGCTCCAAATTCCTGCCCAGAACTTTTTCAATGACGGACGAAGGCTGGCCGCGGCGCGAAAGCTCTTCCGCGATAATCCGCATGTGATCCGGCCCATCGAGATCGGGCACGTAGGGATAGCGGTCCTCGCCAGGGGCGCCGATGCCGAGCTTTTTGCGGCGCGCAATGTCGGCGTCGAAATCGGATTTCTGGGCTGGCGTGAGGACGACTTTCTCAATCGAGCCATCGGAACCGATGCCGACATGATCCGCGCCACAGACATTGATCGCATGGGTCAAATGACCGAGGACGTGCTCGCGCGTAGGCACCGTGGGAGAAGCAACCAGGTAGGGCATGAGATACACGCCGAAGTAGCCGCCGCGATCAGCCAGGGATTTCAGAATGTCATCGGGCTTGTTCCGGGGGTGCGCGTAAATGGCGGCGCATCCGGAATGGGAAATGAGCACCGGCTTTACCGAGGCGGCGATTCCTTCGGAGGTGGTGCGATAGCCGCTGTGGCTGAGATCGACGGCCACACCGATTTCATTCATTTTCCCGACGGCCGCGATCCCGGCCTTGCTCAGCCCGGCGTTTCCCGGTTCAAGACAACCATCGCCGAAAAGGCTGCGGTTGTTGTAGGTGAGCTGCATGATACGCACACCAAGCTTCTGAAAGAGGTCAATGCGCTCGGGGTTCTCCTCAAAAAATTCCGTGTCTTGAAATCCAGGAAGAATGCCGATCCTGCCCTGCTGCTTGGCAAGAGAGATGTGGGAATGTTGGCGCACGATGGCGAAAATATCGGGATGGTTTTCGACAAGCGCTTCGAGCGACGCGAGGTTCCCGAGGGTTGCGTCAAAAGTGCGTTCTGAAACCGTGCAATGGATAGCCGTAATTCCGGATTGCCGAACGGCGCCGAGCAGTTCGGGGCTGGGAGCGGCGTCAAAATGTTGAAAGGGACTACAAAGGGAATCGATGACCACCGCTCGTTTATAGAGTTCTCTGACGTCCGGAGAATCGCCCGGACCCGCGGCGGCAAACAGGCGTGGAGCGATGAGGGCTCCGGCAGAAAGCCGGAAAAGAGACCCATGGAATTCTCGGCGATTCAAAAGCGTCTCCCTGAAAATGGAAGATCGAAGGCGGATTATACAACCGAAAATGAGCCCTGGTGTCCTCTCTGCCTCCGCGGTCCCTCTGTTACTTCCTTCTTTTGTTTGAGTTACGCGCCGGGCGACATTCTTTGAAGGCTCCCGAAGAACCAAAAATCCAGCCCGAGCGCGGCACTCGCAGTCTACCCGCACCTTCGTTCATAATGATGGGTGGCACTTGTTTGACGCATACGGACATGGTTGCTAGATTGCATCGTTTGTATCTAGAAGGGCGGAAGCGACGGATGCGGCGTGGGTTGGCATGCATGGCAGGGCTGACAGTGGCGGCGATTTCCTGCGGCTGCGGTAGCAGCGTCAAGACCACGCACAACGTCCCGGCGACGCAGATTGTGGTTGCCAAGGAAGCTACGCGCGAGGAGTTGCTCGAGAAATACAACGCCATGGCGAAAGGCGTGAAGAGCGTGAACGCCACCGTGGAACTGAAGCCCACGGCCGGCTCGAAATACAGCGGCGTGATCGAGGAGTATCACGAAGTGAAGGCCTTTTTACTGGCGGAGAGGCCAGCTTACATCCGGATGATCGGCCAGGCGCCGGTGATCGGGAAGACGGTATTCGATATGGCCAGCGATGCGGAATCGTTTCGCGTGTCGATTCCTTCGAAGAACAAATTTCTGGTTGGCGCAATCGCGCTGGAGAGAACAAGCAGCAAGCCCATCGAGAACCTCCGGCCCCAGCATCTGCTGGACGCGCTGCTTTGGAGCGAAATTCGAAAGGAAGAAGATGTGCTCTTTGAGGAGTTCAACGACGAGAAGGCGCGGTATTATGTGCTCACTGTTTTGCGTGGGGGATATCGAAGAGAAATCTTGCGGAAGATTTGGTTTAATCGCACCGACCTCGAGATCGCGCGGCTCGAGGAGTTTGGACCCAAGGGTGCATTGCTCTCCGACGTGCGCTACTCCGATTGGGAACCGCTGATCGGCGATCAGAAACAAACGGCGGAAGGCGCTCCGGCGGTAACAGCTTTCCCGCGCACGATGCAAATCGAGAGGCCCCATGATGATTACCGGCTGGACCTACAGGTGACCAAGTTGACGCTGAATGAAGACATTCCAGCGGAACGCTTCAAGCTCGAGCAACCCAGAGGTTCGGAACTGGTCCAAGTTGGCGAAGACGCGGCGGAGAAGAAGCCATGATGGGCGAGCTGATCGTCCGCAACCTGCTGCATCGGCCGCTGCGGACGTTGATCGGTGTGCTCGCCGTAGCTGTGGAGGTGGCTCTGGTCGTTTTGATCGTCGGACTGACCTCAGGACTACTGACGGAAACAGCCAAGCGCATTGAAGGAATCGGCGCGGATGTGATGGTTCAGCCGCCAGCTGCTTCCATGTTTATAGGCATGACCGGCGCGCCCATGCCTATAAAGATTGGTGAAAAGCTGGCGGAATTGAAATATGTCCAGGCGACGGCCCCGGCACTTCTGCAGTTTAATTCCGCAGGCGTGATCGAGACCATTTGGGGAATCGAGCCGGAAAGCTTTCGCGCCGTTTCGGGCGGATTCGTTTTCCTCGAAGGCCATGACCTGGAAGGCCCGGATGACCTGCTCGTGGACGACTGGGCGGCAAAAGCCAAACACATCAAAGTCGGCGACACGTACAAGGTCCTGAATCACGATTGGCACGTGGTAGCCATCATCGAGCATGGAAAAGGCGCGCGCCTGTTCGTTGCTCTGGCGACTCTTCAGGATCTGGTAGGCGCGCATGACAAAGCTACCATTTTCCTGATTAAGTGCACGCGGCCCGAGCATACCGAAGATGTCATGCAGGAGACCCGCCACCTGCTGCCGGGCTATACGGTCAATCCTCTCAGTTCGTTTCTGTCCCTGATGACTTCGACGAACATTCCTGGCTTGCATACATTTATCGACGCCATGATTTCGCTGGCGGTCACGATCGGATTGCTGGTGATTTTTTTGACGATGTATACCACGGTGATCGAGCGGACTCGCGATATCGGCGTTCTGAAATCGCTGGGGGCCGGCCGGGCGTTCATCGTGCGCGCGCTGCTGACGGAGTCAGCGGGGCTTTGTTTGATGGGCATTGTGGCAGGGGTTGGACTGAGCTATGCCGTGCGCGCGGCGTTTCTCGCCGGCTTCCCTACCCTCTCCATTCTCATCACCTGGCCATGGGTTCTTCGCGCCGGAGGAATTGCATTGGCGGGCGCGATCCTGGGCGCCAGTTATCCAGCATGGCTCGCGAGCCGCAAAGACCCTGTCGAGGCGCTCTCCTACGACTGAAGTTCAGGGGAATGCCGGGGCCTGAAAGATAGAAACAGCGCTGGTGGAAGGGAAAAAATGCCGCGAACACTCGCTGCGGCTAGGCACAAATGGCAATCGCAGCTACAATACAGCAACCTGCCGAAGGGCTGATTGTCCCAGGAAAAAAGAGCTTGGAGCCGATACTTAAAACAGAAAACTTGTGGAAGCTCTACCGCGCGGGGAAAGTGGAAGTGCCGGCGCTGCGTGGTGTGAACTTCGCCGTGGCACCGGGCGAATCGGTAGCGGTGATGGGGCCATCAGGGTGCGGAAAATCCTCCCTGCTGTATGTGATCGGCGGCCTGGCACAGGCTTCGAGGGGGCGCATCCTGGTCGACGGCAACGACCTGACGGCCATGAGCGACGCCGAGCGCACCAAGCTGCGGCGGAGTAAAATCGGGTTTGTTTTCCAGCGGTTTAACCTGCTGCCCACACTGACGGCAAAAGGCAATATCGCCATCGCGCAATTTATCCACGGGGATGGTTTTGACCCGCACCGTTTTGATGTTGTGACCGGCTTGCTAGGGCTTGCCGGACGCCTGAAACATAAACCGTCGGAGCTTTCCGGAGGGGAGCAGCAGCGGGTGGCCATCGCGCGGGCGATTATCAATGAGCCAAAAATTCTGCTGGCCGACGAGCCCACGGGCAATCTGGATTCAAAAAATTCGGAAGTGGTGCTGCAGATGCTGCGACAGCTCAACAAAGATTTGGGCCAGACGATCGTCATGATCACGCACAATCCCGAGGCCACGGCGTATTTTGACCGCGTGGTACACATGCGGGATGGCGTGATTGTCGACGGAGTTCCTGCGGATTGAGATGGCGAGTCTCGGACAGATTCTATCGAAGACGTTTTTCTGGGCGTACGAACGCGGCACATGGCAGTACGACGCCGCGGTCATTCTAATTCTGATTTTCGTTTTGGCGACACCCCGGGCGTGGTTCCACGACCAGCCGCAGATGGGCCTTCCTGCAAACACGCCTGGACAAGTCGTCCTGGTTAAAGAGGAAGGCGGGAACAAAACCTACCGTGTCGATGCGCGCGTCCTCGCGCCTCCCGAGCAAACTCCGGCGCTCGAGAACGAACTGCACAACGCGCTGCAAAAGGCCCTCCCCGAACTGGGCAACAAGCGCTTCACCATTTCCAAAATCGAGCCGGTGCGCGACGAACAGGGCACGGTGATCGCCTATCACGTGGAAATCCATCACTAGCACTAACCCGCACCGTGGGGAACCGCCCGGAGGGCGATCCGCGAGTGCCAAACCGTAACTTAGCTCGAAGTTCGTGCATCTCTATGTATATGCTAGGATTCGAGGGGACGTAACCAGCCACACGATCAAGCAGCAACAGGGGCTTCGTTTGACCAAAAGACATTTTAATCCATGGATGCTTGCGCTTGGCGTGGCGGCCATCGCCATCGTTGCGGGCGCAACGCAAACCACCGCCAAATGGACGACCGAGGGCGTGCTCGAAATGATGGACAGGTCAGCGAAGGATTTCCGCAGCCTCACCGCAGACATTGAAAACGTGAAATACACCGCCGTCGTGAAAGATACGTCCACCGAGACGGGACAAATCTGGGTCCGGCACGATCAAAAAATGCGCATCCAAATTACCAAGCCCGAGCCGCGAACGATGCTGCGCACCGGCAACTCGCTCTTTCTCTACAATCCCAAGCTGAACCGCGTTGAGGAATACGACCTCGGCAAGAATGGCTCGATGGTCGATCAATATGCGCGCCTTGGTTTTGGCACCCGGAGTGAAGATTTGAAGAAAAGCTACCAGGTCAGCGTCACCGGAGAAGAAGATTTCGACCACAGGAAAACCGTTGTGCTGGAGCTTACGCCGAAATCCGAACAGATGCGCAGCCAGATCACGCGGATCCAGATGTGGGTCGACGAAGCCTCCTGGCTGCCCATTCAGCAAAAGTTCTACGAAACCGGCGCCGGCGACTATATTTCGTTTCACTACACCAACATGATGAAGAACCTCAAGATCAACGAATCCGAGTTCAAGCAGGACTGGCCGAAAAACGCGAGTCACGAAAAGCCCCACGTCTAGAAGTGAGCGGTGAACGGCTGCGTGGTGGACAGGAAAAACGCCGCATAGAGCGGCGTTTTCCTTCTCTGAGCGCGCTTTATTTCCCGCAGAAGCTCATTTTGCCGCGGCGCGTTCGGTCGCGAGGAGCTGCTCCTTGCGCGTAAGTCCCCAGCGATAGCCCGCGAGACCTCCATCCTCACGAATAACCCGGTGGCATGGGACTACGATCGAAACCGGGTTGGTGGCGCAGGCGCGGGCCACCGCGCGTACGGCCCTGGGACGTCCGAGGGCCCGCGCCACCTGCGAGTAAGTGCGCGTCGTCCCACGCGGAATGTTCTGCAGTTCCTGCCAGACGCGGCGTTGAAAGGCTGTGGCTTGCAGGTCGAGCGGTAAGTCGACTTGCGCCGGCTTGCCCTCGATCCGCTGAACGATCTCCTGAACCCAGCTCTGCACGCCGCCTGCCGCCGGCGAGATTTCCGCTCGAGGATATTCTTCGCGCAATTCCGCGACGAGCTTGTTTTGCGCGTCTCCCAGATAGACCGCGGAGACGCCTCGCTCCGTGGCGGCTACCAAAACTTTTCCGAGCGGTGATTTTGCAATCGTGTATTCGATTTTCATGCCCTTCCCTCCCTTTTGATAGGTTGCTGGTGTCATTCCAAGCTGCGCGTTGCTGCGTTCATAGACGCGGCTCGAGGAGCCGTAACCGGTTTCATAGAGCGCGTCCGTGATGTTCCGTCCGGCGCGAAGCAAACTCTTGAAGCGCTTCACGCGTAAAGCTTCAGCGAGCTCGCGAGGCGCCAAGCCCGTGACTTGCCGGAAGGCGCGGCGGAGCGTTCCAGCATTTGAATGGAGTTCTCTGGCCACATCGGAGAACCGCAGGCCTTCTTCCCGCGACTCGGAAAGATATTTCGCGGCGCGCGCGACGAGTGCTGCCGAAGCAGCGATTTCGTTGGGGCGGCAGCGCAGGCACGGGCGGAAGCCCTGGCTTTCCGCTTCTTCGCGCGTGTGGAAGAAAACTACGTTTTGCCGCAACGGGCGCCGCGCCGGGCAAGACGGCCGGCAATAGATGTGCGTGGAGCGCACGGCCAGGACGAATTTGCCGTCGGCGCGGGCGTCGCGCTCGAGAGTGGCGCGCCAATACTGCTCTGCCTTTTGCGGCGAGACCCGCATGATCGCACCTCCTCGTGGATGGTTCACCGTTTCCATGCTAGGAAAATAGCGCAGCGTCTGATCCAAATCTATCCGGAAAAGCTCGGCAAAGTAGGTTTAAACGGCGAGGCCCAGACAGCTCGGGCAGAGCGGTTTTGATGCCGGCTCAGGCTTCTCCCGGGTTTGGCAGAACTTCGGCGGCTTCGACGGGGTTCTTGTGCGGCGCAGTGATCACCACCAGAACGGCCGTGAGAATAACCGCGGCAGCAAGAGCCGTGCGTAGCGTAATGGTTTCGCCGAAGGCGAGCCAACCGAGAAAGAGCGCCACGACGGGATTAACGAAGGCGTACGTGGCCACGCGCGTCGCGGAGCTTTTCTTCAAAATGTAGACGTAAGCGGTAAAGCCGATTCCTGAGCCGAATACGAGGAGATAGGCAAGTGCGATCCAGGAACGCGCTGAGATTGCCGCGGTATGCAACTGACGCCCCTCACCGGCGAGCAGTCCCACGATCCAAAGGGCAGCTCCGCCCACAAGGCTCTGCATGGCAACCCCCAGCAGGGGTGAGCTCGGGAGGTCGTTATGCTTCGAGTAGACGGAGCCCCACGCCCACGCAAAGCTCGCGACGAACAGAATCCCGGCGCCGGTAGGACTGACGCGCCCCGAGCCTCCCAGATGTGCCGGACCCACCAGAAGAGCCAAACCGCCGAACCCCAGAACGAGGCCGGCGACAACTCTTGGGACGGGCCGTATCCCACCAGGGCGGAGCCAATCGAGAAGAACCATCCAGAAGGAAACCAGAGCCACAATCAAAGCGGCAACGCCGGTAGGCAGGGTCCGTTCGGACAAACAGACACCGCCATTGCCTATAAGAAGGAGTAGCAGGCCGGTGACGGCGGCGGTATGCCACTGCCTACGGGTTGGCCTAATCCCTGTCTTCCAGCGCAAGACCGGATAAAGAACCAGGCCGGCGGCGAAGTGGCGGGTTGCGGCAAGCAAAAGTGGAGGAAAAGATTCGATGCCAATAGCGATGGCGAGATAGGTGGAACCCCAAATCACGTAAACAGCCGCAAACGCAGCAATCAGCAGGGTAGCGTTCCGCCGTTCAGAATCGGGCGACCTGGACAGAAAGACGGTGTTGTTGTCTGGCTGCTCGACAATCGGAGTGGGCATTGCGCAGAACCTGAAAAAGGGAGAGTAGAGGCAGAACAGGGCGCTGTCGAGCACCATATTGGACGAAGTTATCCACAACACCCTCAGAGAGCGGCAACCGGCGTCTGGTACTATAACCAAGTGTTTGACCTTAGGACACTTCGAGAGTTTCCCACAGGTTGACGTCCGGGCCCTGAGGTGGCATTTTATCCACCCACTCACCAAGTTTGGGAACCGGGGCAAGATCAACGGCAAGTGTGGTCTGGGCAAGCGCAGTTGGGCCAGGAATGGCAGCAACGAAGTGGCGTCTCTGAGGGCGAGATGGGCGCGACGAACCGCGCAACACCCATTCGGTTGGGGCAAAAAGAAGCACAAAGAGCCAAGCTGGCGCCGCCGGTAGAAGAGTTGGCGGCGGGGCCGGTGCGCGTTCCCGCGTTGCGCGTGGCGCCGTTGCTCACGCCAGGACAGCCGCGCCGGTTTGTGCGCGTGCCGACGCATGCCGTGGGCGTCAACCACGAGCAGCGCGAATATCCGCGCGCTTCGCTGAAACTCCCCTTACGATTGCGCAGCGTGGGCTCCCAGGCGGAAGACTTTCCTGTAACTCTTGTGACGCGGGACATCAGTTCGACGGGCGTATTTTTTCTCTGCCCAAAAGAGATTGCCACGGGAGCGCAGATCGAGCTGGAAATTGTCCTGGTGAGCCGTCCCATGGGGCACGGCAGTGTGGTTATCCTCAGCAAGGCGCGCGTGCAACGGACCGAGCCTGCGGCCATGCCAGGTTGGTATGGAGTTGCGGCTTCCTTCGACGATGTGCAGTTCGATCGCGATGATGGTCTCCCTTCGCGATTCCTTCGCCGCTGATTCCTGCCTTTCCCATCGGCAAAGAACCGGCTGACTTAGCCCTTTAAGGCTTTGTTACTCTATGGCTCGATGGTTTCTCTCAGAAATAATGGTTTAGAAGGCGTGCTGTTTGACTGGGATGGCACGCTGATCGATTCCTACAGCGCGGACTCTTCGGCGTATCTGGCGATGTTTCAGGAGATGGGGATTCCGTGGGGTCTCAAGGAGTTGGCGCGGCATTATTCGCCAAATTGGTACCGCGTGTATCGCGCCGCAAAATTGCCGCGGGCGCGGTGGGAGGACGCGGACCGGGCCTGGCGCGCGCAATACGCGAAGCATTCGCCTCAGCTGATTGCCGGAGCGCGGCAAGTGCTCGAGCGGCTTGGCCGGGTGCATCATCTGGGTCTGGTTACCAGCGGGGATCGCGACCGCGTTACGCGGCAATTGCGCGCGTTCCGCTTGACGCGGATGTTTGGGACGCGTGTTTGCAGCGGGGATACAGCCGAGAAGAAGCCGCATCCCGCTCCGCTGCGGCTAGCCCTGGAGCGGCTTTCCTTGGCGCCGTCGTCGTGCGTATACGTAGGTGATTCGCCGGAGGATCTGGAAATGGCCAAGCGAGCGGGAGTGCGCGCGATCGCAGTGCTGGGACCGTTTCCAACAGAGAAGCGACTGCGAGCGGCGCGCCCGGATTTTTTGCTCAGGTCGATCCGTGAATTGCCCGAAGCGCTGGAGAGCTTGCGCGGTTAGTACCCGCTACCGGCGAGCTTCACGATCAAGGCTTCGGCGGAGCAGCAGGCTGCCCGGCGGGCGGGGAAGTTCCTGCGGATAACGGTTTGTAGTCCGTCCACTTGATCACCAGGCGAACTTGAACGTTTAAATCTTTCAGGTTGATCGTGTCGTCGGAGCGCATGTAGTTGGGAAGCCAGTATTTGCCCTCGACATTTTCCCGGTAAGTTTCAAAAATGTTGAAGGGCATCGTGGCGGAGCGCATGTCGCCGAGATCGTTCACCCACTTTCCGTAGGTTTTCACGACCTCGAGGTACGCGTCGTCCACCCACACGATGCCATCGAAATAGTAATGCGCGCGCTCGACGGTTTTGGGCTTCACCTGGAAGATGTAGCAACTGACTTCGTCCACCAGCTCCTTGCCTAGATATTTCAGATCGTACTTGGCAAGCTGGTTGGTGGTGAGCGGGTAGGCCGGCATGCGCGCCAAGGCCTGGAAATCCTCGGGGCCCATTTCCAGATAGTGCAGAGTGGATTGCGGCCGCTCCACGGTTTTTTCGTAAATCCTGCCGTCGGGGCCGGGCTTCGCTTCCACCACCAGGGAAAGTTGCCCGGAAGGTTTGCCGTCGGGGCCGAACTCTTCGAGGCGGACGGTCTTTTTGTAGCTATATCCAGCGCGCGCGGCGAAGTACTCGTCTTCCTTTTGGGAAAACCGCTTGATGATTTCTTCCGGCGGAACGGACGGAGGCGCTGGCGGGACGGGTTCCGTGCCAACGCGGTGGATGTCGTGCTCCGGCGGAGGCGTGAGCGGGCCTTGCTGAGCGACACAGGGGTGGCTCGTTGTAAGCGAGAAGCCAACCACGCAGAGAAGAACAGGGACGCGGAGTAGGGGTCGGAAAGCTTGGCCGCGAAAATAGTGTGCCTGCAGGTTCATAGCAAATAGGATGCGCCTTCGGCGCCGAAGAGCAGCTTCCCGGGCCCGGCGGATATGATCGAGTTTAGCGCACTTCGCCGGGGGGCGTCCTCGAGACTCCAGTATGTTGCAGGACAGCGCAGCGGCCGAACTGCTGTTTCACCAGAAGGCCGGAGCTCTCTGCTACAATTCCGAAGTTTGTGGGCGACGAGAAACAAACAAGGCGCTATTTCATCTCTGGAATCGTGCAGGGAGTAGGATTTCGCTTCTTTGTCGCGCGCGAGGCGGCCAAGCTCGGCGTCGGCGGTTACGCGAGAAATCTGCGGGATGGCCGGGTGGAAGTGCTTGCCGTCGGCTCCCCGGCGCAGCTTCTGGCGATGAGAAATGCGGTCGAACGCGGACCGCGTTTCTCGAGTGTCTCCGGCGTTCGAGAAGAAGAAGCGCAATCCAGCCCGAAGTATGAGAAGGAATTTGTGATCGAGCAGGACGCTTGAGAGTGCGGGGGAAGGATGACGAAAAGAGGCCGTTCGAATGGATGATTTGAAGAAGTTGATTCGCGAAGTGCCGGACTATCCCAAGCCGGGGATTCTTTTTTACGACTTGACCACACTTTTGAAGGACAAAACGGGATTTCATTCGCTCATCGATCGCCTCTGCGATCATTACAAGGGGCGGATGATCGATGTCGTCGCCGGCATCGAGGCGCGCGGCTTTATTCTTGCTCCAGCGCTTGCCTATCGCCTGGGAGCGGGTTTCGTCCCGGTGCGAAAGCCGAAAAAATTGCCGGCGAAATGCGCGAGCATTTCCTATGCGCTCGAATATGGCACAGACACGCTGGAGATTCACGAAGATGCGGTAAAACCGGGGCAGAGCGTGATCATTTGCGACGATCTGCTCGCGACTGGCGGCACGGCTGCGGCTACGGTAAAGCTTATCGAGAAGCTGGGCGGAAAGGTAGAAGGCATGGCGTTTGCAGTCGAGTTGACGTTTCTCAACGGCCGCTCGAAACTCAAGGGGCTGGATATTTTCTCGCTTATTCAATACGACAAGTAGTTTTGCGTCTCGCTTTGCCGGGGTGTGCCGCCCTCTGGCGAGACCTTCGAAATGCGGAAACATCCGCAATGAGGCATTGCGCTATTTGGAATGGCGCTGGCGGAGAGCTTCGAACAGCACGACGCCGGCCGCTACAGAGACATTGAGCGATTTCACCGGGCCTGCGGTCGGCAGCGACACGACGAAGTCGCAGCGTTTGCGCGTCAGGTCGTGGAGACCTTTGCCTTCTCCGCCGAGCACGATGCCTACAGGGGATGTGTAGTCGGCTTCTGTGTAACTTTTATCAGCGCGCTCATCCAGGCCGATGAGCCAGTAGCCTGCTTCCTTCAGTTCTTCCATGGTTCGCACGAGGTTGGTGACCTTCGCTATAGGCAGGTGCGCTATCGCGCCCGCGGATGCGCGGGCAACCGTGTCGCTAAGACCGGCTGCGCGGCGCTCTGGAATGACCACGCCGTGCGCTCCTGCGGCGAGAGCCGTTCGGATGATGGCGCCGAGATTGTGCGGATCCTCGACACCGTCGAGAAGGACGATGAGCCCCTTGCTTCCATGACCCGGGCTTTTGTTTGCCGCTTCAAGAATACTGCCAAGCGTCGCTGGGGCGCGCGCTGCCGCCAGCGCCACGACTCCCTGATGATCTTTCGAATTGGCCAGGCGATCGAGTTGGCCGCGGTCCTCGAAGCGCACGGGAATGTCGCGCGCGCGGGCCAGTTGGACGATTTCCTCGACGCGTGTGTCCTGACGGCCGCGCGCGATCAGAATGCGATCGAAGGGGTGGCCGGCGTCCAGGGCCTCACGAATGGCGTGAATGCCGGTGAGCTTATCCATCGGTGAAACAGTGTACAGGTGATGGTCAGCAGTTGACAGTTTTCCGTTGGTCCAGGGAAATACAGAACGGACGAGAAAAACGGGCATGGCGCGCCGTGCTCCTGGGGACTGTTAATCGAGGGCGGCGCAAAATTCCAGGATGCGCGCGCGCGCCGATTTCACGGGCACGGCAAAGGAAGCAGCGGCAGCTTCATCCAGAAGCAAGATCACGCGATCGAGTTCGCCTTCGCCAGCCCGCCCAGTAAGCGCCAGGCGGATAGGATGAAAGATCTCCCGGCTGCCAATACCTACGCGGTCCTTCAAGGCGTTGATGACTTCTTTGAATCGCTCGCTGCTGAGAGGAGTGCCATCGAGCAGCAGCAGCGCGAGATGGCGTAGCACGTCGCGCGCGGCATAGCGAGAGAGGACAGCGTGAGCCTCAACTTTGGCCAGGAGCTCCTGGGCGTTGTAGTGAAACACGGGATGCAGAAGATCGTTGAGAGAGCGGCGTTCGGTGACTTGCGGACCGAGGAGGGCGGCGGCGCGCTCGCACCACGCGAATTGGGCGGGTAAGGTGTCGCCGACGAGCCAGCCTTCTCGACGCAGAATTTCGACGACCTGGCGGGCTGTAAAACTGTTCGAGGCAGCCGCCGAAGCGTTGGGAGTTTCTTCTGGAGGCATCGGAAGAGCGGAATGCATCCTTATGGGCGGGAGAGCGTTGCCACAACGTGAGCGGCAATGGCTTCGCCGTGGCCGACGGCGTCGACGCCTTCGTTCGTCTTGGCCTTGAGATGAATATGCTCGACGGTGACGCCGAGCGCACCGGCAAGAGCTTCGCGCATTTTCGGAAAGTGCGGCCCCAGCCTGGGCTTTTCCAGTATAACGACGGCGTCTACATGTTCGATCGCAAAATGCTTCTCGTCGAGCAACTTGCGCGCGTGCTCCAAAAAGCGCAGGCTGTTCGCGCCCTTCCATTTCGGATCAGAGTCCGGAAAATGTGTGCCGATGTCTCCAAGGCCAGCCGCGCCGAGGAGTGCGTCGCAGAGCGCATGCGCAAGTACATCGCCGTCGGAATGCCCTACGGAGCCTTTCTCAAACGGGAGCTCGATCCCGCCGACAATGAGCTTCTGACCTTCCGCGAGACGATGAAGATCGTACCCAATCCCGCACCGCACGCTCATGCTTTGTGACGCTCTTGTTCAAGGTAGAAGCGCGCAAGGTCCATATCGGCGGGCCTCGTGATTTTGATGTTACGCTCCGAGCCGAGCACAACGTGCACGTCGTGCCCGATGCGCTCGACGAGCCCAGCCTCATCCGAAGCGTTGACGCCATCGGCTTGCGCGCGCGCGAACGCTTCCTTGATCAGTTTCATCGAGAACGCCTGCGGCGTCTGCGCCAGCACCACACGCTCGCGCGGAATCGTCCCGATAATCAGAGCGACATCTTCCGGCAAGCTGGCGCGCTTCACTTCCTTGACCGTATCCATCGCGGGAATGCCAAGAATCGCTGCCTGGCAACGCCGTGCTTCTTCGATCACGCGGGCGATCTGCTCGCGAGTAACGAAAGGCCGTACGGCGTCGTGCACCAGCACAATTTCCGTATCACTAGAAACTTCCTTCAGCGCCAGCGCCACCGAATCCTGCCGCGAATCGCCGCCCCGCACCACCCGGACCGTCTGCATAAATCGTTCGCCGCGGATGCGCTCTTCAAGCGACTCGACCACGTCCGCGCGCGTCGCTACAATAATATCGGTGACCAGGGGACAAGAGGCGATCCTCCGGACGCTATGAATGACGAGCGGCGTCCCCTCCAACTCGAGAAACTGCTTGGGGGTTTCGGCGCCCATGCGCGTGCCGAGACCTGCGGCTGGAAGAATGGCAGCTATGCGGCTCATTTTAGACGCGGCCCAGCCAGAGGCGAAAAACGCTGAGGCCGCAAACTCCAGAGTGTACCTCAAGCGGGGGCGTCAGGCGAATCGCGGAGCGCGGATTATTCGACCCTTTCCTTCGACACAATGCTGGATGAGAGGGCTCTAATCGGTGTCCGGCTCCGGGAAGATGGGTCTCTGCCCGCGTTCGAGGTCGGGCGACCCCGGCAGACGAGAAGCGCTCTCGGCGCCGCCAGATAAACCGACGCGGCTCCCCGAAACGCTTTCGCCACGGCTGGCCCCAGCCGCGGCAGCGGCAGCCTGGCGCGGCGCGCCAGCGGATGGTTCAGCCCGGTCGTACAGCCGGCCAAAAATCATCTTCCCGGCCGGCGTCTGATGAACGGAAGTGACCTGGATATCGACGCTTTTGTTGATCAAGCGCCGCGCGCCATCGACCACCACCATGGTGCCGTCGTCCAGATATGCAACGCCCTGATTAGGCTCTTTGCCCTCGCGCAAAATCAGCACGCGCATGGGTTCGCCAGGCAACACAACGGGCTTCAATGCATTGGCAAGCTGGTTCACGTTCAAGACCGCCAGCCCTTGCACCGTGGCGACTTTGTTCAGGTTGAAGTCATTGGTGACGATCTTTGCACCGAGCTGGCGTGCGAGTTCCACCAGCTTGTGATCCACGTCTCCGGCCGGAAGCAAATCCTGCTCGAGAATGCGCACACCGACGTGCGGCATCTTCTGCATACGCTCTAAGACCTCGAGACCGCGACGGCCGCGCTGCCGTTTCAGGGAATCCGGAGAATCGGCGATAAGCTGCAATTCGCGCAGCACGAATTGCGGCACGGCTAGCACGCCATCCAGGAAATGGGCTTCAGAAACGTCTGCGATGCGTCCATCAATCAGGACACTGGTGTCGAGAAGCTTGAGGGGCCCAAGCGGCCGCGGCTCTCCGGAGGGCATTGCGGCTGGAGCGGCCACATTCAGCTTTCGGCCACTCTGCGAGCCAAGCATCAGCCCCAAATAAACGAAAGCGAAGAGCGCGGCATATTCCAGAAACGCCTTGGTTGGCTCCGGCTGGCTCGTTCGGGAAATAATGAGCGTTACCAGCAGCGCCGAAAACATGCCCCAGACTGCTCCAAGCCCGCCCCCTAGCAAGCCGCCGATTCCGGCGCGGCTCAGCCGCAATTCGGCCAGCAGGATCACCAGCGCCAGAAGAAAGCCGACACCCGCGGCAGGTGCGCCGCGCAAACCGAAAGGAGTGAGCTTGTAGCAGAGCGTGGTCGCGCCCACGATGATAAACAAGCGCACCAGCCAAAGCTCCAAGCCCTTGCCTTGCGGGAAGGTGGACGGCTTTTTTTCTCGCTCTTCGGGGACAGGTTTTAAGGAGGGCGAAGAACCAGTGTTCGAAAAACGCTGCACTTCAGGAACGGAACGGCTCATACGACCTCACAGTAAAACGATCACTGCAAAATCGGCGCCGCATCCCCTCCGGCGCGTGGCGCACATACCGGTGCGGGACGGGTATGCCACCTCAACCGAAGTTCGCATCCCCGCGGTCTGTATACTCCGCCATCATGTGGAAGTCAAGGTGATGTTGAAGGATTCATAAGCGGGATTGGCGGTATCCACTAATGAAAATAGAGACGCGGTACACGCTGGCTCACCGCGCACAGAAGATCGGAGGTCACGGTCCCAATGCTCCGGGCGATGACGTTCGCCGGGCGGACATGCTCGCCGTCACTGCCATAAATTGTCGCGACATCGCCGAGCTCGGCTCCCGGCACGTCGGTGACGTCAATCATCGTTACGTCCATGGAAATAATTCCCACGATGGGCGCCAGCGTGCCACGCACGAGAACACTGCCGCGATTCCCGAGCGAACGGTGGATACCGTCCCCGTAGCCGGCCGCAAGAACGGCAATGCGTGAAGGGCGCTTGGCGATGAACGTTTCGTTGTAGCCGACGCCCGCGCCTTCCGGAATGTTGCGAATGTTGATGATGCGTGCGCGCAGGCTCATCACTGTCTTGAGCGGCAGCTTGGTTTCGATTTGTGGACGCAGCTCGACGGGATCGTAGCCAGGATGGTAGCCGTACAAAATCGCGCCAGGACGAACCATGTCGGCCCAAGTCTCTTGGCGCGTCGCAATGGCCGCGCTGTTTGCAAGGTGCACGATGCCGGGACTAATTCCGAGCGCCCGAAGACGGTCGAGCGCTTCGTAGAAACGCACTTCCTGCTGCCGCGTCTGCTGTCCGACACGCGTGTCGGCAAGGACCTCGGATGAAGCAAAATGCGTGAACACGCCGCCTAATTCGAGATGCTGGCATTTGTCCAGCTGGCGTGCAAAACATTCCATGTCACTCGGCGCGATGCCCAGGCGATTCATGCCCGTGTCCATCTTCAGATGGAAGGAAACGCGCTTGCTGCCCTTCCGGGCGCCTTTCTTGGCAAGGACGCGAGCAGCGGCGCGATCAAGTAGCTTGAGCTGCTCGCAACGATGGATCACGGCCGTCAGATCGTATTCGAGAAGGCGCGACTCTTCGCCAGGCCAGAAACTTGTCAGCACAAGCACGGGCTTCCGGACACCGGCTTCGCGCACGGCGATGCCTTCTTCCGTGCAGGTGACGCCGAACCAGTCCGAGCCGGCTTTTTCGAGTGCCTCGGCCACTTGCGGGCCGCCATGGCCGTAGCCGTTGCCTTTGACGATGCAGAGGATTTTGCGGAGCGTCCTGCGCTTCTCTTCTGGAGGATTCACGAACTTGCGAATCGCGCGAAAATTTTCGGCCAGCGCGCTGAGGTCAACTTCCGCCCATACCGGACGCCTTGCTTCTTTCAGGAGACTTTTCTGTTTGCTCGACATGGCCCTTCCGAAAAAATTAGTTTACGCCATCCGGCGGCTCTGAGCCGACGGCCACATTGGATGCCGCCAGAAAGACAACCCCCTTAGAGTGCACGCGGGGGACCTGCGGAACACGGGGAATGAGTTGTCAGAGGCCGCCGCTGTTTTCTTGTAAACCTTGCTGTGAAAGGACTTACAGCGCCTGTAAGTATTTTAGAATCAACATCTGCAAAGACAGCTCCTAAAAAGCGGATTCTAAAAGATTTAACCTCACCACGGCCTCGAGCAAATCCTGACGAAGGCGAGGCCATTCGGGAACGGCACTGTGTAAGATTGCGTGGGGATTCTTACACGGAGATCGGATCAGGGCGGGAAATGGTTTGGGGCTTCAAATAGCAGAACGTCGGCGGCATGGGATTCAAGCCATCGTAAGCAAGGGTGATGGACTGCGAGTTCTTGAGTTCGGTGAAGGTCCTATCGAAGCGAAAACGGTCGGCGTGCTGTAGCTTTTGGAGGCCGTCACGTTGGCCCGATGGGCGACACTCTCAGCAACGGAGTGCTCAAAACCAATTCGACGACTCTCTCGGCATCGGGTAGGAAAGAGCAGCCTCCAGGCCGATTTCCGGGGTCCGCGAGGCTCTGTAAGCTGCTGTATTTTTGTGACTTATCTCAGAAAGAGCATGATATGCTTGTATTCGTACGGCATTATTAGCTTGTAATAGCACGGCACAATATGCTTGTGACGGCCCGGAGCACGGTGAGAGTTTATGGCGGCACCGAACGAAAAACTGGCTGAATCTCTCGCTGAACTCAAAGAGCTTCAGGCGGGCGGGAGACGTGTGTTCCGCTCCGGGGACTTAAGCCGCGTTCACCGCGAGCGCCTCGTGGCAAACGGCTTTCTCCTGGAAGTGATGAAAGGGTGGCTCATTTCATCGAGCCCCGGCGCGCGCGCGGCCGACAGCACTCCGTGGTATGCGTCATTCTGGGAATTCTGCGCACGCTATTGTGACCAGCGGTTCGGCGACCAGTGGCATCTTTCCGCGGAGCAGTCGCTTTGGCTGCATGGCGAGAAAACCGTTATCCCGGAGCAGGTGGTGGCGAACAGCCCGAAGGGCACGAACCACACGATCAACCTCCTCTTCGGCACGTCTCTCTACGACCTGAAGGTGCCTGACATGCCGCCGGCGCCGAATCTCGTGATGAGAGACGGCCTGCGCCTGCTCTCGCCGGCGGCGGCGCTCGTGGGAGTGGGGGAGACTTTTTTTGCGCGGAATCCTGTGGAATCACAGGTAGTGCTGGCGAGCCTCGCCGACGCGTGGGACCTGCTTCGGCTGCTGCTCGACGGCGGCAATTCGACAAAGGCGGGTTATCTTGCCGGCGCGTTCCGGCGCATCGGGGGCGCGGGACTGGCGGACGAGATTGTCCGCTCGATGAAGCGCGCCGGATACGATGTACGTGAAAGCGATCCGTTCGAAACCGGTCAGACAATTGGCAGGCCCAGGCCGGGGGCCGCGCCGATCGTAGGCCGCCTGGAGATGATGTGGCACGCGACGCGCGACACGATCATCAAGAATTTCCCGAAGGCGCCGGGGGTGCCGAAGGACAGCGGCGCGTATCTGCAGGACGTCGATGAAATCTACCAGAGCGATGCGTACCACTCGCTGTCGATCGAAGGCTACTCAGTGACGCCGGATCTGATCGAGAAGGCGCGGCAGGGCGAGTGGAACCCGGACTGGAATGAAAGGGACCGCAGAGACCGCGACGCGCTGGCGGCGCGCGGTTACTGGCAGGCATTCAAGGTCGTGAAAGAATCGGTGAGCAAGGTTCTGAGGGGTGAAAATCCCGGCGCGCTCGCGCGCGCGGAACAGAAGGATTGGTACAGGGAATTGTTCCAGCCCTTTGTGACGGCGGGCTTGCTTCGCGCGGGCGATCTAGCCGGATACCGGAACAATGCTGTCTACCTGCGAACGTCACGGTATGCACCGCCGCGGTGGGAGGCGGTGCGCGACGCCATGCCGGCGTTCTTCGATCTCCTCGAAAAAGAAACCGAGCCGTCAGTGCGTGCGGTGCTCGGGCACTGGCTATTCGGCTACATTCATCCGTATCCGGACGGAAACGGCCGCATGGCCCGCTTCCTGATGAACGTGATGCTGGCGGCGGGCGGCTATCCGTGGACGGTCATTCGCGTGCGGGACCGCAACGCATACTTGAGCGCGCTCGATCGCGCCAGCATAGATATGGACATCAAGCCGTTCACGACGCTCACGGCGCAGCGCGTGCGCTGGGCCCTAGAGAAGCACGCCTGAACTCGGGCGAGCTGAGGAAGCGAAAGGGCTCAAGGGAGGAGCGAGCCGAACGCGGTCCATACTTATCAAGGGCTTAGGAACGAGGAGCGCAATCACCCGTCTCCGGGCCGCCGCTACAGATTCACCGGAACAAAATGAAATAACCAGAATCGTGCTGCGTGGTATCTAATGGTCGGTCGTAAGAGCGGGGTTGCTCGCTCCCTTGGGAGGACTTCGATGGGATGGTTCGGCAGGTATCGGGCGCTTCTGTCTTTTGTTGGCGCGATTGGGGCGGTGTGCATATTCGGATCGCTCGTGTCGGTAGGAAGTCAGCCCAAGGCCGTCATGGCGGCGGGTGAGGCTTGTGCGAACGATGACAGCGGGTTGAAGTTGCCGGCGGGTTTTTGCGCCTCCGTATTTGCGGACGGAATCGGGCATGCGCGGCACATGGCGGCGTCAGCGAACGGAGTTTTGTATGTGAACACCTGGTCGGGACGATATTACGGCGACGACACGCCTCATGCCGGTGGGTTCCTGGTGGCGCTGCAGGACAAAGCGGGCGCGGGCAAGGCGGATGTCAACGAGCGGTTTGGCGAGACGGTCGAGAGCGGCGGGCACGGCGGGACGGGAATCGGTCTCTACAAGGATTTTGTTTATGTGGAGAGCAACGATCGGATCGTGCGGTACGCGTTGCAGGGTGGAGCGGTTGTGCCGGGTGGAGCGGCGGAGACGATTGTTTCGGGATTGCCGCTGACCGGCGACCACCCGATGCACCCTTTTATTATTGATGCGCGCGGAGCGATGTATGTGGACGTGGCCAGCGCGACGAATTCCTGCCAGGGGAAGAATCGCACGCTGAAATCGCCGGGAATCGATCCGTGCACGGAATTGGAGACGCGCGGCGGAACCTGGAAGTATGACGCGAACAAAACGGGTCAGACATTTTCTCCGGCGGAACGATACGCGACGGGAATTCGCAATGGGGAAGGGTTTGCCTTCGACGCCTCGGGCCGGCTGTTTGTGACGCAGCATGGGCGCGATCAACTCCATACGAACTGGCCCGAGTCTTACAAGCCGGACCAGGAGGCGACGCTGCCAGCGGAAGAGGTGGTGTTGCTGAAAGAGGGCGGAGACTACGGATGGCCGGAGTGTTACTACGATTCGTTTCTGAAGAGGCTGGTGCTTGCGCCGGAGTATGGCGGCGACGGAAAGAAGACTGGAGTTTGCGCAAAGAAGATCGAACCGGCGGCGGCGTTCCCGGCGCATTGGGCGCCAAACGGGATGGCGCATTACGACAAGGATCAATTTCCGGCGCGCTACCGCAATGGATTGTTTATCGCCTTCCATGGATCGTGGAACCGGGCACCGTATCCGCAGCAGGGATACAACGTGGTGTTTCAGCCGATGGCGGGAGAGCACGCTTCGGGACGGTGCGAGGTATTTGCGGAGGGATTCGCAGGAGCAGTGAAGTCGCCGGATGGAGCCGAGCATCGACCGAGCGGGTTGGCGGTGGGACCGGACGGGGCGCTCTATGTTTCTGATGATGTGCGAGGGCGGATTTACCGGATTGTGTATCGCGGCGGGGCGTTCGATGAGAAGTCGGTGACCGCGTGCCCGAGCCCGACGGCGGGGCCGGGGGCAGTGGCTCAGGAGGCGGCCAAGCCGCCGGAAGGGACGCATCCGGATGCGGGCGCCGCCGCAAATCGAAAGCTTGCTGTGCCGCAAGGCGCGACCCGGGAAATGGTCGCGCTAGGGGAACGGGTTTACCACGGACAGGCGGGCGGAGCGGCGTGCATGGGGTGCCACGGCGCGAGCGGGCAGGGGACGACGCTCGGGCCGCCGCTGCTCGGCAAGAAATGGTTGTGGAGCGATGGGAGTTTTGAAGGGATTACGAAGACGATTAACGACGGAGTGGCGCAGCCAAAGGAGTACCGGAGCCCGATGCCGGCGAAGGGCGGGGCGGAGCTTACCGACGAGCAGGTGAAGGCGGTGGGGGCCTACGTGTGGAGCCTGAGCCACCAGTAGCCTTGGTGGTTTCACGCGGTCTCAGCCGGGAATAGTCAAAACCCGCACGCCCTGGAAAAAACGCGCGACTGTCCCCGGCAAGCCCTTGAGCTTGCCGAGGAGTGCGAACACAACTTCTTCTCCTCGATTTCCCGAGGATCGAGTGCAGCTCTTCCCTATTCGGTTCCCGCCCGAATATCTCGGGCTAAGCGACGAGTAGCGGAAAGCGCGGCAAGCAAACTCCCTTCAAAAATGACTACATGTCGCCGGGCGAGAATTGGGAGAAGGCATCGGGGGCGGCTTCCTCGAAACGCGTGAGGCGGCTGCGGAAGACGAATTTTACGTTGTCGGTCGGGCCGTTGCGCTGCTTGGCGATGCGGAGTTCGGTTTCTTCGCGTTCTTCGGGGCTGGCACCGGCTTTGAAGAAGTGGGGGCGGTAGATGAACATGACGACGTCGGCATCCTGTTCGATGGCGCCGGATTCGCGGAGGTCAGAGAGCTGAGGGCCGCGTTCGTCGCGCTCGGGGGCGCGGGTGAGCTGGCTGAGCACGAGCACAGGGATTTGCAATTCTTTCGCGAGGCCTTTGAGTCCCCGGGAGATGCTCGCGACTTCTTCCTGACGGTTTCCGAAGCGGCCGCGCGCGGTGATGAGCTGGAGATAATCGACGATCAGCAGGGAGAGGCCTTTGTCGCGCTTGAGGCGGCGCGCTTTGGCGCCGATTTCCAGGACGCTAATGGAGCCGGCGTCATCGACCCACAGAGGGGCGTTGGAGATGACGCCGAGAGCTTCCGTCATGCTCGTCCAGTCGTTGCGATTCAGGTGGCCGGTGCGGAACTTGTGCGCATCGATCTGTGCGACCGAGGCGACCAGGCGCTGCAGGAGAGACTCCTTGGACATTTCGAGGCTGAAGATGGCCACCGGCTGGCCCGCGCGAATGGCGATGTTTTCGGCGAGGTTCAGGGCCAGCGCCGTTTTTCCCTGCGAGGGCCGCGCGGCCAGGATGAGCAGCTCGGAAGGCTGCAGGCCGGAAGTCAGCTTATCCAGCTCGACGTAGCCCGTGGGGATGCCCGTGATGCTTTTGCCTTCTTTAAAGATTTTTTCGAGGCGCTCGAAATTGTCGCGGACGATGTCCTTGACCGGAATCAAGCCGGCTTTCACGCGGTCTTCGGCAAGCAGGAAGATGGAGGATTCCGCGTTGTCCAGGATCATGTCGGCGCCGTCTTCGCCTTCAAACGCGCGCTGCTGGATGTTGTGCGTGGTGTGTATCAGGTTGCGCAGCATCGCCTTTTCCTTGACGATGCGCGCGTAGTGCTCGATGTTGGAGACCTTCGGCATGCCGTCGGCAAGAGAAGCGAGATACGGCGCGCCTCCCGAGGCCTCCAGATCGCCACGGCGATGGAGCTCTTCGGTGAGTGTAATCAGATCGATGGCTTGCTGGGCTTCGCTGAGAGCAATCATCTGCGTAAAGACGCGGCGGTGCTGGTCTAGAAAGAAATCCTCGGCCCGCAGATTTTCTATCGCGGCGTTCAAGGCGTTGTTGTCGAGCAAAATGGCGCCAAGGACGGAGCGCTCGGCGTCCAGATTGTTCGGCAACGGTTTTTCTAGTGTCGTGTCAACGGACATAGACGGTCCCAGCTATTCGCCTTTTCTTCGCTTTTGTACCATTTTTCTCCGTGAGAGGGCAAGAGCGGAGTTTTTCAACGCAAAATCAAAGCTTCGCGATTCAAATTAAAATTAAATTGCATTCAAGCTGATGGGGCATTGTGCGCGGAAGAAAGAGACACGTCAATCGCAGAGCTGTGAATCGTTTCGGAAAACGTTGCAAAACTTTTTTTGTGCGTGCTTCGAGCGTGTGTGCGCAAAAAAAGGGTGAGGCAAGCCCCACCCCCTGCTCATTTCGGAGTATTGCCCGGATTATTCTTCTTTGGCGACGTGAACGGTGACTTGAGCGGTGACGTCGCGAAAGACTTTGATGGTCACGGGGTATTCGCCGAGGGCCTTGATGGGATCGGCGATTTGGACCTGGCGCTTGTCGATCTTGAAATTCTGCGCCGCGAGGGCTTCGGCGATGTCGGCGGTGGTGACGGAGCCGAACATCTGATCGTTTTCCCCGGTCTTGCGCGTGAACTTCAGCGATACGCCATTGAGCAGAGCCGCCTGTTTTTGAGCCGCGTCCAGTTCCGTGGCGGTCTTTTTCGCAAGCGATGTGCGGATGCGTTCAATCGCTTTCAGATTGCCGGCATTGGCTTCCACGGCAAGCTTGCGCGGCAAAAGGAAATTGCGGGCGTAGCCGGGCTTGACGGTGACGACGTCGCCGCGATGGCCGAGCTTTTCGATGTCTTCTTGAAGAATGATTTGCATGTTCTCTCTCTATGCTCCTGTTTAGCTTCGCCCGAAGAGCCTTACGCCTTCGGGGCCTCGGCGGAAGCGGCTGGCGCGGCGGCGGGTGATGATGCGGCTGCCGGCGTCGCGGGGTGGGCTGCAGGCGCTGCATGAGCGGCCTGCGGGACAACCTGGCGCGGGGCTTGGGTGCCGGCAGCGCTGCCTGCGAACGGCAGCAAGGCGATGTTGCGCGCGCGCTTGATGGCCACGCCGAGCCAGCGCTGGTGGCGCGAGCAAACTCCGGTCATGCGGCGCGGCAGAATCTTGCCGCGTTCCTGGACGAACTGCGAAAGAATGTCCGCGCGCTTGTAGTCGACGAAATCCATCTTCTCGACGCAGAACTTGCAGACTTTCTTCTTGCGGAAATACTGGCGCTTGCCACGCGGACGGCCGCCGGGACCTCCCGGACCGCCACCGCCTGGTCCGCCCTCGCGACGCGGGCCACCATGCCCTCCGCCGGGTCCGCCATGGCCGCCACCGCCTTCGCGACGCGGCGGTCCACTGTGAGACTGTGCTTGTTTCGGATCCTCTGCCATACCATCCTGCCTTTCTCTCGTAACTCAGAATTTCGTTGTTACCTTAACCCGCTGCCGCTTTAGCCCGCTGCGGCCGTTGGTTCCGGCGCGGGCGCGGGAGCCGGCGTTGACGCTGGTGCCGAAGCGGGAGCGCTGCGGCGCGGACGCCGCGCGGCGCGCTGCTCGCGCTTTCCGCCGAGCTTCTTCTGGCGCTTCAAATCTTCGTCGAGCCGCACCGTCAGATACTTGATAACCACGTCCTGGACGCGCAGACGGCGCTCGAGCTCCGCGATCAGCTCAGGGTGATTCGTGCGGATCTGTTGATAGACGTAAATGCCTTCGCGATGCTTGGCGACGCGGTAGGCAAGCTTGCGCGTGCCCCAGTGCTCGGTCTTCTCGATCTTTGCGCCCTTTTCCGCGCAAGTGTGCTCGATGCCGGTAATCACCTTCTTGATTTCGTCTTCCGGCGTTGCCGGGCGGGCGATGAAAATCAGATCGTACAGACGCTCTTCCATGATGACCTCTTTCCTCTTTCGGCCGATGATACCGGCGGCACTTCAAATCTGCTGCGAATCAACCCAGCGGAACCGTTCACTCTTTTTCCGGCTCTTCCGCTTCGAGCGGCTTTCGCCGGTTGAAGATGTTCATTGCCGGCTCGATTCCCTTAGCGAGAATCATTTCCACGGCGTCGCCTGCTTTGCCAATCATCTCCGCCGCTACTTCGAGCTCGGCCTTTTTCATCGGCCGCAGCACGAATTCTTTGCGGCTGCTCAGCGGATGATCCGGCCCGCAACCCAAACGAATCCGCGAAAACTCCTGCGTGCCGACGGCGCTAATCACTGAATTCGCGCCGTTGTGACTGCCGCCGCTTCCTTTGCGGTCGATGCGAATCGTTCCAAAAGGCAACTGCACTTCATCCCACATCACCAGCAAATCCACAGGGCCCAGTTCGTACTTCTCCAGCAGCTCCCGGACCGAGATGCCGCTGAGATTCATGTACGTCTGCGGCTTCGCCAGCAATACATCTTCTCCGGCGAGCCTGCCCTTGCCTACGAGCGCCTTGCCTTCGGGGCGCTCGACGCGAATCCCGCCGCGATTCGCCAGATCGTCCACCGCCAGAAATCCGAGGTTATGCGGCGTCCATTGGTACTCCGGATCAGGATTCCCAAGTCCGATGATGAGCCGCATAGGCCTCTGCCGGGCAGCTGGCTTGCCGCCAACTGCCACGATTTACAAACTGCAGCACTACTTTTTCTTCTCGCCCTTTTCGGCCTTTTCCGGTTTGGCTTCGGCTTCGGCGCCTTCTTCGCCTTCGACTTCTTTCTTGCCCTTCTTGATGACTTCGGGTTCGGCGGGCGCCGCAGCATCGGCGGCCACGGCTTCGACGGGCTTCTCTTCTTCGACCTTGAGAGCCACGACGTGAGCCAGGACGCGTTCCGGATCGGTCAGCAGCTTCATCTTGGCGGTGTCGATCGCCAAGTCTTTGGCGCGAAGCTGGCTGTTGAGCATCAAGGCGCTGACGTCGACCTTGAATTCCGTCGGGATGTCCGCGGGCAAGCATTCGATTTCCACTTCGCGCGTGACGACTTCGAAGACGCCGCCTTGCTGCTTCACGCCGGCGGGTTCACCGAAGGTGTGCACGGGCACGTTCACCCGCATGCGAACGTCCATGGCCACGCGAAGAAGATCGACGTGGAGGAGATTGCCGCTCAGCGGATCGACTTGCCAATCTTTCAAGATGGCGGGTTCGTGTTTGCCGGCGAGATCCACCTGGAAGAGCGTGTTGTGGCCGGTGGCGGAGCGGAGAATCGCGCCGATCTGCTTGGTATTGAGCGCCAGCGCGATGGAATCGCCTTTGCCGCCATAGAGGACGGCGGGAACCTTGCCGGTCTGGCGCAGGCGCTTGGCCTCGTTTTTGCCCCGATCGGAGCGGGGCGCTCCTTCTACTACGATTTGTGTCTGAGCCATACTTTCATTCCTTCCGTGAAAACTTTAACTTCTACAAGCGCGGCAGACCGGAGTCGCCGCACTTAAATAAACAGCTCGCTGATCGACGTTTCTTCGTGAATGGAACGGATGCCGCGGGCGAGAAGATCCGCCACGCTCAAGACCTTGATTTTGCCCATGCCCTTTGCGCCTTCGGCGAGAGGGACGGAATCCGTCGCGACCACCTCTTTGATTTGGGAGTTCGCGATGCGCTCGATGGCCGGGCCGGACAAGACGGCGTGCGTGCAGGCGGCGTAGACCTGCGTCGAGCCCTCCCGGATGAGCGCTTCGGCGGTTTTTACAAGCGTACCGGCCGTGTCGATGATGTCGTCGACGATCAGAGTACTGCGGCCGCGGACGTCGCCGATCAGGTTCATCACTTCGCTGACGTCTACATCGACGCGGCGTTTGTCGACGATGGCCAGCGGGGCATCCAGTTTTTTCGCGAAGAACCGAGCGCGTTCCACGCCGCCGGCATCTGGCGAAACGACCGTCAGATTCGGCAGATTCAAATGGCGGAAGTGCTCGACCAGGACCGGAGACCCGTACAAGTGATCCACCGGAACGTCGAAGTAGCCCTGAATTTGCGGCGCGTGCAGGTCCAGCGTCAATGCGCGGCTTGCGCCGGCCGTTTCAAGAAGGTCGGCGACGAGTTTTGCTGAGATGGGGACGCGGGGCTTGTCTTTGCGGTCCTGGCGCGCGTAGCAGTAATACGGCAGGACGGCCGTGATACGCCAGGCGGATGCGCGCTTGAAAGCATCGATCATCAGGAGCAGTTCGAACAGATGGTTATCGACGGGATAGCAGCACGGTTGGACGACGAAGACATCGGCGCCGCGGACGTTTTCCAGAATCTGGAAATAAATCTCGCCGTCGCTGAAGCGCCCGAGCTTGGCCTTGCCGAGAGGCACTTCCAGATGGCGGCAAATGCTCTCCGCCAGCGGCAGATTCGCTGTTCCCGAGAAAATTTTGAATCGGTCGTCGTTCACTACGCTTGTGCTCCGGCAGCCCCGGCATGGGGCTGGCACGCTTCTTGGCCCGAAATCACGTTCAACGGATCACTGGTTCCGTGCTTTGGAGACGCTGCGGATCAACCGAGGACAAACGGAGGACACTGGTCTAGGTCAAAGAGTGCCCTGCATTTTACGAACGTACCTGTCGCGCGAGAACGTCTCGCAAACAAAGGTCTGATCGTCCGGAAACCCAACAGCGGCTCGGCGCGCCTTCGCTGGGCTCGGGAAAACTCCAAACACCGCCGAACCGCTACCCGCCAGCGAGGCTTCTGCAGCTCCTCGTTCGAGCAAGGCCCGCTTGATTTGAGCAAGACGGGGGTGACGCCGGAAAACGGGCCGCTCGAAATCGTTCGAGAGACCGCTTCCCTGCGCGCTCCAACATAGAGCACAGAACCTCCAAAGTTTAGGGTCTGTGGCGATTTTTGTCAATGTCAGCGGGCGCGCCTTGAGCCACTTATAGGCATCCCGAGTGGGAACCTGGATCTCCGCCGGGGAGACGATCAGCAGGGAGAGCCTGGGAATATCGGGAAGAGGGTAGATCTCGTTGCCACGGCTGACGCCAAGCGCTCGGCCACCAAAGAGGAAGAAGGGGACGTCGGCGCCGAGCGAGGAGGCGATTTCGAGCAGTTCGGGCAGCGGCAGGGTGCGTCCTGTCAGCCGCAGGTAGCCGAGCAGGGCGGCGGCGGCGTCGCTCGAACCGCCTCCCATGCCGCGGCCCGCGGGGATTGCTTTGCGCAGCTCGATCTCGACGCCGGAAGGGATTCTGAGCGCCTCGCGAAGAGCGTGGACGGCGCGGTAGACAAGATTTTTCTGAGAAGGCTCCCGGGAAAGAACGGCATTTCCCTGGATCGTGAGGGAAATACCCGGCGGCCGCGAAACGCGCAGACGCAACTCGTCGTGGAGCGAAACGGTTTGAAAAATCGTGCGGAGCTCGTGGTAGCCGTCGGGGCGTTTTCCGAGAATATCGAGGCACAGGTTGATTTTGGCAAACGCGGGGATGCGGACTTCGCGCATGCCGCTTACTGAGGTTTCGCGTCTTGCGGCGAGGATTTTTGCGCCACGCGGTGCTTTACCTGGGAGAGTTTCTTTTCGATTTCCGCGATTTTGTCGTTTTCGACGTCCGCAGGCAGCGAGCGATGCCATTCGGTCAGCGACTTCTCCCATTCGATGGCGGCCAGATCCATGCGGCCGGACTTGGCGTACACGTCGGCCAGGTGCGAGCGGATGGTGGCGTCGTGGCTTTCGATGGCGACGGCTTTCTGTAGCGTCGCTTCGGCATCGGCTAGTTTATTTTCGCGGAAATAGATCCAGCCAAGGCTATCGAGATACGCACCGCTGTGCGGTTCTTCTTTCAGCGCGCGCTGGACAAGCGCCTCGGCTTCATCGAGACGAATGCCAAGATCACCAAGCATATAGCCGTAGTAGTTGAGCACAGGAGCGTTTCTCGGATTCGCTTCCAGAGTCTTTTTGAATTCGGTTTCGGCGCGGTCGTAGAATTTCTGGCGCTCGTAGATGGCTCCCAGCAGAAACCACACCATTTCATTATCGCGGGGTTCCCCTGGAATGGCTTCCGCGGTACGGGCGGCTTCTTCGGCTTCCTTGTAATGGCGGCCACGCTCGTAGACCTGCGCGATGTTCAGGTAAATTTCGCGGTCGGCTTCGGTCTTTGTGAGCTGCGAACGAAGTACCTTTACGGCTTCGTCGGTCTGGCCGTTTTCACCAAGCAGGAGCGCGTCGGAAGTGCGGAGACCTTGATCGCTGGGATATTTTGTCAACGCTTCCTTGCCGGCCTGGAGGGCCTTCGGCAAATCTTTGGCTGCACGGTAGGTGTCCATGATCAGCATGCGCGAGCGGCGATCTTCTTCATCGCCGAGGCGGCCCAGCTCTTCGAAGGTGTAAATGGCGGCCTGAAAATTCTGCGTGTCGCGGTAAAGCTGGCCGAGCTGCTGGTACAAAATGGCCAGCGAGCGGCGGCGCGAGGGCAGCACGGTCGATTGCGACTTGAGTCCGGTGACGGCGTCGGAGAGCACGCGAATGGCATCTTCGTAACGGCCCTGCGCTTCATACAGCATGGCCTCGTTATACATAACTTCGAGGCTGCCGGGAGCGTACTGGCGGGCCTTCAGGAGATTTTCTTCGGCGTGATCGAGCTGGTGCAACTCCCGGTAAATCTGCGCGAGGCGCAGATAGACGTCGGAATCATCTGGCATCTGGTCGGAGAGTTTCTGATAAACGGTGAGTGCGTCGGCGAATTTTTCTTCGGCGAGAAGCGTCTGGCCCAAGCCGCGAAGGTGGCTCAGTTCAGTGGGGTCCAGGTCCGTAGCTTTCTGATAGGCGGCTTCGGCTTTCGCGAGGTCGTGCGTCTGCGTATAGGCATCGCCCAGAAGATCGAGCAAAGCAGGGGAAGGCGCACGGCTCGTAATGCTTTCCAGCAGCGAAACAGCGTCCGCGGATTTGCCTTCATCGAGGAGGAGCTGCGTCAGCTGTTCGACGGCCGCTTCGTTTTCTGGATCTTGCTTGAGGAGGCCTCGCAGCACTTCTTCGGCCTTGTCATGCTCGTTGCGCAAGCGGTAGAGCCGCGCCAGCCATAGCGCCGATTCTGAATCCGTGGAATCCAGGCGGTAGACTTCCTTGTATTGTTCGATGGCGCGTTCTGCCATGTCGGACTGCGCACTCGAAGTCAGATTGCCCAGCATGCGCAGGTAGATCCGGCCGAGCAGACGGCGGGTGGGCAGATCATTCGGGTCGCGCTTGAGGAGTTCCTGCGCTTCCAATTCGGCCTCGTGGACGCGCTGGGTCTTCCAATACATCTCGGCCAGACGCTCGCCGATGACCGGCGACTTGGGATCGAGCGCATAAGCCTTCTTGTAGGCATCGATGGCCTGGGTAGCGTATTCCGGCTGGTTGGTGGTCTCATACTGCTGCTCGAGGAGATGCCCCATCGCGTAGTTGTAGTAAGCGTCGGCGCGAGGAGAAGGAGCGATCGGGCTTTCGGCAGGTGCGGCGGGCTTCGATTGGGTCTCGGCGTCCTTCTGGACCTGCCCTGGAACGGGAGTCTGGGCAGCGCCGAGGGCGCTGCATGCGCCCGTCAGAAGTCCAGCAAGACTGATTCTTAGTAGATTCATAGAAGCCCCGGAAACAAAAAGTATCCCATGCGTCTGGAACGCGGTCAAAAGCCAAGCGTACGCCGTTTCCAAGGCCCAAAGGCGCCCTTACCTAGGATGCAAGAAAATCTAAAAGAGTTGAAATGGAATCTTTGGCAGCGTTGTATTTATTAGTTGGAGGTGACTTCGCCCCAGCCCGATTTTTGCTTAGGCAGGAGCCCGCCCCGGCAAAGCCTGCGGTAGGGAAGCTCACCTGCAAGATTTTGCATGGCTTGCCGGAAAGCGGGAAGCGAAGACGGGGAAAAGGAGCACTTCGAGTCTGACCATCCCGTGGACGGGCAGAGGAAGAACATTATTCTGACGCGCATGGACGAGAATGCGTCGGGCCGCTCGGACCTTGTCGACGGTAAAGCAAAGACGGACATCATCGAACCGGTCTACCACCCGAGGGACGGGAGCCGGGTGCGCTTCAGTGCAGGAAGTGGCGTACTCCCGTGAAGACCATGGCCATTCCGAGACGGTCGGCAGCGGCGATCACATCGTTGTCGCGCACGGAGCCTCCGGGTTGAATCACGGCGGCGGCGCCGGCACGGGCGGCTTCTTCAACGCCGTCGGGGAACGGGAAAAAAGCATCCGAGGCGACGACGCTGCCGGCGAGGGGAGACTGCGCTTTCATGACCGCGATCTTTACGGAATCGACGCGGCTCATCTGGCCCGCACCGACACCGAGTGTCGCGCCGTCTTTTGCGAAAACGATAGCATTGGATTTGACGTGCTTCGAGACTTTCCAGGCGAAGCGCATGGTTTGCATTTCCGCCTGCGTCGGCGCGCGCTTTGTCACGATCTTCAGCTCGGACTCAACGATTTCGCCCTGGTCCGGCTGCTGCACGAGAACACCTCCAAGGATGCGCTTGAGCTGGAGTTCGCGCTCGGGATCGAGGCCGTTCGGAGGCAGTTCGAGCAACCGCAAATTCTTTTTCGAGGCGAAGATAGCCTTGGCCTCCGCCTCAAAGCCCGGGGCGGCAATGCATTCGACGAAGAGCTTCGCTACTTCTTCGGCGGTTCGGGCGTCGATCAAGCGGTTGAAGGCCAAGACGCCTCCGAACGCGGAAACCGGGTCGGTGGCGAGCGCTTTCAGGTAGGCATCGAGGAGCGTCTCGCGCTCGGCCGTGCCGCAGGGAGTGTTGTGTTTGACGATGACCGCGGCGGGCTGGCGGAATTCGGCGGCGAGGCTGCGGGCGGCTTCGAGGTCGACATAATTGTTGTAGGAGAGCTCTTTGCCTTGGAGCTGTCTTGCGGCTGCCAGGCCGGCGGGCGCGGTTCCGGCTGGGATATAGAGTGCTGCGGCTTGATGGGGATTTTCTCCGTAACGCAGGGAATCTTTCTTCTGAAGCGCGATATGCACGCGTTCCGGGAGGAGAGGCTTCTCGCCCAGTGTCAATCGTCCGGCGGCGGCCGAGAGACGTTCGAGCTCCGTGGTGATCATGCCGTCGTACCGCGACGTGGTCGCAAATACTTTGCGCGCCAGTTCCAGGCGCGTGGGCAGCGAAGTCTCGCCGGCCGCTTCGAGCTCTTCCGCCACTCGCCCGTAATCGGCGGGATCGGTTACGACCGTGACGCTTTCGAGATTTTTCGCGGCCGAGCGCAACATTGTGGGACCGCCGATGTCGATATTTTCGATGAGCTCTTCGGGAGTCAAACCTTGCTTTGCGGCAGTGGCTTCAAACGGGTAGAGATTCACGACCACGAGGTCAATCGGCGCGATGCCGTGTTCGGCCGCTTGCTTCTGGTCCTCGGCGTGTTTGCGGCGATAGAGCAGGCCGCCGTGAACCTTTGGGTGCAGCGTCTTTACGCGGCCGCCAAGCATCTCGGGCCAGCCGGTAAAGTCGGCCACGTCGCGCACTGTGACGCCGGCTTCGCGCAGCAGCTTCGAGGTGCCGCCTGTCGAAAGGATTTCGATCTCCAGACCGGCAAGCCGCTTGGCAAACTCCACGATCCCCGTTTTATCAAACACGCTGATGAGCGCGCGCTCCACGGCCATGAATTCCTCCCGAAAAAGAAAAGCACAACAGTGTATCGGCCTGGAGGAAATTCGGAAAGTGGGAAGGGCATGGGCGCGGGTCGAGCTGTTGAAATCGGGATCCTGGCGCCCAGAACCACAACTCGATGACTTGAACCGCGAAGGACGTTTCTACCGGGCGCTTGGATCGAGAATCGCTGCTCTCAGGCTTTGACGAGGGCTTTCAGCTTGACCTGGCCGTCGATGACTTCGACGACGTACTCGACATCGCGGCAATTCTTCTGCTTCTGTAAATCCTTGGTCTTTTTCAAGACAAATTCGTTAAAGCTGGAGCGCGAGAGCTTTCCGGTCTCTTCTCCCGCTTGTTGCTTGGCTTGCAGAAACGCCTGATAGAGCTGGTCGACTTTTTCCGCTTCGCGCTCCGGCTCCGAGCAGGTCACACGAAACGAGCCTTGGGCCGCGGCTGCCGCGACCTGCGCCGGAGCTGCGGGAGCTTCGGCGGTCTTCTCGGGATTTTTGTGCGCGCGCTCGGCCTCAATGGCCTTCGCGGCTGCGCCGAAGTGACGCTGAATTTTTCCTTCTTCCTTATTCTGCGTTCTCTTGCGGAAAATATCCTTGTATTTGGCGTAGGTCTGGGTGAGGTTGTTCAGGCGGAATCGCTGACCGTACTTCAGATCGCCGCCGCGCTCGGCGTAGCGCTTGATCACCAATTCAATACGCCACTCGATTTCGGTAGGGGGTCGCTTTCTGCCGCCGCCGAAGTACTGGTCGTATTCAATTTTGAGCTGGCGGATGTCGCGTTCAAGCTGCGCCAGTTCTTCGTCGATGGTCGCCATGGGTGCGAAAGCCCCTGTATTAGCATGCTAGGGGGACAAGGCGAAGCCGTCAACCAGAGCAGTTGAGCGGCGCTGCGGATTGTGTATCCCACCTCGTCGGGGCGCCGGTGAGAGCGGCAGGCGCGCGGCTGGAGAATGCTTGATTGCCGAGTGGAGGGGTGTGTGCTGAAATAAGGGCATGGAAGCGCGCGCGAAACAGACTCTGTCTGGCGAGCAGGCGGAGTTGCTGCGGCAAATTCCTTCGGTGGACGAGTTGCTGGCCCGGCCGCGTCTTCTGGCGCTCGCGGGGCGCGCGGATCGCGCGCTGCTCGTGGATGTTACTCGCACGGTCCTCGCTGAGCTGCGCTCGCGCATTACGGATCAGGTGAAATCGGCGGTGCTCGGCGAACTCTCGCTGCTGGCCGCCGACCCGGCTTCGCTCGAAGAGCACATCGGCTCATTTGTCGAACGCATTCTTGCCCGTTCGCTTCAGCCGGTGATTAACGCTACCGGCGTGATACTCCACACCAATCTCGGGCGCGCTCCGCTTTCTCCGGCGGTGGTCGAGGAATTTCGACGCACCGCGACGCAATACACGAATCTCGAATACGATTTGGAAGCGGGGGCTCGGGGCAGACGCGACGTCCACACGTCGTCGCTCCTCGAGCGGCTGACGGGGGCGGAAGCAGCCATCGTCGTAAACAATTGCGCTGCGGCGGTGCTGCTTGTGCTTGCTGCATTGGCGAAGGGCAGCGAGGTGATCGTTTCGCGCGGCGAGTTGATTGAGATTGGCGACGGCTTTCGTATTCCGGAGATCATGGCGGAAAGCGGAGCAGTGCTGCGGGAAGTTGGCACCACGAATCGGACGCGGCTCGCCGACTACGAAAACGCCATCAACGAAAAAACGCGTTTGCTGCTGCGCGTGCATCCTTCGAATTTCAGCATCGCTGGATTTGCCGAAAAACCGGCGCTCGAAGAATTGGCGGCGCTGGGCCGGCGGACTGGGCTTCCGCTTGTCGAGGATCTCGGATCGGGTTGTCTCGCCGATCTCACCCTAAGCGGAATTTCCGAGCCCCTCGTCCGGCAAAGCATCGAGGCGGGCGTATCGATTGTGATGTTTAGCGGCGACAAACTGCTGGGCGGGCCGCAGGCGGGGATCATTGCCGGAGGAAAAGAGCTCGTCATGCGCGTGCGGCGGCATCCGCTGTTTCGCGCGCTGCGTGTCGACAAGCTGACGACGGTGGCGCTCGAAGCTACTCTCGGCGCGTATCTGCGCTCGGGTTGGGACGAGATCCCGGCGTTGCGAATGATTCAGACGAGCGCGGCAGAGCTCGAACGGCGTTCCGAGAATCTTCTCGGCGAGCTGCGGCCCGGACTGCCGCCGGGGGAAGTGGAGATGGAAATTGTGGATGGCACTTCTTTGGCGGGCGGCGGATCTACTCCAGCACAGGCGCTGCCCACAAGGATTATTCGGATTGCCAGTGCGCGCTATTCCGCGGGGCAACTGGAACAGCGGCTGCGCCGCGCCCCCGCTGGAATCTCGGTGATCGCGCGCGTCGAAAGCGACCGGTTGGTTCTCGATCTAAGAACCGTATTCCCGGAGCAAGAACCGCTGCTCCTAGAGACACTCGCCGCTGTGCTGCACTGATTCATGGTTCGACCGCCGCTGCTTTGCTGATTTTTCCTTTTCCGGGGCTCTTGCTTCTGCGGGCGCTCCGGGTTCTTTTCCTTTCAAGATGAAACTCGAACGGCGCTTCGCGCGTCCTACGGAATGTTTCGGGCGAGTGGACGGATTCGCCCGGAACGCTGTCACACCCCTGGTTGCCTGAAAAATGTTGTGGAAAAAAAAGGAGAGAAGAGAATGAGGAGAGATTGGTGCGTCCTCGCAGGAATCGTTTTTTCGGCCGGCATGGCAACGGCAGCTGCGCAGCAGCCGACAGTGCCTTCCGGCCAGCAGCCCCCGCAACAGCAGCAGCGCACGCGCACTCCAGCGGAACCGGCGGCACCAGGCGAAGGCGCGCAGGGCAAAAAAGAACGGCCTCCCGTCGCTGAAGAGAAGTCCGTGGTCACGCACCATTCGGCGCGCATCGGCGGACAAACGATCAACTACACGGCGACGGCTGCGACGTACAACATCAAGGCGGATGACGGCACTGTGAAAGCAACGATGTTTTATGTTGCTTACACGAAGGATGGAGTGGCTGATCCGGCGAAGCGTCCTGTGAGCTTTGTTTACAACGGCGGGCCGGGGTCCGCTTCCCTCTTCACGCACATGGGCATGGGGCCGAAGCGCGTGGTGCTGACCGCCGATGGCCACGGGATGCCCGCTCCGTATACCACCACCGATAACGAAGATTCTTTTCTGGACTCCACGGACCTCGTTTTCATCGATGCGATTTCCACGGGCTACAGCCGGCCCGCACCGGGCGAGGCTACGGCGCAATTTCACGGCATCATCGAAGATGCAAACTGGTTTGCCGATTTCATCTACCAGTACATTACGCGGACCGAGCGCTGGGCCTCGCCGAAATTCTTGATTGGCGAGAGCTACGGAACGACGCGTTCCGCCGAACTTGCGGGAGTGATTCAAGAACGCCACCAGATCTACTTGAACGGGATTGCCCTGCTTTCTTCCGTGGCTTTCACGAATTGGGGAGCCGACAATCGAACGATTTTCTTTTTGCCGACCTACGTGACCACCGCCTGGTATCACCACCTGTTGTCTTCAGACCTGGAAAGCCTGCCTGTCGACCAGGTGGCGCAAAAAGCCCGCGAATTCGCGCACGGCGAATATGCGCAGGCCCTCGAAAAAGGCGACCAGCTTTCGCGAGCAGAGCACCAGAAGGTGGTCGAAGATCTCGCGCACTACACCGGGCTTTCCACCAAGTTCATCGAAGAGGCCAACCTGCGCGTGAGCCCGTTCCGCTGGTTCAAAGAACTGGAACGCGATAAGCGTCTGACGATCGGGCGGCTGGATTCGCGTTTCGAGGGCATGGAAGCCGATGCCGCCGGCGAGCGCGTCGAATACGACCCGAGCGAGGCGTCCTACGAGGGCGCGTTCGTTGCGACATTTCACGACTATGTCCGGCGCGAATTGAAGTGGGACAGCGACGCGTACTACACCGTGAGCGCCAACGTCCGTCCGTGGGACCAGACCGGAAATACGGAAGTGGCGGAAGTTCTGCGCGCGGCGATGACCCAGCAAACGTATTTGAAAGTGCTGGTTCTCTGCGGCTACTACGACGTGGCGACACCGTTCAACGGGATTGAAAATACCTTCTCGCACATGAATCTCGAGCCGCCTGTCCGCAAGAACGTGAGTTTCGCGTACTACGAAGGCGGCCACATGATGTACATCGATGAAACCCAGCACCATAAGCTGCACAAAGACATCGATGACTTCATCAACGCGGGCTACCCGCACTAAACGGGACTGGACTCGTGCGGCGAAAATACGGCAACATGAGCGACCGTGCTCGCCTTTTCTGTCTCCGCCGAGAGACTCAAAGCTGTCTCCAAGCCCTTGCCGAAGCTGCGGCCCGGTTGGGCGCTGATTCGCGTCCGGCTTGCCGGCATCTGCAATACCGACGTCGAGATCCTGCGCGGCTATCATGCGTTTCGCGGCACGCCAGGGCATGAATTCGTCGGGGAAGTGGCCGACGTTCAAGGCGTTTCCGGCGCGCTGACGAAAAAATGGCTGGGCAGGCGCGTTGTTGGCGAAATCAACGTGTCCTGCTCGGCTTACGGCTACCGGCCGGTTTGCGCCTTTTGCCGGCGCGGATGGAAAACTCACTGCTCGCGGCGCACGGTGCTCGGCATCGTGGCGCATGACGGAGCTTTTGCAGAGTACCTGGCCCTGCCGCTCGAAAATCTGCATGTCGTCCCGGATTCTGTCAGCGACGAACAGGCTGTGTTTGCCGAGCCTCTTGCCGCGGCTTCTGAAATTCTCGAACAGGTGCACGCCAAGCAATTCCGCGAAGCGGCTGTGCTCGGCGATGGCAAGCTTGCGCAATTGATCGCGCTGGTTCTCTCTACAGCGGTGCCGCGCGTCGCCATGTACGGCAAGTACGAAAGGAAGCTGGCTCTCGCGCGCCGCGCCGGGATCCTAACAAAAAAAGTGCGTGGCGAGGCCTCTGACCTGAAGCGGGTGAAAGAAAGTTACGGCTTGCTAGTCGAAGCGACCGGCTCGCCTACGGGGTTCGCGCTGGCGCAACAAATGACCGAACCGCGAGGCACTCTCGTTCTGAAATCCACGTTTCATGGCGCCGCTCGTATCGAAACCTGGCCCATCGTCGTCAAGGAACTTACCGTCCTCGGCTCGCGCTGCGGCCCGTTCAGGAGAGCGATCGCTTTGCTCGGCTCCGGCAAAGTCGACCCCACCGCGCTCATCACCCGCACATTCCCAATGAAGGAAGCGGCTGGAGCGATCCGCTTCGCTCAGAAATCCGGGGTGATGAAAGTTTTGCTGAAGGCCTAAGTCGGCTGTACCTACAACCGGTTGATGCAGGACGCTACGCAGGCCGCGCCGAAACCATTGTCGATGTTCACGACGGTCACATTGGATGCGCAGGAATTGAGCATGCCCAGCAGCGCGGCGACGCCGCCAAAACTCGCGCCATAACCAACGCTGGTGGGAACCGCAATCACCGGCACCGCAACCAGTCCACCGACAACGCTCGGCAGCGCGCCTTCCATTCCAGCGACGCAGATAATCACGCGTGCTTCGGTTAGTTTTTCGCGATGCTCCAGAAGCCTGTGAATGCCCGCCACACCGACGTCGTAAAGATATTCGACGCGGTTGCCCATCATTCGCGCTGTGAGAAGCGCTTCTTCGGCGACGGGCATGTCGCTTGTGCCAGCGGAAACGACGATGATCGTTCCCTTGCCCGTAATCTCCTTGCTGCGCTCGATCGCAATCACTCCGGACGATGCGTGGTAGTTCGCGCCTCGACTCGCGCGCTTTACGGCTCTAAAGGTCTTGGCATCCGCCCGCGTCACAAGAATATTCTGATGCGAGTCTTTCTGCCGCAGCATGGCGCGAACGATTCCCGCTACTTGCGCCGGTGTCTTGCCCTTGCCAAAAACCACTTCCGCGAACCCCTGACGCAGCGCGCGGTGATGATCTACTTTGGCGAATCCCAAATCCTCAAACGGCAGATGCTTCAGCCGCTCGGCGGCCTTTTCGGGAGAAAAAGCGCCGAGCTTCACCAATTCCAGAATTTTCAACAATTCCTGCTGGTTCATATGGTTTGACCGCGGCAAATTCTATCACTGCATGGGCCTTCCTCCGCAGCTTGACTTGGCCGGAATCGGCTGCGAGACTGATTCCACTCACACAGAAACATGCCAGACACCCTAAAACAAGTCGTAACCGTAGGTGTGACCGGGGCAAGCGGCGCCCTTCTCGCGCAAAAAGCACTCGAATTGCTTGAGCGAGATTCGCGTGTGGCGCGCATCCATCTGGTCGTTACCGAAGCCGGTCAGCGCCTGTTCGCCGAAGAACTTGCGATTGCCTCCGGCGATTTGAAGCAACTGCCTGGCCGGCTTCTCGGCCGCCCCACGGCAAAAATCGAACTCTTGCCAAACAAAGATATCGGGGCTTCCATCGCCTCGGGCAGCTACGCTGTGGATTCGATGATTGTCGTCCCGTGCTCCATGGGCACGCTCGCGGCGATCGCCAGCGGCGTGAGCGACGATCTTGTTTCTCGCGCTGCGGACGTCATGCTCAAAGAAAACCGCAAGCTTGTTCTCTGCGTCCGCGACACGCCGTTCAGCCGGATTCATCTGGAAAATATGGTGCGCGCGCAGCAAGCGGGCGCGGTGATCATGCCGGCAATCCCGGCGTTCTATCATCACCCGCAAACGATCGACGACCTCGTCACGCAGTATATTTTTCGGGTTCTCGCACAGATCAATCTTCGTCAGGAAAATATGTACCGCTGGACCGGCCAGCCCAGCGCCAAAAAGGCGGAGGCCTAATCCCAGAATGCCTGGACGCATCCGCACCGTGCTCGAGATGATCAAGTTTGAGCACTCCATCTTCGCGCTTCCGTTTGCACTGACGGGAGCGCTCCTGGCCGCGCGCGCTACGCATCAGCCGCCGAAAGGCTGGCCTACACTTCGCCAGTTTTTCTGGATTATCGTCGCGATGGTTGCGGCGCGTTCGGCCGCCATGACCATGAACCGCATCGCGGATGTGCGCTTCGACAAAGAAAATCCACGCACACAAAAGCGCGCTCTCGCAACCGGCGCCCTCTCCCTTTCTTTTGCGTGGCTCTTCACGATCGTTGCGGTTGCGGTGTTTTTTGTCGCCGCTCGGCAGCTCAATGTGCTGGCACTGAAGCTAGCGCCGCTGGCCATCGCGATTTTGTTTTTTTACTCATTCACCAAGCGCTTTACAAACTGGTCGCATCTGTTTCTGGGCTTCGCGCTCGGCATTTCACCCGCAGCCGCATGGATTGCCATCACCGGCAGTCTCGACTGGCGCATGCTGATTCTTTGCGCTGCGGTGACGATGTGGGTCGGCGGTTTCGATGTGCTTTACGCGTGCCAGGATGTCGACTACGACCAGCGAGCGGGCCTCTATTCGGTTCCCAGGCGCTTTGGCATCGCGAGCGCTCTGCTCATTGCGCGCATCATGCATAGCGGCGTAGTCGCGCTCTTGGCTTGGCTCGCTTATAGTTTTGCGCTGCCGTGGCCGGCATGGGCGGGCATCGGGGTCGTTGCCGCGCTTCTCGGTTACGAGCATTCGCTTGTCAAACCGGGCGACCTCAGCAAGCTGGACGCTGCGTTTTTCGCCGTGAACGGTTATATTAGTCTATTGTTCCTGTTGTTCTGGGGCGCTGCGGCAGCGTTTTGGCGCGTGTGAACGTTTCAGCGGATTCAAAATGAGCGAACTGACCATCACAGACCAGCGGTTGAAGCCCATCGCGGCAAAAGTCCTCGCGGGCGAACGCTTGAATATGGACGACGGCATCGCCCTCTATCGTTCGCCGGATCTTCTTGCGGTGGGCTGGCTGGCGAACTACGTCCGCGAGAAGCGCCACGGCAACATCACCTATTTCAACGTCAATCGGCACATCAATCCGACGAACGTCTGCGTCGCGCACTGCAAACTCTGTGCCTTCGGTCGCGATCCCGACGCGCCAGGAGCGTACACGTTCGCGCTCGAAGAAATCTACCAGCGCGCGGAACAAGGCGTTCGGGAAGGAGCCACGGAATTTCACATTGTCGGCGGCCTCCATCCGGATTTGTCTTTCGATCATTATCTGGAGCTTGTCCGCGGCCTCAAGCAGCGCTGCCCCACCGTGCATATCAAGGCTTTCACGATGGTCGAAGTTCATTACTTCTCGCGCATCGCGAAACTCTCCATCGAGGAAGTTTTAGAAAAAATGAAAGCCGCGGGAGTCGATTCCTGCCCCGGCGGGGGCGCGGAAATTTTTCATCCGCGCGTGCGAAAGATCATCTGCGATCACAAAACCAGCGGCCAGATGTGGCTGAACACCGCAAAAAAGGCCCACGAGGCGGGCCTTCGTTCCAACGCCACCATGCTTTACGGACACGTCGAGACCGAAGAAGAGCGCGTCGATCACTTGATCAAATTGCGCGAATTGCAGGATGAGACGCACGGCTTCGTCACGTTCATTCCGCTGGCGTTTCATCCGGATAACACTGCGCTCTCGCACATTCCTAAGCCGACAGGTTACGCCGATCTCCGCAACATCGCCGTCGCTCGGCTGCTTCTGGACAATTTCGATCACATCAAGGCGTATTGGATCATGCTTTCGCCGAGCATGGCGCAGATCGCTCTGCGTTTTGGCGCCAACGATCTGGACGGCACGGTGGTGGAAGAAAAGATCTATCACGACGCCGGAGCTAAAACGTCGGAGTTCACGCCGCGCGCCGAACTCGAACGCTTGATCCGTGCCGCAGGCCGCACGCCTGTCGAGCGCGACACGCAATATCGCCCGGTGGACCGCTCGAAGATGCCGCCGCTTCCTCCGGCGCCCCGGCCGGATCTCGTATCCCTCACCTTAAACGTATAAGCCCGGGGCGCAGGGTATTTTCCGTGCGACAGGCCACCATTATCCCGGCGAGAAGGGTTTTTGGGGCCGTTCGGTGCCGCAGCTTGCCCGGATGTATTAGCCCAGGGGAAACCAGGGAAGAGGCAGGTCTCTCGCGTTCATTTAACCTCGGGAAATCTTAAGACTCGCCCCGAAACGCTCGTGCCCGCCGCCGCAGCTTGCTCCGCTCAGCGGATCGTTGCCACTTTCACCGCCACTTTGGCGAGCAGATCCTCGGGAAGCGGCGGGTAGCCTTGCTCCCCGGCCATCTTTTCGCCGCTGGTGTACACCCACTTCAGGTAATCCACGACCGCGCGGCCGCGCTCGGAATCCTTCGCGACGGCCGGAATGTAAAACCAGGTGAAGCTGCTGATGGGATAGCTGTCTTTTCCGGAGGCGTTCGTCAGCGAAATGCGGAAATTGTCCGTCACGGTGTTGGTCATTGCTTTGGCGGCGGCCGCAATCGACCGGACGGATGGTTTCACAAACTCGCCATCCGCGTTCCGAATGCTAGCCATGTGCAAGGAGGCCTTCACTGCCGAGTTCAATTCCGTGTAGCCGAGAGCTCCGGGAGTCGCCGCCACTTTATCGAGCATATCGTCAGCCTTTCCGGCGGTTGTCCCCACAGACCAGTTCGGCGATGCACTGCGCCCTACGCGCGCAAGAAACTCCGGGCTCGCTTTTGACAGGAAATCGGAAAGAATGTAGTTCGAGCCCCGGCCGGCGGTGCGGTGCAGCAACTGGATAGGAAGCGCAGTAAGCTTGGCATCCGGATTCAGCTTTAGGAGCGAGGGATCGTTCCAGGAAGTAATCTTCCCGAGAAATATGTTCGCCAGGACGGGTCCTGAAAGGCGAAGTTCGCCGGCCATGCCCGGCAAATTGTAGATCACCACGATGCCGACCAGCACGGTGGGAAGTTCGACGATCTTGTTGGTGGACCCCTTTAGATCCTTCTCCGGAATCGGCTCGTCGCCGCCGCCAAAATCTCCCATGCCCGTCAGAACGCGCGTGGCGCCTGCGAGGCTGCCTTCCGGCAAATACCGCACCTGCACGCCGGGCTGCTGCTTGTGATACTCGTCGTTCCAGAGCAGATAGAGCGACTCCGGCATGCTTGAGCCCGTGACGACCAATACGGTGGATGCTTGCCCGTCGGTTCGGACGGGCATGGCGATCGCCAGGGTCAGCAGAACCACACAGATGACTTTCGGAATCCGCCCCACGAGATCCTCCACAGTTCCATGGGCCCAAGGACCGGAAGAAAGCGACAACCGAACCTTCCAGTCCGACTCTATCGGAGCGCATCCGGTCTCTTGAACTGGTTCGTGGTACAGGTGTGCAGAAACCGCCACTAGAAACACCGCCGAGTGATGACTTACGCCGAGGTGATGAAGCTGTCAGGCGCGAAAAACGCGCGGAAGAAGAACCGCTGAATTACAGTCGCTTCCTGACGGGTACGCCCTGGCAGCTCTCTATACTTCCCCGCGTGCGTACCAAAGCAGGCGATTCCGCCGCCACCCCTGGTTTTGCGAGGGAAACCGGCTTGTGTATGATTGCGTGGCCGGAAACACCGTTTACGTTCGCGGCTTGTGGCCTTTACAAATCCCCTGGCTGACTTTCAGCCCTGCTCCGGACAAGCGCATTTCGTTCCACAAATTCGCTGCTTACAAGGAGAAAATGCCGGTGCGAACGATCATCCTTCTGACCATCTCGAATATCTTCATGACCTTTGCCTGGTATGGCCACCTGAAGTACCGCACTTCCGCGCTCTGGAAAGTGATTTTAGCGAGCTGGGGGATTGCATTTTTCGAATACTGCTTCCAGGTCCCGGCGAACCGCATCGGCTCCTATGAATTCAGCACGGCCCAGCTAAAGACCATGCAGGAAGTGATCACGCTCTCGGTCTTCTCTGTTTTCTCGGTCCTCTATCTAGGCGAGAAAATAAAGTGGAACCATGCCGCGGGATTCGGATGCATCGCGATGGCCGTATTCTTCGTTTTTCACAAGTGGTAGGTCGATCGAGAGCGCTTCAGCGCGTCAATCGCCGCGGCGGCCACACAACCACATCCTGGCGCTTCGCAAAATAGAGAAGCGGTTTTGCCGGCGCTACATGAATTCCGGCGGCCTCCGGCATCGTATTGTTGATTAACTCTGCTTCCGCAGCTTCCAGCGCCCACGGAGCGTGATGAATTTCACCCGAGATGACTTGTCCATCCCCGTCCCTTGTATAAAGGCAATAACGCTCCGTCAGAAAATGCTCGAGCGATCCGGGGGCGGCCGAAAATACTTCGCCAATCGCTCGATACCGCCCGTTCCACACTCCGGAGGCCGCGCCACGGCCCGAACGTGCGCATTTGTACTCGATCCACCCATTCCGTTTCTCGCAGGACATTCGCGCCAGAAAATACGGCAAGTGAAACCACAGACGCGCAATCGCCACCGCAATCCTGTTCCCGGCATCGAGGCTGAAGAACCACACTCCGGGTTTGCCGTCGGCCACCACGTACGTTCGCACGTTCAATTCCGGGAACGCCGAGAGCCAGGGAACCCGAGGCGTGCCACGCAGGCGCACTCCGGACATCCGAAATGGCACAACTCCCAGCCAGGCCTGCCCTTGATAAGTATCGATCTTCAACTCCCCGGGGATATGCGGGCGCAGTGCCGCCTCTTCCACGCGCCAGTGCGCAAAAAGCAGGTCGTGCCAGCTCTGCGCCATGATCCAGCGGGCCCGGGGCAGCGGCCATGGCCGGTGGGCAACTTGCTCCAGATGGGCGCTCACCGGAATTCCCTGGCCTCACTCGACATCGCCATTCGGCCAATATACCCTTCCCTATCGCTGGCGAATCGAATTCTCTGCATTCAAATCAAACGAATCGTGCAAAAGGAGCGGCGTCATGCAACGCAAAGCATCGGCAGTCTGGCAAGGCGGTTTGAAGGACGGCAAAGGATCGATCTCGACCGACAGCGGCGTCCTGAAACAAACGCAATATTCTTTCAGCACGCGCTTTGAAAATGGCGTTGGCACTAATCCCGAGGAACTCCTCGCCGCGGCGCACGCCGGATGTTTCACCATGGCGCTCTCTGCGCAACTCGGCGGGGCTGGAATGACCGCGCAGAAGCTCGAAACCACCGCGACGGTATCGCTTGAGAAAGTCGGCGACGGTTTTTCGATCACCAAGAGCCATCTCGACCTGGTCGCGACGATTCCCGGGGCTGACAAGGCAAAATTTGACGCCGCCGTGAAAGCAGCCGAAACCGGCTGCCCTGTCTCAAGGCTTTTCAAGGCAGAGATCAGCGTCAGCGCGACCCTCAACTCCTGATGGCATCGCCGGTCATCGTTTGCCCGGCCAAACGGATACAATGCCGCACATGATTCCAATCCCGGGTGCGTTCATCGTGGGTGTCGCGATCTTTCTGATCGTTCTGTGGGACGCGTTCGAAGCCATCATTCTGCCTCGGCGCGTCACGCGCAAGTTCCGCTTGGCGCGCCTCTTCTACCGGTCCACCTGGAGAGTGTGGAGATTTGCTGCAAACCTTGTCTCGTCGCGCAAGGCCAGGGAATCGCTGCTTGGCTTTTACGGCCCGCTCTCTCTTCTCGTTCTCGTGGGAGTTTGGGCCTTCGGACTGGTTTTGGGATTCGGCTTCATGCAATACGGGGCCGGCTCGGCCGTGGTTATGACCGGCGGGCAGGCCGGCTTTCAGACCGACATGTATCTCAGCGGCACAACTTTTTTTACGCTCGGGCTCGGCGACGTCATTCCCCGTTCCGGTCTGGCGCGAGTTCTGGTTGTGATCGAGGCCGGTTTCGGCTTCGGCTTTCTCGCAGCCGTCATCGGTTATCTGCCGTTCATTTACGGCTCGTTTTCAAAACGTGAAGTCGACATTTCCCTGCTCGATTCGCGCGCCGGCACGCCTCCGACTGCCGGAGAGCTTCTCCGCCGTCACAGCTACCCCCACGGGCAGGAAGCGCTGCGCGAGCTCCTCAAGGATTGGGAGCACTGGTCCGCCGAATTGATGGAGAGCCACCTCTCCTATCCTGTCCTGGCCTTCTTCCGCTCGCAGCATGACAACCAGTCCTGGGTGGCTTCGCTCACCGCCATCCTCGATACTTCGGCGCTCGTCATGGTTGGCATCGAAGGTGCCTGCGAAAAGCAGGCCGAGCTCACCTTCGCGATCGCGCGTCACGCCATCGTCGATCTTTCTCAAGTTTTCGGAACGGCGCCAGGGGCCATGCCCTACGACCGTCTGACCCCCGAACAATTGCGCCACATCCGCGACATTCTCGCGCAGCATGGCCTGAAACTTCAGGATGGCGAGGAGGCCGACCGGCGCCTTACAGAGCTTCGTCGCATGTATGAGCCGTACATTCACGCGCTGGCCGGGTATCTGAATCAAACACTGCCGCCCTGGATTCCCCAAAAAAAGGGCAAGGACAATTGGCAAACAACCGCCTGGGGCCAGTCGGCCGGGCTGCTTGAAAAGGAGAAGGAATCGTCCCATGCGCACGGCGACGATCATTTTTAGAAGACTCCGATCCAGACAGGGGCACGTCACGCTGTCCCCGTTTTCAGCTAGAATTTCCTGATCCGGAGCGAAGCCGGAAATCAGAAGCGGTGTCAAAGCAAGCTTTCCAAGAACCGGAGGCCAAAATGAAAGCCATCGTCGTTCACGAATTCGGCGGTCCCGAAGTCCTGAAGCTGGAAGAAATCCCCACACCCAAACCCGCTGCCGGGCAGGTCCTCGTCCGCATCCACGGCGTGGGCGTGAATCCCTACGACACCTACATGCGCAACGGCACGTACGCCGTCAAGCCTTCCCTTCCCTATACGCCCGGCTCCGATGGCGCTGGCACGGTTGAAGCCGTGGGCCCGGGTGTCGGCAAGGTAAAGGCAGGCGATCGCGTCTATGTTGCCAAAACCGTCACCGGCGCCTACGCCGAATATGCGATCGTGCTGGAAAGCCAAGTTCATCGGCTTCCGGAAAAAGCCAGCTTCAGCCAGGGCGCAGGAGTCTGGGTGCCTTACGGGACTGCCTACCACGCGCTCTATCACTCGGCCGAGGCGAACGCTTCAGAAACGGTCCTGATTCATGGTGCCAGCGGCGGCGTCGGCATCGCCGGCGTCCAGTTAGCTCGCGCTCTGGGACTGACCGTCTTCGGCACCGCGAGCAGCCAGAAGGGTCTCGACCTCGCCAAGCGCGAAGGCGCCCATCAAGTGTTCGACCACAGCAAATCGGGTTACCTCGAAGAAATCATGAAAGCCACGGGCGGCGTCGGCGTGAACATCGTCCTCGAAATGCTGGCAAACGTAAATCTTTCCAGCGACATGAAACTTCTCTCTACCAACGGCCGCGTCATTGTCATCGGCAACCGCGGCGAAATTACTATTAATCCCCGCGATCTTATGGGGCGCCGCGGCTCCATCCGCGCCTTCACGCTTTGGGCCCTCACGGCTCCGGAAGAAACGGAGGTCCACGCCGGAATCATCGCTGGACTTGAAAACGGGACGCTGCGCCCCGTGGTCGGCAAGGAATTGCCGCTGGCGGAAGCTTCCCGCGCCCACGTGGAGATCCTCGAACCGGGCGCTGCCGGAAAAATCGTGCTTCTCCCTTAAGAAGCAGTTCCTTGATTGCAGTGAACTCTGTGAGCGGATCGCGGTCTTCCTGCCGGGCTGGGATCCACTTTGCCCGGCTGCCGCATTGACTGTCCCCGCAGCGGCTTTATACTCGTAGGCTCACCGGATGTTGCTCGAGCCATCTGTCCGCGGAAGAAACTTGGAACGTGATAACCCTGGTCCCCATCGCTGCCATTTTCGCGGCACAAACCTCCTACAGCCATTACTGGCATAAGCTGACGGACCGCACCTTCTCCGGGGTCTACCGGGCGGATGCCTTCGACCTCGCGATGATGATTCCTTATTTCCTCGTTCTCTTCATCCTCGCGGCTTACGGCCTGCACCGCTATTGGCTGGTCTACGATTATTACGTCTACGCAAAGAATGTTCCCGGCCCTCCGCCGGATATCAAAAATTGGCCGCGCGTCACCGTCCAGCTTCCCATCTTCAACGAGCGCTACGTGATCGAGCGTCTCGTCGATGCCGTCTCGCGCTTCGACTACCCGCGCGAATTGCTCGATGTCCAGGTTCTGGACGATTCGACGGACGAGACTTGCCAGGTCGCCAGCGCCTGCGTCGAGCGCCACGCGGCCCAGGGCATGCCCATCGTCTACATCCATCGCACCAATCGCCTGGGCTACAAAGCCGGCGCGCTTGAAAACGGTCTCAAGACTTCCGAGGGCGAATTCGTTGCCATCTTCGACGCCGACTTTATTCCTGAGCCTGACTTTCTGCGCCGCACCATCCCCTATTTCGTGGATCCCGCGAATGGGAGGAAAATCGGCATGGTGCAAACCCGCTGGACCTACCTGAACCGTGACTATTCGCTTCTTACACAGGTCGAAACCATCCTGCTCGATGGCCACTTCGTCGTCGAGCACGGCGCTCGCTCGCGCCGCGGCACTTTTTTCAATTTCAATGGGACGGCCGGTGTCTGGCGCCGCCAAGCGATCGAAGAAGCCGGTGGCTGGGAGCACGATACGCTCACCGAAGACACCGATCTCTCCTACCGCGCGCAGCTGAAAGGCTGGAAGTTTCTCTATCTCCCGCAAATCGAATGCGCTTCCGAATTGCCGGTGGATATGAACGGCTTCAAAGCGCAGCAAGCACGCTGGGCCAAGGGCCTGATGCAAACAGCGAAAAAAATCCTGCCCCGCGTGATGAAGTCCGACGCACCCTGGCACGTCAAAGCCGAAGCTTTTTTCCACCTCACCGCCAACATCAGCTACCCGCTCATGGTTCTCTTTTCCGTCATGCTCCTCCCCGCCATGATCGTGCGCTTCTATCAAGGCTGGTTTCAGATGCTGGTCATCGACCTGCCTCTTTTTCTTGCCTCCACCTGCTCCATCTCGAGCTTTTACCTCGTCGCGCAAAAAGAGCTTCGCCCCAAAAACTGGTGGCGGACGTTCCTGTATATGCCGTTCGTCATGGCCACCGGTATCGGCATCTCCGTGCGCAACGCGCAAGCCGTGCTCGAAGCGATCATAGGCAAGAAAAGCGAGTTCGCCCGCACGCCCAAATTCAATATCGAAGGCAAAAAAGGCACCTTCGTCTCGAAAAAATACAGGAATAAGGCTGGCTGGATGCCCTATGCCGAAATCATCCTCGGTCTTTACTTTGCCGGCACCATCGTCTATGCCGTCACCAACGAGAATTACGCCACCATCCCCTTCTTGCTTCTCTTCGTCTGGGGCTACCTCTATACCGGCCTGATGTCCCTTGGCCAAACCTACTTCGCCCACCTCCGTTTCGGCGTCAACGCCCCGGAAATGCGCCCGGCAGCCACTGGCGCTCCCGGCTTTTGAGCGAAACAGCAGCCTAAGCACGGCTGATTTTGACGCTTCGGCTGGCGCTCGCGACCGTTCAACCCGCGAATTCCGCTGTTCAATGGTTTTGAGTTGATGTCGGACTAATCTTGTCGTATATTCACTTGCAAATGCCTTGCAACAACAGGCGGTCTGTTAACTGCCTGAATAGAAGCTCTGCGATTGTTTTCCGGTTCTTAGAAAGACGGATAACTCTCCAGCGACTCTAGGCTGGCTTCAAAAACCAACCCGCCAGGCGACCCGCCCGAACAACCGGGGGAAGCCGGTTATGGGTTTTTACGAGGGGAACTTCAGGATGTTTCGGACCAGGCAGAACTGCTCACCAAATTTTTCTCTCAGAACTTTCAAACGCTCGGGAGACCTTGCCATATGTCTCGCCCTTGCCTTTCTGCTGCTCCTGGCCATTCCTCTCCGGGCAGGCGTCGGCGGAAGCATCTCTGGCACGGTGACGGATCCGAGCGGGGCTGCGGTCGTCAAAGCGGATATCACCATCACGAATCGCGAGACCGGACTCCGCCAAACGACCGCGACCGATGACCGCGGGTTCTATTCCTTCCCGAGTCTCCCTATCGGCAAGTACGAACTTGAAGTCGCGAGCGCGGGGTTTCGGTCCTACCGCCGGACGGGAATCGTCCTTGACGCGAACAGCGCTCTGAAAATCGACGCGGTCCTGAGCGTTGGCGAGAGGACGGACACCGTGTTGATCGTCGATAATCCGCTGATCGTCGAAACCATCAATACGCAGAACGGCCAAGTCGTTTCCGGCGCCCAGATGACGGCCGTGCCGCTCAACGGCCGCAGCTTTACGGATTTGCTCACCCTCCAGCCGGGCGTTGCTCCGGCCACATCCATTACTTCTGAGACCGTGCAGGACGTAGGCGCCAGCGTACTGTCTCCTTCGGGAGATTTGAATCCGGGGACCATCTCGATCAACGGCCAGCGCGAATTTGCCAACAGTTTTATCGTCAACGGAAGCGATGTGCAGGAGGATGTAAACATGGGAACGGCCATCGTTCCCAATCTCGATTCGATTGCCGAGTTTCGCATTCTGACCAACAACTTCGATGCGGAGTACGGGGAATTCAGCGGCGGCCAGATCAACGTTGTCACCAAGTCCGGATCCAATGTATTCCACGGCGACGTTTTTGAATTCGCCCGCAACACCGATCTCGATGCGCGCAATTATTTCTCGCCCACGCGCGGCGCCTTCGACCAAAACCAGTTTGGCGGCACCTTCGGCGGCCCGATGCAGAGGGACAAGATTTTCTTTTTCGGCGATTATCAGGGCACGCGCTCGAGGCAGGGTGTCGATACCGGACAGATTCCTGTGCCTTCCGTCGCGGACCGGTCGGGCCATCTGTCCGATCTGGCCAGCTCTTTTGTGACTACCGATGCGAATGGAAACACAGTCCCGACGACGGTCGGCGGGCCGTATTTCGCCAGCCTGCTTTCCGAAAAACTGGGTTACGCCGTTACAGCCGGCGAGCCGTATTACACGGCCGGGTGCACCAGCGCCACCTGCGTCTTTCCCGGCGCTGTAATTCCCCAAAACGCATGGTCTGCGCCGGCCACCAATCTTTTGAAGTACATTCCCGGGGCCAACAACCCAAACGGCACCTTTAGCACTTCGTCCTCGAACCTGACTCTCCGCGATGACAAAGGCGCTTACCGGCTGGATGCCGATACGCGCTGGGGCCTGCTCAGCGCCTACTATTTTCTCGACGACTGGTCGCAAGACAATCCTTATCCGATCGCACAAGGCGGAGCGAATGTCCCGGGCTTCAGCGCGCTCTATCTCGGCCGCGCGCAACTGCTCAGCTTGGGCGACACGAAAACCATCAACTCGACGAGCCTGAATGAATTCCGCTTCAGCTATCTGCGAAACTCGAATGATCTCGGCAAACCAGTCGGCGGAGTCGGCACGAGCCTGGCCTCGCAGGGATTCCAGGTTGGCCAGGGAACACCGGGAATCGTCGCGCTCTCTCCAAAGACCGAAGGAGTCGAGAGCGTCGGCTTCAACAGCTTCACGATGGGAACGAACACCAACGAGCTCGACCAGGCGGGCAACACCTTCCAGTGGCTGGATAACTTTTCAAAAGTGATCGGAAATCACACCCTCAAACTGGGCGGCGAATTCCACTACGATCAGGTGAATGTGAATGCCATCGCGCAGTTCAATGGCAGCTTTCTCTTTTTCGGAACCGAGACGGGATCCGATTTCGCGGACTTCCTGCTGGGGGTTCCCAGCCAGTATAACCAAAGCCAGCTTCAGCCCTTCTACGGCCGCAATAAATATCTGGGGCTCTATGGGCAAGACAGCTGGCGCGCGACGCGAAAACTCACTCTCAATTACGGCCTGAGATGGGACCGGATCGAGCCCTGGTATGAGAAATACAACCAGATCGCCACCTTCCACGCTGGCGAGCAGTCTCTCGTTTTCCCCGGGGCTCCTCGAGGTATTCTCTATCCCACCGATCCGGGAGTGCCGCGTACCCTGGCGCCTCCTGGGAATCGCGACTTCGCCCCGCGTATCGGCCTGGCCTATTCGCCCGAGGGCAACGGCGACGGGCTGCTCGCCAAAATACTGGGCGGCCCTGGCAAGACCAGTATCCGAGCCAGCTACGGCATGTTCTATACGGCGATCGAAGCTCTGACCATCGGCGTGATGAGCGCCAATGCGCCTTATGGAACGACCTACACGAGCCCAGCTCCTCCGCTCTTTGCCACGCCGTTTGTCACGGCAGCAAACGGGCAGAATTTGGGGCAAGTTTTCCCCGTAACCCTTGCGCCGCTCGATTCCAGCGCGAGCCATCCCGACCCCAACATTGACTGGTCCCAGTTTGAGCCCATCACGGGCCTCCCCAACTACCCTACGACGAACCGTATTCCTTACACCGAGGAATATATGCTTTCACTCGAGCGCGGCTTTGGAGCTGATACCCTGCTCAGCTTGAATTACGTTGGTACCCAGGGGCATCGGCTGCTGGTGCTCGAGGAGGCCAACCCCGGCAACCCCGCGCTTTGCCTGGAATTGAGCAATCCGGCCAATCTGGCGCCGGGACAGGTTCCTTGCGGTCCTTTTGGCGAAGACACCACCTACACCACTTCCGCAGGACAGGTCTACAATGGCACGCGCGGCCCGTTGGGATCGAACTTCGGCAGCAATGCCAACCAATCCACCATCGGCAATTCCGACTACAACGCTTTGCAAATCACCCTGCGGCACACGACGAAACGTCTGAACGTGCTGGCCGGATACACGTTCAGCAAATCCGAGGACCAGTCTTCGAATATCGGCGAAGAGGTCAATCCGCTCAATCCGTCGCTCAGCAAAGCTCTCTCGGCCTTCGATGTGAAGCATAACTTCGTAGTGAGTTACAGCTATCAACTCCCTGTGGAAAAATTGTTCCGCGCGGTGAACCGCTGGACAGAAGGCTGGGAATTGTCGGGGATCACGCGTTTCAGCTCCGGCCTTCCGGTGACGCTGGTCAACTTCGGGGACAATTCTTTGCTCGGCTCCGAGCCGAATGGCATCAACAACTTTGGTGTCGACGAGCCCGACTACAACGGCGGCCCGCTCAGCCTCAATCACAATCCGCGCAACGGCCTCTCCTATTTCAATACATCCCAATTCAGCGAGAACGCCCTGGGCTCGGCCGGCACCGCCCGGCGCCGTTTCTTCTACGGACCCGGCATGGATAACTACGATATGGCCCTTCTCAAAAACGTGCGTCTCGACGAATCGAAGTCATTCCAATTCCGGGTCGAAGCGTTCAACGCCTTTAACCACGCCCAGTTCTTCGGCCCGCAAGCCGTCGACGGCAATATCGATAGCTCCACGTTCGGCCAGGTCATCAGCGCCGCCCCGCCGCGCCTCGTTCAGTTTGGCGCAAAATTTTTCTTCTAGCCCGAAGCCGCAATAGCTCCGAGCGCGATCAGGGGCCATACCGTTGACGCCTTACCGCTTCCTGCGCCCTGTCTTCTAAGTCCCCACAATCCGCCATTATCGTTTTGGGACCACGCGTACTGTCCCACGCACCCGCACGCTAAACTATTCGGACGGCATTATCCGGAGTGTTCATGCGGGGCAAGACTTCCGCCGCCTTTTTCCTGGTTATTGTGTCAGCTTTGGCGCTCGGGTCGCTTGCCGCGAAGGCAAAGACCACCGAGACGGCCCCGCTTTCCCTACCCCGCCGGCCACACTACGTCTTTCAGAAGGTCGGTGAAAACTTCGGTCTGAGCTTCCTGACGCCGTCCTGCATCCTGCAAGACCAGGAAGGCTTCATCTGGATCGGCTCACCCGACGGCCTGCTCCGCTTTGACGGCAATCACGTTCTGCGCTTTGGCATCGAACAAGGGCTTCCGAGCACCAATGTCAACCAGATCGTTCTGGCGCCTACCGGGCGGATCTGGATCGTCACTTCCCGAGGCGTCTCCTATATGGAAGCGGGCAAGCTTCATCAGCTGCCGCTCGCCAAGGTCTACAATTTCTTCCGGCAGCCTTCCGCCCTGGCCCTCGATCACTGGGGCAAGGTCTATCTCGCCACCGAAGGCGGCCTGCTGCGCGTCGATCCCGACCGTCCCAACGATTCCCGCCTTTGGTCGGTGGCGGATGGTTTGCCCAGCATGGAAGCAGAGTCGGTCAGCGTCACCTCCGAGGGCCGGGTTTGGTTTGCCTCCGGTCACCGCGTCGGCTGGCTTGATTCCCAGGATCATGTCCACATGTTCCCGGCACAAAGCGGCCTCGCTCACGAAACTGTGCGTAGCATTCTTGAGGACTCTGAGAAAATCCTCTGGGTTCGCACCTTGTCCCATCTCTATCGTCTGAATCCAGGCTCGACGCACTTCCTTAACGAACTCCCAGATCTACCCCCCGCCAACGACTATGGCTCGCCCGCGCTCGATCGTTCCGGCAATCTGATGATCCCAACGGTGGCAGGTCTCTATCGCCGCTCCGCCGGTCAGTGGGAAGTCATCGATCAAAGCCGCGGAATGGCCGTCAACGCCACTTTTGCCATCACCGAGGACCGCGAAGGCGCCTATTGGATCGGACTCGGCGGGGCGGGTATCGAGAGATGGATCGGCCGCAAAACCTGGTCCAGTTGGACACAAGCCGAAGGCCTTCCCGATAACGTTGTGTGGTCGGAATTGCGAGACAAACGGAAGCGGCTGTGGCTCGGCACCAACACCGGCGTCGCCATGTGGGATCCCCAAGCCGATCACTGGCGCATCTGGAAATCGAAAGACGGCCTCAACGGCTCGCTGGCCCGCGATCTTACACTTGCTCCCGACGGCGCCGTTTGGGTTCTTTGTCATCCGGGCGGACTCACGCGCTTTGACCCCGCTACCCTGGTCCCCGAGAAAATCGCGACTCCCGAACCCTATCCGACCGGCGTTCACGTCGGCCCGGACGGCCGCATCTGGATCGCAAACGGTTCCTACGTCAAAGCGACGCGTCCCGCGCGACCCTTTCAATTCGTGGATGTGCCATTGCCTCCGGAAATCCACGAAGGCATCGGCCGCTTCGCTTCGAGCCCCGATGGCGTTCTCTGGGCCATTGGCAGGAGCGGCATCTCCCGCTTCGATGGCGAGCATTGGCTGCACTTCACGACGGCCGACGGCTTGCTGCAGGATGACGTTGTCGAAGCTGCTTCGGTCAGCCGCGATGAGGTCTGGTTTCACTACTCCGACGCCCTTGGTCTCAGTCGCCTCCGCCTCGTCGATGGAAAACCGCGCGTCACAAACTACGGCCTGGCGGATGGGCTACCTTCTCTCGACGTTTACATGCTCGGCGCCGATCACGATGGCAACATCTGGGCCGGCGGCGCTTCTGGCCTTACCGAATTTCTCCACACTGGCCACACTCTTCGCTTCACGCAGGCCGATGGCCTCATCTGGAACGACCTGAGCGAGCGCGGCTTTTTCGCTGAAGAAGACGGCACCTTGCTCTTTGGAACCAGCGGCGGTCTTGCCCGCTATAATCCCATCTCCGCCGACGAACGCGTCGAGCCCCAGCCTCGCGTCGTGATTACCTCGGCTCAGCTTGGCTCGCGGGATCGCCTCGGCGAACGCAATCCGGGAGCGTCGCATAGCGACAATACTTTCCGCGTGGATTTCGCGGCTCTTACCTATCGCGACCCCGAGAGCGTCCGCTGCTACTATCGCCTGGCTGGCCTTGAAAGCGAACCTAACGAAACCTCCGACCGCGAAGCTCGCTATCCCGCTCTTCCGCCCGGAGATTACAGCTTTACCGTCTCCTGCCGTTCCGCACGCGGCACGCTTAGTTCTCCCGCGGAATTCTCCTTCACGGTGATTCCTGCCTGGTGGCAAACCTGGTATTCGCGCGGCTTTGTCGTTCTCCTGGGCCTCTTCGCTCTCTACTCCCTGATGAACTACCGCACGCGCAAGCTGCAAGGCGAACGCCTGCGCCTTGAGGAGGCCGTCGCCGAGCGCAGCGAAGCCCTCGCGCAAGCCAACAAAGAACTCGAGGAAATGTCTCTCACCGATCCGCTTACCTCCGCACGCAATCGCCGTTTTTTCCAGGCCACCATCGCGAGCGATGTCAGTCAGGCCGTGCGCGCCTATTCCTCGCCCGATCCGACCCGCAGCCGCCGCAATCGCGACATCGTTTTCTATCTCATCGACGCGGACCACTTCAAAGAAATCAATGACCGCTTCGGCCACGATGCAGGCGATCAGATGCTCATCGACCTGACCACCCGCATCAGTTCCGCCATCCGCTATTCGGACGTCCTGGTCCGCTGGGGCGGCGAAGAATTCCTGGTCGTCTCCCGCTTTTGCGAGCGCAAAGAAGCCGCCACTCTCGCCGCGCGCGTCCTCTCCGCCGTTGCCGGCGAACCGTTCAAGATCAAAGGCGCGGGCGGGCTCTCTCTGAAGCGTACGGTCTCGATTGGCTGGGCCGCCTTCCCCTGGAATATGAATTCGCCCGTCGATGTTAGTTACGAAGAAGTTCTCGCCCTTGCTGACCGCGCCATGTACAAAGCCAAAAACGCCGGCCGCAACCTGGCCATCGGAGCGCTCCCGCGTGAATCTGCTTCTGAGCCCCACACCGCCGTCGCGCACGGCGATTCCGAAGCCCGCGTCTCGGAAATCGCAGCCACCGCCGCCTACATCACCACTTACGGGCTCGAGACTACTTCGATCACCTGACCATCCAACACTTCCCTGGGGCGGCGGTTCTTTACCCCGAGCCCCGAAGGGTTTACCCTGAACCTTAGAGGGCCCCGCCCGCATGCGCGATGCGCGTCCCGGTCGCGCTTCCGTGTAAACTCTCGACCGTGCCAGTTCTTTTCGAAAATTTGAAAGTTCACAACGGCCGAATCGAACTCCATGCCATCGCCGCCGGCCCGCCAGACGGTCCCCTCGTCGTCCTGCTCCATGGCTTCCCCGAATTCTGGTATTCCTGGCACAAACAAATCGGGCCGCTCGTCGCTGCCGGTTTCCGCGTCATCGTCCCCGATCAGCGCGGTTACAACAAAAGCTCGAAACCTCGCGGCGCCGCTTCTTACTCGCTCTCCGGACTGACCTCCGACGTCCTCGCCATCGCCGACCAGCTCGGCCAGGACCGCGTCTTCTTAGCCGGCCACGATTGGGGTGCCGCCGTCGCCTGGGGCGCCGCCCTTCTTCACCCCCAACGTGTCGCCAAGCTTGCCATCCTCAACGTCCCCCACCCGAGCGTCATGCGCCGCTACCTAAAAACAAACCGTGGCCAGCTTCGCCGCAGTTGGTACATGTTTTTCTTCCAACTTCCCTGGCTGCCAGAAGCCGCCTTCTCTGCCTTCGACTTCCGCCTCGGCGTCCGCGCTCTTCGCCGCTCCAGCCGCCCCGACACCTTCTCTGCCGAAGATCTCGCCCAATACCGCGCCGCGTGGTCCGAGCCCGGCGCGCCGACCGGCATGATCAACTGGTACCGCGCCGCCTTTCGCTATCCCAGCAAATTTCCTGATTCGACAGTCCACGTCCCCACACGAATCCTCTGGGGCGAGCGCGACGCCTTTCTCCTCTCTGGTATGGCCCACGACAGCCTCCGCTACTGCGACAACGCCGAACTCTACACATTCCCCAAAGCCTCTCACTGGCTGCAGCACGAAGAACCCGCCCGCGTCTCCGAGCTCCTCATCGATTTTTTCCGCGGCCGGCCGGCGTAACACGAAGATTGGGAGGAACCGGGCTTGCCCCGCACCCTACTGTCCCAGGTAAACTCGATCGTTCACCCTTAAATTTCGCCCCATCATCAGCCAACCAAACAAATCGTCTCGCACTCAAAAGTGGTACGATTTCCGCCCATGAGATCCCCTATGCGATCGACGACGACCAGAACTCTCTTGCTTCTGACCGCCCTATTTGCGGTGCTCGCGGCCGCTATTTGCAGCTCTTCTTTGTTTTCTCTGAAGCTCTCCGCCAGCATTCTCTCCCTCCGCGTAGAGCCAGGTCCGCAATCCTCTCCGGCGGCAGCAACGGATCCCGCTGCTGCCGCGCGCATCGCCCGCATTGAATCCGGCCTCCTCCCCGCCGTCGTCATCAAAGGCCAGCCTCCTCAGGCGATGACCGTCGCCGACCGCATGGCGCACTACAAGGTTCCCGGCGTCAGCGTCGCCTTCTTCGACCACGGCCAAATTATGTGGACCAAAACCTACGGCTACGCCGATGTCGCGTCGAAGAGACCAGTCACAGCCGATACGCTTTTCCAGGCCGCCTCGATCAGCAAGCCTGTTGCCGCTCTCGCCGCGCTCCGTCTCGTAGAGGAAGGCAAACTCAGTCTCGATGAAGACGTCAATGTGAAGCTCCGCACCTGGAAAGTCCCTGAAAACGCGTTCACCCAGAAAGAAAAAGTGACCATCCGCCGCATTCTCAGCCACAGCGCCGGACTCACTGTCCATGGTTTTGCCGGTTACGCTTCCGATGAGCCCGTTCCGACGCTCGTGCAGGTCCTCAACGGCGAAAAACCCGCCAACTCCGATCCCATCCGCGTCGATATCGTCCCCGGAACTCTCTGGCGCTATTCGGGCGGCGGCTACGTAGTCCTCGAAACGCTTCTCTCGGACGTCACGGCGAAACCCTTCCCGCAAATCATGAGCGAACTCGTTCTCCGCCCCGCCGGAATGACCCACAGCACCTATGAGCAACCACTCCCTGAAAATCGTGCGTCAGAAGCCGCCACCCCGTATCGCTCCAGCGGCGACCCGGTAAAAGGCGGCTGGCACACGTATCCGGAAATGGCGCCCGCGGGCCTCTGGACCACTCCCTCTGACCTCGCTCGCATGGCCATCGAAGTCCAAAACGAATACTCCGGAAAATCTTCGAAGATTCTTTCGCAGGATATGGCGCGCCAGATGCTCACTCGCCAATTCGGCACTTGGGGCCTGGGCTTCGGCCTCGAGTCTCCCGGCGAAAAGCCCCGTTTCGCTCATGGCGGCGCCAACGAAGGCTTCCGCTGCAACATCGAAACCTCCACCGACTCCGGCCAGGGCTTCGCCGTCATGACCAACTCCGATAGCGGCGGCGAACTCACCGAAGAAATCTTCCGCGCCGTCGCCAAGGAATACGGCTGGCCCGATTACCACCCCACGGAGCACACGCTGATCAAAATCAATCCCGCCAGCTTCGCCGTCTACCCCGGCACGTACGAAATTCCCGGCATCGGCAAACTCGCCATCACGCTGAAATCGTCCGGCCTCTACGTGGAAGCCGAACCCTTCGGTCCCGACCCGATCGAACTCCTCCCCGAATCCCCCACCCAGTTCTTTGTCCTCTCCGGCGACATCACCTTCGCCTTCCACAAGGACGCCCAAGGTGCCATCACCGGCCTAACCCTTCACGCCGGTCCGCAAACCTTCGAAGCAAAAAAGACCTCCTAGCCTGTTTACCCCTCTTTCCAGCCGAAATGGATTCATGCGGTTTGTCGGCTACACCCCTGGGTTTCTCCGGTCGCCTGGTTCAGCTACAATGCTCGTCCGTTTGCTCGCGAGGTGAAAGGGTGGGTGGTCTGCCGAGGATTCCTGGAACTTGGTGTGTCTCTCCCGGGGACACGCCACGCCGTGCCCTCTTCGCCGTCTTGCTCCTCGCTTCTGTCGTTTCTTTCTGCGCCCCACAAGCCCGCTCCCAGCAACGCCGCGAACGCGAAGCCAACAGCGTCTACGCTGCTCGCCGCGCCAAACTTAGCGCCCAAGTGGATGCTCCAATCCTTCTCTGGGGGTTCACTGGGCGCGAAGAATCCTCGCAGGCCTACGTCTTCGCGCAGGAAGAAAACTTCTACTACCTCACCGGCCACAACGAAGAAGGCGCCGGTCTTATCCTCTTACCTCCGGCGAAGAGCGGCGCAAGCCCCGTGGCATCGGGCTTGCCAAGCGAAATACTTTTTCTGCCGCCGAAGAATCCTTCCAAGGAGAAATGGAACGGTCTCCGCATGTCGCCAAGCGATCCCGGCATCGAGGCGCGCACAGGTTTCGTTTCCGTTCTGCCGTACCCCGAAATGCGCGCTACTCTCGAAAAGCTAGCGAAGGTCTATCCCGCCATCTACACCATTCTTCCCTATGAAAAGGAAAACGGCGGCTATCCCCACGAAAAAGCAGCCGTGGACTGGATTCACACCACCGTTCCGCAAGTTGCGCTGAAGGATATTCACTTCGACATCGAGGCCCTGCGCCAGATCAAATCGCCGGGCGAAATTGCCTTCCTCACAGAAGCCATCGAACTCTCGCTGGACGCGCAGCTCGCCGCGATGCGTATGATGCGTCCCGGCCTCCACGAGTATGAAATCGCCGCCAAAATGGTGGAAGTTCACGCCATGGGCGGCTCGGAAGCGGAAGGTTACGCTCCCATCGTCGGCGCCGGACCCAACTCCACCGCGCTGCACTACGACAAACTCTCGAGAAAAATCGAAGACGGTGACATCGTTGTCCTCGACGTCGGCGCGCAATACTCCGGCTACTCCGCCGACATCACCCGGACGCTTCCCGCCAACGGCAAATTCACCCCGCGCCAGCGCGAAATTTATGAAATAGTTCTGGGAGCTCAGAATGCCGCTCTGGCAGCCATCAAGCCCGGTATGGATTATTGCCAAAGAGGCTCGAAGAGCGTCCACAAAATTGCCTACGACTACATCAATTCCCATGGCAAGGACCTTCACGGCAAATCGCTAGGCCAGTATTTCATTCACGGCCTCGGCCACGATATCGGCCTCGACGTCCACGACCCGGGCGAGGCCTGCAAGCCGCTCGAGCCCGGCATGGTCGTCACCGTCGAGCCCGGCATCTACCTCCCTGAAGAAAATCTCGGCGTGCGCATCGAAGACGACATCCTCATCACCGAAACCGGCTACAAATTCCTGAGCGAACGGCTCCCGCGCAACCCCGGTGAAATCGAACAAATCATGGCCGAGGCCGCCGCCGGGCGCGCCAAAGAACTCAAGAAAGCCAACGATTGAACGGTGTGCTAGCTCGGTGCCGTTCGTCCTGTTCAGGGCTCTGAACGAAAACGGCTTCTTGCTTCTGAAGCGACTGCCTTCGCCGGGCAACCGCGGTCTGCAATTGACCTGCCTGAATGCGGCCCTCTATACTGTTTATTCGCGTTGGGCGCGAACTTTTGCCCGGCGTGCCTCGAGTCATTCCGCGTGCGCCGCACCAGAGAGCGGGCTGCCTGCAGGAATTTCCGAAATTTCGCAATCGTTCAGGGAGCTTATGAGCAGCGTTAAAGCCACACAACTCCGTCCCGGCATGGTGGTCCAGCACGAGGGCCAGCTTTTTACCGTTTTCAGCGTCGATCACCGCACGCCCGGCAACAAGCGCGGCTCGATGCAGACACGCATGAAGAATCTCCGGACGGGGGTCATGATTGACTACCGCTTCCGCGCCGAAGAATTCGTCGACCGCGCCATTCTCGACGAAGTCGAGTTCGAATATCTCTACAACGAAGGCGACGAATTTCACTTCATGAACACGCAAACCTACGAACAGATGCAGATGACCCGCGAAGAGCTCGGCGAAACGGTGTACTATCTGATTCCGAACACAACCGTGAAGATCGAATTCTTTGAGGAAAAGCCGATCGGCGTCGATCTTCCGGACACCATGGAATTAAAAGTTACCGAAACGGAACCGACTCTGCAAAAAGCCACGGCCAGCGCGGTGATGAAGCCGGCGACGCTCGAAACCGGCCTGGTCATCCAAGTGCCGCCATTCGTAAATTCCGGCGACCGGGTCAAAGTGGATACCACGGAAGCGCGCTACGTCCAGCGCGTTGAGTAGTTTCAGAAAATTCTTTTCTTGGCTTCCGTATTTGGTTTTCCGCCTCCGCAGCTAATTTCCGCGCAAGCGAAAATTAGAAGAGGCGAAAGAGCCCCGGGCAACCGGGGCTCTTCGTTCTTGGTACGAAGATCGTGCGCCTGCTCTTGCGCGCCGTGCCTCCAGCGCGCCCTTCCTCAGGCATTATTGGCGGCGGATTTTTCGCCGGCGGGATGCGCGCCGAAGACGCGGTCGAAAATGGCGTCGACGTGGCGAAGCTGCCGCTCTAGATCAAACGCGTGCGCGAGCGCCTTCGAATCGAGGTACTTTGTGATTCGCGCGTCATTCGTCACGCGCTCGCGGAAGCTCGACTCCGTCTCCCACGCGGCCATCGCGTTTTCCTGGACGGCTTTGTAAGCGTCATCGCGCGGCATGCCCTTCTCGACGAGGTCCAGCAGCAGCTGGCCGGAATACACCAGGCCGTGGGTGGATTCGAGATTGCGCAACATCCGCTCGGGGAAGACGCGCATATCGGCAATGATCCAGGTCATTTTCGCGAGCATGTAGTCGACGAGAATCGTCGAGTCCGGGAGGATGATGCGCTCGACGGAACTGTGCGAAATATCGCGTTCGTGCCAGAGCGCCACGTTTTCAAACGCTGCAATCATGTTCGAACGCACCAGCCGCGCGAGGCCGCAGATTTGTTCGCACGTCACGGGATTGCGCTTGTGCGGCATGGCGGAGCTGCCGCGCTGCTCCCCGCTGAAAGGCTCTTCCGCTTCGCGGACTTCGGTGCGCTGCAAATGCCGGATTTCGAGGGCGATGGTTTCCAGGGTCGCCGCGATGAGCGCCAGCGCGCTGAGATACTGCGCGTGGCGATCCCTCTGAATCACCTGCGAAGCCACCGGCGCAACGCTCAAGCCGAGTCTCTTCGCGATGCGCTCTTCCATTTCCGGGCCAAGGTGTGAAGCGTTGCCAACAGCCCCGGAAATTTTCCCGACCGCCATCTGCTGGGCGGCGGCGCGAAACCGGCCGATGTTGCGCTGGTTTTCCGAGAACCAGTTCGCTATTTTTAATCCAAAAGTAATCGGTTCCGCATGAACCCCATGGGTACGCCCGATTTGCGGTGTATTCCGAAACTGATGCGCGCGCAGATCCAACACCTCGCCGAACAACACAAGTCCCCGCTCGATGAGCTGCGAAGCTTCGCGAATCTGCAGCGCCTGGGCGGTATCAACGACGTCATTCGAAGTCAGCCCGTAGTGCAGCCAGCGCGCCGCGGCGGGATCCCCGATGGATTCAACCACATCCATCGTGAACGCAATGACGTCATGCTTCACGCGCGCTTCGAGTTCGTGAATGCGCGGAACGTCTACTTTGGCGCGGGCTCGAATGGTCAGAGCGGCGTCTTTCGGCACAAGTCCAGCTTCGGCAAGCGTTTCCGTGGCGGCCAGCTCCACATCCAGCCATTTCTGGAAGCGATTCGCCTCGCTCCAGACCTGGCCCATCTCCTTGCGGGTGTAACGTGCGATCAAACCGTCTCTCCTTGGGCGTTATTCGAGTCTCGCCCGATCAGACTATCCAAGGGCCAGCCAGATACAAGGTCCGGTATGGGCGCTTCCTCGCTCATCATACCGTAATTCAGACATACGAAGTGGCTGCAGGGAAACCAGGGGCGGCATCCGAGGAAGACCAGCCGCCCTAGGATATAGATGGTCTATATGGTAGGCTATAGGCGGTCTATAGCCATAGCGCCAGAGGAGAAATTCGTGCCGTATCAAAACCGGATGGAATTGCTCCAAGGGACGCTCGACCTCCTGATCCTGCAAACTCTGATGTGGGGTCCGCGGCACGGCTACGGCATCGCCCAGGCCATTCGCGTGAACTCGGGAGAACTCCTGCAAGTCGATGCCGGATCGCTCTACCCGGCTCTGCACCGGCTCGAAAAGAAAAAATGGATCGGCGCGGAATGGAAAGTCTCGGAAAACAAGCAGGACGTGAAGGTTTATAAACTTACGGCGGCGGGCAGGAAGCGCTTAACCGAAGAACGCACGCGGTGGGAACAGATCACGGACGCGATAGCGGGAGTGCTGAATCCTGCAAAGAAGGAGAACCAGCCATGAAGCACTGGTGGAAATGGCGGAAACGAAGCGACGAGCTCGAAAAGGAGATCCGGCACCATTTGCAGATGGCGGAAACCGAGCGCCTCGAGAGAGGAGCATCAGAGTACGAAGCGCAGGCCGGAGCGCGGCGCGAATTCGGCAACGTAGGCCTGGTAAAGGAGCTGGCCCGAGACGCCTGGGGATGGCGCTGGCTCCTCGATCTGTACGAGGATTTGCGCTACGGCATGCGCACGCTCGGAAAGAGCCCGGGATTTGCGGCCACAGCGATCCTGACGCTGGCACTCGGCATCGGGGCAAACACGGCAATCTTCAGCATTCTCGATGCGGCCATCCTGAAACCCTTGCCGCTTAAGGATCCCAGCGCATTGCTGATTATTGAATGGACGAACAGCGATTTCCCGGCCGGAGTAGATAACATAAATGGCGAGTTCAGTGAGATCCCGGGAGGCCGGGTTCGGGGCTCCTCGATCGGTGCGAACCTGTATCGCAAATTGGCGCGTGAACAAACGGATTTTGCCTCCGTCATAGGAATTGCGGACCCGGATTCCGTCGCCGTTGCTCTCGATGCGTCCCCGGCTGAGGAGGTGAGCCTACAGTACGTCAGCGGCAATTTCTTCCAGGGGCTAGAGGCCTGGCCTCGGATTGGGCGGCCGTTCCGCGACGAGGAAGACCGCGTCGGTCAGGAGCCCGTGGTGATTGTGAGCCACCGTTTCTGGATGGAGCGGCTTGGTGGCGCGGGCGATGCGTTGAACCGCATCGTTCGCATCAACAATGCGCCGGCGCGTATTGTTGGCGTGGCGCCGCCGGAGTTTTTTGGCCTGCGCGCCGGCCAGTGGACAGACGTTTACGCGCCGCTTGGAACGAGAGCCAGGTTTCAGCCGGGCGGAAGCAACGGCGCTGCCCAGGGCGAAGACGACCGGGATTGGTGGGTCCGTCCCGTAGGGCGGCTGAAACCCGGAACGCCGGAGTCCCTGGCCAAGATGCACATCGCCAGTCTGTTCAGCAAGCTAGCGGCCCAGGAGATGGATCTCGAGCCGTCCAAGATACCCGAATTGATCACTCTGCCGGGCGGCCGCGGCTTTCCTGCGCTCAATACCGAAGCGGCCAGGGCGCTTTGGATTTTGATGCTGCTGGTCGGAGTGCTGCTGCTCATCGTCTGCGCCAACCTGGCGAATCTGGTGTTGTCCCGATCCGTGGTCAGACGCCGCGAGTCGGCCGTGCGCTTGGCGCTGGGTGCGACACGAGCGCGGATTTTTCGGCAGCATTTGGTCGAGAGCGGATTGCTGGGATTTCTGGGGGGCGCTGGTGGACTTGCCTTGGGATACATCCTCGCGCAGGCCATTCAGCTATTGTTCCAGTCCGGCCGCGATCCAAGCAGCAAGTTTGATCTTCCCCTCGACCTGCGGGTGTTCGGATGCGCCGCTTTCCTCTCGATCCTCACGTCACTTCTCTTTGGCGCCATGCCAGCCGTAGAAGCTGCGCACGCTGAGCTCAGCGAGGCTCTGAAATCCCATGCGAGATCGGTCGTGGGTGGCCGGCTGCGGCTGCCGCGAGCATTGGTTTCCGTTCAGATAGCTTTGTGTTTGACGGCTCTGGTTGCGGCCGGGCTGCTGGGCCGTTCCCTCGAGAATCTGAAGTGGGCGGATGTCGGATTTGACCGGGAAAATCTTGCCTACGCTTCCATCAACCCCGGGCAGGCCGGATATTCCGCCGAGCAGATGGGCGCGTACGTGGACCGGGTGCGCGAAGAAATCGGCAGACTGCCAGGAGTTGTGAGCGTGAGCACCGTTGGGTTCCGCTTGTTATCCAGCGGCGGACAGTTGTCTCGTGTGAGCATTCCCGGGCATCCGTCTCTTACGGAGAAAGGCATGGTAACCCCAGCGCAGGCCGCAACTGAAAATTGGATCGGAGAGGGATTTTTCGAAACGCTGCACATCCCGTTGGTGGCTGGCAGGACGATTGACCGGCGGGATATTCACCCGGACGGAGAGGCGGTAGTCGTGGATGAGCTTTTCGCACGGGATTTCTTTCCCAATGAAAATCCCATAGGACGCAGATTTGGATTCAACCCGAAAGAGAATACTCGCTACGAAATCGCCGGCATAGTGCGAAGCACGCGCTACAACAGCCTGCGCGACGAACCGGTTCCAGCCGTTTACGAACCCTATGCTCGAGAGTCCCGGGGCCCGGTTCATTTCGCCATTCGCACGACGATCGATTCCGGCAGCCTGGCCCAGGCCGTGCGAGCGGGGATAGCTTCCGTTGATCCGGCGGTGCCAATGACCGAGTTTCACACGCAAAATGAGTTGATCGACCGGCTGCTTCGAACGGAGCGGCTCCTGGCTCTTCTGTCTGGAGCTTTTGGCGTCGTTGCGCTAACGCTCGCGGCGGTTGGAATTGGCGGTGTGCTGGCGTACGCAGTGGCTCGCCGAACAAACGAAATCGGAGTTCGCATGGCGTTGGGAGCTGCTACCACGGACGTAATGCGGATGGTCCTCCGCGATTCGCTTTGGATGGCAGGCACCGGAATTCTCATAGGGCTTCCGTGTGCCTATGCGATCGGGAAGATTTTGCGGGCGACGCTTTTCCGTCTTGAGCCCTTGGATCCCTGGACGGCGGCGCTCTCCTTTCTAACGCTGATGGCGGTTGCTCTGCTTGCAGCCTGGCTCCCGGCGCGGCGGGCGATGCGGGTCGATCCGGTGGTGGCGCTGAGGTATGAGTGAGGAAACAGGCGACGTAAGGAGTTAGAGAAGTAAAGAGCCCAGAGTCTCTGCGCGTTTCGAACTCCGCGCCTGGGAGTGGCAGAGTGGAACAATAGCGACGGTTTGATTTCGAGACATGGACTCGGCGGAACGGCGCCGCCCAGCCCTATGATATTGCCGCACTTACGGCCCAGCGTATAAAGTAGCTCTGGAAGTGTCCGAATTCGGACATCCCCACCTAACCGCAAAGCCCGTTTCCTGTCTAATGATTCAGATGAGCGAAAGCGCCGGAAGCACCCAAGACCGCGAGGCACTCCGGAACGCGGCCCGAGAAAGCGATGCCATCGCCGTGGAGCGCACGCTCGCCGGCGAGCGCGATGCTTTCCGAGTGCTGGTCGAGCGGCACAGCCAGCAGCTCTTCCGCCTGGCGTATCGCATGACCGGAAATGAGCATGACGCCGAGGAAGTGGTGCAAGAAGCTTTTCTCAGAGCCTATCGGAATCTCGGGCAATTCGGTTCGCGCGCGAATTTCGGCACCTGGGCGTACCGCATCGCCGCGAATTACGCGATTGACCGCATGCGCCAAAAGCGTGTCGAGGATACGCGGCGCCAGACGCCGAGCAGCCTGGCGGAAGAGCAGGAGCAGGATCCCTTGGATTTGGTGCCGGACGAACGGCCAACTCCGGATCGTCTGGCGGGCAACACCGAGCTGAGGAAAAAGATGGAAGAGGCGTTAAAAGAGTTGAGCTCGTCGGAGCGGACGGCGTTCGTGATGCGCCATTGGGAGGGCTGCGCGATCGAAGAGATCGCCGCGGTGCTGAAATCGACGACGAGCGCGGCGAAGAACACCGTTTTTCGTTCGGTACAGAAATTGCGGCGAGCGCTAGAACCGTATGTGGGAGCGCGGGGCCGGCTAGAGGCAAAAGCAGCCTGCGCGGCGCCGGAACCCAGGGGCACAGAACTATGAAACACCTGACAGAAGAAGAATTGATTGGCTATCGAGAGGGGGAGACTACGCAACGCGAAGCTATTGCCGAGCATTTGACGAGCTGCACCGCCTGCCGCACCGAGCTCGAGCGCATCGAAGCCGTGCTGAGCGCGCTGGATCATCTGCCTGTTCCCGAACGCGGCCCGGAGTACGGGCGCGCCGTGTGGCAGCAAATCGCGCCGCGGCTTCCGGAAAGAGCAGGACGGGGTTGGCGTACCTGGCTCGAACCGCGCCGTTGGGTGGCCATCGGCGCAATGGCGGCCATGGTCGTCGCGGCGTTCGTCGCAGGCCGCTGGACGAAAAAACCCGATGCCGGCCCTATGGCCGCCAGCGTGGCGCAAGTTCGCGAACGCGTGCTGGTCGTGGCGGTCGGCGACCATTTGGGCAAATCAGAAATGGTGTTGATGGAACTGGCGAACGCTGCGCCGCCCGCCTCCGGGCCAAAGCAGATCAATATCTCGGCAGAACAGCAACGAGCGGAAGATTTGCTGGATGCCAATCGCCTGTACCGCGAAACGGCCGAGCAGAATGGCGATCGAGCGCTGGCCGACGTTCTGGATGACCTCGAGCGCGTGTTAATGGACGTAGCCCATAGCCCGCAAGAAATTACGCCGGCGAAACTGGAATCGCTGCAGAAGCGCATCGAGGCGCATGGCATTTTGTTCAAAGTTCGCGTGGTCGGCAAGGAATTACAAGAAAAGCAGAACAAAACGAATTCCGCGCCAGCACAGACGGAATCGAAAGCAAGAGAGAGGAACAAGGCATGAGCATCGGAGAACGGACAAGCAGAGCGGTAAGAATCTGGGCGATCGCGGCGGGGTTGGTGATCGCGCCGTGGATGGCGAAGTCGGCAGTGGCCCATGGCTCTCGAGCGGCGAGCGACTCCTGGCAGGAACAGAGCAGCGCTGACCGTGAGCAGGAAGCCCGTGATCGCGAGCAGGAGAAACGCGACCGCGAAGAAGAAGCGCGCGACCGCGAACAGGAAAAGCGCGATCGCGAGCAGGAGCGGCTCGAACGGCTCGACGAACTCTACAGCGACGGCCGCGAGGCTCTCGACGAAGACCGCTACGACCGTGCCGCCGAGAAATTCAGCGAGCTTGCGTCGTTGAACGGCCCCCAGACGGATGCGGCGATGTATTGGAAGGCCTACGCCGAAAACAAGCTGGGCAAGAGAGACTCCGCGCTGGCCACGATTACCGATTTGGAGAAGAAATACGCGCAAAGCCGGTGGATAAAGGACGCCAAGGCGCTTGAAATCGAAGTCCGGCAATCGAACGGGCAGCCCGCGCACCCTGAATCCCAGCCCGACGAAGACCTGAAAATGCTGGCCATCACCGGACTGATGAACAGTGATCCCCAGCGAGCCATGCCGTTGCTCGAAAAAGTGCTGAACGGTCCCGGCACCCCCAAGGAAAAGTCCAAGGCGCTTTTCGTGCTCGCACAAAACGGCTCGTCGCAATCGCGCGAAATTCTCGCACGCATTGCCCGCGGAGAGAGCAATCCGGACCTGCAGCGCAAAGCCGTCGAGTATCTGGGAATGTTCGGTGGACAAGAGTCGCGGCAAACGCTTGCGGCGATTTATGCGTCCACGAACGATGTCTCGGTGAAACGCGCCATTCTTCGCAGCTACATGGTCGGCGGCGACAAGGAGCACCTCTTTGCCGCGGCCAAGGGCGAGAAGGATGCGTCGCTGCGCGCGGAAGCGATCCGCCAGCTGGGCATCGTTCACGCACCGGAAGAATTACGCCAGCTTTATGCGGCCGAGACTACGCCCGAAGTGAAAAAGGACATCCTGCAGGCGTTCTTCCTCTCCGGCGACGCAAAATTCCTCGCAGAGGCAGCGCTGGGCGAAAAGGATCCGGAGATTCGCCGCACAGCGATCCGCAATCTGGGTCTGGTCGGTTCTGCGGAGGCCAAGGAAGCGTTGCTGGCAATCTATGCGAAAGAGACTGACCGCGAGAACAAGGAGACAGTGCTCAACGCACTCTTCATTCAAGGCAACGCGCACGCGCTGGTGACGATTGCGCGAGGCGAAAAAGATCCGCAGCTTAAGAAGACGGCGGTCTCCAAACTCGCGTTGATGAATTCGAAAGAAGGTAACGATTATCTGATGGAGATTTTGCAGAAATAGCTCACAGACGGATGACCTGCGGCTCGCGACTCTGGCAGTTCAGAAAGAAATGGAGTGAGGCGGATATGAAAACGTGGCACAGGATCTTGCTCGGGCAAACCATTCTCGGAGCGGTGCTATTTGCCTGCGGACCGTTGCTTGCGCGGCAGTCGGCGGAAACCCCGCAAGTGGTGAACGCAAAAATCGAAACGCGAGCAGTGAACGGATCTCTCGGGGCGACTCTCGAGAGCATCAAAGCGCAAGCGGACAAGCCGGAATGGGTCGGCTACAGCGTCGCCGAAATTACGGGCGACCGCACGGTGTGCTGCGGAAACTTCAACGATAGCTACGGCGGATGCGGCACTTGCCGCCTCGAAAAGGAAAACGGCGTCATCGGCACGACCACGCCAAAAGACGCAACCGGCGGAACGGTCGAACTGGAGGGCTCGCGCCAGCTCGTCGTCCTCTTCCGGCTGGAAGGCAAACAGGTGATGCGCATTCGCGAAGCCTCGGAAAATTGCACGCTGGACGCAGGTGGCCTGCCGTTTATCTGGCTCACCGGCGTGAAACCTCGGGAGAGCGTGGCGCTGCTCGCCGATTTCGTCCACAAGTCAAGTTTTGAAGGTCATGGCGAACACGAAATTGGCCAGGGTGCGTTGTCGGCAATTGCCCTGCACGCGGACTCCTCAGCCGACCGAGCGCTCGAGTCATTCGTCGCCGCCGATCAGCCGGAACAGTTGCGCAAACACGCTTCCTTCTGGCTGGGAGCCTCGCGCGGCAAATCCGGTGAGGTGTTGTTAGAGGAAATGGCGAAGAGCGATCCGAGCCCCGAAGTTCGCTCGCAGGTGGCGTTCGCGCTCTCGGTGAGCCACGAGCCCGAAGCGCTCAATGAAATGATACGCATGGCCAAAGACGACAAGAGCACACACGTGCGCGGCCAGGCGCTCTTCTGGCTCGCGCAGAAGGCAGGGCAGAAAGCCATGGGCGCCATCACCGGCGCGATCGAAAACGATCCCGACACCGAAGTAAAAAAGAAAGCCGTTTTCGCCCTAAGCCAGATGCCGAAAGACGAGGGCGTGCCGAAACTCATCGAAGTAGCCAAAACCAACCGCAACCCCGAAGTGCGGAAGCAAGCCATGTTCTGGTTAGGACAGTCCAACGATCCGCGCGCGCTGGACTTTTTCGAGCAAGTGCTGTCTCGCTAGGCCTCTAGCGCAAAAGATCCTCGAGCTGGATGCGGGAATCGGTTCTGGCGTCGCGGTATTTCACGATGACGGCGCATTGCAGGCTGAGTCCATGTTTCGCACCCACCGGATGCGAGACAGCGCGCGAGCCGGGAACCACGATGGCTTCCTGAGGAATGACCAGCGGCAAAGATTCGCCGGCGGTGTACACCGCGTCGCGGACGAGATCGTAGACGGGAATCGAGCGACTCAGAATCGTGCCGGTGCCGAGAACCGCGCGATGCTTCACGACGGTTCCTTCATACACCCCCGAATTTCCTCCCACGAGCACTTCGTCTTCAATGATCACTGGCATCGCGCCTACGGGCTCGAGCACGCCGCCGATCTGTGAGCCCGCCGAAATATGGCAGTTGCGGCCAATCTGCGCGCAGCTGCCGACCAGCGCGTGCGAATCGATCATCGTGCCGTCGCCCACGTACGCGCCCACGTTGACGAACATCGGCGGCATGCAAACGACGCCACGCCCGATGTAGGAGCCATCGCGAATGCTCGAGCCGCCGGGAACGATGCGAATTCCGTCGGCGGCCGTCACGGCGCGAACCGGATACGTGGACTTGTCGATGAACGGCTGGCGCAGGGGATCGACGGACATGTCGACGGCCACACCCATCTGAAAGCCGAGAAGAATTCCCTTCTTTACCCAGGCATTGACGCGCCAGCCCGTCGGTGAGGTAGCATCCGGCTCTGCCGCGCGGACTTCGCCGCGGTTTACGGCGTCCTTGAATTCGCGGAAGAGCCGGAAGTGTTCTTCGCTGTAGTGAGCCGGAGGCTCGTCAAACAGCTTTTCGATTTGCTGCTGCCGCATGAACCCGCTCATGCGGCGGCGTGAGCGGCCGCATGGGACAGTGTGGCGGCTTCATCGGCAGGTGCGGCAGCCGTGACCAGATGGAGCGATTCGAGCACGGAGCGAATGCGCACTGCGCTTTCCGCTTTCGGCCTAACGAGGGGGAGACGCCACACCGGTTCGAGCAAACCCATCTGCGCCATGGCTGCTTTCACCGGGATGGGATTCGACTCGACGAAGTTCACTTCCATGAGCGGATGTATGCGCCGGTGAATTTCCCGCGCGGCCGGGAAATCGCCGTCGAGAGCGAACCGCGTTAGGAGTGCCATTTCGGCCGGCATTTCGTTGGACAAGACGGAAATAACGCCGCGTCCGCCAAGAGCGATCAGCGGCAGGGTGATCGCGTCATCGCCGCTGATGACACTGAAATCGTCCGGCACGGCGTTGAGTATCGCCGACATTTGCGACATGTTCCCCGACGCTTCCTTGATGCCGACGATATTTTCAATCGCGGCGAGACGCCCTACTGTTCCAGGCTCAATGTTCACACCCGTGCGTCCCTGCACGCTATAGAGAACCATGGGGAGCGTAATGGCTTCGGCGATCGCGCGATAATGCTGGAACAGGCCTTCCTGCGTCGGTTTGTTGTAGTACGGCGTGACGGAAAGAATTCCGTCCGCGCCGATTTCCGCGAGTTCGCGCGCCAGCACGATCACTTCGGCGGTGTTGTAGCCGCCTGCGCCGGCCAGCACGGGCACGCGTCCCTTTGCCAGCTCGACGGCGATCTCGACGATGCGCAGATGCTCTTCGTGCGTCAGCGTGGGGCTTTCGCCCGTCGTGCCGCAGGGCACCAGAAAATCAATGCCCGCCTCCATCTGGCGCTTGATCAGCGCGCGTAGGGTGGGTTCATCGAGCGAACCATCGCGGCGGAATGGAGTGACGAGCGCAGTGCCTGTACCTGTAAACATGGTGATTCTCCTTCTTTTTCTGAACGTCGTACTGCTTACTGCCAAAAACTGCGGATGGCGGCTGGGAGGCCGCCGCAACAAAACCAACGGCGCCGGCCTCACGGCCGACGCCAGGGAAACTCCTCAGAGTAATTCGCCGAGGATCTCCTTAAACTCGTAGAAACCTTTTTTCCCGGCGATCCAGCGCGCCGCTTGCAGAGCGCCACGCGCAAATCCTTCGCGGCTGCGCGCTGTGTGGCGCAGGGTGATGGTGTCCGCGAGCGAGTCGAACCCAATTTCATGCGTGCCAGGAATCGCTCCTGCCCGGTTGGAACTGAGGCTGATGGGCCGTGTGTAACCCGCGGCCTTCATCTGTTCCGCCAGTATCTTGAGCGTGCCGCTGGGGGCGTCTTTTTTCGCGGAATGGTGAATCTCCCAGCCCCAGGCTTCATACTCCGGGTGTTTGGCGATAAGAGCGGAAGCTTGCGCAACTGTTTCCAGGAAAAGATTCAGGCCCACCGAAAAGTTTGCGGCCCAGACGAGCCCGCTGCTCCCGTTGACAACCGCTTCCCGCGCCGCGTGGAGCTGTTCGAACCAGCCCGTGGTGCCGACGACCGACCTGACGCCGAGGGCGGCAAGGCGGCGGATATTTACCGGCGCAGCCTCGGGAGTGGTGAATTCAACGGCGACGTCGCTCCCGCCGAGCGTCTCGCGGGAGAGGCCCTCGGCGCCCGAATTGTTGGCGCCAGAAAATCTTGCGCGGACTTCGAAGCCGTATTCCGGCGCGAGCCGCTCGATGAGCTTGCCCATTTTTCCGTAGCCGACGATGGCGAGGCCCTGGGTCATGCTTCGGCGCCTCCGGTCAGGAGAAGCTGCCTCGCCATGCGCGCGTAGATATCCACGGCTTCCGTCAGTTGTTTTTTCGGGATGCGTTCTTCGGCGGTGTGCGCCAAATGGATGCTCCCTGGACCGATCAAAAATGGCTGGCCCCACGCGCCGTTAAATGTAGGAATGTCGGTGGCGAAGGCGACGACGGTAGTGGGAAGTCCATCGAAAGCGGAGAGCCGCAACGCGGGCGTGTAGAACACTTCGCGGACTTCGGCGCGTCCCCCGGCCGCTGCCTGAACGGCTTGGCGAATTTCCTCGGGATTCCCCACCGTGCGAAACATGATTTCCGCCTGCGCGTGGTCGGCAACCACGTTTGGCGCGCGACCTCCGGCGATCGTGCCAATATTCAGGGTGCTCTGTCCCAGCAGCGGATCTTCCGGCAGCGGGATCATGCGAATGGCCCGCAAGACGTCGAGCAGCGAGTGGATCGCGGAGTGGCCCAGTTCGGGGTAAGCAGAGTGGGCAAGTTTTCCGTGCGCGGTAACTTCAAAACGCAGCGCGCCCTTGGAACCGAGAGCAAGCTGATTTTCGGTGGGCTCGCCATTAATCAGGAACCGCGCGCCACGCGGATCGGCGGCAGCCACTTTTGCGCCGGCGCTGTTGCGCTCCTCTCCGACCACAAAAAGCAATCCGAGATTTGTGACGCCGGAGTCGAGAAGCTTCCCGACGGCGGCAATCATCGCGGCGATGATGCCTTTGGCGTCGCAGGAGCCGCGTCCCCAGATGAATTCGGCATCTTCGAGGGACGGAAAAAACGGCGGCACCGTGTCCATGTGCGTCGAAAGCGTGACGATAGGTTCGCCCCAGGAGGCAAAAATGTTATCGCGGTCCGGCTCGACCGGAATGCGTTCGAGGCGGCCGGACGTGCGGGAGGCGAGCATGGACAGTTCGGCGATCAAGAAGTCCGCCACCTGTTGCTCGCGATTGGTCGTCGATTCGATATCGACAAGCGCGCGCGTAAGTTCAAAAAGATTCATTCGACCGGCTGTTTCTGGAGGGAACGATACGAAAGGAAGGAACCACGAAGAAATGCTCGAGGCCGCTGCCTCTCGATAGCGCTCCATCCGGCTTTAGCACTGGCCATGGCTAAACGGCCATCTAAACGGATGACAGTGGACAGGCCTTAGACCTGTTCCCCAACCGCTGCGGCAACAGCTACCGCTGCGATTTCGGCGGAGTACAACAATCTGGCCCCTTTTGCCGCGGCCTCCGAAGCTGATCGGAACTGCTCGCCGGGCTACTCATGGCCTCCGCACCTCTACCAAGAACAATCCAAGTGTAGAAGAGCCGTGGGGAAAAAGCGAGTGGAATTTGGAGCGGCTAAAGTTCAAGCGGCTTGAGCGGAACCTCTTGCGTGGCAATGAGGAGTTCGCCGCGGAACGCACATTCGGCGGGGCGGCGATCAAGCGCTTCTTCGGCGGAGAGGCGCGCCAGGTCGGGGTTGTTGTTTTCTTGCGACAAGTGCGCGAGGACAAGGTAGCGCGCACGCGCGTCAAAACCCTCGGGATCAGAAAGATATTCGCTGACGGCGTGATTCGAGAGGTGCCCGGTGCGGCTCAGAACACGCTGCTTGACGACCCACGGATAGGGGCCGACTTTGAGCATGTCCAGATCGTGATTTGATTCGAGCAGCAGACAATCGGCGCCGCGCAGATGAACTTTTACGAGTTCGGGCATGTAACCGAGGTCGGTGACGAGCGCCATCTTCGTGCCGTTGGTGCGGAACGTGAAACCGATGGGATCGGCGGCGTCATGCGGGATTTGAAAGGCGTGGACATCGATATCGCCAATCGTGAAGTGCTGGCCAGCCTGAATGGTCTCCACGCCGCGCAACCTCGTCGCGAGGCGGTCGGGCAGGGCGCGGTGCAGCGCGTCCATGGTCTGTTCGGTTACATAGAGAGGCGCCTTCCAAAGGCCGAGCATTTGCGGAAGGCCGTTGCAATGGTCGCTATGTTCGTGGGAGATAAGGATGCCGTCGATGCGGTCAACGTTTTGTTCGATGGCCGCGAGGCGGGCTAAAGTTTCTCGTTTGCCGAGGCCGCAGTCCACAAGGAGTCGGGTGCGCGGCGTCTCGAGCAGTGTGATATTGCCCGAGCTGCCTGACGCCAAAATGGAAACCCGCAAGCCGATCGGTTTCTCCTCGTGACTGCCGGAAATAGACCGCAGGGCTTTCTGGACTTCGGCCTGCGCTTCAGTGAAAACTAATTTGAGAATGATGGCAGAGCCGTCTTCTGTCGTCAACGCTTACTATCGGCTGGAATTTTCACGTTTCACGTCCGCTATGGAAGACGGACTCGAGGTCGCTATTCTGTGAGTCGCCTTACTAGCAGGACAGGCGGGAACGCTCGAGCGTGAAGCCGTTCAGCGGGCCGAGGACGGTTACGGCGATTTGGTCGGGGCGGAAGAATTCGCGGGCCAGGGATTGGACTTCGGCCAGGGTAACGGTTTCGATGGAGGCGAGGATTTCGTCGAGCGAATAAAAGCGGCCGAAGTAGAGTTCCTGGCGGGCCAGATTCGACATGCGCGACGTGGTGGATTCGAGCGAGAGCATCAGCGAACCCTTGAGATGATTTTTTGCGCGGGTGAGCTCTTCTTCGCTTACGGCCGATTCCTTCATGGCGCGAAATTCCTTGATGGTGAGGTCGATGACCTGGCCGATGGTTTCTTTCGCTGTGCCGGCGTAAACGGTGAACATGCCGGCGTCGGAATAGGGCGTGAGCTCGCTGAAGACGGCGTAGGCCAGGCCTTCCTTTTCGCGGATGTTCTGGAAGAGGCGCGAGGACATGCCACCTCCGAGGAGATTGTTGAGGACGGCGGCGGCGAAGCGCGCCTCATGGCCGAGCGGCAATGCCGGAACGCCGATGCAAAGATGGACTTGCTCGAGGTCGCGCTTGGTTTCGAGATGGATGGGCGCTCGGGTCACGGGAGCGGTGTGATCTTCGAGCGTGCGCGCGGGACGGAGGTCGCCGAACTCGCGCTGGACGAGCTCCAAAACCCTTTCGTGAGTGACATTCCCCGCGGCGGTGATCACGAGGTGATCGGGAGCGAACCAGTCGCGGAAACGCTCGACAAGATGATCGCGGTTGAAGGCGCGAACGGTTTCGGGGGTGCCGAGAATCGGGCGGCCTAGCGGATGCTCGGGCCAAAAGCCGCGCGTGAAAATGTCGTGAAGCTGATACTCGGGATTGTCGAGGTCCATCTTGATTTCTTCGAGGACAACCTGACGCTCTTTTTTTACATCCTGGGAATCGAACTTGGGGCGCAGGACGAGATCCGCAATGACATCAAAGGCGATGGGCAGATGCTCGTCGAGAACCTTGGCGTTGAAGCATATTTGCTCTTTCGAGGTGAAGGCGTCGAGCATGCCGCCGACGGAATCCATTTCGCGGGCGATGGCTTCGGCGGAGCGGCGTTCCGTGCCCTTGAAGACCATGTGCTCGATGAAATGGGCGAGGCCGTTTTCTTCCTGGACTTCGCGGCGTGAGCCGTTGCGGATCCACACGCCGACGGAGACGGAACGGACATGGGTCATCGTTTCGGTGATGACCACAAGGCCGTTGCCGAGGACGTGCTTCTGGATATCGCGGACTTCCGTGGCAGTCGCCATAACTCAATTGTGACACAGGCGGCCTCGAAAAGCGCACGGGTTAGAGTGCCTGAGTTTTCTACCCGGAGTGCAAAAGCGCACACCAGGATTGGCTCGGCTACAGCAACTTCTCGTCGGGGTGGAGCTTGCCGTATTCGCTCGTGTAGTGCAGGGGGACGTCGCCGTAGGTGCCCTTTTCGCGCGTATAGACTTCGCAACTGTCGAAAGGCTTCGAGTAGACGTGGATGCTGACGGCGCGTTGATGGAACTCGGCCAGATTCAGGACCTGGTGAACTGGTTCCAGCGGATTCACGTGGACGGGATGCGCGGCGTCCATCTCGTAGATTTCCGTGGGGGCGATTTTGCAGGTGCCGCAGCTTGCGTCTTTTTCATCGACGCGGAAATTCTGGATTTTCAGGCGGCCGATGGGAGCGGACATCCAGCAGTTTTGATCGCGATGATTGTGGATGCGGCTGTGCTGCCCGATTTCCCAGCAGATGGTCATGCACTCGAAGAGATCGTTCTTGAAAATGAGATTGCGCGTGTAATTCCCTTTCGAGAAGAAGAGATATTTCTCAATAGTTTCGGGGCGGACGGCGTGGCGGATGATGTAGTCCTGAACGTTTTCGAGGGAGAAATCGCGCTCCGGAATGGCAGCGAGGCCCGTGACCCAGTCGGCGATGGCCAGTGGCTCGACGGCAAGTTGTTTTGGCATGGTAAGAAAATTATACCGCCGAAAAGAAGCAGAGAACCACGCAAAGAAGAAATTCGTGAGCAAAACACGATATTCTGTAGGGTGATTCGCGGTGGAACGGCGCGAAGATCGCGCCCTTGGAATGATCTATGGAATTGCTTGGAAAATCGAAAGACGAGCTTCGGGAAATATGTGTGGGGATGGGCGAGCCTGCCTATCGCGGCGGGCAGATCTATCACGCGCTGTATGCGGAGAGAAAACTCGATTTTAGGTCGATGACGAATTTACCGGCGGGTTTGCGAGAAAAATTCGCGAAGGAAGCGAGGATTTCTTTGCCGGTCATCAAGCAGCGATTTGTATCGACCGACGGATCGGTTAGGTATTTGTTTGAGCTGGGCACCGGGGAAAAGTCACTTCCTACAGAGATCCGAGAGAACACGGAGAAGAGACGGCCGCTGCGCCCGGCATCTGTCGAGGCGGTGTTTATGCCTAGCGACGGGCGGCAGACGATTTGTATTTCGACGCAAGCGGGATGCGCCGTGGATTGCCAGTTTTGCATGACGGCGCAGCTCGGGCTGATTCGCAATTTGACGGCGGGAGAAATTCTGGCGCAGGTCTTGCTGCCGCTCGAGGAGCACAAGGAGAGGCTCGCGCCGAGAACGAACATTGTGTTGATGGGGCAAGGCGAGCCGCTGTTGAACTACGAAGCGGTGATGGCGGCCGTGCGCATCTTGCTGGACAACACGGGAATGGCCATTGCGCCGAGGCATGCGACGCTTTCAACAAGCGGGATCGTGCCGGGAATCGAACGGCTGGCGGGCGAAGCGCTTAGGCCGAAGCTCGCGATTTCCTTGAATGCTTCTTCGGACGAGCAGCGCGATATGCTGATGCCGATCAACAAGAAGTATCCGTTGCGCGTGTTGCTGGAAGCGTGCAAGAAATTTCCGCGAGGCGCGCGGGAGTACGTGACATTCGAGTATGTGCTGCTGGGCGGAGTGAACGATTCGCCGGAGGATGCCGGGCGCGTGGTGAAGATGATGACGGATTTGGGGCGCGTGAAAGTGAATTTGATTCCATGGAATCCGGGGGCGCTGCCGTTTGCGGAACCAGATCAGGGGCGCGTGGCTGCCTTTCATAAGATTTTGCTGGACCGGGGCATTCCGGTATTCACGCGGTATTCGCGCGGGCGCGATGTGATGGCGGCTTGCGGCCAGCTAGCGCTGACGCAGATTGAGAATGCCGCCTCGCCGGCACCGGTCGCCGGCTAGAAAGTCCTCTCGTGGAGATGCCCGAAGTTGTAACGCACCGGTACGGTCCCGTCAGGGGCTCGGGCCTCAACCTGTGTTCGCTCAGCGATCTGGAAGCTTCGCGGGTGCTCGAGCGATTGCGGCGGGAGTCCCGGCCAAGTCTGAAAGGCGACTATTTGGGGAGGCGGCGGGTCACAGAAGCATGGCTGGCATCGGCGGCGCGAGAGGTTTTGGGACGGTCGTTTGGTGCGCCGCCGGTGTATTTCTTTCTGGGAGACTTTTCCTACCTGGCGGATTCTTCCCGACCTGCTTCGCTCGTGATTCCGCTCGCGACCCTGCCGGCGGATGCGCTGACGTTCACGCTCGGGGATAGTATGAGCGTGGCCGAGGAGCCGGGTCGCCGGGTGTATACGCTTCTGGAGATGATTGGGCTTTTTGCTCGTGCTGAGGCTTTGGCTGGATTTGGTTTTTGCGATAAAGACAGGATTCAGAAGCGGTTCATTGAGGTGCAGGTTTGGGAGTGGGCGGGCTAGCTCTTCCGAGTCGCACAACCGGGAGCACAGACGGAAGTCTGTGCCACAAAGAGGGCCGGGCCCTTCAAGGCTCAGGGTAACCAAGCGCGGCCCCGACGGGTTGGTTCTTTGTGCGCGCGGATCTTGCGTAAAGGGACAGGCTGTCTTGGGGGTCAGGGCGGAGAGCGATGCAGACATTTCTGAAAGATGTTCAATACGCTTTGCGAATGCTGCGGAAGAATTTCCTTCTGACCGCGGTCATTACGGCTTCGCTCGCGATTGGAATCGGCGCCAATTCGGCGATTTTTAGCGTGGTCGACGGGCTTTTGCTGCGTCCTTTACCCTACCCGGAACCGGAACGGCTTGCCGCGGTGTGGCTGCATTCCCCGGCCCTCGGGATCTTGCGCGACTGGCCTTCGCCCGGAGAATTCATCGATGTCCAAACCGAGAATCACTCCTTTGAAAAGATGGCGCTGGCACAGAGCCGGACCTTTGTGTTGACAGGCCGCGACGAGCCGGAGCGGATTTTTGGTGCACGCATGCAATCCAGCTTACTCGAAATGCTCGGCGCAAAGCCGCTACTCGGCCGGTTGCTGCTGCCCGAAGAGGACAAGCCGGGCAAACCGGATGTGGCGATTCTCAGCGAACGGGTGTGGAGACGCTTGTTCAATAGAGACGCGGGGATTGTGGGAAAGACGATCGTGCTGAACGGCAACCCGTTTCTTGTGGCCGGCGTGCTGCAAGGCGGCTTCGTGCTCAGCAACGAAGTCATGCCGGCGGAATTTCCGATGGACAGGGTCGACATCATTGCGCCCTTGCCCCTCGGAGCCGACGCGGAAAAGATCAGGGGCGACGAAAACTACAACATCATGGTGCGGCTGAAGCGAGGCGTCTCGCTACAGCAGGCGCAGGCAGACATGGAAGTGATTGCCAGCCGCATGCGCGAGAAGGACAAGCGCGACGCCAGCTTCGGCATGCATGTGGTGGGGCTGCAGGAGCAAGTCATAGGGGACGTGCGGCGCCCGGTGCTGGTGCTGCTGGGGTCTGTCGGGCTGGTGCTGCTGATCGCGTGCGCGAACGTGGCGAACCTCCTGCTTACGCGTGCGGCGGGTCGAGAAAAGGAAGTGGCCATCCGCACGGCTTTGGGAGCAGGCTGGCAGAGGATCGCCCGGCAGCTCTTTACGGAAAGTATTCTTCTGGGGGTTCTCGGCGGCGCGGCGGGGTTGCTGGTGGCGCAGCTGGGTATTTATGCCGTGCGAGCAATGAATCCCGGAAATATCCCCCGGCTGGAAGACATCACCATCAATGGGGGCGTTCTGTTGTTCACGCTTGGCGTTTCGGCAGGGACCGGGATTTTGTTCGGCGTGGCGCCGGTGTGGCGGGCCATCAAAGTGGACCTGAACACCTCGCTGAAGGCCGGCGGCCGCAGCGGACAGAGCGACGGTGGTTTGCATTTCAGAAGAAACAGTTTGCGGGGATTGCTGGTCGTCTCCGAGCTGGCGCTTTCCTTGATGCTTCTGATCGGGGCGGGGCTGCTGATTCGCAGTTTTGTGCGCTTGCAAAGCGTGTCTCCAGGGTTTACGACCGATCATCTGCTGACGATGGAGGTGGCCGCAGCCGGCCGGAAATACCAGGACGATAAAAACGCTGAACCGATCATCCATTTCTACGAGGAAATCGAGAGCCGCGTCGCGCACTTGCCGGGCGTAGTGGCGGAAGGAGCGATCTCGGCACTGCCTTTGGCGGGTGAGGTGGGTTGGGGAGGGATTAACGTGGAAGGTTATGCCCCGCCGCCGGGGCAGGAACTGCAAGCGGATGAACGCTTCGCCAGCGCAGATTATTTTCGAACGATGGAGATTCCGCTGCGAAAGGGCCGATTTTTTACCGAGGAGGATACGGCCGACAAGCCTCAAGTAGCGATCATCGACGAGAAATTTGCTCAGCGCTTCTGGCCAGACGGCGATCCCCTTGGAAAACATTTGTGGTTCAATCCGAAGAAGCAGATCACGATCGTGGGTGTGGTGGGCGTCGTCAAGCAATACGGCCTCGAGACAGATGGCAAGATTGCGGCGTACTTTCCGCACGAGCAGTGGCCCGACCAGAGAATGTTTCTGGCGGTGCGCACGTCTCGGGAGACGGCAGGGCTGGCTTCGGCGGTCGTCGGCGAAATCCACGCGGTTGATCCGGACGTGGTGGTTTACGGAATCCGGACGATGCAGGAGCGCTTGAACGATTCGCTCGCGCGGCAACGCTTCTCGAGCACGATGCTGGGAGCGTTCGCGGTGTTTGCGTTGTTGCTGGCGGCCGTCGGCCTATACGGCGTGATGGCGCATCTCGTGACGCAAGGTACCCACGATATCGGCGTGCTGGTGGCCCTGGGCGCGAGGCCGGGAAACATCGTGGGGTTGGTCGTCCGGCAAGGACTGGGACTGGCGGGAGTTGGAATCGTGCTGGGACTTGTGTGCGCCCTGGCGCTGACGCGAGTCATGTCGAGCCTGCTGTTTGAAGTCAGCGCAACGGACCTGGCTACTTTCGCCGCAGTGCCGGCGTTGCTGGGGGCGGTGGCGCTCGCGGCTACGGCGATTCCGGCATGGCGGGCAACACGTGTGGATCCGATGGTGGCCCTGCGAGAGGAATAGCGGCGGATTTCAGGGGCGGAGGGCGATGACGGACATTAGACGACCGGAGGCGGAGCCTTCTTTGCGGTAGGAGAAGAGGAGGTCCGGGCGGCAGGCGGTGCAAAGGTCGATGGTGTGGATGTTTCGGGGGCGAAGGCCGGCAGCCAGGAGTTGGGAGCGGTTGGCTTTCGGGAGGTCCAGGAGAACGCCTTTGGGCGGGGGTTGGTGGCCCGGGGGCATCATGTTGAGCCATTGGATGGGGTTGGGCTCGTCGCCAGTACGGAACTCGTCGAAGTAGTCGGGGGCATCAGCGAACTGCGAGAGGAATTGGGTCGCGACTTCGGTGCCGACTTCGTAGCAGCAGGGGCCGATGCTGGGGCCGATGGCGGCCAGGAGGTCCGGCGGGTTGGTGCCGAAGTGCATTTGCATCTTCCCGATAGTTTTGGCGGCGATGCGGGCCAGGGTACCTCGCCAGCCGGCGTGGATGGCGGCGACAGCGCGTTTTTTAGGGTCGACGAGTAGGATGGGGACGCAGTCGGCGGTTTGCACGGCCAGGAGGAGGTTGGGCCGGTCGGTGATGGTGGCGTCGCCCCGGCATGGGTCGGTCGGCGCGGTGTCAAACGAGTGGACTACGTCTGAGTGGAATTGCTTTAGGGCGATTAGGGGAAGACCAGAGGCACCTAGAGCGGCTTGGAAGCGACGGCGGTTTTTCTGGACGTTTTCGCGGGTGTCCCAGTCGGTGAAGCCGAGGTTCAGGAGGTTTTCGCCTTCGAGGGCGCTGACGCCGCCAGGGCGAGTGCTGAAGGCGTGGATCAGCCAGGGGAGTTTCGAGAGGGCCGGGATTTCGAGGAGTTTTATGCCGCGGGATGTGCGGGTGGTACAGACTCGGGAAGCGGGGCCCTTCAGGGCGGTAGACGGTTTTAGGGAGCGTTTCGCGACGGGCATTGGAGGTATCAGTATAAGCGGGAGCAAGAGGCGAGGTCGAGGATCGGTGTCGGAGATCTCGGAATTGGAGTCTGGGCGATTGTCCCCGAGGGTGTTAGGGGCTCCCGACGGGTTTAGGATGTGCGCGTATACTGTGCCCTATTCCCAGCAGAGCGGGCACTTCGAATCGTGCCCCAACAAGGTGAGACTTTGATTATAGGCATGGGAGTGGATTTGGCGGAGGTGGGGCGGATACGCGCGGCGATTGAGCGGCATGGTGCCGCGTTTTTGCGGCGGGTGTATACGGGGGCGGAGAGGGAGTACTGTGAGCAGTTTAGGAACAGGTATGAGCGTTTTGCGGGGCGGTTTGCGGCGAAAGAGGCGGCTATGAAGGCATTGGGAACGGGGTGGAGGCGCGGTGTGCGGTGGGTGGATTTTGAGGTGGTGCGAGAGTTGGGGGGGCGACCGACGATGCGTCTGGATGGAGAGGCGAAAAAGATTGCAGAGGAGTTGGGCGTGAAGAGGATTGCGTTGAGTATTACGCATACCGAGGTGCAGGCATTGGCGCAGGTGATTTTTGAGAGTTGACAGTGGAAAGCCGGAAGAAAAAACACTTATACAGAGGGCACGGAGAATTCGTCGTTCGTGGATGCGGGTTCGCCTACTACGTAGTTCCCTTCCTCAGCAGTGATCAGAACATCCTGCCATTGATTTGAAGGGTGGATTCCCGGGACTTGTACGCGGAGGTAGTTCGAGGAGAGGGCGGGGGTGTATTCGGTGCCCGTGAGCTCGGTGATGGAATCTTCGTCGCGGCGGAGAGTCAGGACGCGTTCGGTGCGACCTATTTGGGCCGAGCGAAAGTGGGCCGATTTGCCTTCGGATAGGGAGCGCAGTTCGCGGGCGCGGCGCTTTGTGATGTGGGCGGGGACTTGGTCGGGGGAGGTGGCGGCTTTCGTTCCGGGGCGGGAGGAATAGGAGAAGACATGGAGGTAGGTGAAGTGGTGGCGCGTGATGAAGTCGAGCGTGACGGCGTGGTCGGATTCGGTTTCGCCAGGGAAGCCCGAGATGACGTCGGCGCCAATGGCGGCTTGCGGCAGGCGATCGTGGATTAGCGAGATGCGGCGCGCGTAGTGTTCGGAGCGGTACCAGCGGTGCATGGCGGCCAGGATGCGGTCGGATGCGGATTGTAGGGGCATGTGGAAGTGCTGGGCGATGCGGTCGGTGCTCGAGAAGAGATCGATTAGGTCTTGGGTGACGTCTGGGGGCTCGATGGAGCTGATGCGGAGTCGTTCGAGGGGAGTCTCGTCAAGGATGCGGCGCAGAAGGTCGATAAATTCTACCCGGGGAGAGAGGTCGCGGCCGTAGGTGCCGAGGTTAATGCCGCTTAGCACGATTTCGCGAGCGGGCGAAGGAGTGGGCTCTTCGCCGTAAAAGCGCACAGGGAGTGTCTGTGCTACCAGGGCGTTCACTTCGCGGACAACCTCGTTCGGCGCGAGGCTGCGGGATTTGCCACGGACGTAGGGGATTACACAGAAGGAGCAGCGGTTGTTGCAGCCGTCCTGGATCTTCAGGATGGGGCGGGTGTGGCGGGATTCGCCGCCCCGGATGGGTGCGGAGAGGAATTCGGGGTGGCTGAAGATGTCGCCGGTGAGGATTTGGGCCCGCTGGGGCGAACTCCCAGAAGCGGGAATCTTGCCGGGATGGGGCGCAACCTGTTGCTCCGCTAGAAAGGAATGGAAGGGGGCATCTGGCGAGGCGGGAGAAAAAAGCGGATTCCTCTCTTCGCTCGGAATGTCATGTTGCTCCCGTGTTGCGCGAGCCCGAGCGACCGGAACGATTTGAGTTACGAGGGCGGGTATTTCGGGTTTGTGGGAATTGCCGACGACATGGGTGACGCCGGGAAGGACGGCCAGTTCTTCGGGGGCGCGTTGCGCGTAGCACCCGGTGACGATCAGGCGGGCGTGGGGATTTTGCGCGTGGATTTTGCGGATGGCGTCGCGGGCTTGGGCGTCGGCGGCAGCGGTCACCGTGCAGGTGTTGAGGACAACGATGGAGGCGGTGGCGGGGTCGGGGGATCTCGTGCAGCCGCGGTCAAGGAGCTGGCGTTCTAAGGCGGCGCCATCGGCTTGGGTGGCGCGGCAGCCGAATTGTTGGATGTAGAAGGTGTTCATGACTTCGTGAAACGGCAAAACAAAAAAATTTCTTCGACTAGAGTTCACGGAGCGGAGAGCCGAGAGAAGCGGAAGGACAAACTCACTTCCCGAAGAACGCGTGCTCCGTCAACAGAGCCTAGGATAACTGCTTCGGCGCAATACGGGAAGGCGTGAGAGAAATCAGCGAGGCGCGGCTTTACTCGGTGCATCGAGGGTCGCTACAATCTGTTTCTGAAAATGTGTGCTCTGCGGCGACACCCCTCTGCGCTGGACAACCCGAAGATTTCCGTGGTGATTCCCGTTTACAACGAAAAGGCCACCATTGAGGAAATATTGCGGCGCGTTTCGGAAACGGGGCTGCGCAAGGAAATCGTGATTATTGATGACTGCTCGACGGATGGGACGCGGCAGTACCTCGAAGCTATCGTCGAGGCACAGGGGAAGGGCGAGACTTGGGCGGCGGCGCATGATGGCGGCGATCCGGTGGATGTGCGGGAGCTGCGTGTCTTTTTTCAGGCGCAGAATCAGGGCAAGGGCGCGGCGTTGCGGAGGGGCTTTGCCGAAGCTGGGGGAGATATTGTTCTGGTGCAGGATGCGGATCTGGAGTATGACCCGAAGGACTATCCGACACTGCTCGGGCCCATTATCGACGGGCGGGCGGATGTGGTGTTTGGATCAAGATTTCTCGGCGGGCCGCAGCGCGTGCATTACTTTTGGCACTATGTGGCGAACAAAATTTTGACGCTGCTCTCGGATGTGATGACGAATTTGAAGCTGACGGACATGGAGACCTGCTACAAAGTGTTTCGCAAGGAAGTGCTGGAAGGGATCAAGTTGCGGTCGGACAGGTTTGGGTTTGAGCCGGAGATCACGGCGAAAATCTCGAAGGGTAATTGGCGGATTTATGAAGTGCCGATCAGCTACGCAGGACGGACCTACGAAGAGGGAAAGAAGATTACCTGGAAAGACGGCGTGAAGGCGTTGTGGTGTATTTTTTGGTTCAAGATTGCGGATTGACGGGAAGCGGGTAGCGGGTAGCGAAGAGTGAGCGGAGCGGAAGCATCCAGGCGAGCGGTCGACTCCCGGAGATTCCGGTATTCCCTTTAAAAACTAGACGGAAGTCGCTTCGGCATAGCCGTGGGGGTGTTTTTGCTTCCAGTACCACGCCGAGGTGATGATTTCTTCGAGAGAGGAGTGCCGGGCCTCCCAGCCGAGGGACTGGCGGAGTTTTTCTTTGCTGGCGACCAGGACGGCGGGATCGCCGGGGCGCCGAGGCGACATTTTGCGAGGAACTTTGCGGCCGGTGATTTTTTCGGCGGCGTCGAGGACTTCGAGGATGGAAAAGCCGCGGCTGTTGCCGACGTTGAAGGCTTCGCCGGAGACGGATTCGATCGATTCGAGAGCGCGGAGGTGCGAATCGGCAATGTCGAGGACGTGGATGTAATCGCGGACGCAGGTGCCGTCGGGCGTGGGATAGTCCGAGCCGAAAACTTCGAGCTGCGGAAGGAGACCGAGGGCGGCGTCGAGAACCTTGGGGATGAGGTGGGTTTCCACGCGGTGGGCTTCGCCGTGTTCGGAGGAAGCGCCAGCGGCATTGAAATAGCGGAGAGTGGCATAGTCGAGGCCGGTATAGGCGCGATAGTCGGAGAGGATTTCTTCGAAGCGAAGTTTGGACTTGCCATAGGGATTGATGGGGTTTTTGGAGTGATCTTCGGGGATGGGGACGGTGTGAGGCTCGCCATAAGTGGCGGCGGTCGACGAGAAGATGAATTTTTTCACCCCGTGGCGAGTTACAGCGTCGAGGAGATTGACGCCAGCGGCGACGTTGGCGGCGTAGAAAGTGCTGGGTTCGCGGACGGATTTGGCGACCAGAGCCTCTCCGGCGAAATGCATGACGGAGTCGATCTTGTGTCTGGAAAAGACTGCTTCGATTTCGGAGCGGACCCCGAGGTCGGCCCGGCAGAAGATGGCTTGGGGAGGCACGGCGGCGGCGTGGCCTTCTTGAAGATTATCCAGGGCGATGACCTGGTAGCCGCGGGAGAGGAGGACCTCCGCGCAGATGCTGCCGATGTAGCCTGCTGCTCCGGTAACGAGAACATTCAAGGGACTGACCTCGCCTTCCTCGGGGAAAATTGGTTTAGGTTGATGTAAATATTAAAAGTAGCAGGATAGAGGCGGGTTGTCAGCTAGAAGGGGCGGGGCAAACCCAGGCAGGACGGAGGTGGTGTGCGAGCGGTACGGCCGGGAAGGCCGATCAGGGAGCCGACATGCGGCGCTGGAAAGTGAGAAGGATCAGGTCGGCGCGGCGGCGCACGCCAAATTTGCTGAGCAGATTGGAGACGTGAAATTTTACGGTGCGCTCGGCGATGTTGAGCTTGCTGGCGATCTCTTTGTTGGAAAGATTCTCGAGAAGAGAGTCGAGGACCTCTTGTTCGCGGCGGCTGAGATTGGTGACGGAATCGGTTTTGAGCCGGCGGCCTTGATTCGTGAGGATGGAATCGACGAATCCGGACAGGACGGAGCGCGGGACCCAGAAACCTCCACTGGCGACCAGCGGCAAGGCGCGGACCAATTGATCGCGGGCTTCGGTGTAGGTGAGAAGACCTTTCACGCCGAGGCGCAAGAGCTGATAGCTGTTGGCGTCGCTGTGCTGTTCGCCCACGACGATCAGGCGCGCTTCCGGATGGCGCTCCATGAGATTTGCCAGAAGTGCGCCGGTGGCAGGACGCGCGGCATGTCCATCGATCACATAGACCTGCGCCACAGGCGGTTCGAGATTGCGCATGTCCGGTGCGAGCGTGGATTCGAGCTGCTTGATGACCACCTTGAATGGTCCCTTGGACAACACGCGCTCGAACTCGCTCAGCACCAAGGGGTGCGGCGAGAGGATGCAGACTGACAGTTTTGCGGAAGCTCGCTTGGTAGCCACTATGTGTCAGCGTAGTGAAAACTGTCCTAAGGGGCAAGTCTCTTGGAGGGGTATGTTCTCGAATTGTTACGTGACAGGTAGGGCGCTTTTTCTATGGGGTCCAGGGGGCGATTTTCGCAATAAAACCTCGACAATTCGCTCGGCGGCGTGGCCGTCCCAGAGGGGTGGAATGCGCCCGGGCTTCGCTTTTCCGGCGAGAACGGCCTCTGCGGCCGTGAGAATTTTTCGAGGGTCGGTGCCAACGAGCTGATTTGTGCCCTGGGAAATCGTGATGGGGCGCTCGGTGTTTTCGCGGAGAGTGAGGCAAGGGACACCGAGAGCGGTGGTTTCTTCTTGAATGCCTCCCGAATCGGTGAGGACTAGCATGGCCTTGCTGAGCAGGCAGAGAAAATCGAGATAGCCAACGGGGGGGATCAGTTTTAGCCGGGGATGGGTCGTACTACCCGCCTGCGCGAGGCGTTGCTGAGTCCGTGGATGAACGGGAAAGATGACGGGGACTTGGGCGGCAATAGCATCCACCGCCGTGAGGAGTTCGGCCAGTTTTTCCGTGGCGTCGACGTTCGACGGACGATGCAAGGTAAGTACGGCGAAGCGTTGCCACTCGGCGCCGTTCTTCAGGCCAAGATCTTCACCAATCGGGGACTTCTGAGCCGTGGGTAGAAAATAGCGGAGAGAATCGATCATCACGTTGCCTACGAGGTGGATGGATTCGCGGGGGCGGCCTTCCTTCTGGAGATTCTGGATGGCGTCTTCCTCGGTGACGAAGAGATAGTCGGCTAGGGCATCGGTTAAGATGCGATTGATTTCTTCGGGCATACCGCGGTCGAAGCTGCGGAGGCCGGCTTCGACGTGGGCGACGGAAATGCCGAGCTTTACGGCGGCAAGCGAAACAGCGATGGTGGAATTGACGTCACCAACGACAAGAACGAGATCGGGCTGATGCTCGAGCAGGACGGGCTCGATGCGCTTGAGGACTTCGGCGGTTTGCACGGCGTGGGAACCGGAGCCGACTTCCAGATTGACGCGAGGCGCTGGGATGCCCATCTGGCGGAAGAAAATGTCGGAGAGGGTGGCGTCGTAATGCTGACCGGTGTGGACAAGGATGGGCTCAATCTCCGGATGGCGCTGCATCTCGCGCATGAGAGGCGCGATTTTGGGGAGATTGGGACGTGCGCCAACTATGTTTATGATCTTCAGTGCCATGGGTATGAACGCTTTACGTCCGAACGAACCATAGTACAGCACACCGGTTGACTCCTCGTGGTTCGATGAATCGAGCCCTATCTAAGAACAAACGGAGGGAAAGGTTGGTAAAGAGGGCGGCCGTCCGGGATCGCATGGCGGTTCGGCAAGGCGGCTTAGGGGAAAGTCCGCGAGGCGAAACGCAAGAGTTCAGGCGGTTCGGGGCGCTCGGATGACCGTTCGCGCCAAAAAAGCACTGGTTCGCTGCAAGACGTTCGATTCTGGGAGCAAAGCTGCGTAAAATAGAGCTGTACCTGCAACGCGGCCTTCTCTGCTGGTGTCCCCCGTTTAAGAGGAAGTCCGGTAAGGAGTTAGACGTTTCCCGCGCATGCGAAATCTGAAGGAATCCGCGAAGGCTCTGCGAGAGTTGCTCTCGGAGCGGATACTTGTGCTCGATGGAGCCATGGGGACGATGCTGCAACAACGGCATCTTACGGCGGAGGATTTCGGCGGGGCGGCGCTCGAGGGTTGCAACGAAAACTTGGTGCGCACGCGGCCGGATGTGGTGCTGGATATCCACCGTAAGTATTTCGAAGCGGGATCGGACATCGTTGAGACGAATAGTTTTGGCGGGGCTCCGATCGTTTTGGCGGAGTACGGACTGGCCGCGGATGCCCATTTCCTGAATCGGCGCTCGGCAGAATTGGCGCGCCAGGCGGCGGATGAGTTTAGTACGGCCGCGAGGCCGCGGTTTGTTGCGGGGTCGGTGGGGCCGACGACAAAGGCCATTACGGTGACGGGTGGCGTGACCTTCGATGGACTGATCGAGGCTTACTACACGCAGTCGAAGGGATTGGTCGAAGGCGGCGTGGATTTGCTGCTGGTTGAGACCTGCCAGGACACCCGGAACATCAAGGCGGCCTTGCTGGCGATACAGAAGCTCTCGAAAGAGATCGGGATGCAGGTGCCGGTGATCGTTTCGGTGACGATCGAGCCGATGGGCACGATGCTTGCTGGGCAGACGGTCGAGGCGATGTGGGCGTCGCTGCGGCATGCCAAGCCATTGGCGTTTGGAATGAATTGTGCCACTGGGCCGGAGTTCATGACCGATCACATCCGGACTCTGAGCCAGCTTTCGAGCGAGTTTGTTTCCTGCTATCCAAACGCAGGGTTGCCGGACGAAGAAGGAAAATATTTGGAGACGCCGACCTCGCTGGCGGCGCAGCTCGAGAAATTTGTGGACCATGGCTGGCTGAATTTTGTGGGCGGGTGCTGTGGAACCACCGAGCAGCACATCCGCGCGATTGCCGGGATGGTGCACGGCAAAAAGCCGCGCGTGCGGCCGGGCGAATCGCACCGGGCCGTGTATTCGGGAATCGAAACGATTGAGGCGGAAGACAGTACGCGGCCACTGCTGGTGGGCGAGCGGACGAATGTGATCGGGTCGCGGTTGTTTAAGAATTTGGTGGCCGAAGAGAAATGGGAAGAGGCGAGCGAGATTGCACGGCGGCAGGTGAAGGGTGGGGCGCACATCGTGGATGTGTGCCTGCAAAGCACGGAGCGGGATGAGAAAAAAGATATTCCCGTGTTTTACGAGAAGTTGATTCGAAAAGTGAAGGCGCCGGTGATGATCGATACAACCGACGCGACGGCGATCGAATTGGCGCTGACCTATTGTCAGGGTAAGTCGATCATCAATTCGATCAATCTCGAGGATGGCGAAGAGAAATTCGAGCGCGTGGTGCCGATGGCGCACGATTTTGGCGCTGCCGTGGTTGTCGGATGCATCGATGAGGACAAGCTGCAGGCGCAGGCTTTTACGCGGGAGCGGAAACTGGCCGTTGCGCAGCGCAGCTACAAACTGCTTACGGAAAAATATGGGTTGGGGCCGGAAGACATCATCTTTGACCCGCTGGTGTTTCCGTGCGCGACAGGCGACGAGAATTACATTGGCGGGGCGGTTGAGACCGTGGAGGGCATCCGGCTGATCAAAGAGGCCTTGCCGGATGTGCGGACGATTTTGGGGATTTCAAACGTGTCGTTTGGATTGCCGGCCGGCGCCCGCGAAGTCGTGAATTCGGTTTTTCTGTACTACTGCACGAAAGCGGGGCTGGACCTGGCCATCGTGAACACGGAGAAGCTCGAACGGTTCGCTTCGATCCCGCAGCACGAACGAAATCTTGCGGAAAATCTTTTGTTTTCGCATCCACCGAAGGATGTGCCTGTGGATCATTCGCAAGCGGAGCTTTTGAGCAACGTTCCGGCGGATTGGCGCGAGCAAAAGAAAGAGCAGCGAGCGGCAGTGAATCAGTATCACATCGCCGCGATTGCTGAATATTTTCGCACCGCTAAAAAGAAAGAGAAGAAGCTCGCGGCGGATCTTCCGCTGGACGAGCGGCTCGCCAATTACATCATCGAGGGCACACGCGACGGCTTGATCGCGGATCTGGAACGCAAGCGTGCGGAGGGCGCCTCGCCACTGGAGATTATCAACGGCCCGCTGATGGCCGGAATGGCGGAGGTAGGACGGCTCTTCAACGCGAATGAGCTGATCGTGGCCGAGGTGCTGCAATCCGCGGAGGCCATGAAGGCTTCGGTGAATCATCTCGAGCAGTTCATGGAGAAGGCGGACACGGCCAAGCGCGGAAAGATCGTGCTGGCGACCGTGAAGGGCGACGTGCACGACATCGGGAAAAACCTCGTTGAAATCATTTTGAAAAATAATGGCTATGACGTGGTGAACCTAGGAATCAAGGTTCCGCCGGAAGAATTGATCAAAGCCTATCTGCAGCATCATCCGGATGCGATCGGATTGTCCGGGCTGCTGGTAAAGAGCGCGCAGCAGATGGTGATCACGGCAAGCGACCTGCGAGGGGCGGGTATCGAAATTCCGCTGCTGGTGGGCGGCGCGGCCCTCTCCGCACGATTTACGCAGACAAAGATTGCGCCGAGCTACGGCAAAGCGGTGTGTTACGCGAAAGATGCGATGACCGGGCTGCGGTTGATGAACCAGCTGATGGACCCGACGACGCGGGAACAGGTTCTGCAGGAACATGCGGCGTCGGGAAACGGGGTTGCCGTTGCGACGGCGGTGGCTGTAGCTGAACCACCGAAAGTTGTGCGCTCGCCAAAGGTACGGGCGGACTTGCCGATTCCCAAGGTGGCCTATCTCGATAGAAAAGTGCGCCTGGTGCCGGATCTGAACGAGGTGTGGAGTTACATCAACCCCTTCATGCTCTACGGGCGGCACATGGGATTTCGCGGAGATTTCGAGAAACGGTTTGCGGAACGGGAGACCAAGGCGGTCGAGCTGTTTCAAAGCATGGAGGAAGTAAAGCACGAGGCTGCGGAATTTATGAAACCGCGCGCGGTGTGGCAATTTTTTGAAGCGGAGTCGGATGGCGAGGCGATGCATCTGTTCGAACCAGGGGCAGCGGAGCCGCTGCATACGTTCCGTTTCCCGCGGCAGCGATTGAGGGACTTTCTTTGCCTGAGCGATTACGTGCTGCCGCCTCAGGGCGGGATACGGGATCACATAGCGCTTTTTGTTGTGACGGCGGGCGAAGGCGTGCGTGAACGGTCAGAAAGAGCGAAAAACGAAGGCTACTACTTCAAGTCGCACGGGATGCAGGCGCTGGCGATTGAATCCGCGGAAGCATGCGCGGAGTGGCTGCACCGGCGCATTCGCGAGGATTGGGGCTTTCCGGACCCGCCGGAGACGACGATGGCGCAGCGGTTTACATCGCGATACCGCGGGAAGCGATACAGTTTTGGCTATCCGGCGTGCCCGAATCTGGACGATCAGGCAGGGATCTGGAAACTGCTGCAGCCGGAAGAGATTGGCGTGCAGTTGACTGAGGGCTTCATGATGGATCCGGAGGCAAGCGTGAGTGCGCTCGTGTTCCAGCACCCGGATTGCACTTATTTTTCGGTCGGCGACACCGACGAGAACTGAGCGCAAGCGCCTGGGGTCTCGGAGAGCGATTCTAATACCACACCCTTTGAACATCGAACGACGGAAGTGCATGAGTCCGGCGATTCCCAAAGTAAGGAGACTTGAAGCCAGCGTTCTTGTGCGACCGAAGCTGGCCATGATTGCAAAGACGGGGACCGCTCACGCGTCGAGTAGGATGAGTCTCATCTCTCTAGCGCTCCGGTCTGGGCAGAGCGGAACGCCCGGCGTGTGCCGGACCTGGGAAATACGATGTGCCAAAAATCAACGTCGGGGACCGCGAACGTGATGCCAACAAAGTGGCGGTCACTTTTTTCCCGTAGCGAAGTGACGTGACAGTCCACGGTCTCGGCGGTCATGTCATTGATCAGCCGGACGCTCTGGCCGGGGATCAAGGGTATGTCCATGGCCAAAAGAGCGCCGTGGGCGCTCACCACGCAGGCGGAGCCCTTCACGTCGATCTTTTCGCCCTCGGAAAAACTGCATCGGATCGTCAGAGGAATCAGCAGTGAAAGGCGCACACTGCGCCTACGTTCGGGATATCGGGTTCTTTGCATCTATAGCCTTTGGGAAGACACCATCTGGACAGGCTGATATGTTGTCACGCCAACAAAGAAATGACAAGCACTCGAATCAACCCTTGTCAAACCTCTTTAGAAATGTCCCCTTCCTTACCTCATTAGAAATGTCCCTTTTCTTTTGATTGCCTGTTGTCGTTGGAGTGTCCGCCGGAGCGAAGCCCTGCGCCGCGGTTTGTGCGGCGCGTTTAGGGCGTAGCGGAGGCGGACACTCCAACGAGTGCTGATTGCTGCGATCGATTCAACCGCCGCAACTTCATTCTCTGTTCATAGCCTTGCCGCCAGGGGTGTCCCGGCGCTGGCTTGCTCCCTACGTGCTTAGCTGGCTCGCGGCTTGGATCACGCGGCGCGACCTGCACCGCTTGCGGTCGTGCCACCAGATCCTCGTAATCCATGCGTTCTCCGCGATAGTGCACTTCTACCGCTCCATCTTCTCCCTCATAGACCAAGGCCTTGGCCTGGGTCGGCCCATAGCGCTTATTCTGCGGCTTGAGTTGCAGAAAATGCCCCCGGTACTGCACCACCCAATCGTTGCTGATCCATCGCTCCGTCTCTAACCGGAAGACCTCTCTCAGCTTCGCTGCGCTCGGTGCCCGAACGTGGTAGTTCTCTGCTCGAGCCGCTTCTCGCGCAAAACGCCGATTGTGTTCCGCAAGATATTCCCCCTCCATATATTCATTCGCCGCTTCGTACCGCGCTATCCCCTGTCGGCGCAGTTTCTTCACCAAGCGATCTTGATGCACCCCGTTGTTGCGTTCCACCCGCCCTTTCGCTTGCGGAGAGCTGGCCGCGATAATGCGAATCCCCAATCGCTCGCACATGCGTCCAAACTGCGTCGTGGGCGCCTTTCCTCGCAGTCGCTCTTTCTCCGTCGGCTCACGCTTATAGACATTCTTCCAATCCGTGTACAACGCCCGTGGGACCCCATACTTCTCGATCCACGATCGCAGCACCCCTACCGCTGCCCAGATGGTCTCCTGCTCTCCCAGGCGACAGCACGTCGTTCCCGTGGCATCATCCACCATATTCATCAGACATCCGCGTGCTCCCCGCTCCTCAAACCACGCATGGAAACTGCCATCCAGCTGCACCAAGTCGCCAAAGTGTTGCCGCCGTTCCCGGCGCTTGCGGTGCGCTTTCCGTCTTCGCATGCGGCTCCACAGCCCCTCCGCCAACATCCAACGCCGCAGCGTCTCCTCTCCCACTTCCAGCCCATCCTCATCCGCCAAATGTTCCGCCGCCAGCGTTGGTCCAAACCGCTCCTGTTCCGTTCCCGAATACTTCTCCCGGATCAGCTGCAGCACCTTCCGCCGGAATTTCTCGGGCTTCGCTCGGTTCGAACCTCTTCCCGCGCTGCGGTGTTGCAACCCCTTGGCTCCTTCTCCCCGATAGCGCTTCCACAATCTCTTCGTCTGTCGATAACTCAACTCCAACATCTTCGCTGCGTCCACCAGCCTCAGCGTCTCGCTCTTCACTCGCGCCAAAACCTCTGCTCGTCGAAGTTCCCTCGTACTCATCGCTGTCCTCTTCAACCGGACCTCCTCTGGAGGTCGCAGTGTAGGGGACATTTCTAATGGGGGCTGAAGGGGACACTATCAAAGAGGTGCAACA
>Ga0210391_10000090_pt1 | contig 108679 bp, 92 predicted proteins | sample IncBWC12OmetaG_FD_160573 | JGI IMG/M metagenome (GOLD analysis project Ga0210391, IMG submission 160573) | Forest soil microbial communities from Barre Woods Harvard Forest LTER site, Petersham, Massachusetts, United States - Inc-BW-C-12-O ...
TCGGGCTCTAATCGCGCCAGAATGAATCGGCCTTCGTCCACTTGACGGCTGCTCCAACATACATCCATCTCGACCTTATTTTCATCGTTCGTTGTGGTTCGAAGAACCATGAGCTATTCGTAGCGCAACGCCTCCAGCGGGTCGACTTTCGCGGCGCGGCGCACCGGAGCCCAGCATGCCAGCAGCGCCACACTGACGAACAAAAGGCCCACTACGAGGAGCGTTACCGGATCGCCGGGCTGCACCTCAAACAGAAAAGTCCTCAGCACGCGCGATAAAACGATGGCCAGCGCCACACCCAGGAGCACGCCGCTCGCGATCAATCGAAACCCCTCGCCGAAGATCAGGTTCCGAATGTCTTTTTGTTCTGCCCCGACCGCGCTGCGAATCGCCAGCTCCCGCCGCCGCGAGGCCACCGAAAGCGAAATGACGCCGTAAATTCCAACCAGCGTCAGCAAACTCCCCACAGCGGAAAAGCCGATCAGCAGTTGCATCGCAAAAGTACGTGGCGCCAGCGAATCATCGCGAATCTGTTCCAAAGTCTTTGGATTTTCGATGGCGGCGGTTGGATCGACGGCATGCAGCTCGCGTTCGACCGCCACTAGAACCGCACGCGGGTCCGCGGTCGTACGGACGACGAGGTGTTTTGAAAACGCGGTGGCTTCCCACAACGACAGATAAATCTCGGGCGCGGCCACCTGCGTCAAGTCATCCGTTCGGCTATTCGATACCTCGCCGACGATTTCCATACCCGGCTTGTCGCGCCCGTCCAGCCAAATCTTCCGGCCGATGGCATTGCCATGCGGAAAGTAGCGATCCGCAAATGCCTGGTTGACGATGGCTACGTTCAGCACTTTGCCCTCATCGCCTGAACGAAACGACCGTCCCTCGATCAGTGCCACACCCATCAGTTTGAAGTAATCCTCCGTGACGGCGCGCAGCGGCAGCGCCGTCTTGTCGCTCTCCTTGATCGCCGGCGGCTGGCCCTCAATTTCCAGAGTCGCCGGCCAATTGTTGCCAGTAAGCGGCACTCCCCAGGCGAAAGCTGCATATTGCACGCCGGGAATAGCCGATACCCGTTCCAAGGCGTGCTTGTGAAAACTGGCCCACTCTGAACGGCTTTGCACCTCGGTCACGCTCATGGTCAAGATGCGTCCCGTGTCATAGCCCGAGGGCACCTTCGCAATATTGATCATGGTTCGAATCAGCAATCCGGCCCCGACGAGCAGCGCCAGCGTCAACGCCGTCTGCGCCATCGTGACCCCGCGCAGAAGCCGCCGTTCCCCGAGTCCTGCCGTTCCTTTGGGTCCAGCGTTCTTCAGCACTTCCATGGGATCCAGAAGGAAAGCACGCAGGGCCGGAAAAGCTCCCGCGAAAAACGCAGCCACCACCGCCGCACCCAATCCCCAAGCCAGCACCGCCCACCCAGCCGTGACGCTATCCAGACGTGGAATGGCATGTCCCGCGGTCAACTTGAACAGCTTGACGACGCCGAACGCTAGCCCCACTCCGAAGGCTCCGCCGAGCAGCGCCAGCAGCAGACTCTCGGTCGTTACCTGCCGCATAAGAGCAACGCGTCCCATGCCCAGCGCGCCTCGCACCGCGTATTCCTGCTGGCGTTGTAACCCACGTACCAGCAGCAGTGCTGCAGCGTTGCCGCAACCGATCAGGAGAACAAGCGCCGCCGCGCCCAGCAGCGGCAGCAAGATCCTTCGGCCGTCTTGATTCATTTCCTCTGTCAGTGGCTGCAGCCGGGACGTGAATCCTTCAAACTGTTTCTCCGATTGCGCCTCTCGCGCCGCAAGGACCGTCAGCTCTCCCTGCGCCTGCCCGAGGGACACTCCATTGCCGAGTCGCGCCACGAGATTCCAGTAGGGATCTTTCAAATACTTCGGGTCCGGCGCCACAGGAATCCAGAAGTCCACCGGCGCATTGACGTTGTAGTTCGGCTCCTTCGCGGCTCCGGGCGAGGGCAGGAATCGCACCCCGGGAGGCATCACGCCGATGATTACTGGCGGCACGTCCCACCGGCTGATGCGAACGGTTTTGCCTATGATTTCTGGATCGCCGTTAAACGTCCGTTTCCAGAACTCGTATCCCAGCAGGATCACCTTCACCGGTCCGGTCCCAATGTCCGTGGCCTCAAAGCCGCGCCCGAGGACTGGATGCAATCCCATCAACGGAAGATAGTTCTCGGTCACTTCCATGCCTTGCATGGACTGGCTGCCCTCGTTGCGGATCAGAAAGTTGAATGTCCAGCCGTACGCCGCGATTCCTTCAAACGACTTCGCCTCTCTTTGCCACTCCATCCACTGTTGGGCGGGCCAGCCGCGCGGGTCCTCCTGTTTTTGCCCGTCCGTTCGCGCGGTGGGAATCAGCACCAACTGTTTCGGTTGTCGGTATGGCGGTGGGGTCAGCAGCACGCCTTGAATCAAGCTGAACACCGCCGAGGTCGCCCCGATTCCCAGTGCCAGCGTCAGCACCGCAATCAGGCTGAACCCTGGCTGTTTCCGCAGCATTCGAATCGCAAAGCGCAAGTCTTGCCACATCGATACCCCTCCCAGTGCTGCCACTCCCCCTCGAGGAAGCCCAATCAGGGTTACGTACCTTGCCCACCCCTTGTTCCGGTTTTTCTACTGCCTTTGACGAGAATAAAGCTTCCGGGTTAGATCAACTCGTGAAGGTAGAGCGTGAGCTCGCCCGGTCTTCCGGCTATGGATTGGGATTGAAATTTCAGGGCCTAAGCGATCCCTAATTTACTTCCCGACCGGCACCTGCAACTTATCGGTCGCGAACGCCACGGGCCCCGCATAGGACGCACGAATCGATTTTCGCACCGTAGGCTCCTGCCCTTCCACATCGGGGGCCAGATGGCTCAGCAGCAAGCTTTTGACTCCACTGTCGCGCGCGGCTTCGCCAATTTTCCTGGGCGGCGTATGCAGATCGTACAGTTGCGAAGGCGAATCCGGAGGGTCCAGCACGGCACAATTGAAGATCAGCAAATCCGCATTCTTCGCCAGTTGCACCAGATTCGGCAGCGCGGACGCATCCATGTCTCCGGAGAAAACCACGACGACACCCTGATAAGAAATCCGGTAAGCCACCGACGGACAGTCACCGTGATGCGTGGCAATCTCTTCCACGACCAGACCAGCGTCATCCACAATCTTCGTGCGCGGCGAATCCAGGCGAATGGCCAGATCGCGAACCGTAAAAGTTTCGTCCGCGCCAAACGTCTTCTGATACGCAAAGGCGCCGGTTTTTCCAACCAACAAATCTACAAATTGCGAGGTCTTCGGGAAGAGTCCCGCCCCATCCGGTCCGAAAATCCGATATGTGATCGGCCCGTCGCTGGTAAGCGCTCGTTCGTTGAAGAAAGCGGCGAGATCTCCGCTGTGATCGATATGCAAATGCGTGAGCAAAACCGTATCTACCTTTTCCGTGTCCAGCTCCAATTCTCCGATCCGCAAGAACGCACCCGGTCCGGCATCCACCAGGATCCGCGGGATCCCTCCGACCAGCACGATGAAACTCGAGCCGCCCCTTCCGAAAGCACGCGGTCCTCCAGAGCCCAGCACCACGATTCCGAGTGCTGGCTTTCCGGGAGCAGCGCAAAGAGAAGTCGGCAACAAAACAACGACAGCCCCCACAAGCGCCATGAGCGTCTTCATGCTTGCCTCTCCTTCTGTGCCTCACCACCAAGATATCAGGCCCACCAGATTAACACTCCGCCGAGGGCGTCTCCCTCTAACCGAGTCGAGTCTGACCCCTCCACGAGCCTCGTCGTCAGCATCCGCCGCCGCGCTCTTTCTCTCGGGCATCTATCGTTTGAAAGCCCCTCGCCGTCAAGAAAAACTCTTCGCCGATTTTGCCCGCGCCCGCCGCACCCTGGACCGCCTCGGCGGCTAAGATCCCTTTTGGCCACACCTCTCACGGCAAGGCGAGAGAGCGGTCTAAGTCGCCGCTCTCTGCCTCGCTCGGGTGTCTAATGGATGGACCTGGGGAAGTAGCGAAGAATGGGCTTAGAACCGCAACCGCTCGACTGGTCAGCGTGCGGCGTTCAAACTTTGGGGTCGACGGTTGTCACTCGCAAGAGCATCCCTGCGCCTTCTGGAATCTTGAGAGTCCTCTTGTCCGAAGAAAGGACAATAAGGCCAACCGGCGCCGTCCGGCCGGCATGGGCGATGCTAATGTGCTCGAGTCGGTAGGTACCACAGGCGTCGGACGAAAAAACCCACAGCGCTTGGGGATTGTCGTTACCATCCAGGGCTCCGCGGCACTTTGTGCCTTCCTTGGCGCGAACCTGGCCGAGCATGCCGTCCTTGAGCTCTTTTCCTACGACATCATTTGGATTTGCGCTGGTCGTGACGGGACCACCATAGCCGTAGGCGATGTCGCCGCCGATTTGTACGGTGTTCAACGCGTCGAAATTGTCGCCTTCTCCCGGGGCGGTCGTCGGCGTTTGCGCTTCCATCACGCCCATGAACCCGGCGATAGCTCGGAGATTTGTGTGGATGGACACGGTTTCCCCCGACGAAACCAGTTTGTCGAACTGAATGGAGATTTGGGCGTTTCGAGCACTCGTTGCGGGCACAACGTCCGCGATGTGGCCGATGACTTTACTGCCCGCCGGCACGGTCCTGCCGGAAGGCAAAGGAACGTCTTGCATAATCCTTCCCGTGATTTCTTGGCCGGGTTTGCATTTGGCGGAGGAAAGCGTCGAATTCAGTCGAACAGGTAAAATGGTTCCACTGGGGACGGTGAGGGCGCCTTCGTTGGCACTGCTGGGCAGGCCGGCGACCGCTATGAGGGTGAGTGTAAATAGAAACAGGCTGACGACTTTTGTTAAACCGTACGTTTTACTTGTTAGCTTCATAATTGCCTCCCAGGAGGTCAATTGCTCCTGGGCGGTAGGTCTTTCAGACTCGAGGCCGGACAAGCTTCCGCCCTAGTTCAATGACTTCCTTTCTTTCTCGACATCCTTGTAGAGCTTCTCGATCCTTTTCTGGATCTTGTCCTTGTCTTCCGCTTTCGGGTACAAGTCCAGGTAGCGCTGGTAGGATTTGATCGCTTGCTTCTTTAGCCCTTTTTTCTCCTGCGCCTCGCCCAAAAACCGGAAAGGGACCGCGTACCCGGGTTTCGCGAGCGTGGCGTCCTCGAACCGGTCGATCGCTGCGTCTAGATCCCCTTTGTGCATGTAGTACTCGCCCACCTGCATATCTTTTTCCGCCCGCAGCGGGTCCCACTTCGGCTGATCTGGCGCATTCTGCGTCGCGTTATCCGCATTGATCTTGGGTTGCTTCGGCTTATCCGTCGAGTCCGTGGGCGCCGCCGGCTTATCCGGCGGAGGGGGCGGGTCTTGCGCAAGATTCTGGGGAGGCGCGGCGACGACCAAGAGGCCGAGCAATGCCAGCCGGAAGGCCTCCTGTAAGCTTCTTCGCATACGCTCCGTTAGATGCTCCTTCCGACTCCTCATGTTGCAAACGCCCTCTCTCCGCGAGCCGCCCGAGCGCCCGAGCGATCGCGGCCACGGCTCACGACCCCGAGGTCAGTCTCGACAATTCTAGTATGATGGAAGTTGGCGCTTAAGCATAAATTCCGCGCTGACGTCCCATGGAACCCCGAGAAATAGCCGCGCTGCTTCCTGAAAGCCCCGGCGTCTACCTGTTCAAGGACGCCGGCGGCAACGTCCTCTATGTCGGCAAGGCTGCGTCTCTGCGCAGCCGCGTGCGTTCCTATTTTCTCGAATCCAGCTGGGTCAATGCCAAGACCGGTTCGCTCGCCCGCGAAATCGCCGACCTTGAAACCATCCTTGTCGGCAACGAGCGCGAAGCCCTCGCTCTCGAGCACAACCTGATCAAGCAATACCGTCCGAAGTTCAACGTCATGCTTCGGGATGACAAAACCTACCCTTACATTAAATTCACCGCCGCCGAAAAATATCCGCGCGTCTATTTCACCCGCCGCATCAAAAAAGACGGATCGCTCTATTTTGGCCCCTATTTTCCCGCCGGACTTGCCCGCCGCATTCTCCATTTTGTTCACAAGCGATTCCTCGTTCCGAGCTGCACGGTCGATCTCACGCGCAGCCATCCGCGTCCCTGTTTGCAGTATTACATTCATCGTTGTCTCGGCCCTTGCGTCACCGGCCTCACCACCGATGAGCGCTACAGCGAAGCTGCCCGCGACGTCCGGCTCTTTCTCGAAGGCCGCCGGCACGACCTCATGAAGAGCCTCGAAGAGCGCATGATGGCCGCCGCTGAAAAAGAACAATTCGAACAAGCCGCCGCCTATCGCGATCTCCTTCGCACTCTCGAGGACATCGAGGAGCGCCAGCGCATCGCCGCCGTCCAAGGCGACGACACGGACGTTCTCGCCTATTACGCCGAGCCGCCTCTGGTCGCCGCCAATCTATTTCACCTCCGCGGCGGGCGCGTCGTCGACCGCCGCGAATTTTATTGGGAAGACCTCGACGAGTTCGATCCACAGGAGTTCGTGCCAGCTCTTCTCAAGCAGCTTTACCTGGAAGCCGAATATCTGCCCAAAGCCATTCATGTGCCCATCGATTTCGAGGACCGCGAACTGCTCGAAGAAACTCTCGCCGAGCGCGCCGGACACAAAGTCGAAATCTTCACGCCGCAGCGGGGCAGCAAGCGCTCGTTTCTCGACCTGGTCCAGAGCAACGCCAAGCACTCGTTCGAGCAGCGCTTCCGCGTCATGAAACCAAGTTCGAAAGCCATTGGCGAGGCCCTCGGAAACGCTCTCGTTCTTCCCGAAGAGCCGCGCCGCATAGAGAGTTTCGACATTTCCCACATCCAAGGCAGCGACACGGTAGCGTCCATGGTCGTCTGGGAAAACGGCCACATGAAAAAATCCGACTACCGAAAATTCATCATTCGCGGAGAAGGAGGCCGCCGCGAGGAGGGCTCCGACGGCCAGGCGGGCAACGCGGCGCCCTATTCGAAGAACGACGACTTCGCCAGCATGCGCGAAGCGGTGACGCGCCGGTATCGCCGCCTGCAGGAAGAGAAGAAACCGCTCCCAGGCCTGATTTTAATCGACGGCGGAATCGGCCAGCTCCACGCCGCCGCGCAAGCGCTCGACTCCCTGCAAATCATCAATCAACCACTGGCCAGCATCGCGAAAAAAGAAGAAATTCTTTACGTCTTCGGCCAGGAAGACGAACCGATCGTCCTCGAACATCACTCGCCAGTACTGCACCTCATTCAGCAAATCCGCGACGAAACGCACCGCTTTGCCGTCACCTTTCACCGTGCCCGCCGTGCCAAACGCCAGACAAAATCCGCCCTCGATGGCATCCCCGGCATCGGTCCGCGCACCGCACAAAAACTTCTGCGCGAATTTGGCAGCGTTTCAAACGTTCGCCGCGCCGGACTTGAAAAGATCAGCGCCGTCATTCCCCGCAAAACCGCCGAAAAACTGTTCGAACAGCTCGGCTCACTGCGTTCCGACGACCTTCGCACCGATAACCAGACCGAATAGCACATACCGGTTAGCTCGTATTGCGCGTCTCGGGCCGCTATGTTACGGTTTTTGTGGAGGTTCTCATGGCGGACAACGTAGGTTCCAAGGTCACATACTTCCTCGTGGGGCTCGGTGTCGGTGCACTTGTCGGCATCTTGTTCGCGCCGAAATCGGGCGAAGAGACGCGGGATTTTCTTTCCAAAAAAGCCGATGAGGGCCGTGACTTCGCGCAGCGCAAAGCGAAAGAGCTTCGCGAGCGCGCGGACGATCTGATCGAGCGCAGCAAGGACGCTGCGGGGCGCGGCAAGGATTCAATCTCCGCGGCAGTGGAAGGCGCGCGCGAGGCCTATCGTCGCGAAGCTTCAAAGTCTTGAAGCCCGGAAGCCCTGAGGCTTCAAACTGCTGCTCGGGTGAAGTCTGGCACGGCATGATTTCGTTCTCCTGAGAGGACGCGTGGGGCGCGTATGGAAACCTGGCTCATGATTTTCAGCATCGTCGCGGCGATCGCCCTGGTCGTTCAGGGCGCCATGCTCATTGCGCTGTTTTTTGAGATTCGCCAGACCAACAAGAAAGTCAACGGACTCGTGACCGATCTGCATACGCGCGTCGGTCCGATTTTGACGCGCGCGCAAATCCTTCTCGATGACACGCAGCCGAAAATCTCGAACATGGTCGCCGACGCGGCGCACATCGTTTACCTGACGCGGGGCCAAGCGCAAAAAATGGATCGCGTGCTGACCGATGCGACCGATCGCCTGCGCGGGCAGCTGAATCACGCGGACCGGATTTTGACCGGGGCGCTCGAAGCCGTGGAAGATGCCGGGTCGCAATTCCGGAGCACCGTCTGGCGGCCAATGCAGAAAGCTTCCGCGCTGCTTCAGGGAATTAAGGTTGGAATCGATCTGCTGCGGTCACGGCGCGAACGACGCCGTCCCGACGAGCCGCTCGAACAAGAGGAAGAGCTTTTTATCTGAACTCTCTGCTTACCGAACCCGCTGAAATATTCTTTTTCCTTTTCTTCGTGAAGTAAATCTCCCTTAGCGAATCCAGGCGCCGCCAAGGACGCGGTCGACGTCATAGAAGACGGCCCCCTGGCCCGGCGTTATGGCGCGCTGCGGCGCGTCGAAAATGATCCGTGCGCGGGCCTCGTCGAGTGCTTCGACAATCGCCGGAGCCGGCTCGTGCTTGTGGCGGATTTTTACGGTCGCCCGAATAGGTGCTCTGGGCTGGTCGATCGAAACCCAGTTAACGTCGTTCACTTCAAACGTGGTTGTGCGCAGGGCATCGTCGTCGCCCACGACGACGCGATTGCTGTGTGTGTCGATGGAAAGAACGTAGAGCGGTTTGCCCGCGGAAAAGCCCAGGCCTTTGCGCTGGCCGATCGTGAAATTGTGGACTCCGTTGTGGTGGCCGACGACCGCTCCGTCTTCGGTGACAATTTCGCCCTCGGCTTCGGTCAGTGGGATTCCCGCGTCCTTTGAATAGGCCTGGATGAACTGGACGTAATTGCCGGTGGGCACGAAACAGAGTTCCATGCTTTCGGGCTTTTCGGCCACCGGCAGATTGGTGCGTCGCGCGAGGGCGCGAACTTCTTCTTTAGTCAGTTCGCCCAGCGGAAAATCGCTTCGTGAAAGCTGTTCCTGCGAGAGTCCCCAGAGAAAATAGGACTGGTCTTTGGATGCATCCCGCGCGCGGAGAAGTTCCCAACGTAGGGTCTCTAGGTTCTTGCGGATGCGGGCGTAGTGGCCGGTGGCCAGGCGCTCGGCGCCGATCTGGCGCGCCATGCGTAGGAGCGGCTCAAACTTTACGTCGGTGTTGCAGTTGGTGCAGGCGATAGGCGTGCGGCCGGCGAGATATTGATCGACGAAGGGGCGCACGACGCGCTTCTCGAACTGCTCTTCAAAATTAACTACGTAATGCGGAAAATTCAGATGTTGCGCGACGCGCCTGGCATCGTAGACGTCGTCAAGCGAGCAGCAGCGGTGTTGCTTCGGGCCTTCGCCCTGGAGCTCGGGGAGGCGGCGCTGATTCCAGAGTTGCATGGTTAGGCCGACAATGGGGCGGCCTTGTTCCTGGAGGACGGCCGCGACAGTCGACGAGTCAACGCCTCCGGACATGGCGATGGCGACCAGGCCGCGTTGCGTTTCTTCGCGGCTGGGGAGGGTTTCGAATTCGGTGGCTGCCTTCATGGCGACTGTCTCAGTTTAGCGGATTCCGGCAGAAGAAGAAAAAGATCGGAAGTTAGACAGAGAGAGAAGAGCGTTAAACACGCGAGGCGGCCTTTTGGTAGGTGGGGGAGAGTGCGCGGAGTTGAGCGACGGCGGCGGGAATGGCTTCGAGTGCGAATGCGATTTCGGACTGCGTGGTGTGGCGTCCGAGGCTGAAGCGCAGGCTGGATTTTGCTTCCTCCTGAGAGAGGCCGATGGCAGTCAGGACATGGGACGGTTCGACGGCTCCCGAAGAACAGGCTGCACCGACCGAGCAGGCCAGACCTTTTAGATCCAGTGCGATGACCAGCGCTTCGCCTTCGATGCCCGCGAACCGGATGTTGGTGGTGTTGGGCGTGCGCGGAGCCTGGCTGCCGTTCACGCGGATTTGCGGGATGCCTTCGAGCAGGCCGCGCTCGAGTTGGTCGCGCAGCGCCGAGACTCGCTGGGCGCCGCTCGCCAGGGAATTGCGCGCGATTTCTGCCGCTTTGCCGAGGCCTACGATTCCGGCAACATTCTCGGTGCCGGGACGGAATCCGCGCTGGTGGTGGCCGCCGTAGAGAAGTTGACGTAGACGGGTGCCGCTGCGGATGTAGAGAGCGCCGACGCCTTTGGGTGCGTAGAGTTTGTGGCCGGAGAGAGAAAGTAGATCGGCGTTCAGCGTTTTCACGTTGATGGGAATTTTTCCGCCCGACTGGACGGCATCCGTGTGGAAATAAATTTTGTGCTCGCTGGCAATGCGGCCAATTTCCTCGAGTGGTTGCACGGTGCCTAGCTCGTTGTTGGCGTGCATCACGGTGATGAGGACCGTCTCGGGGCGTATGGCGCGGCGGATGGCTTGGGGATCGACTTGGCCGTCGCGGTCGACGGGCAGATACGTGACGCCGACTCCTTGCTTTTCAGCGGCTTGGCAGGCGTTCAGGACCGCTTCGTGTTCGATGGTCGAGGTGATTACGTGAAGAGGCGGCTGCTGCCGAGATAGGCGGTCGACAGCCAGAATGGGCTGTGCCACCTGGGAGCTGATGACGCCGAAGACGGCGTGGTTGTCGGATTCAGTGCCCCCACTGGTGAAGACGATTTCCTGGGGTTTCGCGCCGATGAGGGCGGCGACCTGCTCGCGGGCGGTTTCTACAGCGGCTCGGGCGCGCTGGCCTGCGGTGTGGATCGAGGAGGCGTTGGCGAAATCCGCGGAGAAATAGGGGAGCATGGCGTCAAGGACTTCAGCGTCGACGGGCGTCGTGGCGTTGTAATCGAGATAGACGCGGTTCATGGGTCAGGTCTCAGCATACTATGAGCGAAGGAAAGACGAGAGCCGGCGATACCCGAATCGAGCCAGATACCTCTCCCGGTTTTTTGGGGAAGTGCGGATTCTCGAGGAAAGTAAGTCCTGCGTCTGACGGCAAGAGCGGACGAATTGGCAGCCATCTCTGAACTTCCCGGACATCGCGGGAGTGGGCCAGACTTCGAGGAGCGACTGAGCAGGGGCTTTTCATTCGCCGATGAGTAATAATGCCGGCCACCGGACGTTCCCGTTCCGCACAACCTCTTAGCGAGAGGGAGTCGAACAATGCCTGACGAAATATCCACCTTCCGTTTGTATCTGATGAGATTGCTGTACCTGCTCAATTTCCTATTGCTTGGAGCTGATGTATGGCCCGCGATTATCGGCCACCAAGGAGCATGGGATCCCTTGCACGGCGTGGCGTTCAGCTTTTGGGCGGCGCTCTCGGCTTTGTCGGGTCTCGGGCTTCGATATCCGCTGAAGATGCTGCCTTTGCTTCTCCTGCAGCTGTTCTACAAGGCGGTGTGGTTATTGGCAGTGGCTTTCCCGATGTGGTCCGCGGTGCGCTCCACAGACCTCGCCCATGCCATGGCTATCGGGGTCGTTGTGGATCTTCTCTGTATTCCCTGGCCGTATGTTCTAGCGGATTACGTGAAGGCGCGCGGAGATAGATGGAGATGAGTTCCGCGCCCCGTTCCCTGGCTGGGCGCTCACTGCCTGAGTGAGCCGAAATCGGAAATGTGGATTTTTGTGCCCTAAAGCACCGCCGCTTCTGGGGCGCTAGGCGGACCTCCTCAGTCAGCCGCTTGCCCCTGTAAGCAAGAATCCGTACAACCAGAATAGATGTATATACATCTATATTGCCATGAGCCAATCATCCATTCCGGAGTTGCCGTGCATGTGCGGGAGTTTTCGCAGGACCGCCCGGGCGCTTACGCAGATGTATGAGCGGGCGCTACGTCCGTCGGGGTTGCGGGCGACGCAACTGACGATACTCCAGGTGCTGGTGAGGGCAGGAGAAGTGTCGCAGGGACGACTCGGGGAGATGCTCGCGATGGACAGCACGAGCCTGACACGGACGCTGGCGATCATGAGGCGCGCGGGTTGGATCGCCGAACGACGCGGGGAAGACCGTCGCGAGCGGCGGGTACGGTTGTCTTCGGCGGGAGAAGCGAAGCTCAGGCGGGCGCTGCCGGCTTGGGAGAGGGTGCAAGCGCGGCTTCGGGGGAAGTTGGGGCAGCGGGAGTGGGGGAGTCTTTTGAAGCTCACGCATCACGTAACAGAAATCGCCAGGACTCAAGGAGGATTGCCATGAGCAAGTATGGAAAAATTACGGCTGGGTTACTCTTGGTTTGGTTTGTCGCGGTTTTTTCGGCTTCGGCGGGGCATTTATTTAAGAACCAATCGGCGCAGTTTGGATTGGGTGTTGCGGTGTCGGCGCTGGTCCCGATGGTTGTGTTTTCGTTGTGGTTTACGGTGTCAGAAGGATTTCGAAACTTTGCGTTATCGTTGAACCCGAGAACTCTGACTTCTGTGCAGGTGTGGAGGATCTTGGGATTCACGTTCCTTCTGCTTGAGGCGCGCAATGTTCTGCCGGCCGTCTTTGCTTTGCCAGCAGGATATGGGGACATGTTCATTGGGGTGACGGCTGGCTTTGCGGCTTGGAAACTAGCAGAGCCCGCGCATCGCGGGAGTTTCCTTTTTTGGCAGGCGCTCGGGATATTGGACCTGATTTCGGCAGTGAGTCTGGGCACCACGGCGCGTCTGCTTGATCCGCACGGCCCTTCGATGGTGGCGATGACGGTGCTGCCATTGAGTTTGATTCCCACTTTCCTTGTACCGCTGTTTCTCATGTTGCACGTGATCTGCATAGCGCAGGCGCGGAACTGGAAGACGGCATCAGAGGAGCGGCAGTCCGCGGGAGCGCTCGAACGGCAGGCGATCTGAGCGCTGATCCTGACCGTAAAAAAGACCCAGGGCCCTGGCCGAATGGATCGTCCAGGGCCTTGCTGCTTTGAGAGTCTGCGGTTACGACGGCAGGGAACCAGACGTTTCCGCGGCGGCCGTCGAGGAAGTGACGCAGTCGAAGAAAGCGATTCAGGCGGGGTTGGCGGTCTTCGCTCGGGCAGGGGGTTCGGCGCTCTTTTTGAGCTCGCTGATGCGTTTTTCGTAGAAGTCAGAGAGGCAGTTAAGCCAGCCTTTGTAGATAGCGCAGCTTTTCTCGCGGGCGGCTAGCCATTGTCGCTGTTGTTCGCGGAGGGCTTCGCTTTCAGGGCCGGCGAGTTTCGCGAGGAGCGATTTGTAGAGAATATTTAGCTGCTCATCGAGTGCGGCGAGAGAATTGACGTGGCAGATCGCGTTCTCGGCTTCTGTGAGCGTTTTGGCCCTGCAATCGTAGCTGGTGCGATAGATGCCGGTTTTCTCGATGGCCGCGACGGCGAATTCCTGGCCGTCCCATTTGTACTTGATGGTGAGCGGAGTGTTGTCGCGGTCAGGGTCGTCTGTGAAGGTGGCGACGAGGAGGCCATTTTCGACCGAGAGCGTGTAATTGCGGTTGCCGAAGAGGTTGTCGTAGGTCTTGGGGTCGACAGCCGCGATCCTCAACTCCTCCAGTTCGCCGTCAGAGTCGCGTGAAATCACGGAATGAATATTCGGGCCGCCAGTTCCTGACGAGCAGTCTGAGGCGACGACAATGGCCTGCTTTGTACCCGTGCCAATGAAATCGAAGTACGCAAGCTTTGAAAAGTAGAATCCAGGTTGTTCCGAGCAATCAGGCTTTTCATTAAACCACGCAACGATTTCCTGCTTTTCGATAGGCTTTATTTTTTGAGCGCCGGCCCACGGAAGGAACGAAATGCAAAATAAAATGCCGAGCGTGCGGGTGAGTGACATGGCGTAGAAAAGGCCCTTCTTTTCCGTGCTGCTATTCGAGCACAGTGCCGCGTCGCTGCCACACCCGGTTGACGAGCCGTGTCCAAACAGTAGAGAGGATTCACTCCGCGCGGAGAGCCTCGACAGGATCTACGGTGGCGGCGCGGCGCGAGGGGAGATAGCTGGCGACGAAAGCGGTGGCGACAAGGCCGAGTGTGACGGCGGCGTATGTCAGGGGATCGACGGCGTTGACATGGAAAAGAAGGGAGGACATGAGCCGCATGACGATTGCGGCGGCGACGAGGCCGAAGGCCGTGCCGATGCCGGTGAGAATCAGGCCGTGGCGGATGAACATGCCGGTGACGGACTGCTGTTGCGCGCCGAGAGCCATGCGAATGCCGATTTCGCGGACGCGTTGGGAGACAGAGCAGGAGATGACGCCGTAGATACCGACAACGCCGAGCAGAAGGGCCATGCCGCCGGCGACGGCGAGCATGATCAGCGTGAACGAGGTCCGGGCCATCGAACGCGAGTGGTAATACTCGAGGGTGTGGACCTGCGCAACGGGAAGATTGGGATTCACAGACCAGACCGCTTCGCGGACCTCTTTCAGGAACGCTTCCGAGCCAGCGCGGGGACTGCGAATGCCGAACCCCACGTAGGTCTCGACCGCGTGAGCCTGACCCTCGAAGTTAGCTCGCAGGATGGGCCAATAGACCATGGAGGGAGGAGTCTTGCTGACGCCGTCGCTGTAGACGTCAGCGGCGACGCCGACGATTTCGCGCCAGTCGTCGGTGGAAGCGACGCGAATTCGTTTACCGATTGCATTGGCGGGGGATTCCCAATATTCGCGGGCAAAATTTTCCGAAATGATGGCGACCGGAAGCTTCTGATAGATCTCCGTCCAATTGAATTCGCGGCCGGCGACCAGAGGAGTGCCCTCGGTTAGGAAGAATCCGGGAATAATATGAGCGAAGCGCCGCACGGGAGGAATCTGTCCTTCCGCGTAAGCGTGATCCTCGGCGTAGACGAGATCATTGCTGGAATCGCCGTCCATGGGGAAAGAGGTGGAGATGGTGACGGAAGAAACGCCGGGAATCGCGGCAATTTTGCTGCGCATTTCTTCAAAGGTGCGGACGACCGTCTCGTCTTCTTTGACCTGATTATCGGGAATACCGATGCGGAATGTCTGCAACTGAGCGGGCTGCGAGAAGCCGGGGTTAACGTGAGTAAGGGCGCGGAACGTGCGGATCATGAGGCCCGAGCAGATGAGAAGAACCAGGGCGAGAGCGACTTGCACGACCACAAGAGTGCTGCGCGCGCGGTGCTGTTCGCGACTGCCGCTGTTGGCGCGGCCGCCTTCGCGAATGCCGGTGCTGAGGCGGACGCCGGCGTACTTGAAAATCGGAATGCAGCCGAAGAGGACGCTGGCGAGAATAGAGATTAGAAAGGTGAAGAGCAGAACGGGGCCGTCGATGCCGATTTCGTTGATGCGGGGGAGGCCATCGGGAGCGATGGCGACAAGGGCGCGTAAGGCGGCGTAGGCGAGGCCCAAGCCGAGAGCGCTCCCGAAGAAGCCGAGGGTAATGCTTTCGAGAAAAAGTTCTCCGGCGATGCGGAAGGGGCTGGCACCCAAAGCGGAACGAACGGCAAGCTCCTGGCGGCGGCCTTCGACGCGGACGAGCAGGAGGTTGGCGACGTTTGCGCAGGCAATCAGCAGGACGAGGCCGATAGAGCCCATGAGGACCCAGAGAGTGCCGCCTACGTCGCCGATGACGTCGTTCTTTAGGGGGCGCAGATTCGGAGCGATGCGGGCGTCTTCAAAAATCTTGGCGCTGAAGCCGGGAGGCGCCGGGAAGGTGCGCGAGACGATCGGCAGCATGCGAGCGATATCGGCGCTGGCCTGCTCCAAACTGACCCCAGGTTTGAGGCGGGCGAGACCTGTGTAGCTGAAATTGCCGAGATGGACTTTGTTGCGGTCGAACTGGAAAGGAATTAGCACCGCGGGATCGTTCCAATCGAGAAAATGGAAGCGTTCCGGAAGGACGCCGATAATCTGGCGGGGCTTGCCATCGAGGTTGATGGATTGGCCGATGACGGAGCTGGAGCCGCCGAATTTCTTTTTCCAGAAGCCGTAGCTGATCATCACGGTTTCCGTTGAGCCGGCGGTATCGTCCTGGCGCGTAAAGGAGCGGCCCAGGATAGGAGGAATGCCGAGAAGCGGAATGATGCCGTCGGTGACGTCGATGCCTTCGAGGCGTTCCGGTTCGGCGAGACCGGTGATGCTGACGGCATCGTGGCTGTAGATGCCGACATCCTGAAAGGATTGATTTTGTTCGCGATAGATGAAGTAGTTCGAGGGGGCCATGTTGAGGTCCGAGATGTTGATGCCGGGAGCGCTGTGCCAGACGCCGATGAGCTCGTTGGGCTTGGGGTAAGGGAGAGGTTTCAGGAGGATGCCTTCGAGAACGCTGAAAACGACGGTGTTGCCGCCAACGCCTGCGGCAAGGGTGATGAGGGTGATAACCGTAAAGAGGGGCGCGTGCCCGAGGCGGCGAAAGACTTGCTGCAGATGGGCAAGGAATGTACGCATGGACAGGATCCCCCGGGGCCGGGTGAATGAAAAGTCGGACCGCTGGATCAGCCCCTATGACTAAAGACGAAGAAGTGGTCTGAATGTTCCATCTAGTTTTGGAGAGAACCACAAAACGCTAGTGATCGCGCAAATTGGAAGCAGGTGCCGACGCTAAAGGAGGGCAAGTGGTTTGCAGAACGGGCGGTGCGGTGTAGACTCCCGGAAAGGCCGTAAAAATGCCGCGCCGTGGGGACGGCAGAGGAGCGGGACGCGATGGGACAATCGATCCCCTTTGGACAGCATATAGCGAGACCTCCGATCTCGGCGCGGGTTGGCGCGGGGGTGCAGGTGGCATCCGTGCCGTGGCCGATTTGGTGCATGGTGGCGGGGATTGTGAGCGGGATGATCGGCGGGCCGTGGGACATTTCCTGGCACATGTCCATAGGGAGGGACACGTTCTGGACGCCAGCGCACATTCTGATTCAGTTGACCGGAGTGCTGGTAGGAATTGCCTGCGCGTACATGATTTTGACGGCGACGTTCGGGCGCGACGCGGCGACACAAGATGCGTCGGTGAAGATTTGGGGATTCCGCGGGCCATTGGGAGCGTTTATCGCCGTCTGGGGCTGCATCGCCATGCTGACGTCGGCGCCGTTCGACAATTGGTGGCACAACGCGTACGGATTGGACGTGAAGATCCTCAGCCCGCCGCATACCTTGCTGTCGTTGGGTTCGCTGGCCATCAAGATTGGGCTGATGGCGCTGATGGCGGGATTGATGAGCCGGGCGACGGAAAGTGTCCGCCGGACGCTGGGGTTTCTCTTGCTTTACATCGGAGCGAGTTGCGTGGCGCAGATGGGAACGATTCTGACGTCGAGCACCTGGCCGACCGAAATGCACCGGGCAGCGTGCTATCTCGCCGTGGCGATTGCTATTCCCGCGGTGCTCATTGCGCCAGCGTGGGGGTCGCAGTGGAAGTGGGGCTGCACGGCGGTAGCGGGGATTTATACGATCATTTTGCTGGCTTTCGAATGGATACTGCCGCTGTTTCCGGCGGAGCCGAAGCTGGGGCCGGTGTACCAGCACATCACGCATTTGGTTCCGCTGCGTTTTCCGCTGCTGCTGATTGTGCCGGCGATTCTACTGGACCTCTTGTGGCGGAAGACCCGGGAGTGGGGAAGATGGAAGCTGGCAGCTGTGACGGGGCCGGTCTTTCTATTGAGTTTTTGGGCGGTGCAGTGGCCGTTTGCGGATTTTCTGATGACCCCCGCAGCGCGGAACCGGATTTTCGGAATGGCGTATTTTGCGTACTTTGATCCGGCGACGATTCTTTACAATCCTTACCAGCTTGATGCCAGCGAACCGCGAGCCGTATTTGTGCGGCTGATGGTGATAGCGCTTGTGTCGAGCGTGATCACCGCGCGTTTGGGATTCGCCTGGGGTGATTGGATGCGCCGGATGAAACGCTAAAGGGCGGAGAAAACAAGGAATACCGAAACGCAGAAGTCATAGGGAAGATCGAAAATGTGCACGGCGGCGGGGTCGCGCCGGGCGAGGACCATGACGATCGGACTGAGGAGATGCATGCGGCGACGGACATGCGGGATTATTGCGGGCGTTTTGCTGGCAGCGCTCTCTCTGAGTGCGCACGTGGGAAGCCCGGATGTGTTTTTTGCGGGGGATGCGGGGCCTTATCACCTCTTCGTAACGGTGCGGGTGCCGCAGGTGATTCCGGGGATTGCGGAAATTGAAGTGCGAAGCGCTTCGAACGACGTGGAGAAGATTGAGATTGTGCCGATGCGATTGAGCGGAGCAGGGTCAGACTTTCCGCCTACTCCGGACGTGGCCGAGCGCTCCAAGCAGGATTCGCAATTTTTTACAGGAAGCTTGTGGTTGATGGAGTCCGGGGCCCTGAAGGTGCGGGTTTCGGCGGAAGGCAGCAAAGGGAAGGGCGAACTAGCAGTGCCCGTGCCCGCGTTCGCCCAGAGAACGCTGCCGATGGAGCGATCGCTCAGCGGATTGCTGGGGTTCTTGATGCTGTTCCTGGCCGTGGGCCTCGTGTTTATCGCCGGAGCGGCGGCGCGCGAAGCGAATCTGGAGCCGGGGGAGACGCCATCCTACGCGAAGAAGCGGCGAGCCCGCGTCGTGATGGCGATTACCGCGGTGATCGTGGCGGGAATTCTCTATCTGGGGAAAGCTTGGTGGGGCGCGGAAGCCTCGAATTACAAACGAGGAGTAAGCTTTTTCAAGCCGCCGGAAGCGGAAACGAAACTCGCCGATGGAAATCGGCTGGTCATTCGCGCCAAGGGGCAGGATCCGGAGTGGTCAAAACGGGTGAGCATGGAAGAGGTAATCCCCGATCACAATCATTTGATGCATTTGTTCTTGATCAGCACGCCGGGAATGGAACGCATGTGGCATCTGCATCCGGAACGGGAAGGCAGTAAGTTTCTCGAGGATTTGCCGGACATGCCCGCCGGACGTTACGAGGTTTTTGCGGACATCGTCGATAAGGCGGGATTTCCGTGGACCTTGGTGGGACAAGTGGATTTGCCTGAGATCCATGGAAACCAGATGGTCGGGGATGATTCGAGCTGGACGGGGGAAGCCTTGACGGCGCAGTCGGGAGAGGTGAGTGTCGCGCCGCTTCGGGACGGCGGACGGATTGTCTGGGAGAAAGGAAGCGAGCCGCTGGTGGCGAACACTGCGATGATTTTCAAGTTTAAAGTCGAGGATAAGGACGGCAACCCCGCGAAAGACATGGAGCCGTACATGGGAATGGCGGGGCACGCGGAGTTCGTGAGTGCGGACATGAGTGTGTTTGCGCACATCCATCCGGCAGGCACGGCATCGATGGCGGCGCTGGAGTTGGCGAACAGCGACGGCGTCGAAGGAAGCGCTCGGATGGGCGGAAGCTTGGCTGGCAGCATGATGATGATGCCTACAGCGCTCGAGCCACAAGTGAGTTTCCCTTACGGATTCCCCAAGGCTGGAGAATACAGGATTTTTGTGCAGGTCAAACGCGGCGGGCAGGTCGAAACCGGCGTTTTCGACGCCCACGTGCAGTAGCGAACGGCGGACTATTCCTAGCGGACGGCGACCAGCGGATCCACACGCGAAGCGCGTGCCGCAGGAACCCACCCGGAAAGGACGCCTGCAAGAATCATCAGAAAAGCCACCCCGGCGAGTGTGGCGGGATCGCTCGCAGAAGCCTGCCAAAGCGGAACGGCAGTCAAGTGTCCCATCCAGAAAACGACGGCAAGACCAAGAAAAATTCCGCCGACAACGAGACCCTTCGCGGGGATCAGGCCGAGAACGTCTCTCGCTTGGGCGCCGAGCGAGACGAATGCCGATTTCGCGAGTTCTCTGCGTGGTTGTGCATGCGAGCAGGCGGTAGAACGCCGATGGTCAAGGGCAGCAGTTGAAGGACGCCGAAGATGGCCGTCAGGAAGGCGAAACGCGGGCCGGCGCAGGAATAGGAGGCGAGGTGGCCTTCGTCCGAAACGCGGCAATGCGGGGTCCGGAACGTGTTAGAGTTTTCGGCGGCCTCGGTGTTCGAAGATCTTCCAGGGAGGAAGAGTGGCGTATCGGGATTTGCGGGAGTTTGTCGAGAAGCTGGAGAAGGAAGGGGAACTGAAGCGGATTCGCGCGGAGGTCGACCCGATTCTGGAGATTGCAGAAGTAACCCAGCGGGTGGCGCGGGACGGGAATCGCCTGCCGGACAGTGTCGGTCCGGCGTTGCTGTTTGAGAAGCCGAAAGGCTCACGCGTACCACTGCTGGTGAACACGTTTGGCAGCGTGCGGCGGATGGCCCTGGCGTTTGAAGTGGGGGCGCTCGATGAAGTGGCGGCGCGGATTCAGGGATTCTTGAAGATGGAAACGCCGCAGGGGCTCTTTGACAAGATCAAGATGTTGCCGAAGCTGGCGGAGCTGGGATCGTTCTTTCCGAAGAGCGTGAAGACAGGTGCGTGCAAGGAAGTGATGCGTCACGGGAAAGAGGTGAATCTTTTTCATTTTCCCATTTTGAAATGCTGGCCGCAGGATGGCGGGCGCTTCATTACGTTTCCGCTGGTGTTCACGAAAAATCCGGAGACGGGAAAACGAAACGTCGGGATGTACCGCATGCAGGTGTACGACGAGCGCACGACGGGTATGCATTGGCAGACACAAAAGCACGGCGCTGAGCATTTCCGGCGCGCGCGGGCGAAAAATCCAGACGGGCGGATCGCCGTGAGCGTGGCGATTGGCGCGGACCCCGCTACGGCGCTCTCCGGGATGCTGCCGATTCCCCCGGACCTGGATGAAATGATGTTTGCGGGATTTTTGCGGCGAGAACCAGTGGAGATGGTAACGTGCGAGACGAACGATCTCGAAGTGCCCGCGAATGCGGAAATCGTGCTGGAAGGTTACGTCCATCTAAATGAGATGCGGACGGAAGGCCCGTTTGGCGACCACACGGGATTTTATTCGCTGGAAGGGGAGTATCCGGTCTTCCACGTCGAGTGCGTTACGCACAAGAAAGACCCGCTTTATCTAACGACGGTCGTAGGGCCGCCGCCGCAAGAAGACTATTACATGGGCTACGCCGTCGAACGGATTTTTCTTCCGGTGATGAAGATGCAGTATCCGGAGATTGCCGATGTGGCGATGCCCGCGGAAGGGATTTTTCACAATCTGATGATTGTGGCGATCCGAAAGTCGTATCCCGGACACGCGCGCAAAATCATGAATGCGATTTGGTCGCTGGGGCAGGCGATGTTCACGAAGGTCATTGTGGTTGTGGACCACGACGTGGACGTGCACAACTACAGCGAGGTGGTGTGGAAGGCCTTGTGCGCCCTCGATCCGGAAAGAGACGTGCAGTTTTCTTTGGGGCCTGTGGATACGCTGGACCACGCCCAGAGAATGCAGGATTACGGTTCGAAAATGGGAATTGACGCGACGCGCAAGTGGGAAGCGGAAGGATTCACGCGGCCGTGGCCGGATGAAATCAGGATGGATGAGGGAACGCGCGCGCGCATCAGGGCAATCTGGAAAACTCTGCAGCTGTGACTTTTCCAGCCGAGCAGAAGCAGGAGACTGCCTACAAAGGATAACCGTCCTTCGGGACAGGCAGGAATCGCGAAAATGTACAATTAGTGGTGGTTGTCGCCAAAGGCAAACACAATTCGTGGTGGGAACGCCCCCCAATACCCGAGAACTGCCTAAGAATAGGGGTAGTTTTAAGGCAACTCCGGTAGAGAATCCCTTGACGCTCTGAGCTTTTCAATGGGATAAACCTTGCACGGGCCGCACGTCGAGATATCCGCAGCGCTGGCTGGGGTGCCCTTGACGGTGGTGGGGTTGGCGTCAGTTCGGGCGCCGGGGTGACGTTCCTCGTGATTGAATCGCGTGAAGTGATGAATGTGAGACAGGCGTCGCAGTATCTGGGGATCTCTCCGGATACCCTGTACCGTTACATCACGGAAGGCGAAATTCCCGCGTTTAAACTGGGTAATCGTTGGAAACTGCGTAAGACGATTCTGGACCGCTGGATGGAACGGAAAATGAGCCAGGCGCATGCGAGGCGCCGATAGTTTGCCGGCAGTGAAGGCGAAAGAGGCCGCGATATGTTGGGAATGGGCAAAAAATCAAGGCAGCTGGTAGGTCTGGACATCGGCTCAAGCTCGATCAAGGCGGTGGAGCTGAAGTCGACCAAAGCCGGCTACGAGCTTGTTAGCTTTGGTATGGAATCGCTGGCGCAGGATACTGTCGTGGATGGCGCGATCATGGATGCGCCGCAAGTGGCCAACGCGATCAGCAAGATATTCGATGCACAACGCGTGAAGACGAAGAATGTGGCGACTTCCGTTTCGGGACACTCGGTGATTGTGAAGAGAGTACCGCTGCCGTTGATGACCGAGGAAGAGTTGTATGACCGGATTCCTTCAGAAGCCAGCCAACATATTCCGTTCGATATCGCCGACGTGAATTTGAGCTACCAGTTGCTGGAGTCGATGGACGCGCAGATGGATGTTCTGCTGGTGGCGGTGAAGAAGGACAAGATTCTGAACCACACAAACGTGCTGGCGCAGGCGGGAAAAACGCCGGTGGTGGTGGACATTGATGCGTTTGGCTTGCAGAACTGCTTTGAAGTGAATTATGAGCCGGATGCCGGGCAGACCGTGGCGCTGTTGAATATCGGCGCGAGCGTTATGAACATTAATATCGTGCGCGGCGGCGTGCCGCTGTTTACGCGCGACGTCAGCGTGGGCGGCAACCAGTACACCGACGCGCTGCAAAAGGAACTGGATTTGAGCTTCGAGGACGCGGAGCGCCTGAAGAAGGGCGATACGCTGCCGAGCGTCACGGACGAGCAGAAGCAACAGATTCTGCGCAGCGTCTCGGACATCCTGACGCTGGAAATTCAGAAAACATTCGATTTTTTCCGGGCGACGGCGAGCGGAGAGAATATTCAGCGCATCGTCGTGGCGGGCGGAACGGCGCGGGTTCCCGGGCTGGTGGATTTGCTGCGGGAAGAGTTCGCGATGCCCGTCGAAGAGTTGAATCCTTTCCGGAAAGTGCTAGTCAATCCCAGCCGGCACAGCGATGACCAAATCCGTGAGATGTCGCCGCGGCTGGCCATAGCCGTGGGTCTGGCACTGAGGAGCTTTGACTAACCATGATCCGCATAAACCTTCTCGGACAAATTAGGCCGAAAGCTTCGCGACGGCCGGTGGATACCGGAGCTGCTCTTCCGGTCCTCTTTATTGGTGCAGGCCTGGTTCTCGGCGTTCTGGTTCTCGGATTCCTCTACTACTCCTGGCAACAGCAGCTGAGCACCGAGAACAACAAGATTAAGACCCTGCAAGCGCAAAAGACGGACCTCGAGAACATCAAGCAGCAGGTGGAAGCATTCGATAAGCAGAAACAGGTTCTGCAGCAGAGAGTTACGACCATTGAACAACTGCAACGCGACCGGACAGGCGGCCAGGATTTGCTGGACATGGTGGCGAATACGGTCTCGCGGACAGAAAATCTCTGGCTGACAACGATGACGCGGAAAGGCACGAACCTCACGATTGAAGGTTCCTCGGCTTCCGTCAACGCGGTGGCGAATTTTATTACGGCGCTAAAGCGATCGGGCTATTTCCAGAAGGTGGAAATCAAGGAAACGAAGCAGGACGACAAGACTACGGCAGTGCAGACGTTCAATTTTCAGTTGTCCGCGGAAATCACCCCGCCGCAGATAGTTCCATCTCCACCAGCGCAGGCGAAGCCGACGAACGTGCCGGCGAAAACCGCGCCTGCCGCGACTCCGGCCAAGAAGGGATAAGGGACGACCATGGCCAATCCGTTTCGAGACATGTCGGTGTTCATGCAGGGTCTGGTGGCAGTGGCCATCGCGGTTGTGGTGCTTCTCCTGGGAGTTTACATTCCTCTTTCTCCGGTGGCGCAGGAACGCGATGCTGTCGACAAAGCCGTTCAACAACGGTCCACTTTGAATACCGAAGTGCAGCAATTGCAGGTGTACCGACAGCGCTATGGCGAACTGAAACAGCAGATGGATGCTCTTTCAAAGCAACTGGATACGTTGAAGACCATCGTTCCGGAAGAGAAAGAAACGGATGAGTTCATCCGGTTGCTGCAGGGAGCGGCCGCCGCGTCGAACGTGCAGCTCCGGCGGCTCACGGCGCAGGCGATTGTGCCGAAAGAATTTCACTATGAAATGCCGTTCGAAGTGCAGGCGGACGGGCCGTACTTTAATCTGATGGATTTTTTCGGGCGGTTGGGCCGTCTTTCGAGAATTATTAACGTCGGTGATTTGGAGTTTGCTGATCCGGACAAGTCCAAGGGCACGAAGTATCCGATACGGCCGGGGACAACGGTATCCGCAATATTTACGGCAACGACTTTCTTTACCAAGCCAGCTGATGTAGGGCCGACCTCTGCAGCACCGGGAGCGAAGTCCGCAGTCAAGCCGGCTGGGAAACCCTGAGCGGGAATGAGCGATCTATGCGTTCAGCACTAACTCTCGTACTAGGGATTTTGCTCGCGGCAGCCGCACCTGGGCTGCGTGCGCAAGCCACTCCGGCTGCGCCGCAACCAGGGACACCCGCAGCACCAGCGGCGAAAAAAGCCACGACAAGACCCGCAAGCAGCAGAATGGCGAAGGCTCCCAGGCCCGCCAAGCCTGTCGAACAGGCGGTGAATCCGGACACGCCGAGGGAAGGCGAGGACAAGTCCGCGCGGCGCGATCCCTTCGAGTCCCTGGTGGCGCGACAGCAGGCACAGAAGAATGCAACGGCCGCACTTCCTCCTGGCAAGGCGGGGCTCCAGGTCAGCACCCTGAGGCTGGATGGTATTGTCAAGGCGCCGAACGGCATGATTGCCGTGGTCACCAATCCTCAGGCGCGCACCTATTTCCTCCGTGAAGGCGATCAGTTGTATGACGGACGCGTGGAAAAGATTGCGATGGATGGCGTTTCGTTCCATGAAATCGGGAAAGATGCGTTTGGCAAGCCCGTGGAACGCCAAGTAAACAAGAGAATCTACTCCAGTGCAGGAGAACAGCAATGAAGACGAATTGGCCCGCCTTTCGGGGTGGCTTCCTGATCCTTTCGAGCGCAGTGCTGGGCGCAAGCCCGCTGCTGGCTCAGACGCAGGAGCCTGCCGGCGCGACTGCGGCATCCTCGGTGATCTCAAGCGTGGCGATAACACAAGCGCCGCAACGCGCCAGTGTGCGCGTCGAGGGGGAAGGCCGGCTCGATGCCCATGTCTCGCGCATGCAGAATCCCGAGCGGTTGGTACTGGATTTCTCCGGCGCGCGCCTGGCCGTGGATAAAACGGTGATCCCTGGCGTATCGGAACCCGTTCGCGACGTGCGTCTCGGGCAGTACCGGCCGAATGTCGCGCGCGTAGTCGTCGACCTGACTGGCGTGTCGCCTTACCAGATTTCACATGACGGAACGGCAGTCGTGGTCCTTTTTGACGTGCAGCCGGAAGCACCCGGCGCGGCGCCTTTGAATCCTCGCACGGTGACATCAGAGGAAGAACCGAAGTCGCGCGCTGCGTTTGAATACAGCGCAGCAACTCCGCATGCCGGTATGCGCTCCTCGAGCTCGCTCAAGATTCCTGCACCTCGTTTCGCTTTGCCCGGCGAACTGACCCAGCCCTCACTCACCCTCGCATCCTTTGGCGGGGCGAATGAGCCAGCGCGTCCGGCAACAACGCAAGATGCGGCGCAGCAAGCGGTACAGGCGTCGAATGCGGCGGCCAACAAGATGGCCGTAACGTCGTCTCAGTCGAACTCGCAGGCCTCGGCTCCTCCGGCGGCCGTTGGGAGGTACACCGGAGAGCCGATCTCGGTAAACCTCAAGGACGTCGACCTGCGGGATTTTTTCCGGTTGATTCACGAAATCAGCGGGCTCAACGTAGTTCTTGACCCGGCGGTCAAAGGGACGCTGACGATCGTGCTAGATGAGGTGCCGTGGGATCAGGCTCTGGACATCGTTCTCCAAAACAACGGCCTCGACAAGCAGCTCAACGGAAACGTACTGCGCATCGCCACCCGCACCACTTTGAAGAGCGAAGCGGAAACGCAGCGAGATCTCGAGAAGGCGCAGGCGGAGGCGATTGCTCCCGTGACTGTGACCCGCGTTTTGAGCTATGCCAAGGCCGCAACCATGAAGGACACGCTGAAGAAATTCCTCAGCGCACGCGGCGATATCCTTTCCGATGACCGGTCGAACCAAATTATCATCCGCGATATTCCGTCTGTCATTCCGACCATCGACAATCTTCTCCACCAGCTTGACCGCAAGTCGCAGCAGGTGGAAATCGAGGCCCGCGTTATTTCGGCCTCGCGCGCGTTCTCGCGTGATATTGGCACCGAACTCGGCTTCTCGGGCGCCAGCACGACCACGCATAACCAGAACACATTTTACGGCGCGCCCCAAGTCGGCGTAAGCCCGGGTCCGGTCAACTCGACACCTCCTCCTCCGCTCATCACGGTTCCGACGAATACAAGCGGCGGCGGCCCGGCGAACGGTATTCCGCTGGCGACCAGCTTGGCGGCAGGTGTTCCAACCAGCGGCGCAGGCTACTCCTTCCGGTCAGCGAACTTCGCTCTCGACTTCTTTATCACGGCCGCGGAAGCCAAGGGCGTGGGCAAACTGCTCTCGAAGCCGCGCATCGTGACGCAGAACAACGAAAAAGCGGTGATCAAGCAGGGCGTCAAGCTGCCGATTCAGACGACCATCAACAACACGATTTCGGTGCAGTTCATCGACGCCGTGCTGCAGCTGGAAGTGACGCCGCAGATCACCATCGAAGGCACGATCTTCATGGACGTGCTTGTCGAAAACACCCAGATCGATCAAGGTATCCCGCGCGTGCAGGGCATTCCGGCCTTGGACACGCAGTCTGCGCAAACCAAAGTGCTGGTCCCGGATGGCGGCACGGTCGTGATTGGCGGCATCATCGTCAACACACAGAACGTGAACATCCAGGAAGTTCCCCTCGTAGGGAGCTTGCCGCTGATCGGAAATCTTTTCAAGCGGACCACCGTCTCGATCCAGTCGCAGGAACTGCTGTTCTTCCTGACGCCAAGAATCATCCCCGGGTAAGTTCCGCCGGGATAATTCGGGTGGTCGTGTAACGGGTCTCAGGCAGTCCACCGGAGTCTAGATTAGAAAAGGCCGTCCTCTTAGGCGTCTCTGCGGAATCGCAGAAGCTGCCAAAAGCGGGCGGCCTTTTTCTCAAGTAGCCTGGTCCTTCTTCCGTCTCTACTCCCCGATTTACCTGCACTTTGCATGGGGCGTCCTGCTCTGGGAGCGCTGAAGTTCGCTGGCAGGGTGCAAAGCTCATCCGGGCGATCCGACCGACCGGTAAGGTCCTGGCACTCGAGAGGAACGGCCGCTTAGTCCCTGCGCGGAGCTGCGTAGACCGTCTTCTCGGGGGGAATGCAGGCGTCTCGAGGGCTGCTCTACTTGTAGGCCTGGATCTGCGGTGGCGCTATGGCCAGCATCCGAAGAGGCAATCCCAAGGGGGGCCCAGATGTGCCATCTGAGGATAGCAACGCACGAAAAAGACGGCCGAGGCCATCAGCAAGAGGAGGCTAATGCGCATGCCCAGGACACGAGGCGGCAAGCTGCGCAAAGCGACGGCGATGGTTACACCGAGGATCATCACCGAGGGATAATAGTAGTAATAATAGAGGCCGCTCTGGGGAGTAACTGCCCACTGCAGGAAATTGGCGGCGAAGAGCAGCAGGACCATCGCTTCGGGCAGTGAAATGGACTTCCAGAAGCGTCTGAGGCAGAGGGCCAGCGCCAGCAGCCCTGTCCAGGCTACGAAGGGATTGCCGACCAAGTAGGACAACGAACGCTGGGGATTCAAATTCAATGGCCAGGTATACCACTTCGAGATCAGGAAGGGGTTGGTGACGGTAGTCCGGTTGAAGTGCCACATGAAGATGTTAATCGCCGCCAATTCGTGAAGGCTGAATGGGATGTGCATGAGCCTGCAAAGCGGCCAAAAGACGAGACTATAAGCCGCGACGGGCGCCACAATCAAAGCAAGAACGAGAAACGGAATCCCTACCTGTGCGACGCTGCTGGAGGAATTCAAAAGAGAAGGAAGGGTGCTCAAACGCCTGGAACGCGAAACAAGTAGCAGGGCACTGGTTAGGAGAAGATACACGGAAAGCGTATCGATGGCATTCCATTTACAAGCGCCGCCCAGCCCGACCAGGACTCCGGCCAGGCACATGAAGAACCTCCGCGTGTTAGGGCCCACCTCCAGAACGAGAGCTGCCGTGAAGGCAACCAGGCTCCACATCAGGAAAAACATCAGAAATACATCCACAGTCGCGATGCGCGACATCACGAACAGAAAATTATTGAAAAGAGCCAGTCCCGCCGCCAGGAAAGCAAGGCTCGTGTCCTGAAGCAGCAGCAAGGCCCAGAGATAGACCGCAGAAACCGTTAGAGCCCCGCATATGCCTCCGGCGATCCGCCACCCAAAGGAGTTGTCCCCGGCGGCCTTCATACCTATCGCCAGGATTAGTTTGCCCAGGGGAGGTTTTGCAAGGGGCGGAGCGTGAGGTTCGGGATTCGGTACGCCCTGGAGAAGGGCCCTTGCCTCGGGGACAAAATAGCCCTCGTCAAAGAACATGGCTTTAGGTCTTCCGAGACCCGGCAACAAGATCGCGAGAGCCGCCAGGGCAAGAAGCGAAGCCATTGCCATATCCCGACGGCTAATGTGCGCCCCTCGGGCGGCACAAGCGGAAGAAGGCCCGGCGGGAAGCGCCTCCGGAGATGTAGCGCAGCTACCGCTCTCCGCGGAGAGATCTAGAACCCTTCGGGGGGCGGATGTGCGTACATTCCTGTCAAGAACCGACATGGAATTATCTTAGCGGGGGCGAAGAAAAGCGGCTGCCGTGGCGTGCTCAGTCTGTGCATAATGAGCCACTGTACTTCGCGAAAGCTCCCTAGAGGCAGTGCGCGCGGGGCAACAAATCCGGGTTAAACTGCTGCGGAGGATCGGGGAGACGGCGGTCTCCCGGTTTTATTCATGAGCTCACCCTTCAAACTTCGGCGAAAAGCTCTCGACCAGCTCATTTCCAGCGCGAAGCTGGACGCTCTGGTGATCACTCATCCGGCCAATTGGTATTACCTGACCGGATTTACCGGGGAAGCGGGAGTGCTCATTTTAAGCGATGGAGCGGCGACGCTCATTACAGACGGACGATTCACGACACAGGTGCGGCAGGAAACGACCTCTGTCCGGTTGATGCACCAGAAAGGCTCCCTAATGGAGTCCACAGGGAGGCTCCTGCGGGCAAAAGCCATCAAGCGTGTCGGGTTTGATCCGACGCAGACCTCGGTCGGGCAGTTGCAGCTCTTAGGAAAGGCAGCTGGGGCTCGTACAAAATGGATTTCGACGCCTGGGCTCGTCGGAACCCTGAGAGCCCGAAAAGAGCCCTCGGAACTCGCCCGCATGCGTCAGGCGGCTATCCTGGCGGGGGACGTTCTTGCGGGCGCGATCCATTTGCTGAAACCTGGGGTCATGGAGAACGAGGTCGCGGCGGAGATTGAATACCAGATGAGGAAGCGCGGGGCTTCCGGCCCGGCCTTCGAGACCATCGTGGCTTTTGGCGATCGATCCGCGTTGCCGCATGCGCGTCCCACCGCCAAGCGACTGAGGAAAAATGAGTTGGTGGTACTAGACCTGGGTGCTATACTCGCGCACTATTGCAGCGACATCACGCGGACGGTGTACGTTGGCAAGGCCCCTGCGCGTGTGAAACAATGGTACAGGGCGGTTCTCGAAGCGCAGATCGCGGCGATTGCGGCGGTAAGGGCGGGAGCGAGCTGCGGGGATGTGGACGCGGCGGCGCGGCAAGTTTTGGCCGGTTACAAACTGGACCGGCTTTTCACGCATAGCACGGGGCACGGACTGGGCCTGGAAGTTCACGAGGATCCGCGGGTGGCACGCGGGCAAAAAGCGCGGCTCGAACCGGGATTCGTGGTCACGATTGAACCTGGGGTTTACATGGCGGGCGTCGGAGGAATTCGCATTGAAGATGACATTGCCGTGCACTCAGGGAATACCGAAATACTGACCCGCATACCGCGGGATCTCATCGAGCTTTGACACAGGCATGAAACGAAAACAGCCCTCGAAAGCAAAAGAAAGCTCTTCCATCGCGAGTCCAGAAGTCCAGCAAATCGAGCAACTCCTGCGCTTCATGAGCGAGCACAACCTGGAGGAGTTCGAGTATTCACGAGGGGACTTGCGGATCCGGCTGAAAAAACCGTCGGCAGGCGTTCCGGTTTACTCGCGTCCCATGGGAGTGCCTGAGATTATTGTTCCTGGAGCCGTTCCTGAGAGGCCAGGGGCCGCCCCACAGGGCGCGCCAGCGGCCGCGGAGCCGAGAGCGACGGAGGACTTGCACCTCGTCAAGTCGCCGATTGTGGGGACGTATTACGAGGCGCCAAGCCCGGGGGCCGAGGCATTTGTGAAGATTGGCGCTCATGTCGAGTCCGGACAGACCCTGTGCATCGTTGAAGCTATGAAGCTGATGAACGAAATCGAGTCGGACGAAAGCGGCGAATTGATACGCATCTTTGTCGAAAACGGGCAGCCGGTCGAGTACGGCCAGCCACTGTTCGGCATCCGTCCAAGCCGGAAGAGGTAGCCGGCGCCCGAAGCCATGTTCCAGAAAATCCTAGTAGCCAATCGCGGGGAAATCGCGCTGCGGGTCATCTGTGCCTGCAAGGAACTGGGCATTTCCACCGTCGCAGTGTACTCCGAGGCTGACCGGAACTCGCTGCATGTACGGTTTGCGGACGAGGCCGTGTGCATCGGGCCGCCGCGGAGCAGCGAGAGTTACCTCAACATACCGCAGGTCATCAGCGCTGCTGAAATCACGAACGTGGATGCTATCCATCCCGGATATGGGTTTCTTTCAGAAAACGCAAATTTTGCGAAGGTCTGCGAAGCCTCGGAAATCACCTTCATCGGCCCGACTCCCGAAGTTATCGAGATGATGGGAGAGAAGGACCGGGCGCGCCGCGAGATGAAGGCCCTCGGTGTGGCCACGGTGCCGGGCAGCGATGGCGTGATTGAAGGAGAAGAGCAACTGGCGCGTGAAGCCAAGAAGATCGGTTTTCCGCTAATCATCAAAGCTTCCGCAGGCGGCGGCGGGCGCGGCATGCGCGTCGTACACAAGCAGGACGAACTCTTGAACGCCTACGAGACCGCGCGCAGCGAGGCACAGCAGGCTTTCGGTACGCCGGACGTCTATGCCGAGAAATTCATCGAACATCCGCGGCACATCGAATTTCAGGTACTGGGAGACCAGCACGGCAAGGTCATTCATCTGGGCGAACGCGAATGCAGTATCCAGCGGCGTCACCAGAAGCTGGTGGAAGAATCTCCATCGCCGGTGATGGACGCCAAGCGCCGGAAAGAACTGGGTGCGAAGGTCGTTCGGGCGCTCGAGAAAGTTGGATATACGAACGCCGGTACGGTTGAATTCTTGATGGATGAAGACGGTTCGATCTACTTCATCGAAATGAATGCACGCATTCAGGTCGAACACCCGGTCACGGAGCTGGTAACCGGAGTGGATCTGATCAAAGCGCAGATTCGTATTGCGGCAGGCGAGGGGCTGGACGACGCCGTAGGCGAAATGAATTTTTCCGGGCACGCCATCGAGTGCCGCATCAATGCGGAAGATCCGGAAACATTCGTGCCGTCGGCGGGACGCATCACCACGTTTCAGGCGCCTGGAGGAACGGGGGTTCGCGTGGATTCCGCGGCTTACACCGACGCGGTGATTCCTCCCTACTATGATTCGATGATCGCGAAATTGATTGTGAAGGGGCGCGACCGGGCGGAAGCCATTGGACGCATGAAACGGGCGCTCGAGATGTTCGTGATTGAAGGAATCAAGACCTCCATTCCGCTGCACCGGCGGATCCTGGCTGACGCGGACTTCGCCGCAGGGCGGTTTGACACCCACTTCATCGAAAGATTGCTCGGGACAAACGGAAAATAAGTTTCTATGCGCCTTGTCCTCCCCAGGCTGTATGTGATACTAGACGCAGCGTTGATTATTTCCTCCGAAAGAGATTGCGCCCTGAGCCTGGCCGAAGCTGGAGTCCGTCTCTTCCAGTACCGGAACAAGTCCGCGGCAACGCGGCAGTATCTTGATTCGTCCAGAAAGCTCGCCGAAACACTTCGCCCGCAGGGGGTATCGTTTTTTGTGAACGATCGTTCCGATGTGGCCTATCTGGCCGGGGCAAGCGGAGTTCACGTCGGACAAGAAGATCTGGATCCCGAGCAGGCCCGGCAGATCCTTGGGGCCGGCAAGTTTGTTGGCGTCTCGACGCACAATCTCGAACAATTCGAGCGTGCGGCGGCGAGTTCGGCGGACTACATTGCTCTTGGACCGATTTTCACGACCTCGAGCAAGGCCAATCCCGATCCTGTGGTCGGGCTGGATCTTCTCCGCAAGGTGCGTCCCTTTACGGACAAGCCCGTTGTCGCCATCGGCGGAATCTCCCTGGAGGTTGCGGGAGCGGTGATCGAAGCGGGGGCCGATTCGGTTGCCGTACTTAGCGGGATCTTGAGCGCGGGCAATCCGGCGGAGCGTGCGCGGCAATACATCGAGACTCTAGCATCCGCGAAGCATGCGGCGGCGGTCTGAGGCACCCTGGAATGGCTGATATCACCCCTCCTCTTCGAGAAAGCACGGCGAAGAACGAACCTGGCTTTGTGCGCGCTATCGGCTTGTTCGATGGCACGATGATCGTGGTCGGTTCGATGATCGGCTCCGGCATCTTTATTGTGGCGGCGGATATTTCGCGGCAGACGGGGTCTCCCGGGGGCTTGCTGCTGACCTGGGTTTTGACGGGATTGCTCACCGTATCGGCCGCGCTCTCCTATGGCGAGCTTGCTGCGATGTTTCCCCACGCCGGAGGGCAATACATTTACCTGCGGGAGGCGTATTCGCCGCTCTGGGGATTTTTGTACGGGTGGACGTTGTTTCTTGTGATCCAGACGGGAACGATTGCGGCGGTCGCAGTCGGATTTGCGCGGTACCTCGGAGTATTGTTTCCCGCGATTTCACCGAATACGTGGCTGGTTCCGCCAATCGCTTTGGGTTCAAGGCTGGCGATAAGTCTTTCCGTCCAGCAACTCGTGGGCGTGCTGATGATCGTGTTGCTCACCTTTTTGAACACGCAGGGTGTGCGCCTTGGCAAGCTGATACAGAACGTATTTACAAGCGCGAAAGCCTTGTCGCTCGTCGGACTGATCCTTCTCGGTATCTTTGTCGGCAAAAACGCCGGCGCTATGACGGAGAATTTCTCGCATTTCTGGGCCATTCGCGGGGCCGTTCCGATCGAGCCAGGCGCGAATTTCCTGCGCAGCTGGGTGCCGACGGTCACGGCGGCGAGCGGGGTGATTGGCCTGATTGTGGCGTATGGCGTGGCGCAGGTCGGTTCGCTTTTTTCCGCCGATGCCTGGAACAACATCGGTTTCACTGCTGCCGAGGTGAAGAATCCCAAACGCGATGTGGCGCTTTCGATGGCCTTTGGCACCTGTATTGTCATCACGCTCTATTGCCTGGCAAATCTCGCGTATCTATTCGTATTGCCCCTGGTTCAAATCCAGACCGCGCCGGACGATCGGGTGGCTACGGCTGCTCTCAGTGCCATTTTCGGTGCGCCTGGAGCGGCGATCATGGCGGTGGCCATCATTATTTCGACGTTTGGTTGTAACAACGGGCTGATCCTGGCGGGCGCGCGTGTTTCCTACGCGATGGCCCGCGACGGCCTTTTCTTCAAGTCCACGGGCAAGCTGAGCCGGAAGGGCGTGCCGCAGAGTGCGCTGATCTTTCAGGGTATCTGGGTCATCGTGCTCATCCTTCTACGCACGCGCCGCGTCGATCGGTCCGGGGCAATTACCTACGGCAATTTGTACAGCGATCTGCTTAATTACGTCGTATTTGCGGTTTTGCTGTTCTACGTGCTGACCATCATCGGCATTTTTGTGCTGCGGCGTAAGCGGCCCGAGGCAGAGCGGCCGTATCGCGCGTTCGGCTATCCCTTCGTGCCGCTGCTCTATATCGTTGCCGCGACGACCATCATGGCCGTACTGCTTCTTTATCAAACGCAGACAGCCGGCGGGGGGTTGATCATCGTCCTGCTGGGGCTGCCGGTGTACTGGTTGTGGTCCAGGCGTCGAGGCCCTGCGAAACAGGCCGGGTCCTCCAGCGGCTGAATTTTGGAATTTTCTTGTAGGGCCGCAGCAGGCTCGGCCACTACAATGTGCGAGTCCAATTTGGCCGCAAAAGGGTGGTAGACCAGAATCGGGCGCAAACCGCCTAAAGGAGGAGTTGCATGGGCAACCCCTTGTTCGCGACGAAGTCGATGACCACGCTGATGAAGGAAGCGGGGGAAACGGGAGAGCACAGCCTGAAGCGCGCCCTTGGCCCGGTCAACCTGGTCACTCTCGGAATCGGGGCCATTATCGGCGCCGGCATCTTTGTGATGACGGGATCGGCCGCGTCGCTCTACGCAGGGCCGTCGATCATGCTGTCGTACGTGCTCGCGGGAATCGGCTGCGTGTTCGCCGGCCTGTGTTACGCGGAATTTGCGTCCATGATTCCCATCGCCGGGTCTGCCTACACCTATGGATACGCCACGCTGGGCGAAATCGTCGCCTGGATCATCGGCTGGGATCTTATTTTGGAATACGCCTTCGGCGCTGCGACCGTGGCCAGCGGATGGAGCAGCACCCTTGTGGCTTTCCTGCAGGACTACGGAATCAGCTTGCCGCCGCAGATCTGCGACGTTCCTGGAGCGAAGTGGGTGCTCTACCAGGGTCACTGGACGCCGTTGAATACGCTGACGATGAGCATGGAGCAGGCCTCTGGCCTGCCGATGGTTACAGCTAAATTCAACCTGATTGCCTTCCTCGCAATGCTCGCGGTTACCGTGCTCCTGATTATCGGAATCAAGGAGTCGGCGAACTTCAACACTGGCGTGGTCTTCGTGAAGCTGGTGGCGGTTTTCGTGTTTATCGCCGTGGCCGGCGCGTTTGTTCTGAAGAATCCGGGAATTGCGCATGCCAACTGGAAAGTGTTTATTCCGCCGAACGCCGGGTATTTCGGGGCCTTTGGCTGGTCGGGCATATTAAGAGGCGCGGGGGTGGTTTTCTTCGCCTACATCGGATTTGACGCAGTGTCGACTGCGGCCCAAGAGGCAAAGAATCCGCAGAGGGACATGCCGATCGGCATCCTTGGATCGCTGATTGTATGTACGATTTTGTACCTGCTGGTGTCCGGTTTGCTGACAGCCACCGTGCATTACTCGCGATTGAATGTTGGCGCACCCGTTTCTCTGGCGATGCGCGAGACGGGTGTGCGGTGGGGAAGCTACGTGGTGAACGCCGGAGCGCTGGCCGGGTTGAGCACAGTGATGCTGGTGATGATGCTCGGGCAGTCGCGCGTGTTTTACTCGATGGCCAATGACGGGTTGCTCTGGAAGTGGGCGGGCGACATTCATCCGCGTTTTCGCACACCGTGGAAGTCCACCGCAATCGTTGGACTTTGCGTCGCGTTCGTAGGGGCGCTCGTGCCGATCGGCGATCTTGGGCAGCTCGTGAGTATCGGCACGCTGCTGGCCTTCGTAATCGTTTGCGCGGGCGTGTGGATCCTTCGTGTGAAGCGGCCGGAGCTTGTACGGCCGTTCAAGACTCCACTGGTTCCGCTAGTGCCCATCCTCGGCATGGTCGTGTCGCTCGGCTTGATGGCGGGGCTGAAGGCTGTCACATGGATACGATTGGTCGTGTGGCTCGTCATTGGCTTGGTGATTTATTCCACGTACAGCGTGAAACACAGCAAGGTGCGTAATTCCGCGCAGTGATGGAAATGGACAGGGCGACCACCGAGGATATCCCGGGAACCGCGAAGTAGGCCCAGAAAGGGACTGGAGCTGTGAGCGCTCGTGCGTGCGCGGCGGCCGTCCGTCGGCGCCCCGCTACTCTGGTTTCGCTAAGCAATCCTTCTCGAGACCTTCCGGCGCTTTTCGGTTTTCCGACTGTCCGAACTCTTGAGTCCAGAGGCGTCTCAGCACCTTCCGGCGATACCCTTCTTCAAGACACGCCTCGACAGGATGCCGGCTACAGTTCCTTTCGGTCCGAAGGGGTTCTTCAGGTAAAGTAGTATTTCTCTCGATTACCCGATGACTGCTCTGTCTGTGAACTTCCGTAACGTCTGGCGCCGCCTCTCGCGGATCGATGTTCTTGCCATTCTGGTGATTCTCGGCGGCGGAGTCTGCGCCATCCTGGATCTGAGCGGCGGGCTCCCGAGTTTCCTGAAATTTCTGGCCATCGTTGCCAGTGTTTACGCGGCGTTTCGGTTTGCCGGATGGTGGCGCACGCGGCTGCTCTGGAGTCTCCGCAACCGGCTGATCGTAGCCTATCTGTTTATCGCCGTGGTTCCGATCTTGCTCATCTTGACTCTGGTCGTCCTGGCAGGGCAAATCCTCTACTCACAGCTGGGCGCGTACCTTCTGTATGAGGATATCCACGGACGCATCGCCATGATGGCAGACATTACGGAGCACATCGCCGCCGCTCACCGAACGCTGCCGAAGGGTATTTCCGAAGAAGATTCGGAGCGCGTGCTTGCTGCACAGTCCCACATGGTTCACGATCCGGAGCTCCCCGGATTGAGCATCAATTTCTCTAACGACCCTTCGTTGCTCGAAAAGATTGCGGGAACGGGCAAGAATGCCTTCGCGGGTCTGGTCGAAGAGGGCGACACACTTTACCTGATGAGTCTTAGGGAGATGCCGGAAGAGCAAGGCGTCCGCGTTGTTGCGCTGCGCGTGCCGGTCACCCCTGAATTCCTGGCCTTGATTGCTCCAGACCTCGGAGCGATTCAGCTCAATCTGACGCGGAGATTCGAAGGTGGCAGCCGGCAGGGAATTCTCTACACGTCGGGCGAAATACAGTACGAAACCACCAGGCGAATTCCTGCGCGAAACAGGTTTCTGCACCCGGCCTCTCATTGGATTGACCCCGCGGTCACGGGATTTTCCCGGCTGGACGCAGTCTATGTCGGCGCAGGCGGAATGTTTGATCCGCGCCGGCCGGTGCTTGTTACTTTCAATGCGCGGCCTTCGCGATTGAACGCGCGGATCTTTTCCTCATTGGGCGAGCTCAGCGGTTCCTTCGCCATCCTTTTTGTGGCCATACTCATCGTCTTTCTCCTGATTGAGGTTGCGGCGTTGATTACGGGAATCGTGATGACGCGGCGCATCACCAAGGCGGTAAGCGATCTCCATCAGGCGACAAAGTACGTAAAGAACCAGGATTGGACACACCGTGTACGAATCGAGCGCCGGGACCAGCTTGGAGACCTGGGCGAATCGTTTAATGACATGACGGGCTCGATGAGTGGACTGCTGGAAGAATCAAAAAAGCGGCAGCGGCTTGAAAATGAACTTTCCATCGCGAGCGAAGTGCAGAACCAGCTTTTTCCGCAGAAGATGCCGTCGGTGGGCGGAGTCGAGCTCGAAGCGATTTGCAAAGCCGCGCGCACGGTGAGCGGCGACTACTACGATTTCATTCAGCTTAGCCCCACACATCTGGCGATTGCGCTGGCGGATATTTCGGGGAAGGGAATATCGGCGGCGCTCTTGATGGCCAGCTTGCAGGCGGCGCTGCGCAGCCAGCTGCTCGCGGCGGGGAGCGAAAAGATGAGCACCGGGGAACTGGTCGCGCGCCTGAACATGCACATGGTTCGAAATACCGCCGACGACAGGTTTGCCACTTTTTTCATCGCCGTGTACGACAGCGCGACGCGCACCCTGCGCTATACGAATGCGGGGCATCTGCCGGGGTTTCTGATTTTCAACGGCACGTCAAAACACCTGGACAAAGGCGGAATGGTTCTTGGCGTGGTGGAAGACTATGTGTATGAGGAAGGTTCCGTGAATGTTCCTCCGAACGCCCTGCTCGTGCAATACAGCGACGGATTGGTCGAGCCGGAAAATGTGTACGGCGAAGAATTCGGCATACGCCGATTGCAGGAAGCGGCGATTCGGGTGCAGAGCTCTACACCCCGCGTGGTTGGTCAGTCGCTGATGGTCGCGGCAGAGGAGTGGGCGGGCACCCCGGAGCAGGCTGACGATATGACGGTGATAGTTGCGCGGCTTCGGTAGTGAATCGAGGGAGGAATCGTGTGCAGGGGCTGCGGTAGTGCCGGTTTTGCGAGTGGGCTATACTGACTAGCTTTCCGTAGTTGTGGATGAGGAGAAGAATGTCGCTGGTTAATCGCGTGGCGCTGATTACTGGAGGAAGCCGCGGAATCGGGCGGGGGATCGCCGTCCGACTGGCGCAGGAAGGGGCGCGCATCGCGATCTCTTATCGCTCCAACAAGACGGCCGCGCAGCAGGCGCTTCGCCAACTGCAGGCGAGCGGCGCGGATTGCGTTGCCGTGGAAACGGATGTCACCGATCCTGTGAAGGCGGAGCAACTTGTACAGGCCGTTGCGGATCGCTACGGCCGGATCGATATTGTTGTCAACAATGTGGGGGGATTTCGCTGGGGCACTCTGGCCGAATCCTCGCTCGAGGATTGGGAAGGCATCTTTACGTCGAATTTGTCGAGTGTAGTGTATGTCAGCCGGGCGTCGCTGCCGCACATGCGGCGCGGGCGCTGGGGCCGCATCGTGAACCTTGGAGCGGTGGGTGCGGAGAGAGCGTTCGGCCAGGCCAAGATTTCCGCGTATGCCGCTGCCAAGGCCGCGGTGGTGGCACTTTCGCGCTCGCTCGCGCTCGAAGAGGCGAAGAACGGCATCACTGTCAATGTAGTGAATCCTTCGAGCATAGATGAAAAAGAACTGACGCTTAGCGAGGCGCGGCGCATGCGCGACGCGCGATTTCCCATTGGCCGTCCGCCGACCGTCGAAGATGTGGCGGCCGCGGTGGCGTTTTTTGTGTCAGACGAAGCAGAGTATGTGACTGGCCAGGTGGTGAATGTCAGCGGAGGATGGATGCTCTGAGAGGGATGCTCTCGAAAGCCTCCCCGCGAGCCCGGCCGGAATTCCTTTCTATGAAAGCACTTACTGCAGCCGAGATGCGCGAAGTCGATCGGCTTACAACCGAGCTATCGGGCATTCCCGGTTCACAATTAATGGAAAACGCCGGGCGGGCCGCCGCGGACGCCGTCTGGCGGCGCATTGCGGGCTGTGGCGTCGACGAACGGGTGCGGGTGGCCGTGCTGTGCGGCAAGGGTAATAACGGAGGGGATGGATTCGTGGCGGCGCGCCATTTGAAGGACCAGAAACTGTCAACCTGCGTAGTTCTGTTCGGGAAAAAAGAAGATGTTCGCGGGGACGCCGGGAAAAACCTCGCGAGATGGCTGGAAACCGGCGGAGAAGTCGAGTACGTGGAGGGGGAGTCGGACTGGGAGCGGGCTTGGGGTCGCGTGCGCGAGTCGCACGTGATCGTGGATGCGATGCTCGGGACGGGCCTGAAAGGTGCAGCGAGCGGGGCGATTGCCGCGGCTATTACGGCCGTAAATGAGGCATCACGCAAGGCGACAGGAAGCTGGCCGGCACTGATTCTGGCGGTGGATATCGCTTCGGGATTGCCTTCCGATGGAGAGGCTCCGGGAGGGCCGGTGCTCGCGGCCCACGCAACGACGACTTTCACCGCGCCGAAGGTCGGGCAACTGACCGGTGCGGGAGCGGAAATGTGCGGAACACTGGAAGTCGCCCAGATTGGTTCTCCGGCGAAACTGGTTGAAGAGACTGGCAAGAGCCTATTGCGCTGGGTAGGGCCGGACGAATTTGCTCCTATGCCGCTCGTGCGGGCAGCGGGTTCACACAAGGGAACGTTCGGGCACGCCGTGATTGCCGCCGGCTCGCGCGGAAAATCGGGAGCGGCCGTGCTGGCAGGATACGCGTGTTTGCGTACGGGCGCGGGATTGACGACGATTGCCGTGCCGGATGAGGTTCAACCGGTGGTGGCGGAGGCTCATGCGGAGTACATGACCGAGCCGCTGCTCTCGACCAAGACAGGAGGGATCGCGGCCGCGAACGCTTCGTCGGGACGAATCACGAAGCTGCTGGAGGACAAGGCGGTCGTAGCGATTGGACCTGGCATCGGGACACACGTGGAAACGCGCATGGTGGTGCAACAACTTGTGCGCGAGGCGCCGCTTCCGATTATTCTGGATGCGGATGGGTTGAATTGTTTTGACGGTGAGGCCTTTAAACTGGGGCAGCGAAAAACTCAATTTCTGGCCGTAACGCCCCATCCTGGAGAAATGGCCCGGCTTCTTGGCGCGAAGAACGCGGACGTGCAAAGCGATCGCCTGAAAGCGGCGACCGAAGCTGCCAGGAAATGGAAGGCCCACGTTATTTTGAAGGGTTATCACACGATTCTTGCTGCTCCGGATGGACGTGTTTTCGTGAACACGACCGGTGGGCCGAGCCTGGCGAAGGGCGGCACGGGAGACGTATTGACAGGAGTGCTTGCGGCGCTGACGGCGCAATTCGGCACGGAGGACTGGCTCCGCGTTTTGGCGCTGGGCGTTTTTCTCCACGGTACGGCCGGAGACATACTCTCGCGCGAGGAGGACCCCTCCGGGATCCTGGCGCACCAGGTCGCAGGAGCGATTCCGGAAGCGCGGGAGTGGCTGCTTAAGGAGATACAATTCGGTGGCTGAGGGGATTGTTACACGGTCATCCGAGGAAACGACAGCGTGGGGCAGGGAATTCGCGAGCAAGCTCAAAGCGCCAGTTCTCGTGCTCCTGACGGGGGACCTGGGAAGCGGGAAGACCACGTTGACGAAAGGGATCGTCGCCGGCCTGGGGGCGGCCAGCGAAGACGAGGTGACCAGTCCCACTTTTACGCTTGTTCACGTGTATGGAAAGACCGAGAAGGTTTACCACGCCGATTTGTACCGCATCGAGAGCTTTCACGACTTTGAGACGCTGGGCCTGGAAGATGTATTTGCCAAACCGGCGGTGGTGATTTTGGAGTGGTCGGAGCGATTTCCTCTGCGGTTGCCGTGGCCGCAGGTCCGCATTCGGCTGGAGCATGCCGGTGGAGACGCGAGGCACATCTCTGTTCTGTAACGTTCTCTGACTCCTCTCTTAAGTCCTGGAACTTCGTGTGGCCGATTCGCCCCCTAACTCCTGTGTTGCTCTAGGCTTGCAGCGCGCTCCTTACTATCTCGTTACCGAAGCAGGCAGTTCTGTTGCGGCCGTTGTCGCACACTGCTAGCTTGGTGAGAACCCCTTCGGGTGGAGTGTGCATGGCGGACGAGACTCTCACACTAGGCGTGGCAGAAGCGGCCCGGATCGAACTGAAGAGCTACAGCGTCACGATTCCTATGGGGTCGTTGTCCATTGGCGTGGACAATATCCACCACGATGTCTTCCTTAGCCCCAAGTTTGTTCAGGCCGCGCGCGACTATTTGTTCGACTTGATTCGGCAGAGCACCAGCGCCACCTATTTTTCCGGCATCGAGTTGCGCAACAGGAAGAGCCTCGACAATACCGCGTTCCGCAAACTGCTCACGGACCTGTTGCAGAGTGCGCTCACCCAAGCCAAGTATTACAAAAACATTGAGATCGACCTCGTTTTCCGGCTTGGATTACTGAAATTTCTCACCCAGGAACTGACCAATCAGTTCGCCAACCTGATCCTCGAGGGGAAGGAATGGGTTCGGCAGCGCGGCGAATACTTCGAGCGCAGCCAGCAAGCGCACGTGATTAAAGCGCGACTTTCGGAGCTGCAGTCAGCACGGCGGAAAGTGATCCGCGGCGTCGGACAGCAAGTGGCGCAGATGTTGGCTGATATCGAGGACAGTGTCATCACCAAAACGCGCCGGGCGCTTTTCGGCGACGATTTTTCACCACTATATGAACTGCTGAAGAACCGCTTGATTTTTCTTGATGGTGGAAAGGACGACGTTTTCTTTTTGGAGCACTACGTGTTGCTGGGCAATTATGCGCGTGACCCGGACCGCTTCGAGGCCATGGATGTGCTCTTTCAGGAATTTATTTGCGAAGCAGGACTCACGATCGGCCAGGACCCGGCTTTCAGCGAGGCCAATCAGGCGCACAATGCTTTGCTCGAGCAAGCCGCCGGAATGCGTTCTGAGATTGCCAGCCTGGAAGAACAGCGCGAGAACATCCGCAAGAAACTGGAACGGGGCGAGAGCTTTTTTAACAAATTTCTGAATTCTGCCGATCCCTCCGATTTGAAGGCTTCCCTGGCCGATATAGAAATGCGGCTAAAGCACCAGGAAGTGAAGCTCGAGGAGATGGGGCCGCAGATCGACGCTGCGAAGCAGAAGCTGGACTATTTCAACAAGGATTACCGGGGCCGTCTTGGGGACTACCTGAATGATCCGGAGAACGCCAAGCGGCTTTTCGATGCATCGACGGGCGACACGGAGACTACGGAAAAGGCGCGGCTGCTGGCGCAACTCGTTGATCGCCTGGAACAGCATGACGTGCTGTATCACGTGCTGGCGAGCTACGAGATTCGCCCTATCGCCCAGGATTACTGCCCTCCGGTCCACTTGCAGCAACTGCGGAAGGCGCTTGTTTCGAAAGACGAACTGAAACAGGTCGAACAAGTCCTTAAACACGTTCCAGCGAAGCAGCTTTCCCTGAAGCCGATCGAGGAGTTGTCGCGGAAGATCCGGAAGTATTCGCGGGAGGAAATGCAGGGCCTCGTACTGCGATTCGCGACGGACTTTCTGCGTTTGCGCCGTGACCTTCGCGACGCAGAACACCTTACGACGTGCATGGAGCGCGTGCACCTGGTGACCACCGAGCAAGCGCGCGAGCTTTCGCGCTTGAATAACAAGCTCTACGAGTGCGTCCTGCAGGAAGAAGCCAAGACGCAAGAGGATCAAGTCGTCTCGCACGTGATTATTAAGGCGGACGTCCGCGGTTCGACCAAAATGACGCAAGACCTGCTGGCGCGCGGTCTTAGCCCGGCATCTCACTTCAGTTTGAACCTGCACGAGCCGGTGAAGAAATTGCTGGATCGTTTCGGGGCAAAGAAAGTATTCATCGAGGGCGATGCGGTAATACTAGCCATCTTTGAAACGGAGTCGACGCGCACGTATGCCCGAGCCGTCGCCAAGGCCTGCATTCTCTCGCGCCAGATCCTCGCGGTATGTAACTCTTATAACGATCGCGCGGCGGCAAGCGATCTCCCCGCGCTGGAGCTGGGTCTTGGGGTGGCGTTTCAGGGATCGGCGCCCACTTATTGGACAGACGGCGACTCGAAGATCATGATCTCGAAAGCGTTGAACCTGTCGGATCGACTCTCCGGTTGCGCGAAACTTGCCAAGCGCATGCTTTCGGGACAGAAGACGCACTTTTGCGTTTACCAGTTCCTGACGGCGATGGAAGGGGCTTCCGCCGAGGAATTGGACGAATTCCTCGTGCGCTATAACTTGAACGGCATCGAACTGAATGAGGAGGGTTTTCAGAAATTATCGGAAGAGATTTCGCTCGATTCCGTCGAGACAAAGCTGGAAATGCCGTGGGGCAAGGAAAATGTGATGCTGCACTACGGCGAAGTACCGATGGGAGAATCGGTGGAATTGCTGGTTCTGCGCAAGAGCCTTGCGCGCGAGCTTCTTCCCGACGGTAAAATCGGCGCAGCGTCTTCGCATCCCTACTACGAAGTGTGCACCAGCCCGAAGCTCTACGATTTGGTCGCGGCGCTGATTCGTACGAAAGCTACGGCCGGCACGATTGAAACTGTCCGCGCCTGACCCCTATACTCTGAGCGGAAGCGAAAGGGGTCCGGTGATCTTCCCGGCCTTCAAAGCCGGCGATTCGGTCCTTCGCGGGTCGAATGGTGGGTTCGACTCCCACACGCTTCCGCCAAAGTCTTGTTGATTCAGTTGCCCTTGTGGGGGCGTGAACTCAAAATGGGGCCAGTTTGGGCGTGGTTTTGGACCCAAGTTGGCCCCACATTTTCTCGCCGAAATTACTTTTTTCTACGTGACCAGTCATCTAATCAGTGCCGACTCAGGTCTGGCCTTGGAACTCACTGGATGACCGCGAGCGAATCCAATATTGCCGCCAACTCGACGGGTTGCGAGACGTGCGGCGCGTGGCCGGCTCTGATTTGAATTGGTTCTGTCCGCAGTCTCTCGCGCGCAGCCTTTTCCCACCAAGCCGGATCTATAGTGCGATCATGGGTGCACGAGATGTAAGTGGAAGCCACGTCGGGCCACTTCCGCAGGGGACATTCCTCGGCCATGCCACCCCTGGCATTCATCAAGCGCAATGTGGAAAGCGCCCATTGCGCCACCTCGGAGGTGCAGTCGTGAAACAGATAGTGAATAGCAAGTGACGCATCTTTTGTGGGATCCTTTCCCGGCCAGTCAGCACGGAACATCTGAGGATCTCTTCGAAACTGTGAAAGCAAACTCTCCCCGGGTTGTGGAATCACAGCGGCTAGGTAGACGAGCCGATCGACCGACGCGTAGTCTGGAACCAGCGGCAAAAAGAAGCCACTCGCGGAGTGCGCTACAACCGTTGCCTTATTGACTCCCGCCAACGCTGCACCAACGACTTCAGCATATCGAGTCGCGCTTGCATCTGGTTCATCGGTCGGCAGGTCCACGCAGATGCATTCATGCCCGCGAGCCCTCAACTGGGAAACCAAAAGTTCCCAGCCCCTCGGACTCTGCGTTGACCCGTGCACCAAGCAGTAGACGCTCATGGATGACCTCTTCCCGATTCTACTTCGGGCAAAGAACTTTTGCGCCAACGGCGGGCCGTCTTGCGCGTGCGCTGACGAAGGCGAGCGATCATCGAGAAGGGGTGAAAAGGCAAATCGAACTTATTAATGATCATCGCCGCGAAAGCATATGATCGGGTTACTGACTCGACCTTTCTTTCGGTGATTTGTGTCGTTGGGTGGACATCTTACCCAAGTGTTGGCATACTTAGGTTAAATGATTACCCAAGAAACGAAAAATCGCCTTGAACTCCTTCAAGGCACGCTCGACCTCTTAATTCTGCGCATTTTGATTTTTGGCTCGCAGCACGGCCAGGGGATTGCGCGCGCAATTCAACAAACGTCCGAAGAAGAACTTCTTGTCGAACACGGCGCACTCTATCCGGCATTGCAACGCCTCGAGGCCAGGGGCTGGATATCTGCCAAGTGGGGAGTATCGATAAATAATCGGAAGGCCCGATTCTATTCACTGACTACGGCTGGCCGCAAACAACTCGTCAAAGAAACGACGAAGTGGAAGCGATTGACGGCAGCCATCGGGAGAATCTTGGGATCTCGAGCGGAAAGGAGCTAGGTCCATGTTTCGACGCGAGCGGAAGAGAAGCGATTTCAACGCAGAAATCGAAGCACATATCCGCCATGAGAGCGAACGACTGCAGGAACAGGGAATGAGCGAGTGCGATGCGCTTGCGGCAGCTCGACGGACGTTCGGCAACGTGACGAGAGCTGAGGAACAATTCTACGAATCGCGCCGCTGGCTCTGGTGGGATCACTCGCGTCAAGACGTTCGCTTTGGCCTTCGCATGCTGCGGAAATCTCCGGGGTTCACAATAGTCGCCATCCTGACCCTTGCCCTCGGCATCGGCGCGAATACTGCCATCTTCAGTCTGATTGACACCGTTATGTTCCGAATGCTTCCCGTGCGGGAGCCCCAGGAGCTCTTGCAAGTAGGCGTGCAGGACGCGCAATCTCCAAGCGACGAACCCGATTCCTGGTTTTCAAACGCCGTTTGGGAGGATTTGCGCAACCGACAGAATGTCTTTTCTGGAATCTTTTCATGGAGTCGCGATCGCTTTGACCTTGCGCAAGGTGGAACCGTTCACTATGTTGACGGGATCTTCGTCAGCGGCAACTATTTCAACACTCTTGGGATTCTTCCCCGGGCGGGCCGACTACTGGAAACCGCCGACGATCAGCGTGGCTGCCCCGGCGCGGCTGTCCTGAGCTACGGCTTTTGGCGGGATCATTTCGGCGGCGCGCAAACCGCTATTGGCAGCATGATTTCTCTCAACAATCACCCGTTTGAAATCGTCGGTGTCAGTTCTCCCGGTTTTTATGGTGTTGATGTTGGCAACAAATTTGACGTGGCAATTCCTGTTTGCGCTGCAGCCATCTTCGATGAAAAGAACTCCCGGCTCGACAATCGTGACTCGTCGTGGCTGCATATCATCGCCCGGGTCAAACCCGGCGTTACCCCGGACCAACGCAAGGCCCGGCTAGGCGTTCTTTCACCTCAAGTTTTTGCTGCAGCCGTGTCCAGAGAGTGGAGCCAGAGAGAGCAGCAATTCTTTCTCCGGCTTTCGCTCGTGACGTCTCCGGGCGCCACGGGACTTTCGTATCTTCGGAGCAGATTCGAGAAGCCTCTGCATATCTTGATGGCCGTGGCCGGCCTTGTGTTATTGATTGCCTGTGCAAATATCGCCAGCCTTATGCTTGCCCGGGCGGCGACTCGAAATAGGGAGATCGCCGTCCGAAAGGCCCTCGGCGCCTCGCGCAGTCGTCTTGTCCGCCAGTTTCTCACCGAATGCATGCTGCTCTCCTCCGCGGGTGCTCTCCTTGGCCTCCTCGTCGCCCGTGGGGGGACAGCGCTCCTTGTGCGCTATCTCTCGACGGAAAAAAGCAAGGTCTTCCTAGTTTTTTCGCTCGACAGCCGCGTTCTCGGCTTTACTGTGGCCAGCGCCTTACTGGCGGGAATTCTTTTCGGCATTCTTCCTGCTTTTCGCTCTGCTCGCGTCTCGTTGACATCGGCGATGAAAAGCAGCCAGGCTTTTGACAGCGAGCGCCGGATCCGATTTCGTCCTGCCCGGTGGATTGTGGCTGCGCAAGTAGCCCTGTCGCTTCTTCTGCTCGTTGCCTCCGGCCTTTTTCTCCGTAGCTTCGTAAAGCTCTCTACGCTCAACGTTGGCTTTGACCGCAAAAACGTCCTTATCGTACATGCGGATCTGCACACCGCAAAAGTGCCGCCTGAGCAGTGGCTCATGGTTTTCGATCAGATCGGGGCCCGTTTGCTTTCGCTTCCCGGAGTCGTTTCCCTTGGTCGCTCTGTGTTTACGCCGGTCAGCGGAACCGCATGGGTCCAGACCATTCACACGGATTGGTCCAGGGATTTGAGAGGTAATGCCGCGCAGGCCTGGTTCAATTATGTTTCGGCAGGATACTTCGAAACGCTGCGTATGCCAGTGCTAGCCGGCCGCGACTTTAATGACCGTGACACAAACACCGCGCCAATGGTGGCGATCGTTAACGAAACCTTGGCACGCAAGTTCTTCCCCAATAGGAATCCCGTCGGCAAGACGTTTCGCATCGATGCTCCTCCTACAAAGCAGAGTCCGCCCATCGAGGTCGTCGGCGTCATAGAGGATTCCAAATATGGGTCGCTACGTGAGGGTCCGCTGGCCAAGGCGTTCTTCCCTATCTCTCACGTTCCCCGGCACGGTGACTCGGAAGACTTTGTCATCCGAACCGCAACGCCGCCTATGTCTCTTGCCTCAGCTGTTCAGGTTGCGGTTGCAGGCGTAAATAAAGCCATTCCGCTCGAATTCTCCACACTCACCGAGCAGGTGGATGACTCGCTCGTTCAAGAACGGCTTCTCGCTCGTCTCTCCACATTCTTCGGCGCGTTGGCAATGCTTTTGGCCGTGATTGGCCTCTACGGTGCAACGAGTTATCTGGTAGCCCAGCGCCAGACTGAGTTCGGCGTCCGTATGGCGATAGGCGCGCCACAGAAGTCCATTCTCGGCTTGGTGCTGCGCGATGTCGTCATCGTGCTTGCTGGAGGTCTGACAGCGGGCGCGTGCCTTGCTTTCGCAAGCCTCGGCGTTCTTCAAAAATTGCTCTTCGGTCTTGCGCCCCACGACTCCTTCACATTCATCGCCGCCATCGGGATACTTTCTGGCGTCGGAGTTTTCGCTGGTTACATCCCCGCACGCCGCGCCACGCGCGTCGATCCCGTAGTCGCTCTGCGATACGAATAGTTTGACCTGCCTTACAACTTTCGATTACTCCTTTATGGAGTGAGCCTGGCATCCTAAGATTCAACAATCAAATCCACATGGACCGCGTTTACCGGGACTTAGAAGCAGAGTTGGCGGGGAAAACGGACTCACGGCAATGCTTTGGCTCGAAGACCCCAGAGAACGAGTACGGATGCGAGGGTCATCGTGATCCCGACGGAGAGGAACCCAAGCATCACAGTGGTTTCCTGCCACGGTTTGCCACTATGGCCTGCCGCCGTGATTGGCGAAAGGGCCCCCGTTCCAAAAACTGCCGCTACGGACGTTACAAGCCAGTTGACGTACGTACCGTAGAGGACAGTCCAGTACGCGATACCTTTGGTCCGCGGGGACAGCCGCACCTCGGTCCAGACGGCTCCGAGTGCAAGCAGGAATGTACCGTTCATAACACCTTCCAAGTGTGCGGCAAGTCCCATCCGCGTATTCGCAAAATGTGTCTCTGCGAAACCGGTCAACAGGCCAATTAGAAATAGAAACATGCCATGCCACATGAGGCGTCGGTTGTTATATTCCATTCGATTTGTTCTCTTTTTACTGATTCACCATCAAGATGGTCCGCGTTGGCCTGGAGTGCGTTACCAAAAATAGCAGCTTTAAAATGATTCTGCCGGAATAGTTCGGGGAACGATGTGAACTGACTTTTCGACTACGGCGTTGATCAGGCCCTTGACATTCGTCCCGGTCGGTCGCGGAGATGTACCGGACCTTGGAACCAGTGCCAAACCTTAGGCCTCTAACGTGAGTTCCGTTCCCATATCTCGGCCTCTTTACTGCGGCGAACTGGCGGCAGGAGTTGCTTCGACCAGGTATCGAATCATTGAGGCAGCTGTCCGGCTTGCGCGTTCATCAAGCATTCGGGGCGCTTCCGTTGGGGGGCTTACCCGATTGGCTTTTGGGGTCTCTACCTGATAGGCGAGGACACCCCCCTGCATTGAATATAAACGGTCTACCCACACCTCCCGAGGTGTGCGTGTCGAGGTGACCGTGCTCCGCAAGCTGATATGGATCGAAGAGCCGCGCTTTCAGGGCTGCGGTTGCTCGGAATGCTCATGGACGTTCAAGCCTTTGGGGCCGCCTGAGGGCGATTCGCTCGACGAAATGACGAAGATCTTCGAGCGCCTGCGCGATAAGGAATTTGCAATCCATGTCTGTGCGGAACACCCAAAGGCCAAGAAGGCAAAAGTGTAAAAAGCGGCCTTCCTTGCTGGCACAGGTTTCACGACAGTGAGAATGGAACTGGAATTCGGGAATTCACCTGACTGAACATCCGGAGGAACCAATGAACGGGGTAGAACGGCGCACCGTAAAGCGCCTAATCATGCGCGTGCCCATGCGAGTACGGGGGATTTCGGAGGTGGCACAAGACGAACGAGGCGTCGAATCCTTGAACCTTTCCATTCGAGGGACCTGTTTTGCAAGCGAGGAGAAATTCCGGGTTGGAGAAGAAATCGAGGTCCGGCTGAAGATGCCGGAAGAGGTCGTCTCCGGACAAAAGACGGAATGGCGCTTTACCGGTCGCGTCACGCACGTCGGTAAACTGGGCCCGTACGGGAAAAGCGGCGTAGGCGTCTATTTTCTCTATTACAGCGCGGAAAAGGGGTTGGCCAAGAATCTGTTAGTGGAGTAGAGAAGCCCACTCAGCATTATGTCATTCCGGCAACGGGAACGCGTGGAAGGCCCGTGCGGTGCTCTTCGGCAAGGGTAGCCACGGGTTTAACGGTGCCTCACTCAGGGGACCGCCTTAATTTTTCGCTGCCATGACAGTTTTTCCGTCATTTTTCCGCCTTATTAGTAAGGGAATAGAAGTTCCGGCCCGGAACCTGACTACCTGCCGATACACCTCTTCGGGCGGTCAAGCTCCGAGGCTCGTAGGAACTTCCGAACATGGCTCGGGGAGGATCCTTATGTGGAAAGCAGTGGCAAGCCGCTCAAGGCGCTGTGAATCCCGGATAGAAGTATCCGATGGTGTCTGGATCATCTGGCGTTGCAGCGATCGTGAAATGGTTTCCACAGTTCAAAACATCAGTCCAGGAGGTCTGTTTGTTGAATGTGAAAGTCCCAGGCCTTTCGGAGCAACGGCCGAAGTGCATTTTTTGGTTCCTGAGGGAAAGATCGCTGGTGAAGCCGTCGTGAAACACAGCCAAACTGGGCGTGGAATCGGTTTGAGATTCACGAAGATTCTGGAAACGGATCGCTGGCGCATGGTCGGTTTGATCAAAAGGTTGCGCAGCGCGTCCCTCAGGTCAAATTCCGGGAGTCCAGGGGGGTACTAGCCGCTACGCTTACGGTTTGCGGCTGACGAGACGCGTGGATTGGTTTCCGGGTGCCCTCCGATAAGCTCCCCAACAGCACCGGCCTGTGTGGATTTGTAGTTTTTTAACAGCGCCAGTTATTGCAGCTTGGCGAACTCGGCTTTCGCTTGCTTGAGGATGGGGATGTCGGGGTCCGCGTCTTTCCAGAGATTGAAAAAGGTCTGATACGCTGCTTTTGCTTTCGCGGTGTCGCCAGAAAGGGTGTAAGCGCGACCTATTTGAAGATGGGCCAGCGATCCTGTCACAAAATTTTGCACAATGCCTTTGTGGTCGAGCAGCTTCTGGAACTCGGTGGCTGCGGCTGCGCCATTCTGCAGAACTAGATAAGCCTGGCCACGCAGGTAGGCTGGGTACAAGTAGTTTATGTATCCATCGGCGAGTCCCAGTTCGTAGGTGGCTGTCGGCTCCAGGTCTACCAGGGCGTGAGAAGGATTGTTCTTGCTGACTTCGATGGCGGCTTTCAGGCTCGGCAACCAGTAGAGCTTCATTAGGGTATTGGTTGGATAGATCTTCTCCATTTCCCTGGATAACGCTTCAGCTCGGGAAGCATCGCCGGCGCGAGCTAGCGTAAGGGCTGCTATAACCTTAACGTCCCTTCCCGGCGAAAGCGCCAGAGCCTTTGCGGCTTCTTGCCGTGCTGTTCCGTCGTTGCCCAACTCCGCTTCCCGCAGCGCCGCATTGACCTGCCACAATGCCGCTTTTTCCCTGGAGTCGCTGCGAACAGCGGAATCCATCGCTCGTCGCGAGTAGTCCCGCGCCTTCGTCATTCGTCCGTAGTATGCTTCCGTATCCGACTGCATCGACAACAGGACGTCTTCAATTCCGGGCTTACCCGCGCTCCAAGCCACCTGCTGCTCCATCTGGACAACATCTCCGCGCAGAAAGGCGAGCGCGTATATCTGCTGGTGCAGATTTCCGCTATCCAGGCCGCGTCCGAGCGCTAGATCGAACACGCCCTTGGCATCATCCAGCCTGTTCAGGAAAATGTACCCTACTCCCAGGCCCGAATAGCCGACGACGGCATTAGGCGCGAGGCCCAGGAAGTCCTGGTATTCCACAAGCGCTTTGTCATATTGCCCGGTGTTGTGATAGAGCTGCCCCAAGAGGCCGTGAGGAACGGCGTCGCGAGGATAATCCGCGGTCCACAGTTCGCAAGTCTCTACTTCTTTGTCCAGATCCCCTGTGGCGCGAAAGTAGAAATCAGTGATGCGCAGTTTCTCCCGTTCGCTTACCCGGTCGCGGAGCAGGTATGCCTTAGTTGCATATTCGAGCTCGACGGACGGTTGCAAAAGATTGCCATAGACAGTCGACAACATGGCGTAAGCCATGGGGAAGTCAGGGTCGAGTTGAATTGCCTGCTTGAAAAACGGAATACTCGGAGCGTCTCCTTCCTGGAACCATACCCGAATACCCATGCTAAAGTTTCTCAGCGCTTCCAGGGACGATGTCGTCGCCTCAATGGGAACGTTGAATTTATGCACCGAAGGCAGAGACTCCCCCAGCTTGCCGCGTAGAGTGGACGAAATTCGGCTCAACGACTTCAGAACATCTTCTCTGCTTGTGGCCTCGGCCTGCTCTTTAGCGAGGGTATCACCTGTGTTACAGGCGAACGCATTCAAGTCCAGCAGGTAGTGACCACCCAGCCGGGAAATGGTCCCGCCCAGTAGTGCCTTGCTGCCCGTACGGAGGCAAAGCTCCTGACCGATGTCCATCGTAATGCGTCCGTTCGCGGGACGGCCCATCATGCGCAGAGTCTCGCTGATCTTCCGGTCGGAAACTATGTTCAGGAAGGGGGATTGCTCCAGTTCCACGGCGAGTGCCTGCTTGAGGGTATCGTCAAAGACGGTGTCCCCAGTTTTGTTGTCGAAGTCGGTCAGGACAATGGTGTCTTTTTCGGTAAGTTTGGCCTCTCGATGCCTGTGCCCGTAGAGCCACCAAGCGAGATAACCCGCAAGAGCGACGGTCACGAATAAGATCATCGAACCGCCCGCTGCGGTCAACGCTACGCGGTGGCGACGCGCGAATTTGCTGAGCCGGTAAGCGACGCTGGCCGGCCGGGCAAAAACGGGCTCGTGGTTGAGATAGCGCTGGAGGTCAGCGGCAAGTTCGCTCGGAGTGGCATAGCGGCGGGTACTATCTCGCTCGATAGCTTTTAGCGTGATCCAGTCCAGATCGCCGCGCAGCGTGCGGGTGAGCTCTTCAGGGAGGGTGCTGCGCTGTTGCGCCACGGCGGCGCTGGTGTTTTTGTCTTGGCGGAGCTTGATGCTGGGGCTGGGAGGATCATCTTCGCGGATCTGGCGAACCAGTTCGTCGAAGGGCTGTTTGCTCGAACTTGCGGTGTCGAAGGGCAGCTTGCCGGTGAGGAGAGCGTACAGAATCACACCAAGGGAAAAAACGTCGGTGCGGCCGTCCAGATTGGGGACACAAGCCGCTTGCTCGGGACTCATGTAACCCGGAGTGCCGACCAGCGTGCCGCCGTGGGTTGAAAGAGTAAGGGGCTGTTCGAGGGTCGTTCGCGGGGAAATCGCCTTGGCGATGCCGAAATCGATGATGTGGGGAACCGGTTGGCCGTCAACCTCGGTGATGAGAACGTTCGAAGGCTTCAGGTCGCGGTGGATAATGGCCTTCTGGTGAGCGTGCTCAACGCCTTGGCAAACCTTGATAAAGAGAGCGACGCGGTCGCGAATCGCGAGTTTCTTGGTGTCGCAATATTTGCTAATCGAGGATCCCTCTACGTACTCCATGGCGAAGTACGGCTGGCCTTCGGGAGTCGTTCCGGCGTCAAAGACTCTGGCGATGGCGGGGTGGTCCATCATGGCAAGGGACTGCTGCTCGGATTGGAAACGCTGCAGGGCCGAGTCGTCGTAGAGGCCGGCACGAATGAGTTTTAGAGCGACGTGGCGGCGTACAGGAGTGGTCTGTTCGGCGAGCAAAACCAGCCCCATGCCACCTTCGCCAAGCAGGCGAATCACACGATAGCGGCCAATGAATTCTGGCAGAGGGAGTGCACGGCGAGCCGGGCCTGGGGCTGCTTCGGAGGAGGCGAGGGCTCTTGCAGCTACATGCAAAGCTGGTGCGGTTAGGAATTCTTCTGCACCGCCGGACGCGGTGAGGAGCGAGAGGATTTCCTGACAGAGGAACGGATCGCCCTCAGAAGCCTGCCTGACAAATTGCTCGCGGGCGCTCTCCTCCTTTTCCAGCGCCGCATGGAAAATGGATTCGATTTTTTGCCATTTCTCAGGCTCCAAGAGAAAACTCCTTGCCAAGTTCGCGGCGGAGCCAACTCTTTGCGAAACGCCAGTCACGGTGAACGGTCTCTTCAGAGACCTTCAAGACATCGGCGATTTCCTCGACAGTCAAGCCGCCGAAGAACCGCAGTTCGACGACCTGGCTCTTGCGAGCGTCGATGAGGGCGAGCCCTTTGAGAGCGTCGTCGATGGCGACGAGGTCGGAGCCGGATCCCACGGGTACACACAATTGCTCGTCGAGCTGGAGAGGTGCGACACCACTGCCGCGCTTCTTGGCCTGATGGGTACGCGCCCAGTCCACGAGAATATGACGCATGACCTGGGCGCTCACAGCAAAGAAGTGACTGCGGTTCTGCCAGTCGCCTGGCCTCCCCTGCACGAGCCGAAGGTAGGCCTCGTTAACGAGTGCCGTCGTCTGCAGGGTGTGGCTGGCGCCTTCGTCCGACATGTACCGTTGCGCAATGCGATGGAGTTCGTGGTACACGAGCGGGATAAGCGCCTTTAGAGCGTCTGAGTCGCCCTGGCTCCAGGAGCGGAGAAGCTGTGTGATTTCGTTTGGTGTTGGCTCCACAGTGCGACCGTTGGAAGTGAACTGAGACAGGAAAGGCTAGCATTCCCGACCGGTGTTTACTACCCCTCTGAGGTCCTCTGAACCACTGAGAGCAACGACTGCCGTATGCGCGCCAGGATCGATCTCGCGGCTTGCCAGCCGTTGCCCAAGCGCCTCGAGGGCGCCCTTTTTTCTGACATGACAGATTCTCAGAGCTGAATCCGCTTTAGAGGATAAGAGACCTCGGGATCGAGCCGAGCGTAAGAAAGCGAGGAAGAACTTCCATGTCGCAACATCCACTGATTCAGAAGGTCCGTTTCGCCGCGAGTTTTCGGGCGACCCATAAGGGTCTGTGGACCCTGACCGTTTTCGCTCTGGGGCTGGCTCTTCCTGCCGCCGCCCAGAATCCCCCCGCGACGCATACCGTTCCGGAAAGACACTTCACCGTGCCGCCTTATGTTCCGACGGCAGTGGTCGTCCAGACCGAGCCGGACGCGGCCTGTGACCTGCACGCCGCGGGCGTTAACAATCCGTCGCAAAGCATGAGATTTTATGGGAACAGCGAGGGCTATGTCCGGTTTCATTTCACGCCGTTAGAGGACGTCCAGGATGCGTACTTGCAACTCGACTGCACAGCTGGGGGCGTGGTCACAACCCACCCGGTGCATTTGCGGGTAGCCGCATTCTCCGACGGTGGACATGCCCGCGCCGGCGCGTTCCATACCCGCACCCGCAGGGTCGACGATCCGGCCTGCGCTTACGGATGAGGCAGCAGAGCTGCTCTCCGACGAAGACATCATCGCCCGAGGGTATCCTCCGCGGCCCAACGCAACCGAATCGCCCGATGCCTATGCCAATTGGCTCCACGGGGTTTCCCACTCGATGACGGTTCTTCCGCCGCATGCAGTAAGCCGGTCTGATATCGCGCACGGGCGACAGGGCGTCACCGAAGGCCCGTTGGGAGAGACAAACGACCATTGGAGCGGTTTTGTGGCTCAAGGGAAGAAGGATAGTTTCCGGGCGGTCGAAGGCGAGTGGACCGTCCCCCTGGTGCACGGTTCCACGGAACCAGACTGCTACTCGTCCATCTGGGTTGGCCTCGATGGCCTGCCTTCTAATGATGTGGTACAGGCCGGAACGGAACAGGATTCTGCAATCCTGACAAAAACCGGAATATTGGAAAAGTATTACGTCTGGACGGAGGCTTGGCCGCAACAGCCCACGGCCACCCAGATCGCGAGCATTTTCCCGGGCGATTTCATTGTTGTCTACGTCTACGTGGGCGATTCCAAAGGCAACATTGACCCCTCTGGCGGTTACGCGTGGTTCACGATGCAGAACCAGACGGACTGGGAGGAGTACACCACCCCGCCCACGAAGCTAGGAAAGAGCTTCGGGTTCTCGGGTACAAGCGCGGAGTGGATCATTGAGAGGCCGATCGTGAGCGGCGCGTTTCCTGAGCTGTCCGATTACAGCTTCCTCGATTTGGATGGCGCGTATGTCCTGCCCGCGACCGGGACGACAATGGAAACGTACAGCAAGGCCGCGAGCGTGCAGCTCACGATGCGCCAGAATTACGATTCTCCTTTTCTCTATGACGACAATGTGCTGTCGACCGTCACAGGAGACGCCTACTGCTCCAACTGTATGGTGTTCTACTGGAAGAATTTCCACTAGCTTCTAGGCCCGGGGACCACGGCAAAGCCGGGTGATGGACCAGACGGCGCGCCGCCTGGCGTCGGGAGGCGATGCGGAGGGCAAGAGACTTCGCGAGCGATGGAATCCGATCGCCGGCGCAGCCGAGGCGTCCGCGTCCGATGGGTTGACGTAGGCAAGCGTCGCATCGAAGCGAATATGTGAAGGTTTGCACGTCCTGAAAGCTGAGATAGCCGTCCAAGGCGCAGAGAAAACTCCGCAGGTGGTCAGTAGTGCGCCTACCCGAAATGCCCGTCAGAACGCCTTCATTTCCGCTCCCCGTTTTTTCCTTGGAGTTCTTCGAGAGCTTGGCACTGGGAGTGGGGCCCGATTAACAGGCTTTCTCCAACGAGTTCGGCCATTCGAAGGTTTTTTCTTTGGTGTATTAGCCTGTTTGGGACACACTCCGGCCTCCGCTCAACAAATTTCGAGTGTCGCAGCCGATTCTCAAAAGGTGCGCTGAATTTTTTTACAATTGCCTCTTGACACGGATAGCACGCGTGCGTAAAACGGAATCTCAGGCTGGAGACGATGTTCCCTCAGCACCCAGCCCCTGTTGGTTTCGCCCCCACCCAGAAAAAAACCTCAGGAGGTCTCTATGACCAATTTAGTAGCGCGTGAAAACTTCGTCCAAGATCTGTCCGATTTCCGAAGGGAATTCGATCAGATATTCAACCGCTTCTTGAGCTGGCCCTCGGCTCAGGAAGGACACCCAATCACTGCGAGATTCACACCCCCGGTTCAGTCCTATATTGACAACCAAGACAAGAAACTTCACTGCCAGATTCTCCTGCCCGGCGTAGACCCGAAAGACGTCAACATCCAGGTGCTCGGCAACATGCTGATGATCAGCGGCGAGCACAGCGATTCTCGCGACACGGATGGGAAGGACTTCATCCGCCGCGAGTTCACCTACGGCTCGTTCCAGCGCAGTCTGGTGCTTCCTGAAGGCGTAGACAAAGACAGAATTTCCGCCGACTATCGCAACGGGTTGCTGGAAATCACAGCTCCCATTTCTGCGGCAGCGCTTCCGAAGAAAATCGAAGTCAAATCACTGGCCGCCGTCTCTGCAAGGCACGCAACCGCCTGAACTAGTCGTGTAAATGCAGTTTGGAGGGCCCGGGCCGAGCGTCCGGGCCTTTCTCGTGGTACGCGCTGCTGTCGGAGGACGGCCGCGCTGGACTTCCTGAGGAAACGGGATGGCCAGGCAGCTTATGCGGGCCGGAGCGATTCGGATGTGATGCCCCGTGCGTCATTCGTTTGCCGAAGGTGAGTACGACCTGAGGAGCAGAATCTATCTACGGTCTGGAATTTCTCGAGACAAAGAGAAAATCAGGGCAGTGTCGCTTAGACCATTCCTCCCCAAGATTCCTCACATTCCGAGATAGGTGATTTCAGGCGGATTGAAGAACTTCGATGTCGCCACGTTTGCGGAGAAGCTTCACGGCGACACCCAATCCGTTCCTGCGGATGAGAAAATCAGCGGAAGCAGCTCCGATCCGCAAATTTTCGATCTTAACTTCGTCCACACTCAAAGGTAGGCAGGGGTTTGAGAAGTGAACCTGTCGTTCCTGAGCCCGCACTTCCAGTCCGAGGCCGGCCTTTAGGAGCAAAAATACGGATCCCGCAGACCATGCTTGAGGCGCACAGGCGACCGGATAGAGAGTCGGTCCGCTTGCTTCGGGTCTCTTGTGAAAGCCGCAGAAGAGCTCGGGCAGGCGTTGCGATTCAACATAACGACTGGCCTCGTACAGGCCATGAAGGATTTTGCACGCTTGCTCCTGCATGCCGTAAAGCGAGAAACCCAGGCCGATCAGGGCATTATCGTGAGGCCAGACGGAACCATTGTGGTAGGACATCGGATTGTAGCGACTTTCAGACGCACCGACTGTCCGAACACCCCATCCTGAAAAACAGTGTTCACTCATCAGCGACGCTGTTACGGCCTCGGCCCGCTCTTGACTCGCAATCTGACAAAAAAGAGCGTGACCGGCATTGGAACTACGCACACGGCACTGTTGCTTTCGTCCATCCAGAGCAAGCGCGTATGTGCCCAGATCATCGCACCAGAATGCTTCCTCGAACTTCGCCCGAAGCGCTTCTGCCTCTAGATCCAATTTCCCGGCGAGATCCGCTTCCCCCAAAGAACGCGCCATCAGGGCGGCGGACCGCTTGGCCGCGTACACATAGCCTTGCACTTCACACAACGCAATAGGTGGCTCGGCCATACGCCCGTCGGCATGGAAGATGGAGTCATGGGAATCCTTCCAGCCCTGTTGCACTAGGCCCTTGGAGGATCGTTGTCGATACTCAATAAAACTATCTCTGTCGCAATCGCCGTACTCGTCCATCCAATGCAAGGCGCGCTGGACGTTGGGCCAGATTCGTCTGAGAAACGGCAGATCTCCCGTTCGTACAAAATAAGCACCGGCAAGTACAACGAAAAGTGGAGTGGAATCTACGCTGCCATAGTACCGAGCGAACGGAACTTCTCCCGTCGCCGCCATTTCGCCACGACGCATTTCATGAAGGATTTTTCCTGGCTCGGCATCCTGTTCGCTTATTTCTTCCGTAGCCTGCGTTTCGGCGAGGTAGTTCAGGACCCCTTCCGCGATGCGAGGTGCCATCCACAAGCACTCGAGAGCGGTAATGATGCCGTCGCGGCCAAATACGGTGTTGAACCACGGCACACCGGCGTATGGGTACGGGCCTTCCGGGTTGCCTTCCATCAGCATCCGAAGATCTGCGGCAGAGCGCGTCAACCATGCAGTAAAGCTTTCGCTGGTTGTCGTGATTCGGCACTCATCGATGCCCGTGCGGTCAAAATCGTGTCGCAATCCCCGGAAAGCTGCAGGGAAAGGTTCAAACCGTTTACGGCCAGGATTCCGTTCGCAGGAAACTGTGGTGTAGATAGATTCCGCTTCTTTCGGCTCCAGTGTTATCTGGAACCTGGCCTCGCGCGCCGTAAGAGAGGCAGGTCGCGGCTGAAACTCCAGGCGAGTGCGGCGCACCACTCCATCCAAACCCTTGTACCCCAGGATCACGGCGTCTCCCTCAACCGTATCGGGCAGGCGATCACCCTTTCGCACCCGCTTTGTGCCGCGCACTTCAAAGATATCAGAGAAGTCCGCATCGAATTGAAGAAGGAGTGAAAGACGAACAGGTTGGAGGCCGTAATTGAGGAGGCGAATCTGCTGGTAACAGCTTGCCTCTCTCAGAAATTGCAATCGAAAGATGTGGACGGTTCCTCGCGGCACGGTGTCGTCACTATGCACCGGGCTGTCAAGGTTGGTAAGGTCGACTGACAAGAAAGAGTTGTCTTCGCGGATCGTCGAGCTCAGAAGCAGCGCCTGCTGCTGATTGACGCGCATCGCAAAGCGGGAAAGATGCCGGCTATCGGCGTGAAAGAGGCCGAATTGCGAGGGCCCAAAGGCTTCGATGTCTCCATATCGGTTGAAAACGGCAAAGGTGTCGCCGTATTTGAGCACACGGGTCCGGTCGTCAGCCAGCGCGGAAGAAGCTCGAACATAATATTGATCTTTAACCCGGACAATGTCTGTCAAGGCGAAACCGTCCCGTCCTAGAGAGTGAGCAAGGAATCAATTTGCCGCGTCCCCATGGGAAGAGGCTTGGCGCTCAACATCGCCTCGTATAGCCTAACGTAATCCTGGGCCATCCTCGATGCCGTAAATCGCATCTCGAATTCTCGGCGGCACGCGACTCGACTCAGGGTGGATATTTTCCCGACTGCATCCACCGCTTCCTGCATGTCGTCCACAATGAATCCGCTGACACCGTCAGTGATTACCTCGGGCACAGAGCCGCAATTGAACGCAATGGTCGGCGTCCCACAGGCCATCGCCTCGATCATTGCGAGGCCAAAGGGTTCCGGCCAGTCGATCGGGAAAAGATGTGCGTATGCATTACCAAGGAAATCGGCCTTTTGGTCCTCCGTGATCTCTCCGATGTATTCAACATTCGGATTCGCGAGCAGAGGCTTGATCGTCGATTCGTAATACTCGCGATCCACGCGGTCCACTTTGGCTGCGATCTTCAGCGGCATGCCCGCTTCCAGTGCGATTTGGATGGCGCGATCGACTCGTTTCTCGGGGCAAATTCGTCCGAGAAACGCAAGATACCTTCCGCTTCCATCGCCTAAGGAAAGAAAATCGCGGAGGCCGTGATAGACATTGCCAACCCAGTTTGCCCAGCACAGGGGCTTGCGCTGACTCTGAGAAATGGAGACCACGGGCATTTCTCGAAACTTTCGATACAGAGGAAGCAGGTCCGGAAGATCCAGGCGTCCGTGGAGGGTGGTGACATGCGGGAAGCCGGTGACCCTCGAAAGCGGAAAGTGTAAGTAGTCCACGTGGAAATGGATGATATCGAATTCGTCGAGGCGCTCCATAACCTCTTCAAGCATCACGTAATGGTGAGCGAGCTGATCGATGCAGCCTTTGTCCAAGCGCAAAGATCTCGGGCAAGCAGGTATGAGTTGCGCGGCGGTCTCAGAGTCTCCGCTGGCGAACAGGGTAACTTCGTGTCCCGCGTTGACCAGTTCTTCGGTCAAATAGGAAACTACCCTTTCGGTACCTCCATATAGCTTAGGAGGAACACTTTCATAGAGTGGCGCTACTTGGGCGATCTTCACACTGTCCTCACGCCTCCAGAAGAGCACCAACGCGGCCAGAGAGGAATACAGGTTAATGCGTACGAGCGGAACCTTTGTTTAGGGAGTTCTAACCTCATGTCGGTTCGTCTTTGCTGGGTAAAATCCGGTGCATGGACGGCGTTTCGCACGTTGACGTCACGGCGGCCACGAATCGGGATGGTCGAGTTTCTGGGCTTCGGGCGCGGCTCGAAAATCTAAAGTTTAGTTGTTCGGGTTCGCATTGGCCGTCGGCCGGCGCTCGTCTATCTTCCTCAAAATTAGTTCGGCGTTGGTGATGGTGCTTGCAATGCAGAAGCGTTTACACATTTATCTGGCACTGAGGTGGAATCATGGGACTGAATTTAGGCAACAAATTCTTGCATCTCCAGCGAGTCCAGGTGCGAAAATCCATAGAGGGGAACCTGAAGGAACCTGTACCCCAGGCAGTAAACTAAAAGCCTTTGGGCTCGATCTAAGTGCCGCTTCTGTTCCAGTACAACACAAGAGTCTCAGTTTAGAACTCAACCCCGGCGTACCCCGAGAAACAAGCCCTTCGCTCGGCTGGAACCTACTGATGGGCATGGACTTAGCGGCCTGTCCGGCTATGTCTGGGACTCTCAATTGCTCCGTAAATCCGCGGAGTGCCATTGCCATCTGGCGGTCGAACCGATTCGAGTCGCTATGGCACCCGTTCGGCTACGCTCGGGCGCTCATCCCCATGCACTTCAAAACTAAGACCCCATCTGCCCTTGGCCATCGACGTCACGCCGGAGGATCAGCCGAGTGACCTTACGCGTTAGGGTCTTCCTCATTGTGGGCGTTGCCGCTGTGGCCGTGGTCGCCACTCTCTACGCCGCCTCGCGATATTTAACCCTGGATCGCTTCTTGAGTCTGGAAGTTTTGGAGGCCAAAGAAACCACGATTGCCGTAAAGGCCGATTTCCTGGAGGAAATCGAAAAGCTAGACCGCGCTAACGCCGATCTGTCGGTCTACGATGGCACCTACGACAGCATGCCCAAACCCACGGTGAAGTATCTTCACTCGCTGCTTGGCGACGGCCCGAACGGCTGGATGGAGCAGCAAAAAGTCAATTTCCTCATGTTTGTCGACCCGACGGGCACCACGATTTTCTCTGATGGCTTCGATCCAGCCACCGCCGGCAAAATGAATGTGCCGGATGATCTGAAGGCCCACATCTCACTTACGGATCCGCTTCTCGAGTTCCACGGGCCGAGAGACAAGATTGGCGGCCTCCTGCTTCTGTCCAGCGGTCCCGTGCTCATTGTGTCCCGCCCTATCGTTCAGACCAATTATTCAGGCCCAGCTCGGGGAGCCTTGGTGATCGCGCGTTATCTTGACGCCCGGACGTTGGAGAAACTCGCGGACAAGCACGGTGTGACTTCGGTCGCCGCGTTTCGGATCGATCGGCAACTCCCGGCCGACGTGGTCGGGGCGCGCTCGGACCTGTCGGCGTCGGCGCCGGTCTACATCCGGCCGTTCGATGAAAGAGTCATTGGCGGCTATCTTTCCCTGACCGATATCTATGGGCGCCCGGCGCTGATGCTTCGTGTAGAGATGTCCCGCGCGATTTCTCACCAGGGTCGCATCAGCCAGGTGACTTTTGCCGGCGCTACCCTGTGCACCATGGTCGCTGCCGCGTTCGTTATGGTATGGCTTCTGGAAAAATTCGTGGTCTCCCGCCTGGAAGGATTGGGTTCAAGCGTGGCCAGCATCGCCTCTAGCAGCAATCTCTCGGCGAGGGTCTCGTTCAGCGGCCAGGATGAGATCACCAATTTGGCCAAGGGAATAAATCGAATGCTCGAATCGCTCCAGGTGTTCCAGGAGCGCAGACGCGAAGCCGAAGATGAGCACCGCGCCGAATTGGAGAAGGCCAAGAATGCTGCCGAAGCAGGCAGCCTTGCCAAGAGCCAATTTCTGGCCAACATGAGCCACGAAATCCGCACGCCGATGAACGGTATCCTGGGTATGACGGAACTGATCATGGATACTGCTCTTACTGTCGAGCAGCGCGAGCATCTCGGCCTCGTCCAATTTTCCGCAGAGTCCCTGCTCATGATCATTAATGACGTTCTGGACTTCTCCAAGATCGAAGCGGGGAAATTGGAACTGGAGCTGATTCCTTTCGATCTACGCGAGAGCTTGGGCGAAACCATGACGGCGCTCAGCTTTCGCGCCCATGAGAAGGGACTGGAGCTGGTGTACGAAGTTCAACCTGAGGTTCCTGAGGCCCTGCTTGGCGACCCTGGGCGGATTCGTCAAATCCTGGTCAACCTGGTCGGCAATGCCATCAAGTTCACGGAACACGGCGAAATTTTCGTTTGTGTGGAGGAGCAATCGCCGGGATCAACCGCAGCCGCCCTACACTTCAGGGTGAAAGATACGGGTATCGGCATCCCTGTCGAGAAGCAAGAGAAGATCTTTGACGCCTTTTCCCAAGCCGACGGATCGATGACCCGCAAGTACGGTGGCACAGGTTTGGGACTCACAATCTGCATGAGGCTCGCCGAGTTGATGCGAGGGCGCGTCTGGGTAGAGAGTCAGCCCGGCCAGGGGAGCACTTTCCACTTTACTGTCCAGCTGGCAGTACAGGACACGGCTGCTGCCCGGCCCAATCCTCTTCAGCCAGAACAGTTGCGCGATCTACAGGCGCTCATCGTCGACGACAATTTCACAAATCGCCGGGTGCTTCACGGCATGCTTACGCGTTGGGGAATGTGTCCCACCTCGGTTGAAGGCGGCAGGGCGGCGCTGCAAGCGCTGGAGATCGCCAAGAGCACGGGGCACCCGTTCCTGCTCATCTTGCTGGACGGTCAAATGCCGGATATGGATGGCTTTGCATTGGCGAAAGCGATCCAGAAGGATCCCGGCTTGCTCGCCGTTACCATCATGATGCTCACTTCGGCCGGTCACCTCGGTGACGCCGCTCGCTGTCGAGAACTCGGCATCTCCGCCTATCTCGTAAAGCCCATTCGCCAAACCGAACTGTTGGATGGGATTTGCCAGGTTCTCAATAAAGTGTCCATGACCAAGCCCAGGCCGCTGGTCACCCGCCATACTGTGCAGGAAAACAGGCATCGTGCTCGCGTCCTCTTGGCAGAAGACAACGCTGTAAACCAGACTCTCGCGCTCCGCCTCCTCGAGAAGCGCGGGTACTCTGTGACCGTCGCCGGCAACGGCCGGGAAGCGGTCGAGGCTTTCGAGAAGAACCACTTCGACGTGGTGCTCATGGATATCCAGATGCCGGAGATGGATGGTTTCGAAGCTACGGCAGCGATCCGGGCAAAAGAAAAGTTGACCGGCGGGCACGTCCCAATCCTTGCCATGACCGCTCATGCGTTGAAAGGAGATCAAGAACGATGTATTTCTGCGGGTATGGATGCCTATATCTCCAAACCAATCCGCACGAGCGAATTGTTTTCGAAGGTCGAAAGCATGCTGGCAAACAAGACTGCGATTCTGACGGACGAGCGGGCCGACATTGTGGATCCAATCGTTAATTGAATGTGTGTATCCCGGCGAGTAGCGTGCCTTCGGGCAGATTCCTGTGTCCGAAAAGCCGCTCATCGGGCACTGCGTGCCTCAATCGCTTCCCCTCTCCAGCGGCAATTTGACCATGGTCAGCCAGAATTCATTAATACTCTTCACGAGAGTAACGAACGCATTCCACTCGACAGGTTTCTTGAAGTAACAGTTCGCCCCGTGCTGATAGCTGATCCTGATATCAGCTTCCGCGTCGGAAGTGCTCAGGATGACGGTGGGTATTGTTTTCAGGCTGTCATGCGCCTTGATGCGAACCAGCACTTCCCGTCCATCCATTTTGGGCAAGTTCAGGTCTAGCAAGATGAGGTCTGGTCGTGGAGCCTCGGCGTAGTCTCCTTCGCGCCCCAGAAAAGCCATCGCCTCCATGCCATCGCGAGCTATATGCAAAAAGACGGCCGGACTGGCATCGCGGAAGGCTTCCTGCATCAACCGCACATCGCCGGTGCTGTCTTCCACCAGAAGAACTCTGATGGGTCTAAGTTCTCCTCCGCTGGTTTCCATGATTTCCTCTCAGTTGCTTTGCTCGGAGGGAAAGCAAAGCGTTCCTCAACAATTCGATACGCAAATATGGCGCTTGGCCATTGACTGAGGAAAACAATCGGCTGCCCAAGGGCAAACTCGGAAGGTACTTTCATTTTGACGAGTTGGCCAGCAGAGTCAAGGACGGTGAGCGCGATTCTAACGGTCTAGTTAACCCAAGACACGGTCCACGGCAACGATGCCAGGGTGAAACAACCTCGCGGGCAGGCATTCACGCCGAAACTCCCTTTTTGATTTGTTGCCTGATCCACAAGACACACGCCCAGAGCTTGACCCATAGGGCAGGGATGGACCGATCTTACCCGCAGAGGAGAGGTTGTTTCGGGACGGCCCAAGTAGCATCAAAGGCGCCCTTTTCGATGCTTCCGTCCCCGAAATGGAGTTCATACACGCCCGTGGCGCCCTTGCCAGGGCGGAACGTATCGAGATGGAGAGTTCCCGAAGTTGCAGTGTCGCACCTTCCAGGGATCCTGCAGCGTGACGCAAGGATGGCATATTTGCCGGACTCAACCGAATAGTCGAGTGGGGCCGAGCGAGGCAGGTTCTCGTTGATGGAAATCTCTACAAACGGTTCCTCGTACTCTCCAGACTGGCTCTGCTTCTGAGTGAAGTAAAACGTAAGCGCTTCGCCGTCGGCTGGCCCGCAGTCTCTCTGCACGTAGGCAAAGGGAAGGTCCGCTGGAGAGTTGGTCTCCGACCGTCGTCCGCAACCTGCCGCAGAAGCGAGAACGATAAGAGCCAAGAGAGATTCGAACGCAATTCTTCTCAGGAAGAACACCACAATTCGCTCCTTTCGTCCCGCTCCAGACGGCCCGGAGATTCCATTTTGCCGACACCCTTTGAACGATTGCGCTTGGATTTCTTGCACACCCAAACCTATCGTCGGACCGCGTGGCCAAGTCCTGGTTCGTCACACCCATTGAGGATCGGGCCGATTTCTGTTCTGAGATTACTGGTTTAATCGTCAGAGCGCCGCAACGGTTTGCTTCCATTAATTCCACAAAGAGAGTTGCAGGGTGCCATCCGGCGGGTGAGCTATCTAGTCTGTTCGAAGGATAACGAGCGGATCGATTCTCGCCGCGCGCCGGGCGGGGAAGTACAGAGCGGCCAGCGACACGCACCCGAATATCAGAACAACGACTGCCAAGGTAGCAGGATCCGACGCGCTGACTGCGTACACCAAACTCGCTAACGCTTTGCTTAGTCCGAACACACTGAGAATACCGAGCACTAGTCCTAGGAGGACCGGTTTGATTCCGTCTCCGACAACCATGCGCAACACATGGCTGCGCCGAGCTCCCATCGCCATGCGGACGCCTATTTCATGTGCCCGCTGATTTACAGAATAGGAGATGACGCCGTAAATTCCTGCTAGCGCTAAAGCGAGCGCTGCAAGCGCAAAGATCAATAGCAACCGCAGATTGAATCGTCGCGGCGCAATCGTAAGTGAAAGATATTGATCCATCGAGCGGACATTCGAAGTCGCTACATCGCCATCGACCCTGCGGACCTGCTCCCGAATGGCTCTGGCGAGAGCCAGTGGATCGCTATCCGTTCGTACTACCCAGTATTGGTTGTCCTGAAGCTGGTCAATCGTGTCTTCGTGCGTCTGGCGAAGAGGTATGTAAATGTCGAAACTTGGCGCGGCTTCGAGCCCCCTATCCTTCACATCGCGAATGATTCCGACGACTTCGGCTTCCCGAGGTCCGGAGTCGTTATCATTAAGCATCAGGTGAGCGCCGACCGCGTCTCCTTTGGGCCAGAAGCGCTTGGCCAGGGTTTCATTGATCTGGCAGATCAGCGGGCTACGATTCGTGTCACTCTCGTTGAATTCCCGGCCCTTCCGCAGGGGAATGCGCATGGCCTTTAAATACAAAGGGCTGACGATGCGATATTGGGCTTGGGGAACCTCCGCCTTCGAGAATGCTCGACCGACGATGGTAAAGGGAATCGAAGCAATTCCTCCGCTCAGCGGGAGCATTTGGGTTACCCCTACGGCAGATGCTCCAGGAAGCGCCTCGAGATGAGGAAGAAGTGCATCGTAGAACCGAGTCAGGTCTGCAAGATGAGGATAACGGACCTTTGGAAGCGATAGCCGAACGGCGAGGACGCCGTGAGGATCAAACCCGGTATCCACCATCTGCACCTTGGAGAAGCTCTCCAGCAGTGCTCCTGCAGCCGCCAAGAGAACAAACGAAAGGCCGACTTCGACAATCACGAACCCGGTTCGCAGCACCTTTCCTCGCGCTCCTTCGGTGGAACTCCGCGATCCTTCGTTTAACCGCCGAGCCTGATCACCGTCCGAGGTCGCCAGCGCGGGTGCCAGACCGCTGACCATGGGCGCCACAAGCGAAACCAGAATGGCAAATGCAAGCACCCTAGCATCCATCCCCACCTCTCCCGCGCGAGGGATGCTTGAGGGACTCAACGCGACCAAACCTCGTATGCCGATGGGTGCCAGCAATGCACCCAGCAGGCCTCCTCCGGTCGCGAGCAAGGCGCTCTCCAAAAGAAGCTGTTTGACGATCTGCGGGCGCGTTGCGCCGAGCGCGGAGCGAATAGACATTTCCCTTCGCCGCTCGGTGGCGCGCACCAGATTCAGATTCGCGAGATTGGCACACCCGATTAAGAGCACAAATCCTACGGCTCCGAGGAGCACCCAGAGCGCCCGGCGGTAACCAAAGGTTATTTGGTCGCGCATGGATGTCAGTTTCACGCCAATCTTTCTCGCGTTGGCATCAGGAAATTGTTCTCGGAGTTTGCGGGCCAGCACATTCATCTCCGCTTCCGCGCGCTCGTTTGAGACGCCCTGCCGAGTGCGCCCCACAAGCCTCAGAAAATTCACCGTGTTTCGGTTCAGACGTGAGGGATCGGCATCGGGCACAAGAGGCACTACCAGCTCCGCGTCTGGAATGGGAAAGAAGAATTTCGGGGGCAGGATACCGACCAGGGTGTAGGTCGCACCGTTCAGTTCGAGCGGCTGACCAATGAGACTGGTGTCACCGCCAAATCGTCGCTGCCAAAGCCCGTACGTCATCACTACAACATTTGGAGCTCCGGGTTGATCATCTTCGGGTTCGAGAGTGCGGCCGACAGCCGCGTTCACACCAAGTGTTTCAAACAGGTTTGCGGAAACACGCATGCCATTCAGCCGTTCCGCGTCGCCTCGTCCTGTCAAGTTCGCGCTCCAACTTCCTATCGCAGAGATTGAGTCCAGGGAGTCTGTGTGATTGCGATAGTCCAGGAAGTCTGGAAGAGAAAATGGGGCATCGTTTCGGTCAAGCCGCACCGACGTGATCCAGACCGTACGGCCGGCGTGCGCGAAGGGAAGCTGCCTCAAGAGGACAGCGTTGACGACACTGAATAAAGCGGTGTTTGCGCCAATTCCGAGCGCCAGCGTGAGCAACGTAACGGCCAGAAAAGCCGGTCGTTTGATGAGCGTGCGCAAGACGCGATGGATGTCTTTCAAGAGTGCTCTCACCTGGTACTGGCTTGTAGGTAACGATTGATCTGCTCCAGGTGCGAAAGGTCGTGACCGGCCATCATTCGCAACATCCGGCCCAGGGATTCCGGTCCGCGCTCATTGTGCTGGCCGACCCGTTCCAGATCCGCCGGTGACATTCCTTTCCACAACGCCAGATTGAACTGGCGCATCGCCCGAAACATTTCCAGTAGTTCCGACGGCTCGCGCTCATTGTGTCGTTGGCGCGCGACCCACAAATCCTGATTTGTACCGAGGATGGGCGGATTGTCTTCAGAGAAAATCAGCCGCAGACGATACCCGTACACCCATTCGCTGTCGGTGAGATGGCCAAGGACCTCAAGGGGAGTCCATTTTCCTTCCAATGACCGGGTGCGCAAGAACGCCACCGGATAATTGCGCACAATTTCGCCCAATGTGGAAGCCGTCTCGGCCATCGACTCCAAGGGATCTCGATCTCCGAGCAGCTTGAACAAGTTCTCGCGATAAGCCCGTGGATCGGCTGCCCTAAGTCCTGCCTGTGCCGTTATCATTGTTAATTCCTCTCTTATCTCTAAAAAGTGAGTCGAAACTTCGTTCCGTTCGCATGACGAGGCACCCTGCCAGTGCAGGAGTTCGAGGACGTGAGCTTTATAGTCAATGCGGACAGAGCGAAATTCGCCGAGAATGTCTTGGCCGAGCAACCCGTCGAAGGGTATTCCGAGAACTTGCTCGAGATCAGCAAGATTCATCATGGTGACGCACTGGCCGGTCCACGTGTGATCGGCGAGGGTGAAGGTCCTCGGCAGGCGCACGGATTCTCCCGTCATGCCGGCTGCGCTGCCGTTGCGCTGGGCCGGGCGTAGTAGGAATGGCAAGCCGCCGGACCTCACATCGACGATCGTGTGGTTGGAGCCCGTATCGAGCAGGAAGGTGACACGCTTTTGGTCGATTTTGCCTTCGATGAGAATCATGGATTTCACCGTACGGAAGGGCACGCGGACGGCACCAAGATTCGCGCGAATGGGGCTGGGGGCGAGCAGAAGCAGCAAGAACAACAGCGCGAGAAGGACGAGTCTGAGGGCAACGGCTTTGCTTGAGCGGGACACGCCTTTGGCATATCCAAAAATGGCGGGCCCTTCGGACGGGGAACTGTTCCTCAAAGGACAATTCAACTTGGGTCTCATCTTGCCGGCGCCTTTCTCGACACGACCCCGCCGCTAGATCCTCGCCGTCGGGAGGCCTGTCCGAGAGCTGGATTCTAACGGCAGGGAACCGCCGCTTGTCGACAGAAGTCAGGCGTTTTCTGCCAAAACACCGCTCGCTGCTTGCCGGGGAACCGTTCCCGTTGCATATTTGAGGACAGATGCCGAAGACCAGCCTAGTCACACGCCCGCCTGGACGTGCGCGCCTCAAACAGAGGCGAATCGTCGTTGTTGTAGTGCCCCCGGTGGAGGAACTTGATCTCGTTGGCCCAATCCAGGTTTTCAGCGCCGCGAACCGCCTCGCGGGCAGGACTGTCTACGAAGTCGAGATCGTGACCAACAGAGGAGATCTGAGAGTTGAGGGCGAGGGAGGATTACTTTCCTTCGCTGCGCAGGGGCGTTTCGAGGATGTAGGAGGGAAATTCGATTCGATGCTGCTCGTTTGCGGGTTGGCAACCCGCACTGCGCGCGACCCAGCGCTTTTCGCATGGATGAGGAAGATAGCTCCCGTCGTTCGCCGCATGGGCTCGGTGTGCGTTGGGTCCTTTCTGCTGGCCGAGGCAGGTCTGCTGGACGGGAAGCGGGCGACTACGCACTGGAAATTCGGACGTGAAATGGCGAGTCGCTACCCTCGAGTGAAGGTGGAATTCAATCCCATCTGGGTTAAGGATGGAAACATCTACACCTCAGCCGGAATCTCGGCCGGAATCGACCTGGCGCTCGGCTGGGTTGAGGAGGATTGCGGAGGCAAGATTTCACATGAAATCGCTCGCGAGTTTGTTCTGTTCTTGCGCCGCCCGGGCGGACAGACGCAGCTAAGCGCTTCTTTGTCGGCGCAGGCATCGGAAATGAAGGCAATTCGTGAGCTTCAGGTATGGATTGCGGAAAACCTTCCCAACAATCTGTCCGTACACAGGCTTGCCGAGCGAACCGCAATGAGCGTGAGGAATTTCGAACGCGTGTTCACGCGAGAGTTGGGAAAAACGCCATCTCACTATGTTCTGCAAATGCGAGCTGAAGCTGCGCGCCGGCAACTCGAGGAAACGGATCAAGGGCTCAAACAAATCGCGGCTGCCTGCGGATTCCGGAGTACGGATTCCATGCGGCGGGCGTTCTTGCGATCCGTTGGTACCACGCCCTATAAATACCGCCGACGAGCCGAACGGTGATAGATTTCGGCCAAAACCTGACGGTTCGTTCGGGTTTCTTCGATTACCGTCGCTGCTTAACTTCGCAGAGCTTTCCGCAACGTTTGGCGTACCTCTAATCCTCCATCGTAGTCAATGTATCCCTTCCGGCGGAATCGATTCATGAATAAATTCACGCGCGAGCGCGTTGTCCCCACCATTTCCGCCAGAACCTGATGACTCAAAGGGGGAATTTCAACAGCCGCTCGGCCGTTCTTATCCAAGTGCGACAGCCGAAGCAGTACGCGCGCCAACCGTTGCTCCGCGGAGGAAGTCAGCAGATTCGCCACGTGATCGCCGTAGTGCTTCACGCTGGAAAGCAGATAGGCCACCAGGGCATTGGAAGTCTTGTTCCTTTTCCGCAGCATCTCCAGCATCTTTGATTTTTTGATGGTTCGAATGGAACTGTCGGTCAAGGCGATCGCTGTGGACACCCGGAGGGGATAACCGGCCAGGCAGAGCTCGCCGAAAAAATCATGCACGCCCAGTATAGCTGTGACCGCCGAGGGTTGATTTTTCGTTCGCGTGGTGAGCCTCACCCCGCCTTCTTGAATGTAGAAGAGCGTATAAGCCGGCGCACCTTGCTTGTAGATGCTTTGTTCGCCCTTGTAGTGCGAGATCTTCCCACCCAGGCTCGTCCCGGAGCCAAAACTGGCAAAATGTGTGTCCATCCTGTGAATGCGTTTCATATTTGGGTATGCATGCTTTCACCTAGCCTGTTGCGGCCAGCGTAACAGTCGCTTGCAAATCTGACTGTACGAAAAAGCACACATCGGTGCCGGAGAGCGAGACGCCGGATTGACGCCGAATGGATTCGCGAGCAATGGCTGCCAGTTTAATGCGCCGAGGAGTGTGCCAAATCGAAACGATCGAATCGGCCACGCGCTCGCACGAGGAAACGAAGCTCAGAGCGACCGTTCGCCGAGCTGAGTCTTGATACGCGGACGGCAGGAGACTTCTGGCTAGCGCGGCCCTCTCCAGGCGCGTCTCTGACGCCGGGTTAAGCCGCACCGAGATTCATGCGGTTCTCGGACTACCCCTGAGGAAATGAAAAACAAGCATGATAATGCCCACGACGAGCAGGATGTGAATGAGTCCTGAACTCACATGAAACGCCAGAAACCCAAGCAACCAGAGAACGATTAAGACCAAAGCAATAAATCCAAGCATATATTTGTCTCCTCAAGGCCGATGGCCGCTGATCGAAGATCCTCACGCAATCAGAGATTGCGAGCCACGGAGAGAAAAGTCTGTTCACTTTGAAACAGTCTTGGACCTAGACATGAGAACTGCCGGGACTTGTGTGGGGCTTCGTCACCTCGAGCGGCTGGCGCGAGCCTCGGGGCTCCGGACGACGCTTGGCGCCGGGTGCGCTGTTTTGTACAGACCCGCATCGCGCATTCCTCTATCTTTACGCCGGTCAGCCCTTTGGGGGGGCGCGCCGGGGCTTGGGCGCCGTCCACGGAGGATTTGGCCCAAGGAGACACACATGGCGACTGAGAACGTAAAGAAGTGCGCTCACCCGAACTGCTCCTGCACGACTCATGCGGGAAAATATTGCAGTGTGCAGTGCGAAACGATGGAAAAAGTCCCGGACATTGAATGTAAATGCGGACATGTGGTCTGTAAAGGGAAAATCGACTAAGAACGCGGTTCGGGGCGACCGACGTGCGGTGAAAAGCCGCTGGAAGCCGGAAAACATGCTTGAGGGAGCGCGCCAATGAAGCCAGGAATACAGGATCAGATTGAGGGCAAGCTGCACAATTTGAAGGGAAAAATAAAAGAAAAAGCAGGGGAACTGGCGAACGACCCGGATCTGCAGGCGGAAGGGCAGGCCGAGGAGATAGCCGGGAAAGTCCAGGAGAAAGTCGGCCAGGTAAAGAAAGTTCTCGGCAAATAGGCAGTGCTCGCGCCGCTCGATGGGGGGATTTCTCAGGCTTGCGTTTTTATCCTCTCGAGAGGAGTGGAATCAGGAGGGCGAATGGTGGAAAGCTCCATCCCATTGGACCACATTGCCACGTGGAGCGAGGTCTGCGACGCGCTCGCCTATTCACGCCGTGATGCCTCTGAATCCGTGCCTGCTGGCGGCTGTGACATGGAATTTGCGGTGGACCTTAACAATGGGGTTGGCTGTCTCAGCGAGGAACTTGCGTGGTTTCGAGTTGCCAACGAAGCTTTGGATTCCCGGCCAAACTGATCTTGCGGCAAGCGTACAACTCTCTTGTTCATGTGTGCGCCGGGACGTAACCGGCTACGGGTGAGCCGCTCACAGCTCAGGATCAGAACGCTCGGGTAACCTGCATCTTGTCATTCTGTTCTGCACGCTTTCGAATCTTCATCTACTGAAAGGAAATAGCATGCCTCGGGATTCCCACCAAAGAGCTGCTGAGTTTCACGAAATGGCTGCACATGCCCACCGCGCCGCAGCCGTGCATCATGGCAAAGAAGATCATCTGACAGGACACGAATTCTCCCGGCAAGCGATGGAGCACGCTGCCAAGGCCTTTCAGTACTCACGGGAAGCTCACGAGAAATCGGAAAAGGCCAGTAGCAAGGCAGAAACAAAGAGCTAGCCGCGTTTCCAGCCCGGAAGAGCCCCCTGAGTGCGTTTCTGAACAGACATGATTTCGGAACTTATTTAACGTGGTTCGGTTGGGATTTCGGCCTGGAAAGGTTTCGGCCATCAAGCCTAGCTGCTTCTTTTCGGCCAGGACGCGCGTTGCGCGAGACCAATCCAAATGCGCAGTTAAAAGGAGAAACATGAAATCGAATATTTTGTCTGGCGCGTTGCTCACGATGTTCGCCGTCGGGACCACCTTTACAGGTTGCTCCAGTACACCGACACAATCGGCCGATGTGGCCGACCCTATCCGTCAATCTCTGACTCAGGCCGGGCTAACGGATGTCAGCGTCAGCCAAGACCGGGACAAAGGTGTCGTAACCCTGACCGGCACAACCACCTCCGATGCGGATAAATCGCGAGCCGAATCCATTGCCACCTCCATCGGTGCAGGTCAAGTGATTTCCGATCAGATTGCCGTGCGTCCTCCGGGTGGGGAAAGCATGGCGAAGAAGGTGGACGCGGACCTTGATGCAGGTATTGGGAAGAACTTCGACGCGGTGCTGCTGCAACACAAACTCGATAGCGACGTGAAGTACGACGTCAAAAACGGCGTGATCACCTTGAAGGGCCACGTCAACTCGCAAACGAGGCGAGCTTCGGTCGAGCATCTGGCGGCAGGCATACCGAACGTAAAGCAGGTAGTGAACGAACTGGAAGTAAAGAATCAGAAGGCTAGTTCTACCGACTAGCAACGGGGCCATTTCCCGTTGCGTAAGCTGCCCCTTCGCTGGAGGACTTCGTTCGTCCTTTGGCAGGAAACGGCGAAGGGTCCAGCTGGCAACTCAACGGCTTGCTGCGGGAGGCTCCCTGGTAGCGCGCAGGGACTTGTGGGCAGGAGTGTGGTTTTCAAACCGCATCCCTTTCTGCCGCCTTCTGCAAGCCCGCTCCTAGAGAGAATCGATTAAACGGAGCTTCCTCCTTTTCTGCGGGTTTGCCGCTCGAACAGGCCTCGATGCCCGTTGCCCGTGTCCACGGGGAAGCGAGTCCGGCTGCCTTTTGCTGCGCCCGGGAAGCGCGGCGCTAGGCTGTGACCTTGAGAGTTTTTCTGCGAGTCGGGAGGACCCGCACCTTCTTCCGATGGCGTTGGTCACAATGTCTGGCGAGTAGTTCGAGCTGCTTCCTTCGTTGCTTCCAAGGAAATGCCGGGCGGTGCGGAGGCCTGAATGCGGAATATGCGCACGCAGATTCGCCTGTCCGTCGATTCACGCCCAGCGCGTTTCCATGGTCCTAGGCCCCCGGCTTTCCTCTATCTGCCTGTTTCGGGGCAGCTTGGTGCGGAGCCGATTGCTGCTGGCGCTGCTGCAACTGCTGTTGCTGCTGAGTGTGTTTTTGTGACAGTTGTTCGGTCTGCTGCTGATGCTTCTGCTCGAGAGGCTGCTGTCTCGGTTCATTGACCGGCTTTTGCGGGAGGCGTTGATGATCCCGATCCTGTTTTGTCTGAAGCGTCTGGCGTTCCTTGACCTGCTGCGTCTGGAGCTTGTCCTGCTGCTGCTGATATTTCCTATCCGTCTTCGCATTGCCTGTGTTGGGAGCGGCGCCGCGTTCTGCCGGGGAGATATCTTTGGCATGGACAGCGGGGCTCGGGCGATTGGTATCGACGGCCGGACGACCCGCTTCCGCGTTGGAACGATTCTGCTCGTTGTTAGAACGGGTATTGTTTTCCGCTCCGGCTGGGGCGGAGTGAACTGTGCCACCTTCTCTGGCGGCTACTGCTCCGCTTTCCTTGAAGCCGCCTGGGCTGGATGTGGCAGCGATCGGCGGTTTTCCGTGATTGGCGGAGGCACGCAGCTCAGGGTTGCCGCGAGCGGCCTGGAAATGCTGGTTTTGCGCGGCGACGGGCGCCGTGTGCCTTTCGTTTGCGAAGGATTCTTGCCGTGAGGTGGGACGCGAGGTTACGCCGCCGCTGCCGCCATTGAAGCTGACGCGATTTCCCCTGGGCTCCTCTACTCTTGTGTTGTAAACGTTTCGATTGATGGAAACGTTCACATGGCTATACGCCTGGTTGTAGAAGAAGCGCCCGTTGTTCCAGCGGCCGCCGTCGTACCCATTGCCAAAATAGCCATAGCCGTAATTGATCCCGCCGTAGAAACCGACTTCGGTTCCCCAGTAGCCTTCATGGAAGAGGTACGCATCGTCGCCCCAGCCCCAGTAGCCTGGAGTCCACAGATAGCCTGGTTCGGGAGCCATAACCCATGTGCCCGGGACCCAAAAGTAATCGTCGTCACCGTAAGACCAGTAGCCGGGAGTCCAGATGTAACCGTCCCCAGGGGAGATGGGCTGCTCATAGACTGGAAGTTCCGGCGGAGCGATCCTAACCGACACTCCAAAGCCGATTTGCGCTGAGGATGCAGCCGAGATGGCTAGCAATACCAAACCGAACAACAACGTACGAATGGACAAGATGAAGCGCATCATAGTTCCTTCTGCCTGATGATCCATTTCTTCGGAGAGGTCCATCAGGTCAACAAAGCTCGAATTCTCGTGCCAGCAATGTGATTGTTGCCTTGTGGCTGAAGCTAGTCGTTCGAGACACGCAGCCGAAGTCCGCGCCGTTCTCTTCGGCCATTATGGGGATGTCCAAACTGCATTACTGTCCGTTATAGGACATAGCCCGATCGTCACGGCGAAGTCGCCAACCTCAGAAAGCGCATCCAGAAAGTCGGTCATCCTGAATATCCGCACCTAAGCAGCTCCTGATGCGACACGCGAATCCGCCCGTTGAGTCCTTCGAACCGTTCCGATGAGCAAAGGCGGATCAGGAAACCGGGCGACAGGAAGGGGCCATTGGCCCCGGAGGACGATGCGCCCTTTCAAGTCAGTTCAAGGGCTTCCTCCTGAGTACTTCGAGATCAGCTGCAAGGAAACTCGGCTCCCCGAGGCTTCCGCCAGCCAGGCCGCTTCGATTCTCCGAGCCATACTGCGCTGATTAGCTACTACCTTCTCGAAGACTTCTGAAGTGACGAGCGTTTATGTAGTAGAGTTCGCGGGGCGGCAGATCTCAAAGGAATCCATGAGCCGAACTGACCTGATGCACCCTTCGGACCGCAATCAGAACTTATCTCTCGCCGCGAAAGCACCCGGGCGCCTCAAGCGACTTGGCGTAATTTATGCAGCGATGTTTGCGCTGATCTTCCTTGTGCTTGCTGGAGATCTGCGAGCGGACACGATTTCCGGGACGGTCAAGGATCCCTCGGGTGCAGTCGTTGCCGGAGCACGCGTCGAGATTACCGGAGGCAACCTCCCTCAGCCGATCGTATTTGTGTCCGACGAAGGGGGGAAGTTCGCCGCGTCTAACCTGAACCCCGGAAGATATACCGTCCGGGTCGGGAAGGACGGCTTCGACAGCCTTGTCAGCACGGTAGACCTGAAGGGATCCGCGGAGCTCGTGCTTAGCTTGACGATCACCGCCCAACAGACCAGCGTAAACGTGACCGAAAAAAACATGGCTTTCGCGAATTCGGACTCCGCTTACCGTCAACTGCGCGATACCGGCCTGGGCGACACCTACCGCTGCGAGAATTTCACGCTGCGCCTGGATGTGGGGACTTTCGAGTTGAAATCCGGAACGTTGACTCTGGTGGGTTTAGTCGACAAATTCGTAACCGGCGCCGTCTTTATCGGGCAGGGACATTTCACTCTAAAACCCGTCCTTGAGCCCGACACGCGCGAGTTGCTTCGCCGAACCGGCCACCCAGCCGTCGAGGAGGACTTCGGCGAAGTCGTCTTTCGGTTCACGCCGAAAGAGTACCCTCGATTTTCTGCCGCGTTGGGCGCGAAGACCGAAACGCCGCCAGAAGCGGCAGACGCTTTTCGGCGCTGGAGAGAAAAGGTTCGCAAACGCCACGAAATTCCCGAAGGTTTCACCCAGGCCATCCTCGAAGGCGAAACAATAGACAATGTAGACGCCGACCTGCTCGCCGCGATCTACAATCCGGGACATCCGCCGTTTATCAATGCCTACATGCGCGGCGCGCTGCACAAGGATCTGCGTTTCTTCATCCGCACGCGGGTGGGCGCTCTGCCGCAAATGGACTCTCCCGAGGAGGTCGCGCTGATCCATTGCGGCGGCGGGAGCATGGACGATGGCATTTGGTACTCCGAACACCTGGTATCGGAGATCAAGACTCAGAAGGCAAGCTCTCTCGAGGACCGCCGTTTGTTTGCCACAAAGCGCTATAACATTGAAACCGTAATCGCAAAGAATGATCACCTTTTCAGCCGCGCCACGATTACCTTTGAACCGCTCATCGGCGGCGAACGCGTACTGAAATTCGGCCTGCTCCCCAATCTGCGCGTCACGCGAGTCTCGGACCAGAACGGGCATGACCTCCATTTCATCCAGGAAAACCGAAAAGAAGATGGTTCCTTCTACGTCATTCTCGATGAAGCTCCAGCCATGGGACAGGAGCATTCGGTGACCGTCGAGTACGCAGGCGACAAGGTCCTGAGCGACGCGGGCAGCGGAAGCTTCTACGTTAGCGCGCGGGAATCCTGGTATCCGAATCTGAACGGTTTCGGTGAAAAAGCGCTGTACGATCTTACCTTCAAGGTCCCGCACTCGAACATGGTGATCAGCGTAGGTAAACTGATCCAGCAAACCACCGAATCAGGGTTTGCGGTTTCGCGCTGGGTGACGCCCGTGCCGGTGGCGACGGCGGGCTTCAATTACGGGCAGTACCAGAAGATCGATTATCCAGACAATATCACCCACTACGAAATCTCCGGATATTATTTGACGGAGCTGCCCGACAGCCTGAAACGCTTTGCCAACAGCGCGTTTCTGAACTCGATGTCCCCCAGCGCCATGACCAAGTACGCCCTGGATCAGACGCGCGCTCAGATGCAAGTGTGCACGATTTTTTTCGGCAAGGGCCCATACGAAAACATTTACGTCACCGAACAGCCGAACTTCAATTTTGGCCAATCCTGGCCCAACCTGGTTTACTTGCCGATTTCCGCCTACATCGACTCGACGCAGCGATGGATGATGTTCGGCCACATCGACACGAAATTCACCGGATTCGTCCAGGAAGTGACGCCGCACGAAGTTGCCCATCAGTGGTTCGGCCATGCCGTCGGCTGGGCGTCGTACCATGACCAGTGGCTATCGGAAGGCTTTGCGGAATTTTCCGCCGGATTGTTTCTGCAGCAGGCCATGGGAGAGAAATGGCGGAAAGACTATCTGGAATTCTGGGAACGCCAGCGCACGCGCATTCTCGACAAAAACGGCTATGGAGTTTCGCCGAACGACGCAGGCCCGTTGTGGCTGGGCCTGCGGCTGATCTCTCCGAAATCCGAGCAGGCGTATCAGGGCGTCACGTACTCCAAGGGCGCGTATGTGCTGCTCATGCTGCGGTCGCTGATGTATGACGATGCAGCTAGTGGAGATAACCGCGAAAAGCCGTTCATCGGCATGATGCATGATTTCGTGGAGAGTCACCACAGCGCGCCGGCCTCGACCGAGTCGTTCAAAGCTATCGTCGAAAAGCACATGACCAAGCAAATGGACCTTCAGCACAACGGCCGGCTCGATTGGTTCTTCAATGAGTGGGTCTACGGGACAGAAGTTCCGCGGTACAGCTTCAAATACGAACTGCAGCCGGGCGATGCCGGGAAGTTCAAAGTCCACGCGGAGCTCACGCAGAGCGAAGTGGGCGCCCAATTCGCGATGTTTGTTCCAATCTTCGCTGATTTTGGAAATGGCATGGCACGCATCGGCCAGGCGGAGGTTGTCGGAAACATGACCCGGAAGATCGACTTCATCTTGGACCGCCAGCCAAAGAAAGTTGCCATCAACGCCTACAAGGATGTCCTTGAACGCTAGTGATTTGTCTCAAGCGGTGCGGGAGCGGCCGGGAACCGCTCCCCCGGGCCGATGAAGCGGTGTGTTTGCTTCGAGGGCTATCCGGGGAGAATCGGCGTGGCGACCGCGTTCAGGGAAGTGTGGGAAGAGCTTCGGTCTTGTTTTCCACGAGCCCGGTAGGGCGGGAAGCACGTTGGCGATCGTCTCTGGCGATGGCCGGCCATGTTTCCTTGGGGATGCTCAGGAAGGCGCTGACCACTTGCGGGTCAAATTGCGTACCGGAACATCCGCGGATGATCTCGAGCCCGGCCTCGAAGCTTGAGGCCCGGCGATAGGGCCTGTCAGAGGTGATGGCATCGAAGGAATCCGCCACGGCGAAGATGCGGGCGCTCGGGAGAATTTGGTCGCCCGTGAGGCCGCGCGGATAGCCCCCGCCATCGTGGCGCTCGTGATGAGTCAGGACAATTTCGGCCGCGTCGGCCAGAAAAGCTATGTCCTTGACCAAGTCGTAGCCGATCTGCACGTGGCGTTGCATGAGTTTTCGTTCTTCGGTGGTGAGCGATCCCGGTTTGAGAAGAATGCCGTCTGGGATTCCTAATTTACCGATGTCGTGCAGGTGGGCGCCTTTGGCCAGACTTCCCAATTTCTCTTCGGACCAGTCCATAGCGCGGGCAATCTCCAGCGCGTAACGGCAGACGCGCTGGGAGTGGCCGGCCGTGTCATTGTCGCGAAGGTCGATTGCCGCGCCAAGTGCTTGCAAGGTGTCTTCATAACTCCGCTCAAGCTGCTGGAGAGCTTGATGCAATTGTCTGGTTCGGTCGGCAACCATTTCTTCGAGATGCTGGCGGTAGTTTTCGACTTGCTGCTCCAAGTTTCGCTTGTGGAGGGCGCGCTCAAGGCTGGCAATGACAGCACTCTCGACCAGAGGCTTGATGAGATAGTCGTCCGCGCCGGAACGCATGGCCTTGACACCCACTTCCACGTCATCGACCCCGGTCGTGACCAGGAATGCCACGTGAGGATAGCAGCCGCGAACGTGTGTAAGAAGCTCCAAGCCGCCAATGCCAGGCATCTGGAGGTCGGATATGACGGCGTCAAAGTGCTCGCGGTGCAAGGCTTGAAGGGCCTCTTCGCCGCTGGCGGCGGTAGAGCACAAGAAATCAGGCGGACGCAGCATGATGGCGAGGAGTTTTGAGGCGGCGCGCTCATCATCGACGGCGAGAACGCGGACAACAGAGCGGCGATGTGATGCGGCCGGACCAGCAATGCTTTCCTTAACTGGAGAAAGGAGGTTCTTAGGTATAGGCACGGAATTCGTCCACCTCGAACCCTAACTGAGTACCCAGGGCCCAGTTTTCTCGATAAAGCGGAAGCCGAAGTGCCGAAGAGGGGCTGCCTTTGTATCCGAATGAACAACTCTTGCCTTGCCAACATATGTGGTTCCGGAAGTCGTGAGATAGACCTCCACAATGGAATCGACAGGCATCTCTGCCGTACAGGCGCAAAGGAAGCCGCTAAGACTCACATCTTCTGTGACCGTGTCTTGTTCCGTTTTGCTTCCGAGCTTGTCCGTACCTCGCAGCTTAAGCGGAACCCGCAAGCGGACCCGGACTTCCGAGCGAGGTATAAAACGGCGGACTTTGGTGAGCTGAGTGAGGCAAGCGCGGAGGGCGTCGAAATCAATGGGCTTCTCAAAATAGGCGCAGGCGCCAAGTTGCTTGCAGTGATCCTTGGTTTGCCCTCCGGCTTCACCGCTGACGATAATGACTGGAATCTTTTGTGTGTGGCTGAAAGCCGTAAAGGTTTGAAGAAGCTCATAGCCGGAATAGTTGGGCATGCGAAGATCCAAGAGGATGGCGTGCGGCTTGTGTTCAAGGGCCAGGGCCAGACCCTCTTGCGGCACACCGGTATCAATGACTTCAAAGATGTCGCTCAGTTCAAGACGTATCAGGCGCCGAATGGCCTCGTCATCGTCCACAACCAACAGCTTATCCATCGTGACGTTGCTCCTGTCTCCTCTAGCGGATGCTGGTTCCGGCCAATTCGGTTATCGGGGTTGCGGCGGGCATCGCGGCCTTCCCCCCATCGAGCACCTCACGCACCTTGCGGATGAGAACCTCTTCGATAAACGGTTTGTGCAAGAGATGGATGCCGGGATCCAAAACTCCGTGGCCGGCGATGAAGCTGTCCGTATAACCGGACATGTAGAGCACCTTAATGCCGGGCTGGCGCAACAATAGGTTTTCGGCCAGGATGCGGCCGTTCATGCCCGGCATGACAACATCGGTCAGCAGAAGATCAAAGGGTCCTCCGAAGCGCTTGGCCACTTCGAGAGCATCTTCGCCGCTCTCCGCGGATAAGACCTGGAAGCCCCTGGAATCCAGAAATGACTTTGCGAGCTTGCGCAAGGGCTCGGAGTCTTCCACAAGAAGAATGGTTTCCGAGCCGCGCAGATTGTCAGGCGAATCGGTTTTGAGTTCGTCGGCAACCGCCTGACCAGCGTACCTTGGCAGGTAAATCTGGAAGGAGGTACCCTTGCCGATAGCGCTTTCAAGGCCAATATATCCGTTGCTTTGTTTGACGATACCGTAAACGGTGGCGAGACCGAGTCCTGTGCCCTTTCCCAGCTCTTTCGTGGTGAAGAAAGGTTCAAAAATATGTGTGAGCGTGGCAGCGTCCATGCCGGTACCTGTGTCGGTAACTGCCAGTAGCACGAAGCTCCCGATCTTCGAGCCTGGGTGGTTCCGGACATAGGCCTGGTCGAGCTCGGCATTTGAGGTTTCGATCTTGAGTTTGCCGCCATCGGGCATGGCGTCCCGGGCGTTGACCGCCAGGTTCATGATGACTTGCTCGAGCTGGCTCTGGTCGGCTTTCACATTGCCGAGCTTTGGATCCAGGACGAGGGATACTTCGATATCTTCTCCCAACAGCTGTGGAAGCATTTTTCCCATATCGGAGGCGAGCGTGTTGAGGTTCAGGATGGCTGGCGACAGGACCTGCTGCCGGCTGAAGGCGAGCAATTGTTTTGTTAGGGAAGCGGCGCGCTGTCCCGCTTTTTCGATTTCCAGGGCGTGCTCTGCGAGAGGATTGCTTGCACCCAACTCCCGCTTCAACACTCTGCTGTAACCGATGATGACGCCCAGCAGATTGTTGAAATCGTGCGCAATGCCGCCCGAGAGCCTTCCGATTGCTTCCATCTTTTGTGCCATGCGCAGTTGCCTCTCGAGGATCCGTTTTTCGGTTACGTCCTCAGCAAAGGCTTCGAAGTAAGCCAGGCCTCCGTTTTCCTCGTTCACGCGGCGGCCGGAACAGCGGACGGTGATGGGCGTGGAGTCCTTCCGTTTCCACTCCATTTCAAGATCCTTGATTTCTTCCGTGCGGATAAGCAGTTCGGTTAAACGCTGATATTCTTCGGGATACCGGAAGATTTCACCGGGCAGATCTTTGTCGAGCAGTTCCTCAGTCGTCTCGTAACCAAGCATTTTCTTGAGGGCCGGATTGACTTGCAGAAACCGGCCAGCGGTGTTTGCGCGATAAATTCCATAGGGCGCGTCTTCGACAACCGACCGAAAGCCCGTTTCGAGCCGCCGCAGGGACTCATCCGCTTTTTTGCGCTCGGTGACGTCACGGTTCACAATAACCAGTTTTTCCGGCTGTCCGTCGGCATTTTGGATGACGCTGGAGGTTGATTCGAGCACCAGCCAGGAACCATTCTTATGGCGAAGGCGGTATTCCAGAGTTTTCCCGACCCCCGTGCGCCGCGCCTCGGCAGCGGCACGCTTTACGCGTTCACGATCATCAGGGTGAATCTGCTCGAAGCCTGAGGAGGCTTGCAATTCCGCGGGCGAATATCCCAGAACCTTTTGATAGGAAACGCTGTTGAAAATCCTCCGCCCTTCCATATCAACGACCGCGATCATATCGGCGGCGTTCTCGCTGATCAGGTGAAACAGTTCTTCTCGATCGACCAACTGACGACGGATTCTGTGAATCAGAAGATACTGATAGATGGTGTAGAGATCGAAGAGGAACACCAGGCCTACCAGCCCGCGGATGGCCTGCGGCAACACGGTTCCAGTATAGAAATCCTGATGAAGGTGGGCATTCGGGAGGAGAAAGGAAGCCAATCCCATGGTGAGCAGCAGCGTGATAATAGCCGCCGCCGTCCACAGCCACCATTCCCGCCTTTCAATCCGCCGGAAGTTCGCGCGGATATCCTTCGAATTCGTGCCTGCCGGGTGGTCGAGAATTCTTGGTTTATGCGATTTCAATCATCACCAAAGGAAGTCCACACCTTCGCGAGGGACCAGGACGTTTCCGAGTAGCCGAGTCCGAAGATCCGCGTGGACTGCTGAACCGTCCGAAGAGCTACTGCACGAACCTGCCCAAGCAGGCGCCTCTCTGCCGTCTCGGGCCACCGCGTAAGGTATTGAAACGGAAGGAGCTGTCCAGCGAGGAAAAGCAGGTAGATTGCTGGGAGCGAGACCGTCTGCACCGCCCCCGGCCGTAAGCACCGCTTTGGAACAGGCCCGGCCGGGCGGTCCGATTTAGAACAGGGAATTGCCGCCCTAGCGAACCTACCGGTTTTGATCGAGGTCGCGCTTCCTGCCGTAGCGGAAGGCGAAGGCAATGCCGAAGGTCATGAATCCGAGAGGAGGGATCAAAAGGACGGCCACCCCGCGACTGATGGCTCTCTGGCCTGCAGCGGAAGTCGCCTTGGCGGTGCTGTAGCACATGGAACAAGATTGGCTGAAGGCTGGGGTGGCGGATACCAGAAGAGCCAGAACGAGAATGGGAACGCGAAGCTTCATTTTGGTCCGAGCGCAAGTATACGAAAAGCGTCCGGGAAGAAAATCATCATCAGCGCCAAGCATACCACCAGCGAAGCCATCGTGAGCCACTTCATCCGGGAGACTTCAAACTTCATGTGCATGAAGTAGCCGATGATGAGCGCGGCTTTAATGAGCGACAGTCCCATCAGAATGGTCAGCATGCGGACGGGCTGCATGTTTTGGTAGGTGAGGTAGACCTCGATGGCGGTCATGACCAGGAGTGCGCCCCAGATCCAGAAGAATTGCCCTTTTCCGTGATGGCGTTGTTCTTCCGCAACCCGCAAGGCGATCGCGATTTGATCAGGTTCCATGGCTTTCGAGCTCCTAAAGGATCTTGGCGGACATCAAATAAACCAGCGGAAAAATGAACATCCAAACCAGGTCGACGAAATGCCAGTAGAGACCGGCGACCTCGACGTCAGAGGAGTCGTAGACCTTGGGCTTGAGCCACAGGATGATGGAACAGACGATCGCGGCAAGCAGCAGCACATGGGCGCCGTAGTGGAAGGGGCTGTAAGCAGGAGTGCCCAGCCAAGCCGCCAGCCAAAAGACAAGCAGGATGGGAATGAAATAGCGGCGCAGAGCGACGATGCCGAGGTAGACGACCCCCAGCGTCACGTGGAGCATATGCATTCCCGTAAGGCCGAAGAACGTGGCGGCGAACTGCGGAACGGTTTTCGACACGTTTACAAACTCGGACGCCGTCTCGCCTCCGGGCGGCTTGGGGAAGACCGGGAGGGTCAACCCCTCCGCGATGAGTTTGCTCCACTCGCGTCCGTGCAGAAGCACGAAACCCATGCCGCAAGCCATCGTGGCCAGCAGCCAGAGCCGCTGCGCTTTTGCGTTGCCCTCGGTCGAAGCGCGCACGGCCAGCACCATCGTGAGCGAGCTGGTAAGCAGGAACGCGGTCATGATGGTGGCATTGACGATGCTCTCGGAGTGGAAAGGCGTCGGCCAGTTGGGGGTGGAAATGCGGCCGTAGCTGTAGGCATAAAGCAGCGCGCCGAATGTCAGGGAGTCTGACATGAGGAACAGCCACATGCCGATTTTTTTCGAGTAGGTGCCAAAGAGCGACGGCTCGTAAACGGATGGCATCTCGTGCGGTAGCGTCGCTTCAGACATGCGCTTGGTCTCCTTGTGACGTGCGGCCCATGCTCGGCCGCAACGGACGTCGAGTTAGCGAGCGAACTCCAGCAAACACAGGATATAAACCCACAAAAAAGTCATGAAATGCCAATACCAGGCGGTTACGTCGACAAGTACGGCACGTGAGGCGGCCGGCCGGCGCAAGAGTGCAGCCGCGCTTGCTGCGAGCAATGCCAGAATGCCGCCGAGCAGGTGGACGCCGTGTACGCCGGTCAGCAAGTAAAAGAACGAACTGCTGGGGACGGTGGCGACATAGAAGCCCCGAGCCGCGAGCTCGCGCCAGACGAGCCATTGGCCGGCGAGAAAGCTGAGGCCGAGGATAGAGGTGAGTCCCAGCCAGGGCATTCCGTCCGTTCTCTCCTCGGACGTTCCCGAGCCTGAAGTCATCCAGCCGGCGGCGGCTTCACGAGAGGATTGGCGGCGGGCCAGTTCCATTGAGAGGCTGCTGAGCAGCAAGACGAGGGTATTGAGGAACAGAAAGCTGGGCAGCGGAAGAGGAAGCCAATCGTGAACCAGAGTGCCGGTGCGCGGATCGAGAGTAGGAAGCCCCTGGCGCACCACATAGGCGCTTGAGTAGGAGACGAAGATCATCACGACCGCGACCAGAGCGACAATGAGTCCGAGCCTCGCGCGCCTCAAGCGCGCGCTAAAATCCAGTGCGCGCTGATCCGTGCTGCCGTTCCCGATCCGCAATCCCTCTGCTGTGCCGACCGAAGCGTTTGTGGTGGTGCTCGCCATTATGGTTGCCTAGTGGGCCTTCAGAATTGCCGGGTCGGTTTGCATTATGAAATCGCGGGGCGCGCCGGGGACGCTGTATTCGTACGGCCCGTTGTAAACGACGGGAATGTGTCCGCCGAAATTATCGTGGGGAGGCGGAGTTGCGGTGGTCCATTCGAGGGTTGTGGCTTCCCAGGGATTGTCAGTGGCTTTCTCGCCGAACTTCATGCTCCAGAAAAGATTGAACAAAAAGAGGAACTGGCCGGCGATGGTAACGAACGCGGCGTAGGTCATGAATTCCTGCAACGGAACCAGGCCGTGCAGGTACTTCAGTTCCGTGAGCTGGGAATAGCGCCGGAGATGCGCCGCCATGCCGAGATAGTGCATGGGCATGAAGATCGCGTAGGTGCCGATGAGAGTGATAAAAAAATGCCAGCGTGCCATGCCCTCGTTCATCATGCGCCCGAACATTTTGGGGAACCAGTAGTAGGTCGCGGCAAAGATGCCGAAGATGGAAGCCACGCCCATGATGAGATGAAAGTGGCCGACCACGAAGTACGTGTCGTGCAATTGAATGTCGAGCACAGGTTGGGCGAGGAAAGGTCCGCTGATTCCGCCGGAGATAAAAAGCGAAACGAATCCCAGTGCGAACAGCATAGGCGAGGTGAAACGAATGCGTCCCTTCCAGATTGTGCCGAGCCAGTTGAAGGTCTTGATGGCGGAGGGAACCCCGATGGCCATGGTCATCACCGAAAACGCGAAGGCCGTGTAGGGGCTCATGCCGCTCATGAACATGTGATGGCCCCAGACCATAAATCCAAGGAAACCTATGGAGAGCATGGCGTAGACCATGGCTTTGTAACCAAAAATGGGCTTCCGTGAAAATACGGAGAGCAACTGCGAGCACAAACCCATGGCCGGCAGGATGGCGATATAAACCTCGGGATGCCCGAAGAACCAAAACAGGTGTTGCCACAAGAGGGGCGAGCCGCCTCGGTGTCCCGTAAGCTGGCCATTAATGGTGACCAAAGGAACAAAAAAGCTGGTGCCCGCGTTGCGGTCAAGCAAAAGAAGAATGCCGGCGGACAAGAGCACTCCAAAAGCGAGCAGGCCGAGAATGGCGGTAATAAACCACGCCCAGCAGGTAAGGGGCATGCGCATCAGTGTCATGCCCTTGGCGCGCATGTCCAGGGTCGTGGTGATGAAATTGAGAGCGCTCATCAGTGCGCCGAGGCAAAACAGCGCGATGCTGATGACCCATAAGTCCGCACCCAGGGCCTCGCCTGGTCCTGCCGCTGGAAGCGCGCTTAGCGGCGGATAGCCCGTCCAGCCATGCAGCGGCGCGCCGCCGACGACAAAGAAAGCAGAAAGCATCACGACAAAAGCGAGTGCTGTCACCCAGAAGGAGAGCATGTTGAGGACAGGGAAGGCCATGTCCGGAGCGCCGATTTGGATGGGCAGAAAGTAATTGCCGAAGCCGCCCTGCGGGGCCGTGGTGAGGACAAAAAAGACCATGATCGTTCCGTGCATGGTCAGCAGGGTCAGATAGGTCTCAGGCTTTATCTCGCCGAGCAACGGCAAAGCGGCCGCGGGCCAGATTAAGTGGATGCGCATCAACAGGGAGAGAAACATGCCCACGAACACGGCCGTCAGCGCAAGAAAGAAGTACTGAATGCCGATAACCTTATGATCGAGGCTGAAAACATATTTGCGTATCCAGCTCGTTGGGGCCGCATGGACGTGCGCGTCGTGGGCAGCGAATTCGCGGGTAGCCATGTTATTGCTTCTCCGCTTCGCGCGCCGCAATCCACTTGTCGAACTCTTCCTGGCTCACCACTCTCAGGATGCCGTGCATTTTGTAGTGGCCGAGACCGCAAAGCTGCGAGCACGCGATTTCGTAATCGCCCGTCGCGATCGGCGTGAAGTGCATGTGGATGGCGAGACCGGGCACGGCGTCCTGTTTGAAACGCATGGCGGGTACAAAAAAACTGTGGATCACATCTTCGGCGCGGAGTATCACGTCGATTTCGCGATTCACGGGAACGTACATCGTGCCGGTGACAACGTCGTCTTTCGAGGCGGGGTCGCTGGTATCGAGGCCGATAGCGCCTTCGCCGCCCGAGGAAGGATCCTCTAGCTCGGGCTTGGTGGCGCCGAATTTGCCGTCCGGTCCGGGGTAACGAAAATACCAGGCGAACTGCATGCCGGTCACTTCGACTTCGACGGCATCGGAGACTGCCGGGCGAAAGCGTTCGGAGGCCCAGATCGAGCTGCTCATGAAATTCAGCCCGACAAACAAGACTAAAGTAAGTACTGTCCAGGTGATTTCAAGACCATTGTGGCCGTGGGAATAGAGCGCTTGCCTGGCGGTCGCCCCGCGGTCGCGATATTTCCAAGCAAAAAAACCGAGGGCCAGCTGCGCAGCTACAAATACAATACCCATGAGAATGTACGTGGTCGAGAAATGATGATCGATGCCTGCGGCCGCAGCCGAAGCGCCGACGGGTAACCACCAGGTTTTTGCTAGAAAGAAGTACGCGCTGATGAAGGTAATCAGCCAAATGACTACGAGAAGAACTAGGCCCATCTACCCTGACCTCCCGGTTGAATGATTCGCCGTTACGAACGATTCGGCCGACAACCTTCGGAATCTGGATCGCGAAGCCCGAAAACGGGGCGAGTCTACCACAGGTCTTTCTAAGCGCAAGCGGGTTCTTATGAGTCTTCCGTTTGAGTGCTTGGGCAGCCCGCCAAGAAAACGGAGAATTTTTCCTTGCTTCTGAGGTGTCCGAGAAAAGTGGCTGTCGAGAAAAGTTTAGACTTCTGTTGACGAATTTTTTTAATTTGAGTAACATCCGGCCCGTTTCCTGGGGGGTCCAGCGGAATGGTAGGGGCCTCACGATGTATCGTTGTCACGCTCTACAAACTCGGCGGGCCAGAGACGCTTCCACAGGCCACGCCTTGCTTGTGTGTCTCGACAGCCGAATCCAGGCTTCCCTCGCGTGTTTCGATGCGCCTGAACGCGGCTAGCTGCTCCGCGTACAGAGCGATAGGTTCCAGAAAAAACAAATCCAGGGCTAAGAGCGAAAAAAGATTTTTGCGCCTTCCTGAAGCTGCGCAAGGCGCACGGGCTCACGTTCAGGGGAGGGAAGCGACGGCATTGTTCGCGGCCGCCGCATAATTTCGACCACAGGGTATTCAGGAGGTATGGCATGGCGGCCCCGGAATCAAATACGGCCAATCCGAAACCTGATGCAGCGAAGACTGCCGCATCTGGTGGCGGCGAAGCTGCAAAGTTTGTGGGCACGCCGGCTGTCGGTACCTCGAAAGCTGCGCCCGCTGCCGGTTTGCCGACGGTCGGCCCGGCGGCCGGCGGAATCAACCAGCGCCGGCGAAGTTTGGTTTGGTGCGCCGTAGCCGGATTTCTCGGGGCCTGGTTTATCGCCTTTCTCCGGTTTTTTCTTCCTCGCACACTCTTTGAACCTCCCACCGTTTTCAAAATAGGTTATCCCTCGGATTACGCTCTGGGCGTCGACACGAAATGGCAGCAGAAGTACCGCATCTGGGTGGACCGGACGCCCGACCGCATGTTCGTCATCTACGCGCGGTGCACGCATCTGGGTTGCACACCGGATTGGAAAGCTAGCGAGAACAAGTTCAAGTGTCCTTGCCACGGCAGCGGCTATGACAGTGAAGGGATCAACTTTGAAGGGCCGGCGCCGCGTCCGATGGACCGGGCGCGCGTGGAGTTGGCTCCCGATGGTCAGATTATCGTGGACGTTTCGCAGCTGTTTGAATGGCCCAAGGGGCAGCCTAGCCATTTCAGTGATCCGGGGTCGTTCCTGAATGTGTAGAACGAAGGGCGCAAGGAAGGAATGAAGTAGGACCGAAGGAAAAAGCAGGGAACGGTTCGAGCGGGGTGGGCAAGGGGAGTAAAAGAAATGCCGGATGACACAAACCCGAACGAAAAAAAAGGTAAGGCCCCGGGTCTGGTCGACGCCATCAGGACGGGCGTCAGAGAGGATCTGGAGTCGCTGAAAACCGATCTTCCGGCGAAGGCAAAAGAATCCCTCGAGACACTGAAGAGCCCCACCAAAACGCAGGTCTACACCTCGATTTTCAGACATAAGCATGACGACACGCCTCGCAATCGGGCACTCGGAGTGCTCTCGAACGTGTTCCTGCATTTGCACCCGGCGAAGATCAATCGCGATTCCGTGCGTTACAGCTACACGTGGGGGATGGGCGGAATCACGTTTTATTTGTTCCTGGTGCTCACCTTCACGGGCACGCTGCTGATGTTCTATTACCACCCGAGTAAGGTCCAGGCTTTCCGCGATGTGCTCTACCTCGAGCACGACGTTCCTTTCGGCAGAATACTGCGCAACATGCACCGCTGGGCCGCCCACCTTATGGTCATTGCCGTCGAGTTGCACATGTTCCGGGTGTTTCTCACCGGTTCCTACAAGAAACCGCGCGAGTTCAACTGGAATGTCGGCGTCATTTTGCTGGTGCTGACGCTTCTGCTTTCCTTCACCGGATATTTGTTGCCGGATGATCAGCTGGGCTTCTGGGCCGTGACCGTAGGAACAAACATGGCGCGTGCCACGCCGCTTCTTGGGCATGAAGGGCCGTTTGGCGCGCAGATGGGCATGACTCCCTACAACGACGTGCGCTTTGGCTTGCTGGGTGGGTCGATCGTCGACGCCAACGCACTGCTGCGCTCCTACATCTGGCACTGCATCGGCATCCCCATCATTGCTTCGCTCTTCATGGTCGTGCACTTCTGGCGCGTCAGAAAAGACGGCGGGATTTCGGGCCCCGCGCAGGTCAATCTGGACTCTGAGGTCAAGGAGGCGCGGAAATAGTCATGGACTGGAGACAGCTGTGGGAAATCATTTCCGCGCCCGACAACGTGCCGATCGTGGCGCTGATTCCTTTGCTGGTTTTCTATATTTATCTCGCATGGCGGCAGGCCAAGGCCAATGACTTGCTGATCGAGCAGTTGGAAGCTGATCCGGCGCTGGCCAAGACACATCATCGCAAGGCTTGGCCATTCAAGCCGGGATGGTCCAAGGAAGTGCACGTCTGGCCGTTTCTCTTGCGCGTGGAATTCCTCGCGGCCATCATCGTCACCATTATTTTGATGATCTGGTCGATCACGCTGAACGCGCCTCTCGAAGAGCCTGCGAATCCGAATCTGACCATGAACCCTGCGAAAGCCCCCTGGTATTTCCTCGGCTTGCAGGAAATGCTGGTTTACTTCGATCCGTGGATTGCCGGGGTGGTGATGCCCACACTCATCATCTTCGGCCTGATGGTGATCCCCTATATAGACACGAACCCGCTCGGAGCGGGCTATTACACCTGGAAGCAGCGAAAATTCGCCATCGGCACTTTCCTGTTCGGGTTCATCATCTTATGGGTCTCGATGATTACGATAGGGACCTTCATTCGAGGACCCGGTTGGCAGTGGTTCTGGCCGGGCCAGACGTGGGACCACAATCGCCTGATCTATGAAGTGAACCGCGACTTGCCCGATCTTTTCGGGATTACCTCGAACTGGTCGAAAGGAATATTTGGTGCGGCCGTGGTTGGCGGGTTTTTCGTTGTTGGCGGTCTCTTGGTGCATGCCCTTTTTCGCCGGTACAACCCAAAGAATTACAAACGAATGAGCTTGCTGCAGTACTCGATTCTGCTGGTGTTTTTCATCACCATGATCGGGTTGCCGATCAAGATGCTGTTGCGGCTGGCGTTTCACATCAAATATGTGTGGATCACACCGTGGTTCAACGTTTAGGAGGACGTGGTGCCTGAGAAGCCCATCCCCGAAGACGATCCATTAGTCAGCCGGTCGCTGGCGCCGCATTATCTGGTGGCCATGCTGGTTCTGACGGCTACCCTGTTTTGGGCCTTGTGGGATGAAGACATCGGGCAGCGGCCCTGGAAAGCTTTTCAGAACGAATGGAAAACGCGCTACTCGGCTTTCCTGAAAAACGCGCATTCCGAGTCCGATACCTCAGAGAACGAGGTCGAGGGCAACCCGGACTATCTGGCGCTGAAGCAGGCTTACCAGCAGGCGGCCCAGAGCGCCGCACCGCGGATCAAGGAGATCAACGAAAAGCTGCGCGATCTCGCCGCCGAAATCCTGGCGGTGCAGAATACCTTCACCGACCGGCGGGCCTATGTAAGCGCCTCGACGTATGCCATCGAGACCGAGACAAGCGCTTCCTCAAAGCAGAGCAAGCAAAGCGACCTCGCCAAGTATGAGCAGCAGATAACCACCGTCAATTATCCCGACGGCAGCAAGAAAACCTACGACTATCCCCATCTCGAGGAAACCTACAACGACCTGCGGAACGAGCGCACGGCACTGAGCGCCGAACTCGGAGAACTGATCAAGCCCGTCAACGAGCAAAAAGCAAAGCTGGACGCCTATGTCACCGATCACATGGTCAGTCTGACACCGCCGCAGCTTATGGGTCTGCTGGACAAGACCGAAGCCCTGACTCCGAAAATCATGCAGATCAATGTGCCCGAGGCCAATATTGTGGATCGCTGCGAGTCCTGCCACATCGGCATCCGCGAGCCGGTCAAGTTGACGGCAGCCTCGATGTCGGCGAAAGGCAAGAAACCGGACGAATACGCGCGCGCATTCACTACCCACCGCGACCCTGAACTCTTGAAGACACACGACCCGGAAAAGTTCGGTTGCTCTCCCTGCCACCAGGGCAACGGCCGCGCCACGACAAGCATCGAGAAAGCCCATGGCACCTACGAGCATTGGCTCTGGCCGCTGTTTCCGCGAGGAAACGTCGAGGCGGGGTGCCAGACCTGTCATGCCGCCGACATGGTGCTGGTGAGCAACGACGTGGGCTGGACGCTCAGCGAGGGCAAGGACCTTTACCGCCAGCGCGGTTGCGTGGGCTGCCATCGCTACGAGGGTTACGACAAGGAACCAGAGGACCTGCTCTCGATCGCGCAGCAGATCAAGCAGCTGGACCAGGAGAAAACGGGAAACCTCAAGCAGTCGGCCTATTTGATGAAACAAGCCGACGCCGCGACGACGAACGACGAAGCCAACCACCTGAACGATCAGGCCGTGGCGCTGAAAGTCGACAACAGCAAACTCGATTTGCGCCTCGTTCAGCTCGACCGAACGACGAAGAGCTTGCTCCAGGATATGAAAAAGGTCGGCCCAAATCTGAAGGACGTGCGCCTGAAGCTGAACAAGAATTGGATTCCAGTCTGGCTAAAGAAACCGAGCGACTTCCGCGCCACGACCAAGATGCCGAATTTCCGTTTGACCGACGAGCAGATCAAGGCTATCTCCGCGTACTTGTGGCAATCCGCGCTGACCGATCCGCTGCCCAAGCACAAACCAGGCAGTGCGGCGCACGGAAAAGAACTATTCGAAACGCGCGGCTGCCTCGCCTGCCACTCCATCCGCGAAGGCGATCAGATGGAAGGCGGAAGTTTTGCTGCCAACCTCACGCGCGTCGGCGAGAAGGACAACTACGACTACCTCGTGCGCTGGGTGCACAATGCGCGCGAACGCACTCGTCCTTACTGCATGTACGAGAAGCGGGACATCGGACCGGAAGACTACGCGAGGAAGGGTTTGCCCTACGTTTTCGATCTGGAGCATACCCGCTGCCCGAACGATGGACACGAGCTGCAAGTCCAGAATATGACGGTGATGCCCAGCCTGCGTCTTTCTCCGCAGGATGCGGAAGACGTGGCAAGTTACCTCGTAACGCTAAAGAAGCAGGAGCCTGGTGCCTACCCTGACGCCGCGTTCATGGATGATCCCCAGCTCAAAGAAGAAGGCAAAAAGTGGATTCGCCACTATGGCTGCGCCGGTTGCCACGAAATTACCGGCATGGAAGACGAAGGCCGCATTGGAACGGAACTAACCTTTGAGGGCAGCAAGCCAATCGAACGTCTCGATTTTGCCTTGCTGACCGAAGTGGCACAACGCGGTAGTGGTGAGCCCATCGTCGATCCGGATGACTTGGCGCGATTGCCGGAAGGTCCCGCCAAGGGCCCGTGGTACGACCACAAGGGCTTCCTTGAACACAAACTGGCGGAACCGAATATTTGGGACAAGGGCAAGATCAAGCCTGAGCTGGAACAGCTGCGCATGCCGAACCTTCACTTGACCAAGGAACAGGTGCAGTCGCTGACGACCTTCCTGATGGGCAGCGAAGAGAGCGCGCTTCCCGCCAGCTACCAGTACCGGCCACTGGACTATCGCCGCGATATTCAGGAAGGCTGGTGGGTGGTCAAGAAATACAACTGCATGGGCTGCCATCAGTTCATCCCTGGTCAAAAGTCATCGCTCATGACCATGGCGCGATATCAGGACACACAAGACCAGCTTCCGCCCAAGCTTCTGACGGAGGGAGCACGCGTCGAACCTGAGTGGCTGCTGCACTTCTTGACGAACCCGGCGTTGAACGATTCGGAGACGAACCGCAACGGCGTGCGCTCCTATCTGCAGGTTCGCATGCCAACGTTTTCTTTTTCCGAAAATGAACTGGGCAAGCTCGTGCGGTTCTTCCAGGCGCTCGCGCGGCAACCCTTCCCCTACATTCCAGATCATGCGCCGGTACTCACAGCCAAAGAAACGGAGATGGCGCGCAGCCTCTTCAGTAGTCCTGCCGCTCCTTGTCTGAAATGCCACGCCACTGGCGATCCCGCTCACGATCGCACGGCTACGGCGCCGAATTTCCTCCAAGCCAAGGGCCGTTTGAAGCCGGATTGGGTAGAACGGTGGATTATCGATCCCCAGGCGATCAGTCCAGGTACGGCCATGCCTTCTGGGCTCTTTAGGCGCGAGAATAATCACTGGGTTTTCTCGGGGCCGACTCCGCCGTCTTTCCAGGGCTACGACAAGGATCAAACGAAGCTCCTGGTGGACTACATCTTCCAGCTCACGGCCGAGGAACAGCGGCGCGTCAGCGCGTCGATGGGGCACGCGCGGGCTTCCAGCAGCGACATTCCGTCGGGGGCGAATGCGGCCGGCGGAAGTGGCCGCAAATAGGATTTGCATGAGTTTCTAAATTTCAAGTGAGGTGGGGGCAGAATATGAAAACCAAAAAATGGCTAGCGATGGGTATCTTGCCGGGGCTTGTTTTGCTCGCAGGATGCGGCAAAAAGGAAGCCGAGGAGCAGCCGGCGGCTCCCGCCGCGTCGGCGCCCCCGTCCGCCCCTGCGGCTGCACCCATCGATCCCGCGACTGCGGCATCGATCAGCGGCACAGTGAAATTTGACGGGCCTGCTCCGAAAGCTGCAAAGATCGACATGAGCCAGGATCCGAATTGCGCCGGTTCGAATACCGCGGAAAATGTTGTGGTTGCCGACGGCAGAGTCGCCAACGTTTTTGTTTATGTAAAGGACGGCCTGGGCAGCCGCACATTTGACGTGCCGAGAGACGCCGTGACCCTCACGCAAAGCGGCTGCAGGTACAAGCCCCACGTGCTCGGCGTGATGGCCGGACAGACTATCAAAATCGTCAACGCCGACCCGACGACCCACAACATCCACCCCACACCGAAAAACAATCGCGATTGGAACGAGTCGCAAGCTCCGCAAGCGGCTGCGCTTGAAAAAACCTTCGCGCGTGAAGAGATCTTGCTGCCCGTGCAGTGCAACCAGCATCCGTGGATGCGCATGTTCATGAACGTCGTCAAAAATCCGTTTTACGCCGTAAGCGGACCCGACGGCAAGTTTGCGATTACGGGGCTGCCGCCGGGAGATTACACGATTGCCTTCGTGCAGGAAAAATTGGGCGAGCAAGATGAGAAGGTCACGCTGGCAGCGAAAGACAGCAAGACCGTTGACGCCACTTTCAAGGCTCAGCCCTAGACCTGCTTCAGATCATGTGGCGAGCGCCGGCAGGAGCCGGTGCCGTGCGCTCGATGGCAACAGATTCAAGGAGGTGCGTTGCTTCTCGTGATGCTCTTGCTCTCTATTCTGCTCGCACTCATCCCGCTCGTGGGGATTGCGTGGATTGTCATCACGAGGTCGCTCACATCCGTCGATGGGCTGTTCATGAGCCTGATTCTTCTGACCTTGTCCGGGATTTTCCTGTTGAATGTCTTTTTTGAGATCCATGCACGAGGCTGGCTGGCTTTTCTGCACAAGACCAAGACAGCCCCGGCCAAGGAGCCGCCTCGAGCCAAGGCGGCCGGTTAGGGTTCCATGGATTCCATGGCCGCCAGCCAACTTCCGTCCGCGCTATCCGTTGACCACCTGGCTCGTCCCGGCGCTGCCTCGGAAACAGGAGATTCCCCGGCGCAGCCGCTTCGCCCTCGGCACCACATGTCCACGCGGAACCGCATTCTCTTTTTTCTAACGGCATGGCTGATCGTTCTGATGCCATTCCTTTTTTGGTGGAGCACTTGGTTCGGCAGGCACCTTTCGGACAAGCAATTGAGCGAATACCTCAACGATCAAAAACATCCCCGGCATATCCAACATGCTCTGGTGCAATTGGGCGAGCGCCTGGCCGCGCACGACCTGACGGCGGCACGATGGTATCCCGATCTCGAACGCCTGGCCTCCTATCCCGTCGAAGAGGTGCGTAACACCGACGCTTGGGTCATGGGGCAGGACACCGCGGAGGCTGGATTTCATGCCGCGCTACGGAAGATGCTCCGAGATCCCTCGCCGATGGTTAGAGGAAACGCCGCGCTATCGCTAGTGCGCTTTGGCGATGCGGCGGGGCGGTCGGAAATCGTTGCTCTCTTGGAGCCCGCCAGGATATTGGCTCCTTTCGCCGGCAGAGTGATCGATGCCGACCGTCCAGGCACTTCGATCCATCAGGGTGGTGTGATCGTAAAACTGCAGAATGCTGCGCAAGTGACGGAAGTTCGCTCTCCCATCAGCGGGCGCATTCGAACGCTGGCGACGACGACAGGTGCGGAGGTCGTTTCCGGAGCGGAATTGGCGAGCGTGGATCCAGGAGCGGAACAGGTCTGGGAAGCGCTGAGGGCCCTCTACCTGGTTGGCGAACCTCAAGATCTAGGAGCAATCCGTAACTATCAACGCGACCTGCCCGAGATTCCTGATCGCGTCAGACAACAGGCCCTTCTTACGGAGAAGGCCATTCAGGAGAGGGCAACGCGGCTAAGGTAAATTCCCGGCGGCGGCTCGCGTTCGAAGCTAGAAGGTCATCACTCCGACCACTTTTTCCACCTCGGCAATGTCCAGCATCACGATCGCATCCCAGGGACAGCCATCCAGAAACGCGCCATCCGGGCCCTTGCTGGTGCACTTCTTGCACCCAATGCACAAAACCGAATCTACCTGGATACGCCCAAACGGCGGATGATCCTCATCTGGAACCCAGAACATGCAATCCTCAACCGGGCAGTATTCCACACAAGCCGGGGAACCTGCGCAGCCGGTACAGCACTCCGTAATAACGGCAAGCTCTTTTGGTTTTTTCTTGCGAGGAGTCGAGATCCCTTTCGAGCGCGGTTCCTGCTTCAGCTCGAGGGGAATCACTTCAGCGGTTTTAAGAACTTCCGGCTCGCTAGGCATAAGCCCCGCTTATTGCATACTGCTACTGGACTGCTGCGCTGGCGTCCGTGCAACCCGCGCCAGAGGGCTCGTAACGGATCACGCCGGTTTGATCTGTGCAGAACATTCGTTGGCCAGATCCGCCGACGACAAGAGGCGTACCCGTAATTGTGTAAGCGACCGACGGTGTAGCACCGTCGCCCGTCCACGCCAGTGCGTAGCCGCTCTTGGTTCCCTGGGCGAGGCTGTCATCCAGCAAGCAGGCTGAAGTTGAAGTCGCTGTACACGGAATTGCGCCGCCCATGTTGGCCAGAGTGGCCGGATAACCCACATCCACATAGGTGGAAGAATAGGTGATGGCGGCGGTGTTGATCATGCGGAGAGAACTGACGGCGGAGGCTTCATTGGCCTGCATTCGTGATCGCAGGTAGCTGGGGATGGCGATTGCCGAGATGACGAGGATGATGGCTACAACGATGAGTAATTCGATAAGCGAGAAACCCTTCTGTTTCTTCATGAATTCCCCTAGAAAACCGTCCAAGTCCGGCAACTCATCCCGCTGGAATCGCGCCGAACTCCCCCGGACGCGCTAACTCTATCATTATGCGTCGTTTGCCTACAAGTAAATTCCTCGTGCGGGGGCAGCCGGAGGATCTCAGACGGGCAGCCCATCACTTCCTTTGCGCTCGGTTGTCGGCCAAGCGGATTTGTGTCCTATCGCGATATGATGGATGCCACCTGACAGGAGGTCTGGCAGGCCGTGGCCGTTCAAACCTTACTGCAACTTGGCAATCCGGGTTTGCGAGAAACTGCGAGCCGCGTGGCCGATCCCAGCGCACCGGAAATCCGCGCTCTCATCGAAGATCTTGCCGATACGCTCGCCTACTGGAAGCGAACGACGGGATATGGCCGAGCCATTGCCGCGCCGCAAATTGGCTCCAGCCTGCGCGTCATTTTCTTGCAACTGCCTGGGGCTCCCCCCTGGCCGCTGGTAAATCCCGAGATTACCGAACGTAGCGAAGAAAAAATCGTCGTCTGGGATGCTTGTCTCAGCTTTCTCTCGATTTTCATGCAAGTAGAGCGGCATCGGGAGATTGGCGTACGGTATCAGGATTTAGAAGGGGAATGGCACGAAGTGCAGGCAAACGAAGAGCGCAATCTGTCCGAGCTCTTGCAACACGAGATAGATCATCTCGATGGAATACTCGCCGTGGATCGCATCACCGATATTCAGACCATGTGTACACGCGAGGAATTTGAGAAAAGGTATCGCGCCCGGAGCCCCTATGCAGCTACAACCCAACAGAGCGGAGCAGCCGGCTAAGGAGGATAAGTCACTTCCCATGAATCCAATGTCCTACACCGTGATGAAGAGCCCCATTGGGCCCCTCATGCTCGCTGGAGACAAGGCCGGGCTGCGATTGGTGCACTTTTCAACGGGCCGGCGGCCCCAGTCTCCTCAAGCGGATTGGATCGAGGACAAGTCGCCGTTCCAGGAAGTGGTTCGCCAGCTGGAAGCGTATTTCGAGGGGAAACTCGAAGATTTCGACCTTCCTCTGGTCCTCGCCGGCACGGAGTTTCAACTTCTTGTCTGGCGCCATTTACAGAAGATTCCTTACGGGGAAACTGTGAGTTATGGTCAGTTGGCCAAGCGCATTGGCAGTCCGGACGCAGCGCGCGCCGTCGGCCTCGCAAATGGTTCGAATCCCATCCCCATCATCATTCCGTGCCACCGCGTGATTGGCAGTAACGGTGATCTGACCGGATTCGGCGGCGGTTTGCCCCTCAAGAAGAAGTTACTAGCCCTCGAGAGTCGGCAACTGAGTTTTCTCTAGACCCGTTCTGTTACTTCCGGTGCGGCCGCTCCCTCGCTGAATCCCGCGATTAGTATCGCCAGCTTTTCAAATCCGCTCCCGCAGGAGCTGTTTTCTCGATGCGGTCCAGAATCTTCGGCAGATACTGTGTGTTGTAGTGCAGCCGCGAAAGATAGTTGGGCAAAGCGGGATCGCCGTTCCAGCAATGCTCCGCGCGGTCTCCGTATTTTACTTCGCCATCATAAGGCGGGTTCGTCGTCGTTTTCAGAAAATCTTCCACCAGATAAACAGCGTCGTTCAAGAAATAATTGTCGGCGCTGCCGCAATAAATGTGCAATTTGCCTCTTAACTTCGGGCCGAGAGTGGCCCAATCGCGGCGGAGAATCTCCCCCAAATCGTAGTGTTCCTTCCAATAGGCAGCAACGTCGTGATCAATCTGGCCCGTCTCTTTGTTGAAGATGGGAGCGGGATACCCGTCGGCTCCAACCGGAGAGTAAACCACCTGCCAGATATCGAACTGCTCGCCTGAGCGGGAGTGCGAGCCAAGGGCCAGCTCGTACTGATTGATGGCCTCGATCGAGACAAGCGTCTGGCCGAGATAGTTGCGCATGCCGGGCTGTGCGACGCGCGTGTGCGGGCCTTCGTGGTAGAAAGCATTCGTTTCGTCGTAAATGTTTACGTGCGTATAGGCGCGAAAGTCGATGGGGTCCGGGCAGGCGATGAACGCACCGTTGTAGTGGTCCGGATAGAACATTTGCACGGCGATGGATTCCCACCCGCCCGTCGAGCCGCCATACAAGAAGCGTGCCCAACCCTGACCGATGCCGCGGAACTGTTTTTCCATCGCGGGAATGAGTTCCGTCTCGATCGCGTCGCCATAGGGACCGAGGTTGGCCGAGTTCACCGCATAAGAATCGTCGTAGTAGGGATTGGCGTGCTGGAGCTTCACCACCAGATAGCGCGGAAAATTTGGCGCCGTCCACTGCTTATAAAAGTTATAGGCCTCTTCCTGCTGAATCCGGTTGTAGCCCGGGATATGGAAGCGCTCGCTGTAGTCTGGCTTGAGATTGGCGTCGGGCGGCTCTGTGCGAAATCCGTCGAAGTCGTGTACAAAATGATCTTCGAAAACCATAACTGGAAAATGAGCCTGTGGATGCTCGTCGAATCCTTCCGGAACAAGAATCGCGGCTCCGATGTACATGGGCCGGCCCCAGAATTTGGTGAGCAGCGCCGACTGAATTTTGATGTGCCGGATGTATTTGGTGTCCTTCGGAGCTTCAATGGGTGCGATCTCCTGATCGAGAAGAATCGGGATGGGCGTTGAGCCCGTTCCGAGAGTCACTTTCTGGGGCGTGCTGTAAAGGTTTCCGGGGGCGATGTTCCAATGCTGGCCTTCGCCGCGGTCCATGGGCAGTTTCACCGTATGGCCGTCGGAACGATGGAAAGTTTCGTAGCGGTGTAAAACACCCTGGACGTAGTATTCGCCCGGCGGCAGGTCCTGAAGATGACGGACCGGATAGCCGACAGCATTGCCGCTTGTAACGGCGACAGGTTGGCCGGGGGCGAGTCCATCCACGTCGACGCCGAAAACGATCTGCGTTTTGACGGAGAGATCGATCTGCATGCGCGGTTCCTGGGATGGGTCGGTCGAGAGCAGAACAAAGATGCGGCCATCGATCGGCTGAGCAGTCCGGGCTTTGGAAAAGGAGACGGAAAATTGTGGCCCATCCGCTGGCGCTGGAATGGCGGCCAGAGGCGAACTCGTGATGGCACTGGCGAGCGAACCTAACGCAAGTGCCAGAATATTCCCCTTCGAAAGGTACATCTGTGTCTCCCTCAGCCGAGAAGCGCGCGCGTATTGCGGAAGCCCGGTGATCCGTGCGCCGAAGAGGATAGCTTTCCCGGAGGGCGGTGAACAGGAAATTTTGCAGGGAATTAGGCGGAACCCAGAAAGTCGGCTATCACGAGCGTCATATCGTCCTCCTGCACGCTCCCGGCGGCACGGGCCGTCCAGCTCTTGATTTCGCGGAGCATTTCGTCGGCAAGCGCGGCAGCCGGCAGCTGAGGATGGGACCCAAGAAATTGAGAGCAGCGAGCAATCCCAAACTCTTCGCCCGAAGCGTTTTTGGATTCCGGCAAGCCGTCGGTGTAAAGCACGTACCGGGCGCCGGGCTGCAACTGGATTTCGATCGACGCGTACTCCGCTTCGGGAAACATGCCAAGGAAAAAGCCGTTTTTCTCAATGGGGTGCCGGTCGCCGTTCGCACGGTTGCTGTACAAGAGGGGCGGATGACCCGCTCCAGCGTAGCGAACCCTTTTCGCATCAAGATCAACGTAGAAATAAGCCGCGGTTACAAAGTGCTCTTCAAATTTTCCGCACAGAGCTTGGTTCAGCCCGGCGAGGACAAGCGCCGGCTCGGTTGCGTGCAGAGACTGGCTGGCAAAGGCGACCTTGAGCATGGAAGCGATGAGCGCGGCCGGAACCCCGTGCCCGGTCACGTCGGCTATGAGAATGCCAAGCTGATTGCCTTCGAGGACAAGAAAATCATAGAAATCGCCGGCGACAGCGCTCATTGGCAGATACCGGGCCGCGATGTCGAGTCCAGGAATGCGCGGCACCTCCCGCGGCAGAATCGAGGCTTGAATCTGCTCCGCAATCTCAAGCTCTTTCTGAATCGCAAAGAGGCTTTCTTCCCTGGCGAAAATCCTGTAGGCCACCAGATAGCCGAGGGTACACACAAAGAAAAGAAAGCCGATGGGTTCGAGGTTGCGCCCGGGAATCACGGCAAGCCCGACCAGATTGGCATGAAGAACGAAGAGAGTAAAAACGACGAAGCCCGCGGCGACTATCTGAAGTTCACGCGGAAGGCGGCCGCCAGGGCGGAGGAAAAACAGAAAGACAACCAGAAGAATCCAGGAGCCCAGGAGCAGAAGGCTGTTGGCGATATCGACCTCGCGGCGCGCCACGCCCAGGAAGTCGGACAGAATCCCGAGGAAGGCGAAAACCGATTGCACGCCGAGCGTCCACAGGATGATCCGCCGCCAGCGGGCCTGCACGACCTCCAGGAAGAGGAACAGCGCCGGCAGGGAGATCGTGACCGTGATGATGCGGTCGAGGTGGTCGGCAAGCGCGGCCGGAAATCCGAAGACGGACAGAAACGGGTGCTCGCGCATGAAGATGCGGACGGCGTAAACGATAACGAACAGGCCGAAGTAGAAAAGGGCGCGGTCCGTAGCCTTCTTGCGAAAAAGAAAAATACCGACGGCCAGGAAGCCGATCATCAGAAGAATGGCCCCTATGGCGATCGAGAAGACGGCCCAGCGCCATTGGCCGACGGAGACGGAGCTTGCGGCAGGGAAATTTGCGAGCCGAAGGTCGAGAAGCATGGCAATTCTTATACGCGGTCGGCAGCGGTAAGACAAATGCGCTTCGGGCGCACCCATTTTGCCCCGACCGCAATGCGTGATAGAACGGAACGGTCTGACCCGGGGAGGGAAGTGGTGGGCAACAAAAAGGTGAAGTGGGGCGTTCTGAGTACAGCAGCAATCGGAGTCCGCAAGGTTCTTCCCGGAATGCAGCTGGGGGAGTGGAGCGAGATCGTCGCGATCGCCTCCCGCGATGGCCAAAAAGCCGAGAGCGTGGCTCGCAAGCTGCGCATCCCCAAAGCGTATTGGTCGTACGAAGAGCTGCTTTCCGATCCCGACATCGAGGCCATCTATAATCCGCTGCCGAATCACCTGCACGTCCCGTGGTCCATAAAGGCCGCGCAAGCCGGCAAGCATGTGCTGTGCGAGAAGCCCATGGGCCTGAACGTCGCCGAAGTCAAGGCACTGCTCGCCGCGCGCGACCGGAACGGCGTAAAAATCGGCGAAGCCTTCATGGTTCGAACGCATCCCCAATGGCTGCGCACGCGAGAGCTGATTCGCTCGGGACGAACCGGCGAGTTGCGTTCGATCGTCGGCGCCTTCAGCTATTTCAATCGCGATGCGGCGAATATTCGCAACGTTTTGGACTGGGGCGGCGGAGGAATTTACGACATCGGCTGCTATCCCATTGCCACTTCGCGTTTCATCTTCGGAGAAGAGCCGTCGCGAGTCATCGGCTTGGTCGAACGAGACCCGGAATTCGGCACGGATCGCCTCGCCTCCGTGATTCTGGATTTCCCGGCCGGGCAATCCATTTTCACCTGCAGCACCCAGCTCGTCCCTTACCAGCGCATGCAATTTCTCGGTACCAAAGGACGCATCGAAATTGAAATCCCCTTCAACGCGCCGAACGATCGTCCCTGCCGGATTTTCATAGATGACGGCCGCGATGTCCACGGTGGCGGCGTGAGTACGGAAACTTTCCCTACCTGCGATCAGTACACCATTCAAGGCGACGTTTTTTCGCGCGCCATCCGTGGAGATGGCGAGGTTCCCGTTTCGATCGAAGACGCCGCACGCAATATGGCTGTTATCGAAGCAATTTTCCGCTCTGCCGAAACCGGAAGATGGGAGCGGCCGTAGCGCGTACGCCTCGCACCTACTCTGCCGAGGCCCCTGCCCGGACGGCGAACCCTTTTCCCTTCCAGCGTAGTGGCTCAACCCGGCCGACCACAAAGGCCCACGAAAGCGCCCCCGCCAGCAGCACTCCTGCGGTAACCGCGAAAGCCCAGAAAAAATGTCCGGTTCGTTGCACCACAAATCCGGTGAGCGCCGGAGCGATAATGCCCGCAAAATTACCGAAACAATTCTGCAGCCCGCTCCATTTTCCCGCTGCCAGAGGTCCGGCGATCGTTTGCGTGATGGCCCAAAGATTTGCAGTGCAGAGCCCCGCTCCGGCGCAGGTCACGAAAAGAAACAGAACGGCGAGCCGCGCATCGGAAGCAAAGGCGACCACGGCCAGACACGAGCAGGAACTTATCGCGAGCCCGGTTGCGGTGAAAGTCTTCCGGACTCGTGTCGGAGTGCCGCCTCGCGCAATCCACAGATCCGAGCACCATCCGCAGAGGAGCGCCGAAACCGCCAGCAGCAGATACGCTGCGCCCCCGATGGTCCCCATCTTCTGCATCGAAAAATGCCGCTCGTTGACGAGATACGATGGCAACCAGGTGAGCAGGAAATAGGAGAGGTAATTGAACGCAAATAGCCCGACGAAGGTGCCCCAGGCAGATCGCTCCCTGAGAATTTCGAGAAGTCCCGGCGCCTGCGATGTGGACGGCACATCCAGCCCCGGCCCGTTCGGCATCCAGATCTTCCATGGCGGAAGCCAGAGCAGGCTGAACAAACCCAATCCGATGAAAAAAGGCCGCCAGCCATAGCGCCCTATGAGCATGGCGCCGAAAAATATTCCAAATGCCGGACCTCCGGCGATGCCCGCGGAGATGAAGGAATTGGCCCGCCCGCGCAACGCTTCCGGAAAATGCTTTGCGAGTATTTTGCTGTAGGAAGGGAAGGCGACCGATTCGCCCGCGCCCAGGATGAGCCGCATGACCAGCAGCATCTGGAACCCATGCACCACGCCGGTTGTGGCCGTGGCGATGGTCCAAAGGAAGAAACCGCCGGCGAGAACCCAGTTCACATTGAAACGGTCCACCAGCCAGCCGGAAATAACTTGAAAGCTCGTGTAGGTCCAGAAAAAGGAGGAAAGCAAGATGCCCTGTTGCCAGGGAGAAAGCTGAAGCTCTGTTTTAAGCACCGGGACAGCCAGAGAAAGACTGCCCCGGTCGATGTAGTTGATAAACGTCGATATCGCCAGCAGCGCAGCCACGGGCGATAGCGCCCTTTTGAGCGCAATTGCATGTGGCGCGGTTCGAGGACCGCTGTCAGCAGGGGGCATCGTCGATTCGGAGCTCCCGGAAGGCCGAAACTACATCCACTCTTCGTCGAGCGCACTCTACACACGGCACGCGCCGGCGTCTACTCCGGAAAAAATCCTCCACGTCTTTACACATTGCCGGAGCACAATTTGGAAGCTGAAGGTTTGATCAGATTTCTGCCCGGTGTCGGGGCGGAAGAAATGATAAAGGGGATGATTCGCCTAGCGGTCGCGCAATCCGGAGAGGAGGGACGCCACGACTTTGGCCGGTGCATAAAAGGCCAGCAAAAAGAGCGAAGCGGCGCCGTAGATGGCTAACCTGATCTTCATACGGATAGGAACACGTTTCAGCGCCAAATGTTGCGGTGGGTCACGATGGGGATGCCTTATTCGAGCGTCAGATCGCCAGCCCCAACGTGCGCGTGCAGGTGATATTTTCCATTTCCTTCCTTGTGAAAAGAGCGGAAGAGACCTCCGTGGGACTCACCAAACGGGCTCGCTTCGAGTCCTCCCGAGTAGACCGAGGCATCCACGCGTGAATAGTCGCCCGCGTCGCCAACATCAATGAGCAACTCGCCGGCGCGCAACTCCGCGTCCTTGTCGCCCGTAACGTGATGGAGCTCCAGGTTCCCAGCGGGCATGCGCACGAACAGCCCGGTTTTCATGGGCACCTCGATGGTGACCTCAAGATCATTCTTTGGACCGTCGCTGATGGTCAGACTCGCGTAGTCTTTCGAGCCTTCCATCTCGACGCGCATATCCCGGGCGTTGTAAGCATTTCGTCCCGAAACGCGGACGGCAATCCTGTTCTCGGCCCTGCCAACGATGTGAAAGCTCCCAGATTGCAGATACATCTTGAGCTTGCCGCCCGAGTGGAAATCCGCCGTAAACGGATGATTCTCAATGTCTCTCACGTCGATTTTGGTTTGTGCCGCGCCGGAAGCCACTGACAGCGCGAGCGCGGACGCCAGCAAGAAAGGAAGACGCATCGACACACCTCCAAAGCTCATGGTCTAAGTAACGAAGTCCGGGCTCGAAATGTTTCCTGCTGGTCGAAATTAGCCGGGCTTGCCAGGCAAACGGGCTGTCAGGCTACTGGGATTGCCGGAAGGAGAGTCCATCCATCTGAGCGACCTCATAGTGCCGCACGCGGCGGTCATAATCGGTCAACAGTGCCGCGGCCTCACTGGCAACCACGGCCGTTTCGCGATCCGAACCCGCAAAAGCATCGATAGCCTGAAGAGATTGCCACACCGTCGTCACGAGAATCTCAACCGAGTCGCCATGGGATCGCACCAGGACACTCGATGAGACGTATCCATCAAAGGTCCGGAGTGACGGCACAACGCTCTGCCAAAAATGTTCCAAATATCTCGTGGATTGAGGTTTTGTGGTGCGGGCGGACCATAGACGTGCAATCATTCGGGAAGGCTCCTATTGGTTTCCTACGACAACGGTCCATGGTCGAATTTCCCAGCGCTTGACGAGTCCGTTCCGAACATAGGGATCTTTGCGGACGAATTCCCGTGCAGCCGTTTCGTCGCCGCCCCGGAAAACTAGCAGGGCTCCATCCGGCGGGTCAGCCAGCGCCCCGGCCAGCACCAATTCGCCGCGGGAATGAGCTTCCCTGGCCAGACCCAGGTGCTCTTCCCGATAGGCACCCCGCTGGGTGATAAAGTCTGGCACCACTTCCCGATAGAAAAGTGCGTAGTAGCCCATTGCGTCTCCACGTCCACGACTGTTGAGAAGGAATCCTGTTCAGGTACGCCAGCATCCTGTCGCGGGAACATCTCTAGTACAGGACGCAAGCAGAGAAGAAGCGTGAGCACCTATCCGCCGGCGATGGAGGGAACCAACAACACGCGGTCGCCTTCTTTCAGCGAGCAACCTTCACCGCCAAGAAAGCGAATGTCCTCCTCATTGAGATAGACATTAAGGAACTGGCGAATTTGCCCCTGCTCGTCGCGCACATGACGCGACAGCGCAGGAAAGCGCGTAGTCAAATCATTCAACGCCTCGGCAATGGTCGCCGCACTACAGTCGATCTTTGGCGTGCCGTCCGTAAAGCGGCGGAAAGCCGTCGGAATTTCGATGGTCACTGGCATGTCGGTCCTGTCTCCTTACTTCGCCCCGGCAGTGGCCGGAGCACTAAATTGGCTGTCGAGGTAAGCCTCAAAAGCATCGAGTCTTGGCGCGATGGCTTCGGTGACTGGAAATTCCGAGGCAATCGCGTCGGTAGTTTTCAAGCCATTTCCGGTAATGCAAACCACCGTAGTTTCGTCCGCCGCGATTCGCCCCTGGAGTATGAGCTTCTGCGTGACGCCCGTCGTCACACCGCCCGCGGTTTCCGTGAAAATGCCTTCGGTTTCTGCCAGCAGTTTGATGGCGTCCACGATTTCCGGATCGGAAACATCTTCCGCCCAGCCGCCGCTCTCGCGGATCAGCTTCATCGCAAAAGGCCCGTCGGCCGGATTCCCGATGGCCAGCGAGCGCGCGATCGTGTTCGGCTTCTGTGGCTCAAAGCGCGCCAAATTGCGTTTCACGCCATCAGAAATGGGCGAGCATCCGGTAGCTTGCGCGCCAAAGAATTTCACTGGCTTTGCTTCCACCCAGCCGAGCGTCACCAACTCCTTGAACGCCTTGGCAATTTTCGTGATCAGGGAACCGCCGGCCATCGGCACCACCACGTTGTCCGGCAACCGCCACCCGAGCTGCTCGGCAATTTCGTAGCCGTGCGTTTTCGATCCTTCCGAGTAGTAGGGCCGCAGGTTCACGTTCACCAGGCCCCATTTAAACCGGTCTGCGATCTGGGCGCATAACCGGTTCACGTGGTCGTAGTTCCCGCTGATGCGAACGATGCGCGCGCCATACACCGCCGTATTCAGAACCTTGGCCGGTTCGAGATCGGCGGGAATAAACACGCACGCCTCAAACCCCTGCTGCGCCGACTGCGCGGCAACGGCATTTGCCAAATTCCCTGTGGAAGAACATCCCACGGTCAGAAAGCCAAATCGCCGCGCCGCCACCAGCGCCGTGCCAACGACCCGATCCTTAAACGATAGAGAAGGGAAGCACACCGCATCATTTTTGAAATAAAGCTCCCTGATCCCCCATTGGGTTCGAAGCTTTTGCGAGCGAACCAGGGGCGTTCCCCCAACCGCATTTGGTGCGGCGAAGTCTTCAGGAACTGGCAACAGTTCCGCGTAGCGCCACATGTTGAAGGTGCGGCCCGTGAGATCTTCGCGACGCACTTTTTTCTTCAAGGAATCGTAATCGTAAGTGACTTCGAGAGGAGAGAAACAGTCTTCACAGAAGGATCGCGGAGCGTTTCCCCAGGTCTTTCCACACTCCCGACAACGTAGCTCGTAGGATTCGGACATCGCTTTACCTTTCTTCCCGCAAGGGCCGGAGCGGCCCAGGCGCATAGGCCTTGGCGCTGGCAATACAAGTGGGGTTCGATTAGGGCAGCAGGGAGGAAAACGAAAAACCCTCCGTGCCAAAGTGCTCGGAGGGTCTCAGAAACTCTTCTGGGATACTCTACAGCTCTTTAGCAGTTTTTTACGTGGAGCAAGTTGCCCTAAATCGCCACGTGTCGCCGCAACCGCAGCTTCTTCCTTTATCCTAGATACTACGGCGTTTGTCAAGTGCCACCAAAAGTCGGGGTACGTCCGGCTACGGGAGAGTACTTCGGGACGGATTTCAGAGATGCTGGGAAAGACAGCAGTTCCTGGGCAGACGGCGAGCTGGATGAATCGAAACCGCTCCAGAGGCAAGTCAAACCTCTTTAGCGGATAGACGCACTGGCCGGAAACTTACCCGCAGTCCGCCGGGCCATGATCATGATATGGTTGCGGCGGGCGGCTTGCCGCCAGATCTTGCCCACCCCCAGTTTTGTGGAGCGACATTCACGATTTTTAAGTGCCGCCACTCTCTTCGTGAGTTTCCTGATTTTGTAGACAGCGCGAGTGCCTGCTTTTTCTATCAGAGGATGAAAGATTTCC